>Ga0153917_1000066_pt1 | contig 118456 bp, 119 predicted proteins | sample TSFL001MetaG_FD_104695 | JGI IMG/M metagenome (GOLD analysis project Ga0153917, IMG submission 104695) | Attine ant fungus gardens microbial communities from Florida, USA - TSFL001 MetaG | ecosystem: Host-associated > Fungi > Mycelium > Unclassified | place: USA: Florida, Paynes Creek Historic...
AAATCCGAATTATACTGACACACCTATAACCCCTGCCATAATGGGCTTTTTTAATTATTATCATTTAAATATCCCGATATTTTTCTAATATTTCCTGAAAAAAAGCAAAAAAAATACTACACATCAATTCATGGCAAGCTCCGTTTTTTATCTTTTTTCGCCCTTAAAATTGAGGAAATATGACCAATTTTTTAGAAATATTGATAAAATTTTTTAAGTAAAAAGAAGTTTGATATGAAAAAATATCTGAGATTTGTTCGTAAAATAATCTCAGATATAATATTTTAAATATCTTTTTACGTCATATGACCGACTGTAAATAACAATAATTTAACGTTCATTTACCTAGACATTTTTTGTTTTCACCAAAAAAGACAGGATTTGCATCCTGTCTTTTTTAATTCAAACGACTTAAATAATCATCCGTCGCTTTAAAGAAAACAACTTTATTATCCATGCGAACGCTGCCTAACTCGTTTGCTTGCGCATCATTTGCCCAAAAGTAAAGATAACTTTCCTTGCCTGAGGCATCTACTGGATTAGGCAGTTCTGTAGATGCTTCGCTGATGAGTGACTTTTCGTTCAAGTCATTATTCGTTTTACTGATAAGATTGTAACCATTGGTTTGAATATAAGCTTCTGCTTCCGCTGTCTTAGCTACAATTAAGTTCTTATAGGTGCTTTGAGGTGGAACGAGATGATAGAGAGAAGAGATAGACTGTTCACTACTGCTTGTTGAAGTTGAAGAGGGTGTTGTTTTCACTTCAGAGGAACTACTGGAGGTAGTACTCTCTTTGGTGGATGTTGAGGAACTAGAACTTTCCTTTGCCATCGGTGTAGCAGGTGATTGAGTAATATTAGATATCCCTAAGGCTACTATTGCTCCAAGTAAGAACGAAAACATCCCTACAATAATATACTTTTTCATCTGATTTTTTTCTCCTTTATTCTCTTACTTTCTATTATACACAGTTTTTTCGTTCCTCTCGCTTCATCTGCTCTAAAATCTAAGATAATCTGTTCTTAGCTAAAATTTTGAAAGTGTTGCATCTGTTTCTCTCCTATTTTTTGGTATAATTACTCTAGTTAAGAAAGCTCTCAACATACACTAAAACCTTTGAGAAGCACTCTTTCACTGCTTATATACTATCACAAGGAGACAAAATGTGAATTACAGCCATATCAAAATAGGGCAAAGAACAATCAAAACTGCAATTTGTGCAACATTAGCCATTATTATTGCACAGTTTTTCCACTTAGAATCTGCGACCAGCGCAGGCATCATTGCCATTCTTTCCATTACGAACACACAGAAAAGCACCTTACGATTAGGATTTCTGCGTGTTCTAGGACTTATCATCGCCACCTTACTCGCCTTTATCGTTTTAAATTTATTTAATTTTACACCTTTATCTTTTGGTATCTTTTTATTATTGTTTATTCCCATCTCTGTTGCGACAAATACGAGCGAAGGCATTGTCGTAAACTCTGTGCTTTTTTCCCACTACCTTTTAGCTCAAGAAATAACTTTTCCTCTCGTAGGCAATGAGTTTTCATTAATGTTCATTGGAGTAGGTTTAGCACTTTTGGCAAACATATATATGCCAAGCAATGAAAGATTATTAGAAAACAATCTTAATATTTTAGAAAAAGAATTCAAAAATATTTCAGCACATCTCGTCATTTGTTTGAATCAAAAGCAAGATCTCCAAGATCTCGTGGCGCAGTGTGACAACCTGCTGGAACTCATTGATGCCAGCAGTAAAGTCGCCACTGAAAAATCAGAGAATAACCTTTTAAGAAATAATACATTTTATCAACGCTATTTTGACATGCGCCATATCCAAATTACACTTCTCAAAGATATTATTATGAAATTAGAAGAAATAGATGTGGAAAGTACGCATATCGCCGAAATTTCCAATATTTTTGAAACTTTGTCACTTACCTATGCTGCCCATAATGACGGCAGCGAGCTCTTAAAGAAAATAGAAAATGCCTATTCTCATTACCGTCAGATGGACTTGCCTCAAACACGTGAAGAGTTTGAAAATCGCGCAGGTCTCTTCCAAGTGCTTCAGTTGCTTGAACTATTGATTCAAGAAAAAAATACTTTTGCATTAAGTCAGACCAACAATGCTTCATAAAAAAGACATGATAAAAACCTTGCTGGCTCATAAGAGCAACAAGGTTTTTTATATCTGTGTTATCACAAGTTGCGCGCCGACATGATCCTCTAAGATCATGCTCTTCCCTCTCGCTTCGTAAGTCCACTCCGTTGCCAACAGTCGTTCCAAAACTGCTTCAAAATACGCTCTTCCAACTTCAATCTCCCAAGCTAAAATGCCATTTTTTTGAAGATTTCGTTTTTTCAAGCTTGTCCCTTCCCAGAGATTTGTCGCAAAGTGATGATGGTAATGATTTTGCGAGTAAAAATGAGCAGTATTACCCACTCGTGCGACTAGATCCGTCCGAAGTATATCCATAAAGAGTGTATCAGCCTGTGCAAGAGAACTTCCCGTGAAATGGAGATGACCAATACTCATTTTTGGCGGATAACGAAATGCTCCTACTTTTTTTGTTGCTAAAACAGCTTCAAGATTAACAGCAAAGGTCCCCATTTCAACTTGTCCTTCATTCCATTTCCAAGTTTTCGGGTCGCGGTCATGATAGAGCTCAATTCCATTTCCTTCAGGATCACTAAGGTAAAAAGATTCACTGACGAGATGGTCTCCCGCTCCTAATGGATAGTTTGCCTTCATGAGTCGTGAAATAAGTCCAGCTTTTGAGGCACGATCAGGAAAAAGAAGAGCATAATGAAAAAGACCGGTCGTTTTTTCTGTACTTGCATTTCCACCAAACTCCAGTTTTAAAAAAGGAGCTTCTTTTTCTCTAAACGCATAAGCAAGTGTATTCTCTGTTTCCTCAGCAAGATAAAAACCTAGTAATTCCTCATAAAAATGACGCATGACTTGTCGATTGGAAGCTTTCAAAGTAATTTTTTTAATATTAAAGGGTTGAGTGTCCATACTTATTCTCGTTTCTTTTGAATTTTACTTCATTTTTTATATGTTGTTAGTATATCACTTAAAACTCATAAAGCAAAAGACTTTGTTTACAAACGTAAACAAAGTCTTTTGTGACTATATAAATCATTGTGAGTCTTCTTTTGTTACAGGAGAGCCTTTGGTCCCAAAGTGTGTAGCAATGGCTCCACCGCCATGTTTTTGATAGCTTACAGTAGAAAATCCAGCCTCGCTAAACAATAAAGCTAAAGCTTTCGCATCCGGAAAATTCTCCGCAGATTTTTGAAGCCATTGGTATTCCTTCAAAGACTTGGCAAAGACTTTCCCCAGAAAAGGCATCACTTTTTTAAAATAAAGTTCAAATGCTTGCTTGTAAATAGGCAAAGTCGGATGAGAAGTTTCAATACACACCACTTTTCCGCCAGTTTTTAAGACACGGAAAATTTCTCGTAGCACTGTGAGATAATCAGGTGTGTTTCTCAAGCCATAACCAATCGTAACTGCATCAAACATGTCATTTTCAAAAGGAATAGCCATGGCATTTCCTTGAATAAATTCAATGTTTTCATTGCCTTTTTTGTCAAGTTTATCTTGGGCCACTTTCAGCATATTTTCAGAAAAGTCTAAGCCCACAACCTTACCCTTTTGCCCCACAGCTTTTGAAAGGTCAAAAGTCCAATCCCCAGTACCACAACACAAATCCAAAATGGTCATGTCAGATAAATCCCCCATTTTTTTCATGGTTTTATCCCGCCATAAGTCATGCTGCTTGAAACTAATGATTGCATTCATTTTGTCATAATCAGTGGATATATTATTAAATATTTCGTGTACACGTTCTTCGTTTACCTTATTCATGTACTCATTATAGCATAAGCTAACCTTTACACCCTTGCTTCTTGTCTCTCAATTTCCAAACTAAAAAACACTCCTCCGATGTTTAAAAATTAAACATCAAAAGAGTGTTTCATTAAGCATTAGTTGCTCTCTAAACCTTATTTTTTAAGGTTGTAGAATGCGTTAAGACCTTTGTAAACGGCAACTTCACCCAATTGGTCTTCGATACGAAGCAATTGGTTGTATTTAGCCATACGGTCTGTACGTGAAAGTGAACCAGTTTTGATTTGGCCAGCATTTGTAGCAACGGCGATATCTGAGATTGTTGAATCTTCAGTTTCACCTGAACGGTGAGAAACGATAGCTGTGTAACCAGCTTCTTTAGCCATTTCGATTGCTTCAAATGTTTCAGTCAAAGTACCGATTTGGTTAACTTTGATCAAGATAGCGTTTGCAGCTTCTTCTTTGATACCACGTGCCAAGTAAGAAGTGTTTGTAACGAAGAAGTCGTCACCAACGAGTTGAACTTTGTTACCCAAACGTTCTGTGAGGGCTTTCCAACCATCCCAGTCGTTTTCGTCCATACCATCTTCGATAGTGATGATTGGGTATTTGTTAACCAATTCTTCAAGGTAATCGATTTGTTCTGCAGCAGTACGTTTAGCACCACCTTCACCTTCGAATTTAGCGTAGTTGTAAACGCCGTCTTCGTAGAATTCTGAAGAAGCACAGTCGAAACCGATCATAACGCCGTTTTCACCAGCTTCGTAGCCAGCAGCTTCGATAGCTTTAAGGATAGTTTCTACACCATCTTCAGTACCTTCGAAACGTGGAGCAAATCCACCTTCGTCACCAACTGAAGTTTCAAGGCCACGAGCTTTAAGGATTTTCTTCAATGCGTGGAAGATTTCAGCACCCCAACGAAGCGCTTCTTTGAATGTAGGTGCACCAACTGGTACGATCATGAATTCTTGGAAAGCGATTGGAGCGTCTGAGTGAGAACCACCATTGATGATGTTCATCATTGGAGTTGGCAATACTTTAGCGTTGAATCCGCCAAGGTAGTTGTAAAGTGGAACACCGAGTTCATCAGCAGCTGCACGAGCAACAGCGATAGAAACACCAAGGATAGCGTTAGCGCCCAATTTACCTTTGTTTTCTGTACCGTCAAGAGCGATCATTGCACGGTCGATAGCTTGTTGTTCAGTAACTTCGTAGCCGATGATAGCTTCAGCGATTACGTTGTTTACGTTGTCAACAGCTTTTTGAGTACCAAGACCGAGGTAACGAGATTTGTCACCGTCACGGAGTTCAACAGCTTCGTGTTCACCAGTTGAAGCACCTGAAGGTACCATACCGCGTCCGAATGCACCGTCTTCAGTGTAAACTTCAACTTCGATTGTTGGGTTACCGCGTGAGTCAAGGACTTCGCGAGCATAAACATCAGTAATAATTGACATTTTTATCTCCTTATTGTTTTAAGTGCTTTCTGCACTTTTTAATACACTATGATTTTACTATTTTTCCGGCCTTATTTCAAGTGAAAAAGAAGCTAAAAGGCTTTTTATACAAGGTATGCGGTTACATTTTAACTTTTTTATTCTGTGATATTTTTTTTATAAAATATCGTGTCCACCTCCATTCTTGGCATATGTTTGGGCAGTATTTTTTCATTGATAGGTAGAAAGTCATTTTTTTCATAAAAACGATGTGCCGCTTTGAATTGTTCGACAGTTCCAAGATAAATTTCTTTGATATTCTCTATGCGACAGTACTCAAACAAATTATCCAAAAGAAGTTGTGCAACAGACTTTCCTCTGTATTCAACATTGACAAACATCTTTTTCAGAACAGCTTGCTGTTCATTAAACTTGACGATACCAAGTGTTCCAACAACTCCCTTCTCTTCATCAACAGCAAGCCAAAATTGACTGTAATGTGCATGAATATCTTGCAAATCGGGTTGATCTGCTAAATCAATAGCAACTCCAAATTCTTCCTTCTGAATAGAAAGTATCAAATCAATAACTGCTTGTTTATAGGTATCATTGTAAGCGATTAACTTCATAGCCATAGTATAACAGATTACTTTAAATTTTATAAACAAAAAAACTTCCAAAAGGAAGTTTTTAAAATTATTTAGCCAATGCTTTTTTAGCTTCTTCAGCAAGAGCTGTGAAAGCAGCTGCGTCAGCAATAGCGATGTCAGCAAGCATTTTACGGTTGATTTCGATTTCAGCCAATTTCAAACCGTGCATCATTTTGCTGTATGAAAGTCCATTCATACGAGCAGCTGCATTGATACGTGCAATCCACAATTTACGGAAGTCGCGTTTCTTTTGACGACGGTCGCGGAATGCGTAGTAGTATGAGTTCATTACTTGTTCTTTAGCTGTCTTGAAAAGACGGTGTTTAGAACCGTAGTAACCTTTAGCGAGTTTTAAAATACGTTTACGGCGTTTGCGAGTTGCAACGCTATTTTTAACACGTGCCATGTGTGTTCTCCTTGTTTCTTAGAAAATTTTTATCCTGTCATCGACAGTTAATTTAAATGGTTGATTGATTTCGAGTGAAATCCTATAAGTCTTATGTAATGCTTATGAGTTAATCAGTCGTGAAATGTTATTGGGACAGCAATGTATCCATGCATAACAGTCCACAGGACTGTTATTAACGCATGTTCGCAACCATACGACGGATACGTTTGAAGTCACCTGCTGAAACCATACGGCCTTTACGGAGTTGACGACGTTGTTTTACAGTTTTACCGTGCATACGGTGTGAAGTGTAAGCGCGGAAGCGTTTAAGACCGCCATTACCAGTACGTTTGAAACGTTTAGCTGATGCGCGGTGAGTTTTTTGTTTTGGCATTTTAATTCTCCTTGGTTAATAATAAGAACTTAGTTCTTTTTGATTGGTGCCAATTGTAAGAACATTTGACGACCATCCATTTTGGCTTTTTGCTCTACCACAGCGATATCTTTCACTGCTTCAGCAAATTCATCCATTACTTGACGACCCACATCTTGGTGAGTAATCATACGACCTTTAAAGCGAATCGAAACTTTAACTTTGTCTCCTTTTTCAAGGAACTTAGTTGCTTGACGAAGTTTTGTATTGAAGTCATTTTTATCAATGACTGGACTCAAACGAACTTCTTTCAAAGTAACAGTTGCCTGTTTCTTCTTAGCTTCTTTTTGCTTTTTCTTTTGCTCAAACATGAATTTAGTGTAATCCATGATTTTTGCAACTGGTGGTTCTTGATTTGAAATCAAAACCAAATCCATGTTAAGGTCTTCGGCCTGAGTAAGTGCAACAGCTGTAGGTGTAACACCAAGCTGTTCGCCTTCAGCACCGATAAGACGTACTTCGCGTGAACGGATTTGACCGTTCATCAAAGGTTTTCTGTTGTCTTGCTTTGCTATGTCTATTCTCCTTCTAAAATATTTTTTTAGAAAAACAAAAGCGGAACGCATAGTGCGCCCCGCTAATGAAAACATTCGTTTTGTGAATAATTCCATTTTGTTGCCCAGGGCTATTACCACTCAGGCGAGAAGCGGGTGCTTCTGCTTTTCAACTTCTCTATTATATCACAAAATTATTTTCTGTCAACACCTATTTAATTTTTTTACACCATCTCTCATTTACTGATTTTTCACCTCACTTCATCACTTCTTCTTTAAATAGGCTTTCACAAAATCTTGCATCTTTTTTTGAATTTGGCTATCTGTATAATCTCCTGCTTCTTCACCCCAAAAGCTGAGAGCTGAACCTACAACGTTTTCTGTTGATCTTACTTGATTTCCGCTATTCAATTCAAACTTAGATAAATCCCAATTTTCTACTAAATCGTTAATCGTGTAAGCATAACTTTCTGGTTGCCACATGCGCTGACCTGGAAGGAAATAAGTATAATAAGCGTTGTAATTTAAGACTTTAAATCCTGCATCTAAAAGTTCTTGAGCACTTGCTGTATATTTTCGACCCAAAGTTGCTCTCTCGTCCGTACTATTAATATCCCAACCACCAATCTGTGTCCAATAAGTGATTTGAATGTCTTTATTGTAGGCAGGAAGATCTGCTTTAGCCACGCGATCATTCCACATTCTCGTTGTATAACCTTGACTCTTTAAAAAATTGTCTAAAGCATTCACGTAGTTCACTAAATTCATGTTTGATTCAACAGGCAACCAGTCAATCTCATCGACACCGATATGAAAATAGCGCTTTGCTTGTCCAGCAAAAAGTGGTGTGTATTCTGCCAAGATTTCTTGAACAAACTTTAGTGACTCAACCTTAGAGTAATCAATCAGATTAAACTGCTCTGGCGCTCCATCAGGTAGCTTAATGGCATCATATCGCTCAGGATCATTGACTTTCAAAAGGTCCAGAATAGCTTGCATGTGGGCAGGAGCCTCTACCTCTGGGATTAGAACAACATTTTTTGAGCGCGCGTAAGCAACCAAATCTACCAGCTCCTTTTTCGAAAGAAAAGGGCGATTGGTTTGCGTGTTTATCCATTGTCCGTCTTGATAGATAGCGTTTTTTTCAGTCGTTTGTCCCACCGCAGACATCTCCACAGCCAAATTTTGGTTGTCGGTCATATGCAGCTGTAGAAAACTATTCGGATATTTACTCAAATCATCAATAAACTTTTTGATAACCTGACTCTTATAAAATTTACGTGAAATATCCAAAGTTATTCCTTTTTCTGCCATCACTGCTGGTGGCTTTTTATCTGCTTGAACCCCTGTCTGTTTTAACATCAGCATTAAAAGCATAACGAGTACCATTAATCCCCATATCTTGAAGACTTTTCTTTGCTTCATTCACCGCTCTCCTTTTTCATTATACAAAGATTATAACAAAATGAGAATAAAATAACAAAACATACAATAAAAAAAACCGTCCAAAGACGATTTTTATTATTTTGCTTTCAATGCGCTCAAAATTTGTGTACGCATATCTTCTATACCATCTGCACTGGCTGGAAGGAAAATTGTAGAATTTCCTGCTTCAGCAAATTGATTAAGCGTATCAAGATACTGGTTGGTTAAAAGAATGGACATAATCTGATCTTCTGTTAAACTTGCTCCAGTATTTTTAATTTCAATAATTTGTTGAGCGAGTCCGTCAACAATAGCTTTACGTTGTTCAGCAATACCCACACCACGCAAGCGATCTTTTTCGGCTTCGGCTTCAGCAGAAGTTACAATTTTTATTTTCTCAGCATTCGCAAGCATTTGTGATGCATCTTGCTTACGTTGAGCGGCATTAATTTCATTCATTGATTGCTTAACTTCGGCATCAGGTTCTACACGTGTAATCAATGTTTTCACAATAATATAACCGTAGGTTGTCATTTCCTCTGCAACTTGATGCTGTACTTCCAAAGCGATCTCGTCTTTTTTCTCGAAAACTTCATCCAAAGTCAACTTAGGCACAGCAGATCGAAGCGCATCCTCAATGTAGGCTTGAATTTGCTCAGAAGGGTTCATCAGTTTATAGTAGGCATCTTTAATATTTTCTTCATTGACACGGTATTGCGTTGCGATATTCATGGTCACAAAAACATTATCTTTTGTTTTTGTTTCAACGGTCATTTCATTTTGCAAAAGACGAAGTTGAATTCGTGCCGCAACACGATCAATTCCCCAAGGTAATTTTACATGGAATCCGGCCGAAGATGTCGTTTGATACTTCCCAAAACGTTCGATAATCGCAACCGTTTGTTGTTTAATCACATAAAACAATGTGCCTGCACTCGCCAAAATAATAATAATGACAAGCACGGTAATAATAAGTGAAACTGTTAACATAAAACTCTCCTTTCCTTTAATTATACTTTATTCTTTAGAATATTCCAATCAAAATCCTTTAGAAATATACATATAACACTTATTTTGCTCTGCTTGATAGAGGAGAGGATGGATGTAACGAATTTTTTCAGCTTGAAGCACCAAATCCTCAAAATTATAGCCTGTCAAACGAATATAGTCATTATTTTCATCAGCAGTTGTCAAATCGGATAGCTCTTGTGCATCCGTGAATTGACCTTCAAAATTCGCCTTTCTCATAATGATATAATCGCCTTCTTGTTCCAAAACATAATGTGGAAAAATCTGTGCGACTTCATAAATGATTTGAGCCGTCATCTTCAGTGGAAACTCACTAAAGACGACCGCTTCTTCCTGCGCATTGCGGTAGCAAAAACCAAAAGATTTGCCGGATAGATTTAAGCGCATAAAGCGGAAATTTTCTGTTCCTTCTTTTCCTTCAAGATGAAAATTAGGCTGGGCTTGAAACATCTTCAGATCTCGGGACAACTCAAAGAAATAGTCTGTAGCATCTTGGGGAGAACGTTTTTGATAAAGTTCTGCAAAATAAGCATTGATTACACTTGAAGGCGGAGTCACTAACAGCATTTTTTCCTTTTCATCGTCTAAATTTGCTAAACGATTTTCCAAAAAGACACGGTCTTGAGCCATGTAGCCTCCATATTTCAAACCTAAATCAATATATTCCTTATTTTTCACTTTTTTCCTCCATATTTAAAAATTCTCTTGCACATATTATAGCATTTTCTGGATAATCTTCAGCAAAGACATCGTAAAAATTGACATTCATCCGGTTGCGGAACCAAGTCAATTGACGTTTCGCATATCTTCGTGAATTTCTTTTTACAAGTTCCACTGCCTCTTCAAGTGAGATTTCCCCTGAGAAATAAGGGAAAAACTCCTTATAGCCAATACCTTTTGCAGCTTGAACCTCGGGGTGCTTTTCAAATAAAGCTTGTGCTTCTTCAAGTAAGCCCTGTTCCAACATATCGTCTACCCGGTGATTTATTCGATCATAGAGTATTGTTCTTTCTGCATTCAGACCGAGAAGACAAAACTCATAGTCAGACGCTTGATTTTCACCTGTACCAAAAGCTTCCAGCTCAAGAAAACGCATTGCCCTTCGCCGATTCAGCTCAGGAATATCTTGGGAGACACGCGCAAATAACTCTTCATCAGAGAGTTTCTCTAAGCTTCGACGCAGTTCCATCATTGCCTCATGATTTTCTTGCCCTCCTAGGTGATACCCCTCAACAAGACTCTGGATATAAAGCCCCGTGCCACCGACAATAATCGGAAGCTTACCTCGAGAAATAATTTGCTCTATGCAAACGGTAGCTTCTTGAACAAAGTCAAAAGCAGAATAATTTTCATTTACATCTCGTACATCAATCAAATGATGCACTGCTGCGGACTGTTCTTCTGGGCTTGCCTTGGCTGTCCCGATATCCAGCCCACGATAGACTTGTTGCGAATCGCCTGAAATAATCTCACCATCAAAAACTTGGGCCAGCTGAATACCCAAAGCTGTTTTACCTACAGCTGTTGGTCCGACCACGACTATTACCTTATTTTTTTTCATATAATATTTTCTATTAATTTTCTTATCTTTCTTGTCCTGTGTACGAAGATATCTTCTTTTATTATAGCATTTTTCTACTTAGGAACTCTTTTACCATATAAAAATCCTCATCTTACACATGAGGATTTCATTTATTGTGTTGCATTGTAATAAACGTGTGAATTTTCAAGTTTGCCACGTGCTTGTATGAGTTGATTGACTGTTACAAATGTGTAGCCTTGATTTTTTAGTTTTTGAATCACTCTTGCTGCCCCATCGACAGAGGTATCATAAATATCATGCATGAGGATAATAGAGCCATCATAAACTTCATTCATGACAACTTGTTCAATTTGATCCACATTTTTACTTTCCCAATCTAAAGAGTCTACACTCCACTGAATAATCGGGGTTTGTGCCATTTTATTGATTTGAGGCGTTGTGGCACCGTAAGGAGGCCGTAAGCCTTGAGGACGAATGCCCACTGTCTTTTGCATCAAATCTGAAGTTTTTTTGATTTCATCTTGTGCTTGTTTTGCAGGGAGTTGTGGCAGATTCTCGTGATTATACGTATGTGAGCCCACTTGATTTCCTAAAGCATGTTCTTTTTTAACTAATTCTGGATAGAGTTCCAGACGGTTTCCGAGTACGAAAAATGTCGCAGGAACATTTGCCTTCTTTAAAATGGAAAGCAAGCGTGGTGTGGTTTGTGGATCTGGTCCGTCATCAAAAGTTAAAGCCACTAATTTCTTATGTGCCAGCGCTTTACTTTGCACCTGTTGGGCAGAAGGAATTTTTATTTTCGAATGTTGCGCTTCTTCTTTTAAATCCCCCACTAAAATCTGTGGTTTGACAATCTCGCCTAACTCACTCAGTGGCACTGAAACTTTAGTATATAAGTTTGTACTACTGTTGACTTGACCCGGTCTCAAAAAGAAATCCAGACATTTATTATCCAAGATAAAAGCATTAAAATTTTTCTCCATCGGCTGCAAACCCGCACTTAATACCTGCTTGGCTCTCTGATTTGAATTCTCTTGGAGCTTCACCATTTTCTCATAAATATTTTGTGCGATACTGCTGAGATCGTCCTTGTCCTTGAACAAATCAGAAAGCTGTAACTCCTTATTTTCTTTCAAATTGTAAGTTTTAGTGATGACTTGGTTTTCAGCTTGGACACGCGCATTGCTTTTGCGCATCACATTAAATTTGAAACTCACGATATCTGGGGAAAACTCATAAGTTTCAAAGGATTGAAACAATGCCCCCTTCTCATCCGTATCCTTCTCTGGTGTACAGTCTTTAAAAGAAGAAAGTTCATGATTGGAAAATTCTTCCAACTTTTGATTAATCACTTTATTTTTTGTCTTGGGATAATTCATCAAGATATGATAACCTTGGTCTTCCTGCTTCGTTTCAATCCCTACTTCTTTAGATGCTATGCTTCGAATATAAGTATTCACGGAAGTCTTCTTGTTTTCTTTTTCTGTTTCTGTTGTTTTCACCAGTAGGCTGGCTGCTCCGAAAACAATCGCAAGCGCTAGTATCGCACTTCCTGCTTTCAGCACTTTCTTCTTCATGATTGCCTCTTTTTCTCCTCTATATGTCTCTACTGTTAAGATAACAATAATTTTTGACACTTTCAAATATTTAGTATACTTTCTAGGAAAAGAAGCTTAAAATATTGGGTATAGAGCCTGACAAATGTTATAATAACTTTATAAGTTTATCAAAGTAACATAGGATGATTATGGACATTAAGGAGGAGAGCATGAATAAATATCTTAAGGGCTACCTAATAGGTAAAGCCATTGAAATTACAGTTGCCGGTACAGCGGTAATGGTTGCTAAACATAAGGGATTAATTGATGCGGAAATGCGTCCTACCTTTAAAGAAGACGCTTTTGCTGAAAGTCAAAAACGTGCAAAACGCAAACGACTTGCGCGTTAAAACATACTAAAATTACTTTTGGAGGTCTACCTATGAATAAAAATCTCATCACTGGTTTCGTTGCCGGTAACATTGTCACTCTTGCTGCTTTGTTCACTGCAGGCGCAATCTACAAAAAACGTGTTGTTGACCCGATTGAACACAAATGGGAGTTTGCTCAAGAAAGTCGTAAAAAAGCAAACCGTAAACGTATTGCTCATTAATTAAAAAAATGCGTGCTACTTACATGTAGAACGCATTTTTTATTTGTCAAAATTCTCTTCTTGATCAAGCAAGCTGTCACTAAAAGCCGCAACATCGTTCCCTGTAACGTCAAGCACAGCTTGATTGTGCTTCACACCATCTTCAAAAATGGCAAGCAATTCACCAAGAACCTGAAGATCAGAAACACCAATCTTAAAAAAATATCGCTGAATCTCCTTATAAACGATACCATAATCCTTTGGTAGTTTTTTTACAGCATTTTGAAGAGTGTACCACTCTTTTTTTTCTTCAATGATTTCCTTGAGCTTCATTCTATTGTCTCCCTAATTTTTTTGCTACATTTCGATTAAGTTGCTCGCGGCATTTGTCTCGGTAGGATTTATTGGGGATGGGACGTCGTTGATCGAACAGCTCCGCAACAAAAGCTTCCTTATCCTCACCAATGACAGCTGAAACATCTTCATGATCAAATGCTGTTTCTTCAAAAAATTCAAGTAAGCTACTCATGATGGGGATAAGATTTCTCCCTGTCAAATCACTATATCTTTGGATTTCTTCATCAAGCTCTGCCCATATGCGTTGGTAACTCTCTGGCAGACCTTTCACTCTTGCTGCAAAATCTGCCCTCGCCACAGTCATATCTTTTCCTGTTATTCTCTCCCAAAAATTCATCATTTCTCCTTATTTCTTATCTCAGAAAGTTTTTCTGAGATAAAATCCCAACGCACCCAAAATGCTGCCAGTTCCTCTTCTCCCGCAGTATTCAACTTAAAAAACTTACGTGATGGACCTTTTTCTGAGGCTTTTTTTTCTGTCTCCAGTAAGTTTTGCCGTTCAAGCCGAGAAGTTATCGTATAAACTGTGCCTTCTGCTACATTAGTAAATCCTAATTCTTTTAATTGCTGTGTGATGGCATAACCATAGGTTTCTCCTTGGCTGATGATTTGTAAGACACAACCTTCTAAAACACCCTTGAGCATTTCCGTATTATTTTCCATTACCACTCCTAATATGTATTACTAAGTACATCTATATAGTAGCACATATTAGTGACGTAACAAAGTAAAATACTTTTTCTTACGCCATTTAAGCTTAATCATTTGATTTCTCATCTAATCATGGTAGAATAGTAAAAATTATGAAAGAGGTTTTAGAGACTTGAAACAAGAAACAACTTTTGCTCACACTAAATTTGCCAATCCTTTTATGAATGCATCTGGTGTACATTGTATGACTATCGAGGATCTGCAAGAATTAGAAAAATCTGATGCAGGCGCTTATATCACTAAAAGCTGTACCTTGGAAAAGAGAGAAGGCAATCCTTCTCCGCGTTATGTCGACTTAGATTTAGGAAGTATTAACTCTATGGGTCTTCCTAATCTAGGGTTCAACTATTACCTAGATTATGTTTTGGAAGTACAACAAAATCAAGATACACCAATCTTTTTCTCCATTGCTGGTATGAGTCCTGAAGAAAATCTTGAAATGCTGGATAGTATTCAAAAGAGCGCATTTTCAGGCATTACTGAGCTTAACCTCTCATGTCCAAACGTACCAGGTAAACCTCAATTAGCCTATGATTTCCAAGCAACAGAGCAACTGTTAGAAAAAGTATTTGCTTTCTTCAAAAAACCTTTGGGTGTTAAGCTTCCGCCATATTTTGACTTGGCACATTTTGATCAAATGGCTGATATTCTTAACAAGTTTCCCCTCACTTACGTCAACTCTGTCAACAGTGTTGGAAATGCCCTCTATATCGATACTGAAGAGGAAGCTGTTGTGATTAAACCTAAAAATGGTTTCGGCGGTCTTGGTGGTCAATACATCAAACCAACTGCTTTAGCCAATGTGCGTGCCTTCTACACACGTCTTAAACCAGAAATACAAATCATCGGAACAGGCGGTATCGAAACAGGTCAAGATGCTTTTGAACATCTTCTCTGTGGTGCAAGCATGCTCCAAATTGGGACAGCCCTCCACAAAGAAGGTCCAGAAATTTTCACAAGAATCCGTAGAGAACTTCAAGAAATCATGGACAAAAAAGGCTACCAATCTATTGACGAATTCCGTGGTAATCTCAAAAGTCTCTAAATATAAAAATTAAACTAAGGCAAAACCTTAGTTTTTCTTTCCTAATTTTTTATAGGATACCCTATAAATAACTTGACTTTATTTAGCATGTGCTGTAAAATGATATTTAAGACTTCATACAAGAAATTATTTTTTACTTTTTAGAATTCATGCCCTTCCATTTCATGCTAAGACAGAGCAGGAAGAAAACAAAATTTATAGAAAGAAATGTTAATCTACATACCTTTCACACTACCTTCAGTATGAAGCTTATTTTTATATACCCAAATTTTCAAAACTCAAAACACGCTATCGACACCAAACTAAATCTTGGGCGCCAACAGTAGCTCACTGTAAACTTTAAAAACAAGGGAAATGAAATAATGTTAAAAATTTCAAATTTATCCGTCGAATATAAAGGCAACCTTGCCTTAGAAAATATATCACTGCATATACCTGAAGGCTCCTGTACAGGAGTTATTGGTCCTAACGGTGCGGGGAAGTCAACTTTGATGAAAAGCATCTTAGAGATGATCCCAACCAAATCCGGTTCAGTCACCATCAATGAAACCCCACTCAAGACTTTCAAGAGAAAGATTGCCTATGTTGCACAACGTAGCGAAATTGATCTTAGCTTTCCAATCACGGTCTTTGATACCGTTTTGACAGGTACATATCCCAACTTAAAACTCTTTCAAAAGCCCCGTAAAAAAGAAAGACAAAAAGCGGAACATGCACTTCATAAACTTGGCTTGGACAATTTTAAAGAGCGCCAGTTAAGTGCTTTGTCTGGCGGACAATTGCAACGTGTTTTCATCGCTCGTGCACTGGCCCAAGAAGCTGACTATTACTTTTTAGATGAACCTTTTGTGGGTATCGATATGATGAGCGAAAAAATCATCATTAATATACTTGAAGAGTTACGCCAGAATGGTAAAACGATTATCATTGTTCACCACAATCTTCATAATGTTAAAGCATATTTTGATTATCTGGTTATTCTTAATAAAAAACTTATTTGTGCTGATTATACTGCCCAATCTTTCACTAATGAAAATCTTCAAAGAGCGTACGGTGAAGCCTTAGGCGATATCATCATCAAGGAAAGCGAGGGCTAGTCTCAGTGGATATTTTATTTTTTCTTTCAGATATAACAGGCCTTACTGTAACCATGCTGAGTGCTTTTATCGCTTCCATTTTATTAGGGATAATCTCCGGAATTTTAGGGAGTTTTATCGTCTTGAGACGTCTTTCCCTCATGGGTGATGCTTTATCTCACGCTGTCTTACCAGGGGTTGCTGTCTCCTACATGCTAGGGATAAATGTTTTGATTGGCGCAACAGTATCTGGGATTTTAGGTGCCATTCTGATTCAATTTATCATCAAACATAGTAATTTGAAGACAGATGCTTCGATTGGTATTATCCTAAGTAGCTTCTTTGCTCTAGGAATCATATTAATCACAAAAGCTGAAAGTGGTGCAGACCTTAACCATATTCTTTTTGGAAATATTCTTGCCGTTACTCCACACGAACTTGTTCAGTCTTTCGTTTTATTGATTGCTGTTGTTCTGGTAGTCAAACTCTTCTTCAAGGAGCTACTTATTACTTCCTTTGATCCAACTATGTCTAAAGCTTATGGTTTAAACAATACTTTTTATCACTATTTATTGATGATTTTGCTGACACTTTTTACAATTTCTGCCTTGTCACAAGTCGGAATTGTTCTTGTGGTTGCCATGCTTATCATTCCTGCCTCTATTTCTTACCTCTGGGTAAATAAATTGCCACATATGATTGCGATGTCTTCTGTCTTAGGTGTATTATTTGGTATTTTAGGTGTTATTATCAGCTTCCAATACGATCTGCCTACAAGCGCAACCATTGTAATCGTTGGGGCACTTACCTTTGCCCTCTCCTTCTTCCTCAGCCCTCGCAACGGATTTATCCGCTATCCTAAGAAAGGACCTCAATCATGAACCGCAAACAGCTCTCTTTAATTGCCCTTTTAGCTTCACTTCTGTTACTTCTTACAGCATGCTCGCCTAAAAAAGAAGAAAGTATGGCATCTGATAAACTTAAGGTTGTAACCACCTACTCCATCATTGCCGATATTGCCGAAAATATCGGGAAAGACCATGTGGATGTTTATAGCATGGTCCCACGTGGCACGGATCCCCATCAGTACGATCCGAAACCCAATGACACTCAAGCAGTCGAAAAAGCCGACCTTGTCTTTTACAATGGCCTCAATTTGGAAACTGGAAAAGGTTGGTTTGATAAGCTGATTAAAAATAGTCGTAAAGAAGATTCAACCTTTATGGTTAGCCAAGGTGTTACTCCCATTCACTTAAGTGAAAAAGGCAAAGAAAGTGAAGAAGACCCGCATGCTTGGCTGAATATTCAAAACGGCATTATTTATGCCCAAAATATCGAAAAGGAACTTTCAAAGAAAGATCCTCAGCATAAAGAAGATTATCAAAAAAACCTCAAAGCATATACGGATAAGTTGCAACAGCTGGACACAGAAGCCAAAGCTAAGATTGCAACTATTCCGGAAGAAGACCGAATCTTGGTTACCAGTGAAGGTGCTTTTAAGTACTTCTCAAAACAATACGGTCTTACAGCTGAATATATCTGGGAAATCAATACAGACAACCAAGGTACACCAGCCCAACTCAAACGTATCAACACGATTGTTAAAGATAAAAATGTAAAAGCACTCTTTGTGGAAACCAGTGTTTCACCAAAAACAATGGAATCTGTCTCTAGACAAACCGGTGTAAAAATCTACTCGAAAATCTTTACTGATTCACTTGCTGACGAAGGTCAGAAAGGTGACACCTATTACGATATGCTCAAATGGAATATTGAGCATATCACTGATGGGTTAAGTGGTAAGTAATCACCATTTTCTTAAGGATATCAAAAAAAACTACCAACTTCTTGGTAGTTTTTTTATTAATCCTCTTATACATGAGCTTGTGCTCAGCGAGGTTTCTCTTTTAGTCTTCTGTATACCAATCATAATGGAAGATTCCTTCCATGTCATTACGTTCGTATGTGTGGGCACCGAAGTGCCACTTGTCTTAGTGCTTTAGCACTTAGAAAAAGTGGACAGCGTAGTGAGCTTGCGAACGAAGACTGAGCTTGTGCTCAGCGAGGTATTTCTTTTATTCTTCTGTATACCAATCGTAATGGAAGATTCCTTCCATGTCATTACGTTCGTATGTGTGGGCACCGAAGTAGTCACGTTGTGCTTGGATAAGGTTCGCTGGCAAGTTTGCTGAGCGGTAGCTATCATAGTAGCTGATTGCACTTGTGAACGTTGGTACTGGGATACCCGCTTGAACAGCAAGACTTACTACATCACGTACTGCTGCTTGGTAGCGTTTTGTAATATCGATGAAGTATTCATCCAAGAGAAGGTTTTCAAGGTTAGCATCTTTGTCAAAAGCATCTGTAATGTTTTGCAAGAATTCAGCACGGATGATACATCCTGCACGCCAGATTTGCGCGATGGTACCGTAAGGAAGATCCCAATCGTATTCTTTAGAAGCTTGGCGGAGTTGAGCAAAACCTTGGGCATAGCTCATAATTTTTGAGAAATAGAGCGCTTGACGGATTTTTTCCACAATTTCAGCTTTGTCGCCTGAGAATTTCACTTCTGGACCTGATAAGATTGAGCTTGCTTTCACACGTTCATCTTTATAGGTTGAGATGAAACGTGCAAACACTGATTCAGTAATCAATGGTAATGGAACACCCAAATCGAGCGAACTTTGTGATGTCCATTTACCTGTTCCTTTATTTCCGGCCTTATCAAGGATTTTGTCCACGATATAACCGTCTGTACCTTGATCATCTTTACGTTTAAGGACTTCTTTTGTGATTTCGATAAGGTAGCTGTCTAATTCGCCTTCATTCCATTCTTCAAAGATAGATTGGATTTCAGCATTATCAAGACCAAGTACACGTTTCAAAAGATCATAAGATTCAGCAATGAGTTGCATATCGCCATACTCGATACCATTGTGGACCATTTTTACATAGTGTCCTGCACCATTAGGGCCCATATAAGCCACACATGGTTTACCATCTTGAGGTGCTTTACCTGCGATTTGTTCAAAGATTGGTGCAATCAAATCATAAGCTTCTTTTTGTCCGCCAGGCATGATTGAAGGACCTTCAAGAGCACCCTTTTCACCACCTGAAACACCTGTACCAATAAAGTTAATACCTGAGTCTGCAAGCTCTGCATTACGACGCATTGTATCTGGGAAATGTGTATTTCCGCCATCAATCAAGATATCCCCTTTATCCAAATGTGGTAAAAGTGCTTGAATTGTCGCATCTGTTGCTGGACCTGCTTGTACCATGAGCATAATACGGCGTGGTTTTTCAATCGCAGCTACAAATTCTTCGATTGTTTTTGTCAAAACAAAATTTTTATCTGGATGTTCAGCTACAACTTCTTCTGTTTTTGCAGTCGTACGATTAAATAAGGCAACCGTATATCCACGTGATTCAACATTGAGGGCTAAGTTTTTACCCATTACGGCCATACCGACTACGCCAAAGTTAGCTTGAGTCATTGTAAATCCTCCGATTTTTTATTTTTGATAAAACTATTATAACGCAATTTCTTTACAAAAGCTCAAATAAACACTGTAACATTTTTACAAAAAGAAAAACTGTCCGCAGACAGCATCTCTTTTACCATTCTGTACCTGAGAGGTCTTTAGCTTTTTTTTCAAGCTCTCCCGCTTCTTCAGAAATTTTACCAAAGTCGACGTTATTTTCTACTGCTTCTGCAGCATCTTCTTTAACATCTTCGACCTTTTCTGCGACTGTATCCGCACTATCATCCAACTTTTCTTTGAACTCAGCAGTTTTTTCCACTACTTCGTCAGTAATTTCTGATTCGTTCTCATCGAAAAGTTCTTCAGTATCTTCTTTCGCTTGATTGATTTTATCAACTATTGCATCGCGTGTGCTGTTGAAAAATTCAATAACAGAGTCTTTTGAAAGTTCACCTGAATCAACTTTTTCTTTAATCAAATCACGTTTACTTGTCAAATAATCTTTTGCTGAGTCTGCAGAAATTTCTCCTGAATCAAAACGCTCTTTGATATCATTGAATTTTTCTGTCGAAAAATCGCGTAAGTTGTTCAATGCGGCTTCTGGATCGTCTTTAAAGTCGTCATACATCTTACTCGCATCTTCACGCATTTCGCTTCCTTTTTTAGGGGCGAAAAACAAAGCTGCAGCGGCACCAATCAAAGCTCCTGCTAAAAATCCTGATTTTTTAGACATATTATTTATCCTCCACTTTCTTTTTCTTGTTCTTCTTCATAAATTTGTTTGCTGTTTTAGCCAATACTAAAGTCGAAGCTGAACGACCAACCGTTCCCGATTTTCTTGAGAAACGTTCAACCATGTCGCGACTGCTTTTATTCACCGCAGTAACACTCTCTGAAAGCTCTGCTACTGCAACGAAGAGAGGGTCAATTGTTGCAACTTTTCCATTAACATCATCTAAAAGAACATTGGCTTTCGCCATCAAGCCATCCGCTTGGTGAAGCAAAACATCGACATCACTAGAGACGAGTTTCACCGTACGATTGGCTTCCTCAACAACCTTTGAAACTTTAACTAAAAGTACAATTAAGAAGATAACCAAAGCTGCAAAAGCAATTGCAATGATCAGCCAGGCTATATTTTGTACACTAATTTCTCCCATACTTCACCTCCGAAACCGCTTAAATTCAAACGGTAATTTTACTTTATTATAGCAAAATTAATATTTTTTATAAACTAATTTGGCACATAATTTTCTCCGAGATATTTAGGGCACTCGTACCAGTGTTTTCAGAGGAATTTTATCTTTATCCCTTTTTTATTCTTTCCTCAGAAAAAACGAGATCTTACCGGAAAAGCTTGTGTGAGAAATTGGCAGCTTCTTTGACAAGCTCCATGATGAAAGTGGGGATTTTGCTGTAAAATTCTGCTGAATCCTTGGCTTTTTGTACAGTTGGATCTTTCTGTCCGCTTTCGTCAAGCGATTTTTCATTATCTGGAAAAACGATTCGTTTTTTCATGTTCTTGGCATAAATGTCAAGAACATTTACATTTTTCTTTTTCGATGGGGCAGCTGTTTTGTGAGTGCCGAGAGTATCCGAGGGAAGGCTACGGACGGTTTCCGTTTGTTGATGGAGTATATTAAAAACACAAAATGTGATAAGCACAACAGTTGTCACAAGTGCAAGTGTATGTTTCATTTTTCGCTCCTCTTCTCCTCTTAATATCTCTATTTTACTCGTATTGGTATGAAGCTGAGCTTACTTTTTTGTAATGTAATAAAAAATGCACCTTTTGCCTTACTGCAAAAGATACACTTGTACATTTTTTTCTTAATCAATTTTTTTCAAACGTCTGATAAGCACAAACGCTATACCCGCAACAATCATTAGGGCTGAGAAGACCTGTGATACACGGAATGCTCCCCACATCAGACTGTCTGTCCGCATGCCTTCCACAATAAAGCGAACTGCTCCATACCAGATAAGGTAGAAAGCAAAGATTTCACCACGCTTGAGTCCTGGAATACGATGGCGGAAAATCATAATGAGAAGAAAGCCCGAAAAGGTTCCAATACTTTCGTAGAGGAAAGTGGGTATTCGATAAGCGCCATCAATAAACATCTGCTCCCGAATAAAGGTTGGCAGATAATTTAAGTTGCTTACTGCATCACCATAGGCTTCCTGATTGACAAAATTTCCCCAACGTCCAAAAGCTTGTCCGATTAATACACCAGGAATACTTATATCCAGTAAATCCAGAGGATTAATCATCCTATAGTAAGAAAAGACAAACAAGACAATTGCACCCGCAATCAGGCCGCCATAAATTGCACCTCCGCCATCCCAAAGAGCGATAATTTCACTCGGATGTTGGCTATAATAATCCCATTGGAAAGCAACGTAATAAGCCCGGACACCGATCAGACCGATTGGGAAAGCCCATAAGATAAAGTCAATCACATCATCTGAGGTCAATCCTCGCCGTGGTGCTTCCTTACATGCCAGCCAGACACCTAGGGCAGCCCCCGTCACAATGAAAATCGCATACCAATGAATGGAAAAGGGCCCTAACTCTAAAGCAATCTTATTCATTGATAAATATGGAAAATAATTCACTCTCACTCCTTAGCTATTGTTTTCGATCAAATGTGTCAAACGATCTTCAAAAAGTGCCGTTGCATCATAGCCCATATCTTTGGCACGATAGTTCATCACGGCAGCCTCAATAATTGTGGAGACATTACGCCCTGTTTTTACAGGAATCTTGATCTGTGGCACCTCAACATCTGCAAGAATAATGTTTTTCACACCATTGCCCAAACGGTCAAATTCGCCCCCTACTTCATAAGGTTCAAGATAAATTGTTAAATCAATATCCGTTTGATCCTTGACCGCACGCGCACCGTACAAACTCATAACATCAATAATACCAACACCACGAAGCTCCAAGAAATTTTGCAAAACTGGCGCCGGTTCCCCCGCTAAAGTAAAGGCATCTCTTTGGAAAACATCGACACGATCATCAGCCACGAGACGGTGGTTACGCGCCACCAAGTCCAAAGCCGTTTCTGATTTCCCAATACCACTTGCTCCCTGAATCAAAACACCCACACCATAAATGTCCATCAAGACTCCGTGTACACTGACACGCTCTGCCAGCTCTTCATCCAAGTAAGAGGTCAGGATGCTGTTCAGACGGCTAGTTGTCTCACGTGACTGCAGCAAGACAATATCATGCTTACGCGCTGCATTCACCATCTCTTCCGGAATTTCAAGATTACGTGCAACGATAACAACAGGAGTTATCTCAGTCATTACCTTTTTGAGAATATCATAACGCGCATCACCTACCTCGTTCATCATGTAGGACCATTCCTTCATCCCGAAAAGTTGTATCCGTTCAGGGGTAAAGTATTCAAAATAACCAGACATCTCTAAACCTGGGCGTAAAATATCTGAGGTGGTCACTTCTTTTTGAAGTGCTGTTTCCGTCGAGTAGATAACATTAAATTTTATTTTTTTGATGAGATCTTGTACTGTGACTGTCATAACCGTCTCCTATCGTCTTTTTCTCTCCTTATTATATCAAAATATAAACAATAATCCTTTTTGCTTTGGCTAATATAATATAGAGTTTAATATTTTATTCCCTTTCAATAGCCAAAATATAACTTAGTATACTGGTTCATCTCAGACCTAAAAATAGTAAAAAAAATAATGGATATTCTCCATTATTTGATCTTGCTAAGTTTTACAAACTTATCTACTTTATAAGCCACATAAATTCTGCGACCTAAAAGGAAGCTTGCGATAAAGAACCAAAACCATTGTGCCTGAAAAAAGGCGATGGAGAAAATCCATGCTTCAATGATTGTTCCAAGTATAAAAGAGTAAAATCGTGATTTTAACATAGATTAAGTTTATCATACCCAAGAACGGAGGTCAAATATGCTAAACGAAATTTTTACCAGAGCGTCACTTTTTTTTACACTTGTTTTTTCACTTTCTTCCTGATAGAAAAAAGTGGCGGGATACTGTATAATACATTATGATCATCGCGTATCGCCAGCTTTGAAATCAACTTAAGAAAGAAGATTACCTAATGGAAAAAGTACATGATGAAGGTCCTTTCTACCACGGGACGAAAGCCGAACTCAAAATAGGGGATTATTTAAGGGCGGGTTTTGTCTCTAATTATGATTCACGTGTGACCATGAATCATATCTATTTTACAGCTTTAAAAGATGGTGCTGGCTTTGCTGCCCAAATCGCTGCTGGAAAAGCTGAGGTGCCACATGTCTATCTGGTGGAGCCAACAGGTCCTTATGAAAATGATCCCAATGTCACCGATAAAAAATTCTCGGGTAATCCCACACGTTCCTATCGCTCTACTGCACCTTTAAAAGTAATTGCTGAGGTGACCGATTGGACGCGACAACCACAAGATAAGATTGACATTTTACGGAAAAAAATTGCCACACGTGCGACAAACAGTAAAACAACCATTATTAATTAAGCCCCCTTCCATCCGACTATATTTTAAACATGTATCATCTGGCAAAAAAACTACAATTTTGGTAAAATGAGGTGCTATGGAAAAAATTAAAAACTTTGCTAAGACTGAAGCTTTCACTTATCTCGTCTTCGGTGTCTTGACAACCCTTGTCTATTACGTCTTTATGCAGTCAAGCTTTTATCTGCTTAATCACCCCGGGATAAATGCGGGGGCGATTTCAGAGGCAATCGGACAAATTGTCAGTATTATCTTTGCTTTCTTTACCAATAAAATTTGGGTTTTCAAACATAAATCTACGCATATTTTCCGTGATTTCCTTAACTTTGCTGCTGGACGCTTATTCTTCATGCTTTTGGCCATTGTTCTGAAATGGTGGTTTATCGATAGTCATCCGGAGATTTTGATGGATCTCTTGCACTTGAAAAAACCAGTAGTCGTTCTTGCTCTTTCACTGGCCATCCAAGTATTGAATATTGTCTTGAACTATTTCTATTCAAAATTTATTGTTTTCCGTAAAAAAGCGAAAGTATAAATGTATAATAAAAAAAACGTCTGCCAAAACAGAACGTTTTTTTATTTTCTAATTTCTTTAATAAAAGCAACAATCTCACCACGTCGTGTTTCGATTTGACCAAAGGACTTTTTCTGATAAGTGGCGTTGAATACCGCTCCGATGATAATAACTTTAGCAATGAAAATAAACCAAATCATTAAACCAAAAATAAGCAAGGAACCGACCAGTTTAAAGTCACGCATTTGCCCTAAAGCTCGACTTAAATAGGCCCCAAAAAAATGAGGCAGGGCCACAAGAACCAAAGTAGAGAAAATGGTCCCGGGCATAATATAACGTAGCTTATGTATTTTGACGTTGGGTAAGACAAAGTACAGTAAAATCAAAGAAATAAGCACAACAATGATGACAACTGGTAAGGTAGCTGTTTGCAATGTCCGATACAGTCGATCATCAAAGGCAAAGAGGTTCTCATGCACATAGGTCAAAATCACCTGACCAAATGTTGAAATCAAGATAGTTAAAGAGAGCATAACCATGAGCCCTAAGCCAACAACTAGACCAATGATTCGGCTGAGAATGAAATCACGATGTTCTGAAACTTCATAAGCTTTGTTCATAGCCATCTGTAAGGTCGCAAGTGCGCGAGAAAATGTCCAAAAACCAGCCAAAACGGAAATCGAAAGTAATCCTGTATTGGGATTTTCTAAGACATTTCGGATAAATCCGACACTCATATCATAAATCTGATCCGGAATCTGATCATGAAGCACATCCAGGATCATATCAATATCAAGATTTAAGAAGGGGAGAATGTTGGCAAAAATCAAAAGTAGCGGGAAAATGGATAAAAGCAAGTAATAAGCCACAGCAATACTTGACAAGGACATCTCTGAACTTTTATAAAAGTTCATGAAGTCTTTCAAAGTTTGCCAAGACGACACACGTTGAAAAAGAGCTTTCATCTGGTCTTCTCCTCCTTTCATTTTTCTGTCTTAATAAGATAGGAGAGACTTCTTAGTAAGTGCCTTCTTCTCCTTGGCTTGTCAAAATTACTGGACCATCTTTGGTAATGACAAACTGATGTTCATATTGACAAGATAAACCGCCATCCAATGTCTTATGCATCCAACCTGTTTCCATATCGGTATCAATTTCCCAAGTCCCTGTCGTAATCATGGGTTCAATGGTCAAAACCATACCCTCACGCAAACGTAAGCCACGTCCAGCTTTTCCGTAATGTGGCACCAGTGGATCTTCGTGGAAAGTTGGCCCCATACCATGACCGACAAGGTCACGAACTACACCATAACCACGACTTTCTGCATATTCTTGAATAGCTGCTCCAATGTCACCGATACGGTTACCAACAACAGCTTGTTCGATTCCGAGATAGAGACACTCACGTGTCACATCCATAAGGTTCTTAACTTCTTCTGATGGTGTGCCTACGGCATAAGCCCAGCAGCTATCTGCAATGGCTCCACTGAAACCTTCCGTATATTTCTTCATCTCAGGAACATTATCAAAATCAAGTTTGGAAACATCAACAGAACCATCTTCAACCATACCCAAAACCATGTCTACTTTGATAAGGTCACCATCTTTTAATTTCATGTGGCGTGGAAAACTGTGCGCCACCTCATCGTTCAGTGAACAACATGTGGCATAAGGATAATCCATAATTGAACCATCTACACCGATTTGGAGAGGAAGCGTATTATTTTCTTTACAGACTTTTCGTACATATTCTTCAATTTCCCACATGTCGATACCTGGTTTTATCAAATCACGCAAACCGATATGGATGCTTGCCAATAAAGAGCCGGCACGATCCATTTGATCTATTTCACGTTGAGATTTTAATGTAATCACTATTTTTACCTTCTTCTAAATATTTCTTTAATCGTAATGATACTCCTATTTTATCATAAAAATACTGTGGTAGAAAGTACCGAAAAATGCATAGGAGCTGATTTTTCTGGAATTTCTTGATATAATTTTGTTATATAAATTTCACAAGGGAGCAAAAAATGGCTTTAGCAAAAGTAGTTTATGCAAGTATGACCGGCAATACGCAAGAAATCGCGGAAATCGTTGCTGATAAATTGGAAGATTTAGGTCTTGATGTAGATTTGGACGAATGTACTTCAGTTGACGCTGACGAATTCGAAGATGCGGATCTTTGCATTGTTGCCACTTATACTTATGGCGATGGTGAATTGCCAGATGAAATCGTTGATTTCTATGAAGATTTGCAAGATGTTGATCTTTCTGGAAAAACATTTGGTGTCTGTGGTTCAGGAGATACTTTCTATGATGATTTCTGTATTTGTGTCGACATGTTTGAGGAACAATTTGCACTTACTGGAGCTGAGAAAGGTGCAGAATCTGTCAAAGTGGACTTGAATGCTGAAGATGAAGATATTACAAATCTTGAGAATTTTGCAGAAACTTTAGCAGCCAAAGTTCAATAAAAGAAAAAACTGCCTATGAGCAGTTTTTTTATAAGCTAAACATCAAAATTCCTGCGGCCACTGCGACATTCAAAGACTCTGCGCGTCCAGGCATCTCAATATGGACAAGTTGATCCGCTACAGCTACTGCCTGATCAGAAACACCCGCACCTTCATTTCCCATCACTAAGGCAAAGTCCTCTTCTGCTACAAGTTCTTTGTGACTGATGGACCGATTAGACAAGGTGGTAACATAAAGAGGAATACGCGCTTCTTGTAATTCCGTAAAATCTGCCACAGACAAAACAGGAATATGAAAGTTACTTCCTTGCATACTTCGCATCACTTTTGGAGCATAAATATCTGCCGTATCCCCCATACAAAGTACTGCTGAAAAACCTGCAGCATCTGCTGTCCGAATCATCGTTCCGACATTGCCAGGGTCTTGGACATTTTCAAGGACTAAATACTTACCGTGCCCAAACTCAACTTTCACTTCTTCGAAAGCTACCTCAGCGACAACACCTTGCGGTGTTCCAGCATCCGATAGGCTTTTAAGAACTTCTGAACTCACTGCGAGAACATTTTCTAGGTGTGAAACGTGTTGATATTTGTTTTCTTCCACAAAGATTTGTAAAATTTTCGCTCCCGAATTGACAGCTTCTTCTAGCAAATGAAAGCCTTCAATAAGATAAGAATTTTTGCGATATTTTTTCTTTGTCAGCAGTTTACGTGCTTCTTTTATTTTTTTATTGTCTTTTGCTGTAATAATTTCCATTTGCTATAATTATAACATAGAATACATGAAGATTTTTTATTTTCCTATAAGGAGGTGTAAGGATGTATAAGGTTAAAATGATTGCTCACGGACAGGTACAAGGTGTCGGTTTCCGTTATGGTACGGTCCAAATCGCGCGTCAACTCAAACTCAGAGGACGTGTGTGGAATAATTCCGACGGTACGGTGGGACTTTATGTCCAGTCAGATAGCCAGAAAGCTTTGTCAGATTTCGAAGATAAACTTCGTAAAGGCCCCACTCCTTTTGCCTCAGTCACAAATCTCGAAATCTATCCAGACGAATTCCCGGACTTTAAAAATTTCGATATTAAATATTAATGAACAAACAAAAAAAGACTGCCTTAAACAGTCTTTTTTTGTTTTACCAGTTAAAAAGATTAAGAAGCATCAAATGCCACTTGACTTCATTAGCATAATACATATTTCCACCATTAACGTAGAGTTTTCCCCCACTGTTCATCAAAGAGTCAACCGTCACATGATAATAGGTTGCATTTGTGGTGTTTCCCAAGCTAGGTGCTACAACTGTACGTGAATATTTTTCAGCCAGTTCTAAATTATTTTTTCCACCATTTTTCGCAACATAATCTATATAAGATTGACCAAAGTTATATGCTTGAACGCCTGTCCAAATATCAACTTTTTTGTCTTCAGCGTACTCTAAAACTTTACAAAGGTTTGATACACCTTGTGCGATACTCTTATCTTCATCTGAAATACTATTTTGATTGCCATTCAAGCTTTCGCTCGACTGCATAACATCCACAGCATTCCCTTTTGTCTCTGTATAAATAATAGCTAATGCAAGCTTTGTATCTCCCTCTAAGCCTTGAGCTTTTAGGGTTGCATCAACCGATTTTTCATATTGCATCACGTTTTTTACGTTCCTATAAGTTCGGTGCACGTAAAAACCTGCTCCGACCACTGCTGCCAGTAGCGCAAGCTTGATGAATAGCTTCAAAATTTTCAACTTTTATCTATTCCTAATCATTTTTTCGACGGCTCATGTCTCAATTCCAGTTGTTATTATATGCCATCTCATGTTAAAAACTTCTCTAGCATTTCCACCTTTATTTACTTATCACTGTTCATTTTTATTCGGTTGGTGGAAATTTTGTTAAAAAAGTCGTACTTATATTCTAGACTAAAGGAAACCCTTTTGTCAAATCTAATGCAAATTGGCGAACTTCTTGAAGAGCAAATTCGTCATCTTTATTGGATAATGCTTTAATAATTGCTTGTGCAATCTTACGGCTCTCCTCTTCCTTCATGCCGCGGCTAGTGATTGCTGCGGCACCAATACGCACACCGCTTGTTTTAAAAGGACTAAGTTCCTCACCAGGAACAGAGTTTTTATTGAGGGTAATGTTAACTGTATCAAGGAGATTTTGTGCTTCTTTACCGTTAATTCCAAGCTCAGTTACTTTGACGAGGAAGAGATGATTGTCTGTACCATCTGAGATAACATGTAAACCAGCTCTGCTAAATTCATCGGCCATGGCTGCTGTATTTTTCACTACTTGATCAATATAAGTTGAAAAGTCTGGTGACAAAGCTTCTTTAAAGGCAACTGCTTTAGCAGCAATAACATGCTCCAAGGGACCACCTTGTAAACCAGGGAAAATAGCGCTGTTGATTTTTTTAGCTAGCTCCGCATCATTGGTCAAAATGAGACCCCCACGTGGGCCACGCAATGTTTTATGTGTTGTAGAGGTTACTACATCTGCATAAGGAAAAGGACTTGGATGATGACCTGTAGCCACAAGACCAGCGATATGAGCCATGTCTACCATCAATTTTGCACCGACACTGTCTGCAATCTCACGGAATTTTGAAAAATCAATAATACGAGAGTAAGCCGATGCACCAGCAACGATAAGTGCTGGGTGATGCTTTTCAGCTTGTGCTGCAATTTCATCAAAATCAAGCAACTCTGTTTCTGAATTAAGACCGTAAGAAACAAAGTTATACATCTTACCTGAGAAGTTGACTTGAGAACCATGAGTCAAATGCCCACCAGAATTCAAATCCATACCTAATACAGTGTCACCAGGCTCAATCAAGGCCATGTAAGCTGCTGCATTGGCTTGTGAGCCAGAGTGTGGCTGCACATTAGCAAAGTCTGCATGGAAGAGTTCTTTGGCACGTTCGATGGCCAAGTTTTCCACCACATCTACAGCTTCTGTCCCACCATAATAACGCTTTTCCGGGTAACCTTCTGCGTATTTATTTGTTAAGACAGATCCCTGAGCTGCACGTACCGCTGGGGATACGATATTTTCTGAGGCAATTAACTCAATTGTTTCTTGTTGTCGAACTTCTTCGGCATGTATAGCAGCCCAAAGTTCTGGATCAAACGCTTCAAAATTATAAATTTCCATGTGTGTCTCCTTTGCCTTATACGATGCTTACCTCAAGCATTTTTCCTTTTGCGTGGGTAGCTTTTGTACATCTACCATTATATCTAAAGCAAAGTGCCGAACCAAATTATTTGTTCAGACAATTTCAGATAATTCTGGAACAGCATCAAGAAGTTCTTGCGCTGTAATTGCCCCTTGACGTAAAATTTTAGGCATTTCACCAGAAAGATCCAAAATCGTTGTATCTAGACCATAAACACTGTCATCTTGAAGTGCAACAGCTGCTTTATCAAGGATAGCGGATGTTAAATCATCATAGAAACGTGGGCTTGGTGAGCCGGTAAGATTAGCAGAGGGCCCCACTAAAACCCCTAAAGCTTTAATCACTTCTTGTGTGGCTGGAATTGAAGGCATTCGGAATCCGACAGTAGTTTTCCCCACATGAATCCACTCAGGAACTTCAGGACTTGCTTCTAAAATAATCGTCAACGGTCCAGGCAGGAAAGTTTGCACGAGTTTTTCAAGATAAGTAGGTTGATGCACTGAATATTTTAAAATTGTGTCATAATCCGCCACGTTCATATTCAAGGCTTTTTCAACAGGACGCCCTTTTACAGCATAAAGTTTTTGCACCGCTGCCTCGTTGGTTGCATCCGCGAAAATGCCGTAAACTGTTTCTGTTGGCAACACTGCCAATTCTCCTGCTTTTAAAGCTGCTATTGCTTTTTCAACTGTCATTTTATAGCTCCTTTCTTAAGTAGCATTTATCTTTAAGTTGTTTTCCATCTTCGTAAATCGGAAAACTATAATGGTCAATAAAATAATTTTTTATCTTATGGGTATATTCAAAACCACAAGCTTCATAGAAAAGGACATTTCCCGATATATCGTCGGTGCCGACGGTCATGACACCCTGACCCTTGTACTTTTTAAAAAGGTAGTTTATCAGGGCTCTGCCATAGCCTTGACCTTGTGCATCAGGCGCTACAGCTAGGTTTTCAATTTCGAGAGTCGGACTGACTACACACACTGCCCTAATTTCAGACTGATCCATCAGTACAAAAAGTTCACCTTTTGCAAGATAGGTCATAATATGCTCATGATCATCAGCTAAAAGAAGTAAAGGGAGATATCTATCTTTCTTTACTTCTATATGTTTTATTTTCATCTATGTCACACTTATCATACGATCTTTTTCAAAAATATCACGGTGCACACGGACTTTTTTAGTAGGAAAAGCCTTCTCAAACAAGTCTTTCACTGCTGGACCTTGCTTATAACCAATTTCTAAATATATTTTCCCTTGTGGCTTTAAAAATTGATGAGCTGCTTCAGCAATGTTCTGATAAATTGCTAGACCTTGCTTTTCAGCAAAGAGTGCGCTATCTGGTTCAAAGCGAATGACGGATTGATCCATTTCATACGTTTCATCAAAAGCAATATAGGGTGGGTTGGACACAATGATATCGTACTGTCCTTGAATATTTTCAAAGACATCAGAGAGAATGAAATTAAGAGAAATTTGATGTCTTTTTGCATTCAATTGAGCAAGTTCAAGTGCTTTTTCTGAAACATCCGATGCAGTAATTTCCCACTCTTTTCTTTTCTCCGCCAGTGCTAGAGCAATAGCTCCAGATCCTGTGCCAATATCTAAAACCGTACGTCTACCTTGCTCATTTTCAGCTAGAATCATCTGCACCAGCTCTTCTGTTTCTGGACGTGGAATCAGGACACGCTCATCCACGGCAAGTTTTAAATCACAGAATTCAGCCCAACCTACAATATATTGTGGCGGTTCATTATTTTTCAAACGCTGCGCGACAGATGTAAGTGCAGCTAAATCCGTATCTGAAATCGCTTCTCTTTGCAAATTTAACCACTGTAATTTTGTGAGCTCGTGTAAATTTCTCCAGACAAATTCTAGAGCGAAAGGCTCTTCCAAATCTTGAGATAATTGGCGCACAGCCTCAATCCATAACATTTTTTCTTTCCTCACTCTCCTCACCCTTTAAAGGAGAGGAAAAACACGCCCCAATAAGTAAATGATGATGGGGATTTTCAGATTATCTTTTGCAAAAAGGACACCATTTTCATTTCGTGTCCTATTTTTCTCATTGACAATATTTTCCAATCTTCCTAGAGCCAAAGCATCAAAGGTTTTCATAATTTCCGTCACCGATTGACTGCTGTATTTGCTAAACTCCGCAAGTGAAAGAACTTTTTTACGTTTGCTCCAATTGTCCCCTTCTTTGAGCTCTTGCCAAAGACGACAATAAGCATTGTCCTTATAAAAGTCAATGCTCATCCGTACGCGTCTATCCAATCTCTGAAGATGCTTTGAAGGACTCTCAACATTTTCAATGGTAATCCAATAATCTTGGTTGATTGCTTGGCAATAGAGCAAGTCAAAGTGTGTCTCTTGGGTACTGACCTCAAAGACAAGAACTTTTGTCTCAACGTCCTTCACTCTCTTCGCCGTTTCCATACGTCTTTGCTCTTCTGAACGCAGCCGAATGTTAAAACCTTCAAATTGAAATTCGGTCATTACTTGTTAAGCTCCGCCAACTTCTCCGTTTGATCATAAACCACAAGTGCATCAATGACTTCATCCATTTTTCCAGAAAGGATGGTATCTAACTTTTGTAAAGTTAGTCCGATACGGTGATCGGTCACGCGGTTTTGGGGGAAATTATAAGTACGGATACGTTCTGAGCGGTCACCTGTTCCGACAGTGGACTTACGTTCAGCATTTTGCTTGTCCAACTCGATTTGTTGATAGTAGTCAAATACCTTCGTATTAAGCAATTTTATGGCTTTGTCACGGTTTTTTTGTTGCGTACGTTCTTCTTGCATTTCAACTTTGATGCCTGTAGGCAAGTGAACCATACGTACAGCTGTCGCAACTTTGTTGACATTTTGTCCACCAGCACCTGAGGCATGGTAGATATCCACACGAAGATCTTTTTGTTCAATTTTCATCTCGAATTCTTCAACTTCAGGCATGACAAGGACCGTTGCTGTTGAAGTGTGTACACGTCCTTGTGTTTCTGTTGATGGCACACGTTGCACGCGATGAGCACCAGATTCGTATTTTAGTTTACTGTAAACAGAAGTTCCCGAAACAAGGGCTGAAACTTCTTTATAACCTCCAATGCTCGTCACACTGGCTTCCATGATTTCAAATTTCCAACCTTGTGACTCTGCATAATGCTGGTACATATTTAACAAATCACCAGCAAAAAGGGCTGCTTCATCACCACCTGCTGCGCCACGAATTTCCAAGATAATATTTTTATCATCGTTTGGATCTTTAGGGAGCAAGAGAATTTTAATCTTTTCTTCCAGTTCTTCTTTGGCTGATTTTGCTTCTGAAAGCTCTTCTTTGAGCATTTCTTTCATGTCCTCATCAAGGCCACCTTCACCAAGCATTTCTTCACTGTCAGAAATAGTTTCGAGCACCTTTTTATATTCATTATAAGTGGCTACAGTATCTCGCAGACTCGCTTCTTCACGTGAAAGTTCCATAAAGCGCTTTGTATCATTGACAACCTGTGGGTCACTGAGTAATTCGCCCAGCTCCTCATATCGTCCTACCATCGTTTCAAGTTGATCAAACATTTTTTATTTTTCCTTACTTCTTTTTTTATATCTCTTCGTTTATACGATTACTCTTCATCTTTTTCAATGGATGAAAATAGTGCTTACGGCACACTGGAATATAGCTCTCATTGCCACCGATCTGCAGTTGTTCGCCTTCATATACAGGTTCACCTTCAACCATGCGTAAAACCATCGTTGCTTTTTTACTGCAATACCAGCAAATCGTTTTAATTTCTTCAATTTTATCAGCCAGAAGCAATAAGTATTTCGAGCCTTCAAAAAGTTCATTTCTGAAATCATTTTTTAAGCCAAAAGCCATCACAGGGACATTTAAATCATCGACCACGCGTGCCAGATCATAAATATTTTGTTTATTGAGAAATTGGGCTTCATCAATCAGCACACAAAAAGGCCTTATCGGCAAGTTTTCGATATATTCATAGACATTCATAGTATCGTCAATCGCTACAGCTTCGCTACTCATACCAATACGACTTGCGACTATACCAACACCAGCACGTGTATCTAAACTAGAAGTCATAATCAAAACAGGTTTTCCCTGTTCTTCATAATTATGGGCAACTTTCAGGATTTCGATACTTTTGCCTGAATTCATGCTGCCGTATTTGAAGTACAATTGTGCCAATTTTCTTTCCCCTTTATAAAAATGGCTTAAAAGCCTTATTTAATAGCATTTTCCAGTAATATTATTATTTTATTTTCGATAATAATATCATTAATTATCACTATTTTTCATTCTTTTCTGCCCACTTTTTTGCCCACCAAATTGACTCAAGAAATTTTGTTAATTCTATTCATTTTTTGGTTTAATTCTTTAGACATATTAGGTGTTACATGGGTATATATATTATTGGTAATAGTGGATGTTGCATGACCAACTCTTTGCATCACCACTTTTTGGTTTATTCCCATTTCTGCTAATAATGAAATATGAGAGTGGCGCATACAATGGCAAGAGAATTGCTTATCTAGCCCCGTTGCTTTTCCATAATACTTAAAAGATCGATTTAGATGGCCAATATTATGTGGTTGACCTGAACGAGTACAAAAAATGTATCCATGATTTTTATAACCTACATAAGTATTGTCATGATTAGCTTTGAGATACTCTTCGATAATTTCGATCGCTCTATCATTGAGATCAACTTCCCTATAAGAAGATAATGTTTTAGTCGTGGTATGAGTATGTTTCGTCACACCCTTAGTATAATCTAAGTTAGTTTCCACTTTAATTATACGTCTTGTGCGGTCATAATTTTCTTCTTTTAACGCAGCTAATTCACAGTATCTTAAACCAGTTAAAAACAGAAATTCAATGGTTAGAGCTATAAAGTACGTGCGAGGATTCTCAGAACTTCTCATCCTATTTAAGACCTTAGCTAAATCTTCTACTGTAAACAGTTTTCGATTCTGCTTTTTTATATCTTCCAAAGTTTTTTTGGAAAGACTTAATTTCACATTCAATGTAGGGTCTTTAGAAATAATCTCCATTCTCTTTGCAAAATCAAAAATAGATTTACAAGTTAAAAAATAACCTTTTACTGTACCTGATTTTAAATTCAAACTATTAAAAAACACCTGAATTTGGAAAGTTGTAAATTGTGACATTTCCTGATCTCCAAATTTAGCAGCAAAACGTTTAATTTGTTTTCTCCTGTTATTTAAAGTTGAGGGTTTTAGCCTTTTACTACAGTCATTTAACCATAAATTAGCTACAGAAGAAAAAGTTAAGGAATTAATATTTAAACTCGAATTTAATATATTTAATTCACTTTGTTCAATTTTTCGCTTGGCCTTTGTTAACAAAATTTTCCTAGCTTTTGTTTTAGCTTGATTTGAATTAGATGTCAAAGTTACAGAAACTTTATCCTCAGATTTTGTAACTACATTAAAGTATCTCATACGCCAGAGGAATTTGTTATTCCGATATTCTGACCATAAACTTCCTACTTTTATATCTTCAACTTTCATATTTCCTACCTTTTCTTTTGGGAAAAGTGCAGAATAAAAATCATACTTATTATATCATTTTTATCTGTATTTTTCCTCGTCTTTTATTTTTAAATATTCATCAAATGCTGGAAACCATACACGTCCGGTCATTCTAAAATAATCCCCTTGCATGAAGCGTTTATCTTTTTTCATTTCGCAAATCTTATTTCTAGCGGTCGAAACCTTTATAGAATAAAAGTTTGAAATACCTTCAGCATCAATCATCTTCTTATCCACGGTTATTCCTGTTCTACTCATCCTTCCCCCTATATACAAAAAAACAAGGGCGAGATTTCTCCCACCCTTAATATTCACCGATTTTATTTTAACTACTTATAATTCTTGTCTTAAAACTTTTCCCTCCTTATCTCTTTTGATAATAAATTTCTCTACTATTTCACTTTTACAATAGGCTATCGCCCCACCTGTATAATTAAAGTTTTTATCCAATGAAAAAGACACGTAATCATATTCAGGATAAATAGACCTCTCAGGTACGTCTGAACAGTACAAGCTCACAAATCTATTTCCTCTTAATCTGTAAACAATCATTCTCCCCTCCAATTTTATCGGTCAACGATTCTCCAAATTTCAGAAGATGCATTATCTAGACTTTCTTCACAAAAACCTCGACCAGTGTAGTCCCAAACAATCTCCTCACCAAGAATTCCTTCTGCTTGACGAACCAATTTATTAAAAGCGCCTTTACCTCGTGTCAAAAATTCATATGAATCTTCAAATTGTCCGCTCAACCGAGTGATAGAATAAGCAACATTATTGAGTACATTTTTATTTTCTTCTGTAAGTTGTTTCATAATCCCTATCTTTAAACCTCCAATTTCAGTTGATAAGACTTTCCATTAATCCAATGCATAGACCCTAATTGCCTAGCTTTCTGTAATGTAGAATTTATTGAAAGACCGTTTTTTTCTAAATCCTCCGCATAAGCTCTCACATAGCGAACACAATTATCTAAGAAATTTAAAAAGACTTCCAAACGTTGACTATATCTTTTATCTAAAGTTACTAAGAAACTCACAAACTCAGACATAATAGTGACTGCTCTATCATCTTTACTTTGATAAACGTATATGTTTTGTTCTAATTTCCCCCATGCTTCATTTGATAATGTTATTGTAGACTGGCGCATAAGTTCAATTTTTCTTTCATAAGCAATCAATTTCTCGCACCATTGAATGACATCAGATAGTATGGCATAAGGAGGTAAAGATAATTCCTGTTCAATTTCTCTTAACCGTTTATCAAAGGCAATATACTTCATGTTCCATTGACTTTCTGCATTCTTTACTTGATTACGAAGCCGTGTTAAATCCATAAAACTCCCCCTAATTCTATTGTGGGTATTGCTTTTGCAACTCCAATAAATCTTCTGGATACCATTCGAACCATTCTGAATAATCTTTACCGTCCATAGCTTGTGCTTCTTCTTCATTAACGGGATCAACTCCATACTTAGGTGTTCCAACTGGTCGAGCATAGATACCTACCCAAGTCCTCTCACCTTCCCACATACTATCTGGTACAAACTTCTTATTTTTCAAATCAATAAGAGCCAAACGGCGCATTTCTTTTACTTCCATGATTTCCTCCAAACAAAAAACTTGCCTTTCCAGACAAGTCTTTTTTGCTTATATTCTCTGATTTATTTCTTGTTTTTCTTAACACGTAATATACTAAAAATTGATCCTAATATTAGTAAAGCAATACCCATCATAAAGATTAGAGCTGAGGTATGCTCTCCTGTTTTTGGTAGTCCTTTAGCATTTTGTGTATTATTTTCTCTTGATGTATCCTTAGCACTTGGTGAATTATCCTTGTCAGTAATTGATTCCTCTTCTTTAGGATTAGCATCTCTGCCACCATCACTATTTTCTTCAGTCACAACTATTTTAGCTGTAGCTGTATGATGTCCTTCTACTATGTCTCTACCCCAATTCTCCTCTGGGATGGAGTAAGTTACTTCATATATTCCAGGTTTTTTAGTATCAACAGCTCCGTTTACAACAACATCTGAAAAGTTCACTTCCTTGCCATCCGATGAAGTTGCTTTATCAAAATTATCTTGAGGTGACCAATCATCTCCTACTTTCAATTCAGAGTCATGTACTATAATATGTGCTAAATCTTGTCCCACTTCAATTTTTAATACTGTAACTGTAGCTGTAGCTTCCAAACCATCATAACTATAAGTCACTTCATAACTTCCTGCTTTAGTAGTGTCCACATTACCTGACACCTTAATATCTTTGAAATCTACAGACTTACCATCTTTATCAAGGGCAGAATTAAAGTTATCTTCTGCACTCCACTTATCACCTACATAGATATTTGAATCATGAACTTTCACTTCGGTTTGTTTGTCTTTGACCGTGATTGTAGCTTTAGATTCAATGCCATCATAGCTGTAAGTAATCTCATACGTTCCCGCTTTTGAGGTATCCACATCACCCATCACTTTAATATCTTTGAAGTCTACAGACTTGCCATCTTTATCAAGGGCGGAATCAAAGTTGTCTTCTGCACTCCATTTATCGCCTACATAAAGCGTTGAATCATGGACATTCAGGACTACTGGTTTAGAATATACGAATGTCACATGCTTTATCTCATAAGGCTCAATATCACCTTTTGCAGCATCGCCTTCAACACGTAGCATTTCATACCCTTGAATATCAAGAGGGGATACTTCATAAGCTACTGGAGACGGATATTCTCCTGTAGTCCAATCAAATTGAGAGAGATAATCTGTATTCCTCCACTCAGGTTTTAGTTTTACTCCATTTGTATCTTCATAATTAACATAAATTGTTCCAGCCCTATCATAAACCATGTCAAAAGTTTGTGGAGTTTCACTATAGACTACACCAGTTGGTAATTCACTAAGCAGAACCCAACCGGGTACATCCAGATAGGCAAGGTCTCCATCGGCAGAGTTTCCTACTTCCCCTTTAAACGTCATACTCGATATGCCGTTTCCAAACATAAAGTCTTCAATTGGCTGTCCAAAAGTATCCACATATCTTAAAGTAACAGAACCTACTTCCTTATTTTTGTTATAAACATAGGTTACAGTTTGAGCTTGATCCGTGAAAACGCCTGTAGCATTGCTATCCTTTACTTCCTTGAAAGTGTAACCCTCAATATCTTTCAACTCACTCACATACTCATCACCAATATTACCTGACAATATTACTTCATCAGCTATTGAATTATTATTTTCATCATTATACTTTACTACCACATTCTCAGCCGGAATAGCTTCTCTTTGCCAAACATATGTATCTGCATCTGTTGTTCCGTTATAATTTAACATCAGCTCATCAGAATCCCATATATTTTCCCCTAAAGGCTTATTAACTGTGCCTGATGACACATTAATCCATTTTCCTGTATAGCCTTGAGAAGTAATTTTTTCTATTTCAGGTTCTATTCCTCCAACAAATCTGAATGAAGAACCTAAAATTAGTTTGTTTAGCGAATATTGCCCAGCAAACATACTTGACATATCCTCTACATTTGAGGTATTAAAATTTGATAAATCTAAAGTTTGTAGTGATTCCATTTGAGCAAACATGCTATGCATATCATTTACATTTGAGGTATTAAAATTTGAAACCTCTATATCTGCTAATACGTAGGCTCCTTCAAACATATTTGACATATCCGTTACATTAGATGTATCAAAATTCGATACATCTAAATGAGCTAATTCATCCATCCCCATAAACATCGCTTTCATCGAAGTAACTTTTGAGGTTGTGAAATTTGAAATAAATAATTCTTGTAATGATCCCATCCCCATGAACATTCCAGACATGTCTATTACATTTGAAGTATCAAAATTCGATAAATCAAGTTTTTCAAGGGAATAATTGCCATCAAACATATGCGACATGTCTGTTACATTTGAGGTAATCAGACTTGAAGTATTTAAACTAACCAAAGACTCCATGGCATTAAACATTTCAGACATATCTGTTACATTTGAAGTATCCAAATTCGATAATCCTTCAATACTTACAACGGCATAGAGACCTGAAAATAACTTCTTAAGTGATGACCCTCCAGTTACTTTTTCATCAAATGTTATTTTTTCTATTTGATCAGCAAACTCTCCCCATTCTGGGAAATCACCCGCACTCTCTAGCACACCCCCACCAATATGAAGCGTTCCCTCTGAATCAATTCTCCATTCAGAAGTCCCCAATACTCCTGATGCAATGTCATCCGATTCTCGTGTTTTTTTCTCAATATCATTATCATTGGTGTTATTATTTTGCGTTTTTACACTCTCAGAAGTGATAAGAGTAGCAGTATCTCTTTCATCATTTTCTTCTACTGATAAACTTTCTCTATTTTTATTGTCTACTGAGCTATTATCTGGCCCTTCTTGACTCGCATCAATATTTTGCGAAACCTTAGTTTCTTTTGTCGAAGCAGATACTGTAGCAGTGATACCTGGTAAAATTGTTGAAGTTGTAAGTAAACTAACAAGTAACCACTGCGCTCCTGTTCTAATTTTATATCTAATTGTTTTTTCTTTTCTATCCATATATACATATTACATTATAATCCACTCACAAAGACACCACAAAACAGGAGATGCCATCACCTGTTTACTATCTTTTTTATTTATAGTCCAATGAATAAGACACGTGATCATATTCAGGATAATCAGTGCTATTCAACGCATTTCTTTTACTTCCATGATTTTCTCCAAATAAAAAACCTATCTCCTAAACAAGATAAGCCTTTTTATTTCTATAGTTATTATTTCTTATTTTTCTTAACACGTAATACACTAAAAATTGATCCTAATACTAGTAATGCAATACCTATCATAAAGATTAGAGCCGAAGCATGCTCTCCTGTTGTTGGTAATCCTTTTGTATTTCGTGTATTATTTTCTCCTGATAATTCATCAGTAATCGATAAATTATCCTTGTCAGGATTCGATTCCTCTCCTTTAGAGCCAGAATCTTTATTCTCTTTTTCTGACACAACTATTTTAGCTGTAGCAGTATGATGCCCTTCTACTAAGCCTCTCCCCCAATGTTCTTCTGGGATGGAGTAAGTCACTTCATAAGTGCCTGGTTTTTGGGTATCAACAGTTCCGCTTACAATAATATCAGAAAAGTACTCTTCTTCGCCATCAGATGAAGTTGCTTCATCAAAGTTGTCTTCAGGTAACCAGTCTTCTCCTACTTCTAATTCAGAGTCATGTACAACAATATGCGCTAAATCTTGTCCCTCTTCAACTTCTAACACTGTAATTGTAGCTTTGGAATCAACTCCATCATAGCTGTAGGTTACTTCATAGGTACCTGCTTTTGAAGTATCCACATTACCGTTCACTGTGATGTCTTTGAAGTCTACAGGCTCGCCATCTTTATCAAGGGCAGAATCAAAGTTGTCTTCTGCACTCCATTTGTCGCCTACATAAAGAGTAGAATCATGCACATTCACTGCAGTTTGTTTATCTTTAACAGTGATCGTTGCCTTAGACTCCATACCATCATAGGTGTAAGTTACTTCATAACTTCCTGTTTTTGACGTGTCCACTTCACCCGTCACTATGATGTTCTTGAAGTCTACAGGCTCGCCATCTTTATTAAGGGCAGAATCAAAGTTGTCTTCTGCACTCCATTTGTCACCCGCATAAAGGGTAGAATCATGGACATCCACTGCAGTTTGTTTATCTTTGACCGTAATCGTCGCCTTAGACTCCATACCATCATAGCTGTAGATTACGTCATACGTACCAGCTTTGGACGTATCCACTTCGCCCGTCACTGTGATGTTCTTGAAGTCTACAGGCTCGCCATCTTTATCAAGGGCAGAATCAAAGTTGTCTTCTGCACTCCATTTGTCACCTACATAAAGGGTAGAATCATGGACATTGAGCTCTGTTTTATCTTTGATATACCTATAAACAATCTCTTGAGGATTTTCTGAAATTTGACCAATCATATTTTCTGGAAGATTCGAAGAGTCTATATGGTAACCTGGAATAGAAATCTGATAATCTTCTGTTGAAGCATCATAGGCATCTCCTACGTTTCCTGAAATAATTTTATCAGAGATACTTGGAATAGGTTGGTTATTTTCATCAACATATTTGATAGTAACATCTGCACCTGCTACTACATTTTTGCTGTAAACAAGTGTGAGTTCTGGGATGTTAGGACCAATCGTCGCAGTGGTATCTCCTTCAACACGGTCATATGTATAACCATCTATAACTTTTTTATAAGAAATTGCAGAATATGACGTACCGAATCTATCTGTCACAACTGTATCTTCAGCAACAGAGTTATTATCTTGGTCAACATAGTGTACTAACAAATCATTATAAAGTTCCATGTTATCAACAAGTTCATATGTCCCACCTGCACTATAAACACTTGTATTCCAAGTAATATTATTTTCTTCATTTGAAGGTGCTGTATAAGAAAATTGAAAACTCGTACTATTAATGGAAGTCCAATCACTTGTATTCGGGATCGTTACTGTAATTGTACGAGATGCTTCGTCAGAAATTACAGTATAAAGACTAGGATCCATAATATAACTCGTTTTTTCTTCATTTAACCAGTTATAATTACCACTTGTAAATCCTCTAATATTTTCTCCCAATAGTGAAAAATCTTTAATTGAGGTAAAATCAATACTATCAGGTACAGTAATTGTATATATCGAATTTTTAACCGTATTACGATTCGTACCTGGATATGTATTTATTATTCTATAACGCTCTTCACCCCCAGCATGCACAGGAAACTTTGAACTATTTGATGCACTATAACTCTGCATCTGAACATCATAATTTATGGCGTATACAGTTCTTTTCTTATTACCTCCACCTGCCGAAGATGCAGAAACTGCTGGTACAAATATTGTATTAGCTAAAAGAAGTATTATTACCAACGTGCTAAATAATCTCCTTATTATTTTATTATTCATCATATAACTATGATAGTACATCTCCCAGCCAAAAATAGACACATAATGTCATTTAACAAAGCACATATCTTATATTTTATTAGTGGTTCATCTCTTATTCTGTTTATACTCAAAATAATCTCTTAATTCATTAAAGGAAATTCAACACTACTCATAAGATAGTGATTGTTTTCCAAATCAACTGTAAGTCTAACGACTTGTGGTGCAACCTGATTATCATTTAAAGTATAAGAAACTAAAGCTAAATATTCATCATTACTTCCTTGATAAATTTCAAAGTCAGTCAGTCTAGACTCCATCTTTATTTCTTTATCTGATTTCACCAAATGCAATTTCTTTTGTACCTCTGATGTACATAAAGGCTGAGTTGCTTCATTACGCTTATTTTCAGAAGTATAATTATAGTAACTTTGGATAAAACCTTCCACTGCACCTTTAGCCTTTGTAGAATCAAATTTATTTTCTTTTGGTTGTGGTGTCTCACTTGCTTTAGAATTTTCTACTTTTGAAGATGAACTTTGTACCTGCTCTACAGAAGAAGCCACTTCTATTATGCTTGGCTCTGATACTTGATTTTTTCCGCAAGCCGAAAGCAAGAAAACAGAAGATAATCCTATTATTATAATGCTTAATTTTTTCACTTTTTATCTCCTTGTGGTGGAATTGCAATACTTGTGATACTGCTATCCCACGTACGATTCATTTTTTGTACAATTTGTACACCACCTACATTTTGCTCATAAGTGGTAAAGCTACCTCCTTTTACAGTACCGATAACTCCCGTATGTCCATATGGATTTTCACTTGCTGAACCTGCTACAGCCCCAAAGCCCCAATTTACAACAGCCCCTGCCACTAATTGATCCGCTGTGGGCTTCATAATGACTCTCCAACCATGAGAAGTAAAAGCACTAAAATTATCTGAACCTATATTAAAAGCACAAAGTCCTTGAAGGTGAAAACCACTAATGCTATTCACATAATAATTAGATAAGGCATAACATTGTCCTGAACCAACCGTTTGTCCTAAAACATCATTAAGGAGTTTAATATCCCCACCTGATGAGCATGAGCCATTAAAATAAGCATACCACTGATTCGCCAGTTGAGAAATCATCTCTAAATTTGTTTGTCCGTCAGATAAACTTACACCTTCATAATAAAGTGACCAATCTTTGGCAGATTGCACAGGGTCTTTGGATTTACTTAATAAGGTTTTTACCTTTGAATAAGAACCATTCAATTCTTTATCCATAAGCTTAAGCTCATTGTCAAGTGTCAGTGTAGACAAGTCCATTCCTTGAATAGACCCTTCAGAATGTATCCTATCTCCATTGATAAAACTCCCCCACCCTGACCATTGAAAAATTCCTGCAACTCCTCCTGATGGATTAATTGCCTGCGGATTAAAACCACTTTCACGTTGCCCAACAGCCAAAGCGCCAGAAGCGCCTGCAGAAGTAAATTTATGTTCCTTCATGAGATGTTCATAAGTTTTTGTCGCAACTTGGAGCGCTTCTCCTGTTACGGGTGGTGTACCACTCCCTGATATAGTCGGAGTATCATCTTCTTTAATACTTCCAATACTCACCAATGACCCCAACATGACACACATCACTCCAAAGAAAATAAAAAGAGAGCCAAAAATCCCTCCAAAGATAAATTTCTTTTTCATCTTATGCCCTCATTGCTTCTAAATCACTTTGTGCTTCTTCCCACGTGACGTGGTCTTGTGTATCAAACTCTACTTCTTCATTCTGTCCCATCTCTTCTGGTTCAATAAATACTTCTTCTTGTACCTCTATCACATCTGGTTCAGATGCAGTCTCCTCTTCGACTTGAATACTATTCTCGCCCTCTGTTTCTACTGTACTATCACTTAAATCGAGGTCTTGAGGGTTTTCAATATCAAAATTTTCTAATTCTTGTTCTTCCGCCGAATCTAAAGATTCTTCAAGATTGATATTATCATCTTCAAGTTCAAAACCATCTTCTGGTTCTTGTTCCAACTCTACAGCGCCCTCTGACTCTTGAAGAATTTCTTCTGGTTCTGTCTCTGCTTTCATTTCTGGTTTGATGGCTTGTTCCTGATTATTTGAAGTATTCACTTCTTCATTTTCAGGCGCAAGCTTTTGCGCACCATCCATTGCAAGTGAAGGATTACCTGTATAAGCACCTGCACCAGCTTCTACTCCACCCTCAACTTTATTACGAGCTTGATTTTTCATTTGATTCAAGTCGTTCACAAAAGCTGAACCATTATTTTGACCCATTGCAATTTGCGTAATACTTGTTCGACTCTTCCAAAGCATTATCATGAAACCTACTTTAATCAATACGACTACAGGAATAAAGATAAGAAACTCACTCCCTGTTAAAGCTGAGACTCCTGTAAGTAAGCTTTTTGAAGCACCACCAGTCATTAGTTTTAAAACAATCAAATCAACCTGTGACATGATATAGAATAAAATGCTTAGAGTGACACCCAAAATACTTGGTGCAACCAATAAGCCTGACACATGCTTAAGCACACCCCAAAAAGCATTTCTGCACCATGGAACAAAGCTTAATAAAGCACTCACAGGAATAAGCAATATGAACACGCACAACAATAAACTAAGCCCTGAGATAGTCAAATTAACTGCTGAAATTGGAATAACATATATCCAAAGATTTATCCCTCCCATAAAAGTTGCGATAAATTGAAAACCTATGTTTTTTCCGTCATTTTTCAGAAATGGAGAATCTTTAGAGACTGCGTCCACATATTTTTGACCTTTTTTCCCATTACTGCCTTCTTTTTTTCCTGCGGCTGCTTCATAGTCAAACTTTTCTTTTGTATCCCCAATTTTTCCCTCAGGGTTACCCGTATTCACTGTATTAGCAGTAGGTTTTAAAACATAATCTACTAAAAAATTAGCGTCATCGGGATCAGCTAAACCAACAAGTCCACTTTCAATACCGTTTTTGACCTTATCAGAAGTGTTTGTTACTGTATCAAAGAGAATTTGTCCTCCCATTGCAGTTTTTCGCCCACTTCCTTCTGCATTGTAAGAGAAGTTTCCAAAAAAGAAAAACATTGTTACAATAACTGCTAACAAATGAAACAAAGAGCGCATAAAGTGCCCCTTACCATTTGTAAACTGATAAAACAAGTACATTGTGGTAATAATGAGTAATAACCCTGCCCCTGAGAATTGAGCAATCGTGCCATTACTTCCTCCAATAAAAGAAAGAAACATCGTTCGAGCTTTTCCCATCATATCTGCTTGAATAGGCTTTAGACTGCTTGAAATATTAAGTAAGCTTGACAAGCCACCTACGACTTCCACAAACCATTGCAAAAGCTGAAAAGGTAAATCAACCACCATTCCTGAAAAAGAATTCCAAAAGAGTGAAACAGGTTGAAGCGCACCTCCAGGAACAGATTCATGATAAACACCAAATTTACTGACGAGTTCATGAAGTTTTGATAATTCTTCGTGCATTTTTCTCCTTTCTAGCATTTTTTATACATTTGTTCCAAACGTGATTGTTCAGAATCCTGTTCAGGACTAAACAGTTCAAGCCATGCTTTAGGCACTTCAATAGATATACGATTAATATTTCCAAACACATCTAAGTACACACACTGCCCTTGATTCATATTACGAATCCATTGAATATTACGTTCAGAGACTTCAAGTTTTAGAGTCTTAAGAATTTCTTCTTCTTCCCCATCTTCATAAAAACAGAAGCGTTCTCCTGCGCCTGTTGTATCATCTGAATCCTTCACATCATTTACTGATTGGGAAATCAATACAAGTTTATTATTTTGAGAACGCCCTACACGTTTCATAGATTTTATAATTTTTTTACCTTCTTTTGAGGTCATGATAACCCAAACCTCGTCCATAAACTCTATTGTTTCCTCTTTATCATTCATTGAACCGAAACGTTTACAAAATGTACCTAGAGCCATCATTAATGCTACTGATAAACGCTCATCGTCTGCCATTTCATCTTCTGAATCTGAGTCTGGTAATTCCAAGTCCGCAATTTCAAGCACTGTTCCATGTTCCTCAAAAGAAATCCCCTCAACATCTCCACGAGAAAATGCCAATTGTAAGAGTGAGCCTTCCACTATCTCAAAAAGATATTCTCCTGCTTCTTTGATGACAGGCTTATCTGAACTTCTTAGAATATCAATGACATTCATTAGACCTACCGTTTCTCCCTCAACCTTTTGCTTCACTACATCTTTAACGGCTTTTGAAATAGCTGTCGTTTCTTCTTTTTTCCACGTGCCTTCACCCAAGAATTTAAGCATTGTTTTGGCAACTGTTGTGGCATCTTCTGGACTCAAAAATACAATAGGGTCAAGTACTCCAATATTTGAAGATTTTTTATAGTCTAAAGTCACAAAATTAATGCTCTTCACAACTTTAACTAATTCTGGATTTTGACTTGCCCACTTCTTATCTTTTAATTTTGACTCCCATTGCTTACGAATAGAACGTTTAGGGTCAATATAAAGTGTCTTAATTTTTGAATGAACAGCTTGTAAGAATTTTTGTTGAGCAAGAATCGTTTTCCCTGAACCTGTCATACCTGTTATTGTTTCTAACAAATTTTTTGTCACCTTACCTTGAATGTCTTCTTTATTTGCAAGCATAGGGTTGTAAAGAACGAGGTTTCTCGAAGCGTGAATTGCTGTATCAAGATTTTCCCATTTGTAATAGTTTGTATCTACTCGACCAATAGGAAAGCCTGAATCCGAACCACTCTTTGTCGTTGTGAAAGGCAAGTGTTGTGCAAAGCCTCCTGAATCGGTCACATGATACCAATAATGGGTAGTTTTCTCTAATTTTGCACCATATAATAAAGCTTGAAATAAATACGCTTGATCCATACGTGCTCGTTCTAAAGCAATACCATGTGTTGAAAAAGCATTAATTGCTGTTTTTACTCTCCGTCTCAGTTGAGTTCTGCTTGAACCCGCCACAAATAAAAAGCCCCCATATTCAATGATGGGAACTTTTGCTTGTACTTTCTGCGCCATATCATTAAGTCCTAAATGTCCTATGCGTATACGGTCATGTTGCACATTACCTGTTTTTGCGGTTTCACGTCCTATAGTTTTTGCCCGAGTCATACCTTGTGTCATTTTAGACTTTAAGCCAAATGAACTTTTCATATCTGGAAATTGCCCTTTAAACTTCAACCCAATAGGATAATTAAAAGTTTGTACAATTTCCCCAATATGATTATTTGTAAGCACACCTTCTGTCCGCCCAATAGGCAAGATAGACAAATAACTTGTACCATATGGACTGACAAATTCAAGCTCTCCTAAGTTATTAGCATAAATCATCGTATCTGTAATATTCTCAACACTTCTTGAATCCATAACTTCTTTGAATGTGTGTGGAATGTAAGGTAAGAATTGAAGTCTTTGATAATAATAAAGTTGCTCATCTGAAAGTGGGGCAGGCTTTAAAGCTGAAATTTTTTGTCGGAGTTCAATTTCTGTCATTAACCACGAATCCGCCCAGTTGTCCTCTGCTCGCACTCGATAATTAAAGAATTCTATAAGAAGCCGTGTCTGTTTTGTGACCATCTCTTGAATAAGCTCTTTAAAGGTAAATACTTCTCCATCTTTAGAAAGATGAATACCAATAAGCCACACATAGTGGTAAGGAATTTCCATTTCCTTAGTGATACGTTCTGTGTACTCATTTAAATATATTTCCCCTGATTCTTGATAGTCAGGATCAAGTGTTTTTGCAAGGTCAGACATTTTTTCTGGTAAAAGGTAATCTCGAGGGATAAGAGAAATCTCAAAAAACTTATTAGGCAAAAGTTTTTTTAGCGTTGATTCAATTAATCCCTTTTTGAGTTATTTTTTCTGAAAAAACATCTAAAGATAAATATTTATATACATGATATAATTCTATAACGCTTTCTAACGTTGTAATTTTAGTACAATCGTCAAACGATTCTAAGTAACTGAAAACCATATTTTGTGTTTCTAAAGAAATGTAAATACCTTTTCCATGATAACTTATTAATTTTTTATTCATATATATGTTTTTATACCTTCAATCTGTCGTCACTAGTAAAATTAATGTTTATTATTTATTCTATCATAGCCTATACTTAATTAAAATAATTTATTGATAAAAATCACTTCATAAATTATTTGTTAAATGCAACATATCAAACATACAAAGTAAAAACCGCAAACTATTGTTTTACGGTCTTTATTTTATAAATTTTTATTTACACACATTGACTGCTTGGTTAATTTCTTGGTTAGTTTTACACTATATTTTTTATAAAGCCGTGCTTGCTGGAATGAACACAACTTTAAGATAAAGCTTTATATTACCGTAACTTATCCTAGAAACCAAAGTTATCATGATGTTTGGCTGGAGCAGAGTCAAAGTCCCACACTCAAATCCTCGTACATTACGATTTTCCAACTCTATAATGTCAGTATGATAATATTTCACTTTTAAAATATAGGCAGCGTTACTAAGAGTCATATAAATAAAAGGGTTATCAAATGACTAAGTAGTCTATTGAATACCCTGATTTCTTACTACATTTTCTTTATAATAAATAGTTAAACTTTCAATACTATTTACTCTTTTTCACTAAAGATAAGTGCGGAACTAAGAAATACTTAATAAAACTATTCTAATTTGTTTGAGATAATAATCAATTAGTTATTCTTTTTTCGTCTATTACTTCTACTTAGTGAACTGTTATTTATTCCTTTTTTTATTTTTGGTTTATTTCTTAAAAAAAGAAATAATAGTCCTATAAGAATAGTAGCCATTACAATAATACAATAAATTATCCAAGAATAATTTTTTATTCCAGCTCTTTGATGAATCTCTTTTGCTTCTTCGCCTGTAATAGTAAATTTTTCATTGAATTCCCAGTTATCTTTTCCATGTGTAACTTTTAAATTGACGCTATATTCTTCTGCATGTACTTTTTCAGGAAGTTTTATAGGATAAATAAATTTCGTTTCTGGAGTAATATCTATTTTAGAAGACTGCGTAGTAATAACTTTACCACTTGTATTTCTTATTTCTGCTTGAAAATCACTTTCCTTCAAAAGTGTTGCTTCCTCATTTGATAAGTAAAAATCTAAACTACTCTGAGTACTTGAAAGTTTTTCAAGTGAAGTTCGTTCAAGTGAAAGTTTTGCCTTTGGTCTACTATCGCTATCCCCCCTAACTACAAAAGGCAGATTGTAAGATACAGTATTAGAAACGGTGGATTCATTACCTCGATTCTTCTTTTCAGAAACATGAATCCCAGCCATCAACAATCCATTAAATGATTCTTGGGGAAAGCTTAATGTTCCTTCAACTTTTTGGGATTGTCCTGCACCGATGGTTACTTCTTTGGGAAGTTGAATCATCTCAGTCAGTCTATATTTACTTGCGTCTGACTCGGCAGAAGAATCCGAATAATCAATAATACCATTTTTATTTGTTCGTGCCTTATTAACTCGAATATTATAAGTTTGAGCTTCATCGGTATTATTCTTGATCAGAATTCCAATATTTTCAGTATATGATGGTGTCCATCTTATATCAAAGAAACTTTCGACCCCTTCAGTTTGATGTTTTGACGGAAGAGCCGAAACAGAGTAACTGCCTTTTTGCTCCTGAGTATCATTAGCTAATACGCCACTTCCTCCTATATTTAACACAAAAAGAAAAAGTAGTATGATAATTTTTTTCATTTTATCCCCTCTTTTAATTGAAAATAGGAGAGTTTCCTCCCCTATTTTCAATTAACCTGTTTATTCTGCGATTTGACGTGTTGTCCCTTTTGTTAGTGACCACTCAATACTTGATGCATATTTTTGAACTTTTTCAACACCGGTGTATTTTAAAGCAGCAGAAACTTTATTTGTATTATCTCCTACTACATTTGTATTTGTTGTGACAACTGTCGCCGCTGTATCAGATAATTCTACTTCTCCAATTTTTAATGAGCGTTTAGAATCTGTATCTGCTAATTTTGCAGCAATGGTAAAGCCCTTTACATCACCAGAATAATCGGTTACCGTATAATTCACATTTGTTGTTCCAAAGTCAACAACAGCACTCAAAGGTTGTTGACCAAAGTCAGTAGTCGTATCAATCTTTAAGGTAACATCTCCCTTTGTTACTTCAGAACTAACAGCTGTTGTTCCTGTAAGTGTATCATCTGCATGAGCAGTTAACATTGAAGATGAGGCGACTAATATTCCTCCACATAATACAGCACTTAAAATATTTTTTTTCATTTTCTTTTCCTATTCCTTTATTGATTTTTTTATATTAGGTTGCAAATTCCATTCTAAACTTGCGCCATAAGAACCAGCCTTTGCTTTGTCTGAAATTTCCACTTTTACAGGCAAACTAATTTCTTTGAATAATTCTTGTTTGTTATTCTTATAAACAATATTCTCACTTTTAGAAACTGATTGGCCATTGATTAAGAGTTGATAATTTTGAGCATAATCATCAAAATTAGAAGATTTCACAGTAACCTGCCACCCTTCATCTCGTCCTCTGTAATCAGTTATTTTAGTTTGAATAGGTTTCAAACTAAGTTGTTGTTTTTGCCCCGTTAAACGAACGCTAAAATTCAAGTCGTTGGGTGTAACCATTGAAAAGTCCCCAGATATAATTTCTCCTGTAACTGTAGAACTTGTTATATCCGCAAATACAGGTAAACTACAAGATAAATAAAATACTGAACATGCGCTAATAAATAAAGTAGTATATTTTTTAAACATGATTATCCTTCCCTCTTCTTTTAAAGTACCAAGTACATACACCTATTAAAATGAAAGATAATCCTAAGATGTTAAAAGACAAAGAACTTTCTTGTCCGGTTTTTGGAAGTCTCTCAGATTTCTGGGAACTTTTCTTTTCTCTGTCTGATGAAGAAGATTGTGGTGCAATTAGAGTTCCCGTTACCGTCGATTGAACCCTATCTGCTTGAACCACTTGTGGAGAAAAATAAACACTAACCAATATTCCAATACAAGCGCTATATAATAAAACTTTTTTCATCATTCACTTATCCCTTTAGTTGATGGAGTTAAACTCCAACTTAAAACCGCTTTATCTTTTCGCAATTCTTTTACATTGCTATAATCTATATATAGTCCTTTATTAACTGACCAATCGTCACTTATATTTATCTTTCCAGATGATACTGAATGAGCAATTAAATTATTATCTTTTAATAATCTTCCACTATTCATTATATAGTTTTCTAAACCATCAGTTCCCCCACTTAATGAAGCAGTTAAATTCCAACCATCATTGCTATTATTTTCCACCCAAATACTATTGTTATGATTCCATGGGAGTATGGGTGTAGCAGATCCTAACTTATAACTTCCAAAGTCATTAGATGTAGGTACTTTCAATGTAAGTTTAGGTAAGACAGTAACAGTTAAAATACGCTCTACACTTCCTTCTTCTGACGAAATACCATTTTGATAAAATACTTGATAAGTTCCTGGTTTAGAAGTATCTACTTGATCATTAATATTTGTTAATTGATTATAGCTTAAACTTTTTCCATCTCTATCTGTAGCACTCTTAAAATATAGAGATGGATCCCACGCATCACCTACTAAAATATTTACATTATCTTGTTTTAAGTACAAACTTGTTTTATTAGGGGCTATATAATTAGACATATCTACTGTTGTATCAGTCGTTGTATAATAATAAGCTTTGGGCATAGCCGAATATGCCCCCCCTCCGGTATTATGATTCAAATATAAACCTAAAGATACATCTAGAGCACTTTTTACTCCTTTGAAAGTAAAATTTGTATCCAAAGAATTATTTTCCGGTAAGTCATTATTATCTAGTAACCTAGTAAGTTCTAAAAAAACTCCCCCAGTAGTTGCTTCTATCGTTAATTCAGCGGAACCATCTGTATTAATACCCGTAACTTTATTCGTCATTTCCCCACCAGGAGTATACAAAGCATATTCATCTGATTTTTCAATAACTTGGTCAGCTCTAGAAGATCCAGGCGGTAAAATTAACATTTGACTTTCAGAATCATTATAAAAAGCTGTATCAATTTTATTATTTACAGACACACTTTTTATATATTTTGAACCACTTTTTGAGCTTACATAAATTTTTCCTTCCACTGGAATTTGAGAAAATGCGTAATTCCACATACCTGGGATACCTCTACCTTTTGTGACACCATTTCCTATATAATCAGTTCTCATCCAGTCATTAAGTTTCGTTAGTTTCTGTTTATTATCAAATGAATCTGTTTCTAAATTATAAATTGTCTTTCCATAAATTGGAGTTTGAATTGTAATTACCGTAGCTAGGACAATATATAAAAGTATAGATTTTTTCACGTTTCATCTCCTACATTATCAATATCATTAAATATTAGTAAGCAATTCACTTTCATTACCTTCTCTCTTTAATTTTTCTTTCAATAAAATGTTAGTTAACTAGAAAGATAATATAACAAAACCCTTTAAATAAAAGGCCTTATGTCATCTTATGTTTTTTTAATATTTGAAACATCAGATTATAAAATAATAGTTTAATACTTGATTAAGAATAAATGTTAGTGTATACTTATAAAGAAGTTGTTTTTTATACATTATTTGAAATTTGTACAAAAAACATCTTTCTAGTTAACTAACATTTTATTGACAAATGTTTTTTATACTAAAATACCGAGGAGTTTACAATCTCTTCGGTATTTTATTTTAGTACTAATTTTACTTTGAAAAATTTTAACCGAATAAAAATATTGCTATAAAAATGACAATTAAAATATTCTATGTATTTTAATTTTGAGTATGATAAAATGTTAGAGTTGACTTTTTATAATTATTGAGAAATAGGAGGAAGAATGAACACTTTTAAATATATTAAACCGAAACTGTTTAGTGTTCTAAAAAATTATTCAAGAGAACAATTCACCAAGGATCTTATAGCTGGTGTTATCGTCGCAATCATTGCTTTACCACTATCTATTGCCTTAGCGATTGCATCAGGAGTGAAGCCAGAACAAGGCCTTTATACAGCTATTGTTGCAGGTTTTTTTATTTCATTTTTAGGAGGAAGTCGTGTTCAAATTGGTGGGCCGACTGCTGCATTTGTTGTTATTATTTATGGTATTATTGCTCAATATGGAATGAGCGGATTAACAATTGCAACCTTTTTAGCAGGCATCATGATGATTCTGATGGGGCTTTTCCGCTTTGGAAATTTGATTAAATTTATCCCTAAAACAATTACAGTAGGATTTACACTGGGTATTGCAATAGGGATTTTTTCAGGACAGCTAAAGGATTTATTCGGACTTAATATGGGAGCAGTCCCAGCTGAATTTGTTGAAAAATGGGTAAGTTATGTACAGCACTTCCATACAATTCAGTGGCCAACTTTAATGATTGGGATGCTTGCTTTACTTATTCAGATTTTTTGGCCACATGTGTCTCAAAAAATACCCGGTTCACTTGTTGCTATTATAGTGACAACAGCTATTGTCAGTTTCGGCCATTTATCAGTGGCTACGATTGGTGATTTGTATACCATCAAGGCAGGATTACCCACACTCACAATGCCAAACCTATCCTTTTCTTTAATTCGCCAAATGATTTCCCCTGCTTTTACTATTGCGATTTTAGCCTCTATTGAATCACTTCTTTCATGCGTGGTTTCAGATGGTATGATTGGGAGTCGTCATCGCTCAAATGCTGAATTGGTGGGGCAAGGAGTGGGAAATATGATGTCTGCGCTGTTTGGAGGTATTCCTGCTACAGGTGCTATTGCACGTACAGCAGCTAATGTAAAAAATGGAGGACGTACACCAACAGCTGGCATAGTCCATGCATTAACTTTACTTTTAATTCTCTTATTCTTAATGCCTTATGCTTCACTTATCCCTATGAGTTGTTTAGCCTCAATTTTGGTTATAGTTGCTTATAATATGAGTGGCTGGCGCACCTTTATTTACATGCTGCGTAAAGCACCAAAGAGTGACATTGCAGTTTTATTAATTACACTTTTCTTAACGGTATTTTTTGATCTGGTTGTTGCCATTGAATTCGGAATGATTTTAGCAGCCTTCTTGTTTTTGAAACGTATGTCAGATGTTGCTACAGTTCGTCAATGGGTAGATAAAGACAACCTAGACAACGAAGAAATTTCTGAAGATATTGATTTAAAACGAGTTCCCAAACATACCGTTGTCTATGAAATATTTGGTTCTTTATTTTTTGGCGCTACAACTGAATTTCTTAATTTTACACATGAGGAAGGAAAAAGGGTCTTGATCCTACGGATGCGTAATGTACCTGCGATGGATATTTCAGGACTTGAAGCTCTTGAAGAAACTTTTGAAATTTGTAAAAAGAAGAAAATGACATTGATCCTTTCTCATGTCAATGAACAACCCTATCATGTTATGGAAAAAGCCGGTTTTATTGAAAAAATAGGTCGAGACAACATTTGTAAAAATATTGATGCATCTCTTGAACATGCAGAAAGCTTTGCTTAATTATTAAAAGTAATATGGGAAAAACAATAATATTTTAATGCGATAGTTTGTTTTATGACTTTTTAATACAAATCAGCTTTCGTTATACTGCAAACACATATAGTCTAAAGTCTCTCGAATAGAATTTTGAGAGATTTTTTCATCATAATTACTTTGGTTAATTTCCTCACGCTAGGACAAACATAGCTCTCTGAACTCCATTGGAGAGTAGGTATAATATTTAGAAGAGTGCTTAAGGAAAGTTAAAAATAAACAGTACGTTATGTATTTTTACATTATTCACTGTTTATAGAGCTATGACCTATGCATCTTGATTTGTGGCAGCAATGTCTAATTCACGAATATTTACCTCTTGTGGCATATCGTAAATAAACTTCACACTTTGGGCTACAACTTGAGGAGACATTGTTGTCCCTCCCATACTTTGTTTCCAATTATTATAATCTTCTAATGCTTGATTATCAGTTACATGAGTTAAAAGTTCTGTTTCTGCTGCTCCTGGAGCAACAAGAGAAATCCGAACATTTTTACCTGATACTTCTTCACGAATGGTTTCACTTAAACCATGTACTCCAAACTTAGAGGCCACATAGGCAGCATGATTTACAAAAGTTTTTTTACCTGCTAATGAAGACACATTAATTATTGTCCCTCCTTGCCGTTCGACCATTTGCGGTAAAACAATCTGCATACCATTGAGCACTCCCAATACATTTGTATCCATCATTCTTGACCACTCTGCTGGATCTTGCGTTAAAATATTACCTAGAAGCATGATTCCAGCATTATTTACAAGTAAATCTGTAGGTCCAAATACTTTTTCTGCTTTTTGAATCGCTTGTTCAAATTCTATTTTATTTGTTACATCAACAGACTTAACCAGAACATTTTGAAAGTCTAGCGGGAGTGATTTTATTTTTTCTACTCGACGCCCTAAAAGAAGCATGGGATACCCCTCTGCATTAAATAGCTTTGCGATTTCTGCTCCAAACCCTGAACTAGCACCTGTAATAACAATAAGTGGTTTTTGCATTTTAATTCTCCTTAAAAATATTTATATGTTATACTGGTGATTATACAACATGGAGTTAACTCCATGTCAAGGAGAAAAAATGAAAACATATACAATTGGGGATATATCACGAAAATTAAATGTTTCAACTGATGCAGTTCGTTATTATGATAAAGAGGGACTACTTCCTTTTATAAAAAGAAATAGTTCCGGAAGAAGAGAATTTACAGATAATGACTTAGGATATATTGAAGTTATTGATTGCCTTAAAAAATCAGGTATTCCAATTAAAGATATAGCAAAATTTATCCAGTGGTGTGTTCAAGGAGATGAGACATTAGATGAACGCTTTGTTTTTATGGAAGAACATGAGAAGCAACTAGAAGAAAAAATAAAAACTTTAGAGACTAATCTAAAGTTCTTACGCTGGAAAAAATGGTATTATAGGAAAGCTGCCGAGGCAGGAACTGAAAAAATACACTTTCTACCTGGAACAACACAGGTTGATCCTGAAATAAAACAAACATTTTATAGTCGTTCTGATATATAAAATAAAAAACTTATTTAGATAATAATCTGAATAAGTTTTTTATTTCATAAAGCAGTAAAAAATGCTATTAAACCAAATATTATTCCAGGGAAATTAGCAGTTGCTAATGCTAAATCCTTCGGTTTTTTACCTATACCGTACACCACCCATAAAGTACAGTTAATTGCTGCTACTAAAGGTTGTACGGGATTCCCTTTCATTCCACTTAAATTATCAGCAATCTGTGGTATATAAGATACATACATCATTACAGACATTGCAGTAGCTATCCAACTTAAGTATTTTATAAACTTATCTTGTTTCATACAATTCCTTTCTTCCTATCTAACAAAACTATCTTTTATTAAATCACACCTATGCTTTTGAAAAAATGACTAAATAATACAAGTTTTATTCTAAGTGTTCTAATGCATTCTTAGGAATTTCACTTCTGTCACGTCCTATCCAGTCTATACTCCCTTTTTCTTTGTTATAAAAAACTTCTAAATATGTATATGGTTTTATTTTATAAATAGTACTAAACTTTAAAGTTTTGTTATTTCCCTTTTCGTCATATCCCTCTACTAAGTATGTGTACTTAATTTTTTTTCTACCCTTATCATAAATTTCTTTTTCAATAGGAAATTTATTATCATAAATTCTTACATAATAATTATCTCGCTTATATTTTGACATATACCATGAATAACCACTAGCACCAAGAACTAGGAGAACAGCAGAATATAGCAAAATAATTTTTTTCACTCTATCACCCTCATTTTTTCAATTGTCTTTATTATATCATTTTTCTAATAATTTATATTTATTAAACTAATTACAAAAACTATCTTTTTATTTTATATTTAAAAATTCGTTCTAAACAAAAAACAGACATTATTAATCAGGGAAGAACGTAATTAAAATATAGTCAATTTTTCCGAATAATAGGATATACTGGCTGTAAGATACAAAAATACTAAGAGATTTTCCTAGTATTTTTATCTATTGTATCTCTATATAAAACTATTTATTTTTACGTTTCATAAAAATTAGTATCGCTGAAATACCTAAAAGTAAACTACCTAAAACTCCTAAATATTTTTGGGATTTTTGATCATCTCCTGTGCTAGGCAATAATCTATCATTGCTCAAATCTGTCCAATTTATTACTTTTTTTGAATTATTCTTATTATTTATAATTAAATTATTTGGAAGCGTTACTGGAGGGATTATAATCCCTCGTGGAGTTATTGGTGGAACCATATCATCGCCTGGCGGAGTTGTTATGGGAACAGTGTCATCATCTGGTGTGTTCTTAGAATAAGTTACAGTATCTTCAATATCCTCAGTATCTTCAGTGATATTTTTTACCTCTGGTATTAATAATTTATCAGGTTTATAACCTTTAATTATTGGAGAAAGAATTTTGTCAAAACTATTCCCCATTTTTGCTGTCCACTTTCCAATAGTTTTTTCTCCTGTAACCTTGTCAATTATTATAGCCCGTGTAAATAACTTAGGTATTGCATTGAAATCGCTTACGGCTTTAGAGCCATCTTTATAAACATAATGAATAGTTTGATTTACTTTTTTCTCTTCTACTACTGTTTTTACACCATGTGATAAATGAACTACATAATACTGTTCATTATCTTTAAATTTCGTACCATCTGTTGGAAAATCATTGGATACCAGGTTATCTCCCATTTTTTCATAGAGGGAAATTTTATCTAAAGTAGTATAATCTGTATTATCATCTGTCAATCCAGATAACTCATCAATATCTAATGTTTTTCCTGTCGTATCATCAATATACGTAATTATTATTTGACCCTGATTCCGCTTATAAATAACGCTCTTAGTTATATCTTGTGTTTCTGCAGTTATACCCTCAATTTTTTCAATTAACTTTTGATCAGGTGTATAACCCTTAACATCTGGGGATTTAACTTCGTTAAATTCATTTTCTTGTTCTGCTTTCCACTCTCCAAATGTTTTATCACCAGTAACATTGTCAGTTATGATTGCTCGGCTAAAAAGTAATGGATTTGCCACATAACTTGGTAAAGCTTCAGTCTTGTTTTCATATAAATAATGAATTGTCTCATTTATTTTTTTTTGCTCTGTACCTATAGACTTACCATGCCTCAAGTGAACAAAAAATTCTTGAGAGCCATCTCCAAAAGTTACTCCTTTTTGAGGGTAATCATCAGAAACTAACTCATACCCCATATCTTTATAAGAAGTAATATCTTCTTGAGTTGAATAATTTACATCTTGTCCGACACGCCCAGATAATTCCTTACTGCTTAAATTCTGACCGATTGTATCATCAGTATAAATTACTTTTATATCTCCTCTGTTAGGTGAATATATATAGTTTATAGTTTGATCGTTAGCCTTATATTTTCCTTTAGTTGGTGAACCTGTCACTTCTTTAAAAGTATATCCTTGAATCTCTTTTTGATTCGTTTCATAATTTGTATCTAAATCACCATTCATTATAGATGAGGAAGATATAGAATTTCCATCCTCATCAATGTAATTAGTAATTACCTCTCCTTGTGCAATGGTGTAACTAAACTGCACATTTTTTAACTGTTGTAGATTTGTATTAGCACCAGTTGATGCTGCAATGGAAAAGGACATGGCTTTCTCATCGACAATAAATGGTGAAACATCTTTTGACCAGGTTTGATTTCCATATGTAATAGTCATTGTTTTAGTTTGTCCTTCATATGTTATAAAAAAAGGAACAAAATTGTTACTACTTGGTTCAGAGATAGCTTTTGCACTTTCAGCTATTGTTTTAGCTTGACCATTCAGTCCATTTACAAACGCACCAAATGACTGACCAGAAGAAAATTGTGGTGGGTCGGCAATAAAAGAAGGATCATTCCAATTATTGTAATAAGTATCTAGTTTAAAACCAAATGCACCGCTTACACCTCCAATACCCGCACCACCTCCAGGAGTGCCGACAATATTTGTATTTCCAGGATGAAACAAAAATCCGACGCCGTCTGCCCCTCCTCTTTTCATACCCTTATTCCCAAGATTAATTAACCCTGTAAAAGAAAAATTCTGAGACATATCCACTTTAGTCTTTAAGGTTACATTTCCAGATTGTGAGGGTTCGTCTGGGGTAAGAGTTTGTATAAATGAATTGGTATCATATTCAAAATTCTCTGCTGAACCGTTACGCTGAAAAAAATATAAAAAGTCCTTTGGATAAACTATGACTTCTCTATTTGTTGAAGCATATACTGTCCCATATTTTAGATTACTTGACATAAAATACATATCTCCTAATATGCCTAATAAAACACCTAATAATACTACTGATTTCAAAATCTTTTTTTTCTTCTTCATAGTTCCAGTCCTTCAAAACGAATTTATCTATAATCATATTAGTCTTACTATTTATCAAAGTCAAAAAAGTTTATGTGAAATATATGTTTTTTGAACAGTTTCTAATGCATGTCTATATATAATATTTTACTGAAATAAAATTTAAAGCTATTCTATACTTTTATTTCACATTATTCATATAAGTAAAGTATCAAATAAAAAAATATCACACAATAGTTATATAGACTCAAATGAGTTCCTAGTAATTAATCAAAGTCTTCAAATATCGTTAATACATTAGTATCTTCAACAAATTTGCCTGTTATTGTACCTTTATTGAATCTATCATCTGTTTTAATTATAGTTTTTTCACCCCCACATATCACACTACATTTTTAAATTTTCTGACTCATAAAAAAAAACGATAATCAATTAATTGCTTATCGTTAATAAGTATCAGTTGAATATGGTCAATATAGAAAATTCATTATAATTGACTGTAACCGCAATTTCTATTATCTTATTTCTACTGTAATTTCAATCTTTTTTATGTTTTTGTCTATAGTTTATTAATACTCCAACTAGAGACAATATAATTATTCCAAAAACAATTATCCAAACTTCTTTTTTTTGTCCAACTATTGGCAAATTTTCATCACTGCTCTCTAAGTCAGTTTCAAGTTCTTCAGTAATATCTGGTTCGACTCTATTGCCACCACCCTCGTTATCTAAGTAATCTTTACAACCAAATCAAATAAAAATGTATTATTTTTTGTGTATCTAAATAAAAAATTATCGTATAGAAAACAAATATAATTTTTTAATCAAATTATTATATATAGGTATTTTCATTTAATCTATGAATACAATTTATTAAGATAAAATACTCCTAAAACTAACTGTCATAACTTAATAAAACATTCCAATAACAGTTATTAGTGATCTCCGGTTGATTTTTTTTACGTAGTAAAATTATTTATTTCTTATAAATATATCGAAGTCCAGATATATTTATGAGAAAAACTTATATTATGTTAATATTATAATATAGAATCAATCAATAATAATGGGAGGAAATATTTAATGATTAAATTGTACTCGGTAAACCACTGCTACTCTTCTCGTCGAGCTAAGGAATGGATGATTTACCATAATATTCCATTCCATGAAGTTAATGTGGCACAAGACGAACTGTCTACTTCTGAAATTTTATACATTTTATCTCTTACAGAAAATGGTATTGATGATATTCTCCTAGAGCGGAGTGATACATATAAAAAATATCGCCAACTATTTGAGGAGTCATCATTAAGAGCCATAATCCTTTTTATAAAAAAACACAGAACAGTTATCCGGACACCACTTATTGTTGATAAAAATAAATTATTAGTTGGCTTTACGGAGGGAAAAGCAAGTATGTTCTTACCTAGAATACATAAAAATATCTCCCTTCAGTTAAATGCACAAAATCTTTATGAGATGCAAGATAGAGCAATTTCTGAATAATAACAAAAAACAAGGAAGAAGTTTTACTTCTTCCTTGTTTTAATAATACACATGTAACTTTCTTAATTAGAAATTCCATTTAATTAGCTACCGATTGATGGAATATACATAAAATAATTTTTTCCCACAAATCATCATTAAAAATGTTATTTAAATAAAATACTGAACACGTTTTCTTTATCTCTATTATGGAACTCGTTATGACAATATTTGCTTTATCTATATCTTCACAAAAGAGAATTATCTTTGGATTGAAAAAAATTATTAATTTTTCCTTTATATATAATATGTTGTGTGAAGAAGCATTTATATAGATATGTACTGAGTTAAGTTTCAAATTTATCCGTTACCTTAGATATGAAGTAGTTTCTTAATATATTTCAATTCAATACTTTTAAAGTAAAAAATATATTTATATATTAACTATAAAAAACTTGATTTTTACCATTTGCTTTTGCGACATATAGATTTTTATCTACTGCATATATAGCCTTTTCTTGAGATATCCCCTCTATTACTTCTGTAATACCTACAGAGATTGAAACGTCAATATGATAAGGGTTATTATAGAAATCATATTTTTCAACTTTTTGTATCAATTTATTCATAATTTCCTGAACCTCATCCCCACTTCTATTTCTAAAGATAATAAAAAATTCATCTCCACCATATCGGAATAATTGTCCATTTTCTTCCCATTCTCTTAAGTACTTTTCAATAAGATAACAAAGTTCTTTCAAAACATAATCTCCAGAACTATGACCATAAGTGTCATTTATTTTTTTAAAAGAATCTACATCAAAAAGTACTAAAGAAAACTTCGGAACATATTCACTTTCAATAATCTCGTTTATAATCTCTTCAAATTTTCGTCTATTATATACATTTGTCAATGTATCAATATAGGTAAATTTTTTATACTTAGAATATTCTTCCACTATTTCTAAAATTATTGAAAAAATAAACCTTGAAAAAGCTAGTATAGTAAATGTTTTGAAAAAGATACCCAAAGCATATATAAAATTCATAGGAAATTCTGCTAGAGATAATAGTTGAGTTGAAACAGCAATACTTAAACTAATTAAAAATATATTCATACAGCTTTGCATCATCTTGACTTGATTTTTGGATATCTTATATAGTGTTAGCCAAAACAAACTTAGAGAAATAAATATGAAGAAAGTCGATTGAATATGAAGACCATAACTCCAAACATAAAATAAACAAAAAATAATAAATAAGGGAATGATGGCATATTCAATATTTTTATAATATGAAACAACAAAGTAGTCCACAACGATAGAGATAAAAATTAGAGATATATCGCTGAATAAGTAGCCATAAGTAGAACCATGATCAATTTCTATAAATAGGATCTTTAAGAGAAAAATCCAAAATGTAAAATTACTAGAATATAGTATAAATGCAACATACTTATTCTTAATGAACCTAAATTTACGAATAATATTTTTACATAAAAATATCCCCCCTAGAATAGCTGGAACTAAAAAAATTTTAATTAGGAAATTACTCCCTAATACATCATATATGAATTGCATAATCTACCCCTTATCTCTTAGAATCTATGAGGAAAATCATAAAAATATGTTTGTTGCATCCAGTCTTCTGGGAAACAGTTGAGAAGTTCTTCTTCTTCAACTCCCTCAATTACAATTTCTTTTCCTAGAAAATGAATTGCTTCTACAATAGAGAAGACAAAGGCCCTAAGCTCCTCCGTCGATAAGTTTTTCTTAAAAGGTAAAACTGATATTTTAATTCTTGATATATAAGGTTCTACTGTAAATAGAGTTTCAAATGTATTCACGCCCGAAAGGAAATCATCAAAAACAATAGTATAACCCAAGCTTGAGATAGTCTTTATAACTTCAATTGGAACAAGTTCTTTATATGGATTATCTCGAAATAAGGGTATACGCTCAGTTAATTCTATTTTTAGTCGCTTTTTATATTTAAAATTTTTCAAGAATTCAATCGTTTCGGGATAGTAAAGTTCTTGATAGTCCATATTTAATGAATATATTGCATCACTTTTTTCAAAATAAGAATATAAAATAGGTTTGATATATTCTAAATATAAACTATGGTAGTCTTTATTCACTATCATTTTATAAAAGAGTTCTTCAGGGAAGATAAATCTATTATCCTGTTCTTGCCTAAGCAAAAGTTCGTATTCTTCTGTAAGCTTTGAGTGAGAGTTATCTATTATTTTTTGTCTAAAAAAACAAAGTTTCTCTATATCGTTTTTTTCAATATCTGTCATAAAAATTCTTTCTATTTATTTCATATTATTATAATAATTCTACATTGTACTTCATAATCAATTCTATAAAATAATAGCATTTATTAATATCGTATAACTTTGTCTACTAAGTACAACACATAATGATATAATAAAAAAAGCATTATTATCTAAGTGTTGCATATGTGCAACCTATTTTACACACAATACCAATTATCTTAAACTAAACGAGGAAATATGACTTACAAAAAATTCGGAAATGCATTTCGACAATTACGCGAACAGAAATCTCTATCATTATCTGATTTCACTTCCATTGGCATCTCTAAAGCATCACTTTCTCGTTTTGAACGGGCAGAAACAATGATGAGTTTTGAAAAAGTGGTTCAAGCCTTACAATTGATGGGTGTAAGTCTTGAAGAGTATGAAAATTTTTTAAATGATTATTCTCTAGATGAAAGTAGTTCTCTGATAAAAGAAATTGAAATTGCGTTATTTAAAGGTGATGGAACACAACTGCAAAAAATCTATACCATGAATACCTGTTCTGACTATCGCCAAATTTCTCTTGCTGCGAAAGCTTCGTTTACTTCCTTGAATTGTGAAGAGATTGATGAAATTACTGACTTTCTTTATAATATTCAAATATGGAGTACTATTGAACTTTTTATTTTTTATTTTACTATGGATGACCTAAACACTAATGATATTTTATATCTTATCAACTCCTTTTTTATAGTTAAAAATAATAAAATATTTAATTCTCCTAAATATAAAGGCTTATTTGTTAGAATTTGTTGTCGTGCTATTTGTATCTTATCTTATCGTGGTCATAGGGATGGTAGTGAACATATCATTAAACAAGTAGATATTCATAAATTAGTGAATTCAATGTTTCTAAGAAATCTTTTTCATTTCTCAAAAGGTTTTTGGACTTATACTTTCAAAAGCAAAAATGAAGGAAATACGATAATACTCCGTGCTCTAGATATCTTTTATTCACTGAGCACACCAGATATCGCAAATTACTATCAAAATAGATATGATCTTTATCTAAAAAAATAATTAACTAATTTATATTTACTAAAATTAACTTTAAGAATATGTATTTATAATAAGCAAATTAAAAAGCTGCTAAATTAAAATATAGCAACTTCTTTTTTTATAATTGTATTAATTTTTATTCTGCCCACTTTTTGCCCACTAAAATAATTTTTTGTTATTGCTTCTCACTACTAAAGAGGTCATAGTACATCACTACATATTTGAAGTACAATTGTGCCAATTTTCTTTCCCCTTTATAAAAATGGATTAAAAGCCCTATTTAAATCGTGTTTTCCAATGAAACTATTATTTTATCTGTGATAATAATATCATTAATTATTACTACTTTTATTCATCTCTGCTCATAATGAAATATGATGTGGTTGACCTGAATGGATACAAAATAAGAAGATATTGTGACATTTCCTGGTTCTCATTCAGCAGCAAAGCGTTTTATTTGTTTACTTTTATTATTTAAACTCAAATTTAATATATTTGCTTTATTCAATTTTCTGTTTAGCCTTTGTAACTCTATTAAAGTATCTCATACGCTAGAGAAATCTATTTTTTCGACTTTCTGACGATAAACTTCCTGCTTTTATATCTTTAACTTTCATATTTCCTAGCTTTTCTTTTGGGAAAAGTGCAGAATAAAAATCATACTTATTATATCATTTTTATCTGTATTTTTCCTCGTCTTTTATTTAAAAAAATTCATCAAATACTGGAAACCCTATACGTTCACTCATTCTAAAATAATCTTCTTGCATGAACCGTTTGCCTCTTTTAATTTCACAAATTTGTTTTTAGCTGTCGAAATCTTTATAGAATAAAAGTTTGAAATTCCTTCAACATCACCCCTTTTTTTAACCACGGTTATTTCTGTCATACTTGTCCTTTCTTCTATTATATATAGAAGAAAAAAAGAGGGTGAGATTTCTCTCACCCGCCACAATAAAGCTTATTTATTATTTTTTATGCTTGGTAGTTTTGAGTTAATTCCAATTTGCTTCTTCAAAAACCACATCTCCTAAGATAAATACTTCACCTTAAAATAAAACTATAACTTACCATATCTTACTATGAGATCCAAAGTTATCATGGTATTTAGCAGGTGCAAGAGTTAAAGTCTCGCAATCAACTACGCGTACATCATGATCTTCAAGTTCTACAATAATAATATTTTTAAATTTATCAGTATCTGCAGTAACTACTGTTGCTCTTTGGCCATTTGATAATGTAATGATATCTCCTGTTTGCATTTTATCTTCCCTCCTGAAAATTTTGTCTTTGAATAGAAATATTGTTCTGGTAAAAACTTATTCTTCCTTACTATAAAGGAGCAAATCTATATTTAATACTCAATTTATTCACAATAATTCAAATACTTATAGTAGCCATACATATTCACATAAGTTTGCTTTTTGTAACTAGAATCAAATATGTATTCTTTAAAATTTGTGCTTTTCCTCATTGTTGCTAATTCATAATTTACTAAACTCAATGGTTTTTCAAATATGACTGATATCTGTTGTTTAGTTCTTGCTATTCCCATATACCTCCTCCTTTCACTCCTCGTGTATTTTATCAGCCATTCTATCTTATTTGTAAGGTCTATCTTCTTAAGATATAACAAATTATTATTTTATATCCAAACCAATATATATAAAAATCCCTGACGAAGCAGGGAAATCATCTTCATATTGCGGGAGCAGGATTTGAACCTACGACCTTCGGGTTATGAGCCCGACGAGCTACCGAGCTGCTCCATCGTCAGTTATAATGAAGTCAAATCCTTTAGCATTCTTCATCCATTTTATTATTCCCTCTACGATACAATGCTGGCGTAAACTTTCTAATTTCCTCGGAATTATATCCAATGAGTAATTTTTTTTCATCAAATATAATAGGAACTCTTAACACTTCTGGATTTTCTATTATATAATTTAGTCCATCATTAAATTTCATCTCTTTTAACAACTCAATTTTCTGCTGGATTTTTGAAGTCGATTTATTCCCTGATTTTAAGATATCTGAAAAGCCATTATTACTTAATCGCAAAATATGAAGTAAATCTTCTTTTGATATATATTTTGTTTTTCTTATACTAATTTCAAGTGCCCGATTCTTAAACCATGCATATGCCATTCTACTGGAAGTACTACTTGATCCGTAATAAAGCCTAATCATTTAAACTCTCTTTTCTAAGTTATTTATATTTTATATATAATAGAACATACTAAGTTAATTTAAAAAATTAGACTATTCATAAGCAATTCCAAGATATATCTATTTTTCTCAAAGAAGTCAATGTCATTTAAAAATAAAAAAGCATGATAAACATTATTATGCTTTTTATTTTTACCTCTTAATTTTGTTTTTTTCTAAACACCAAGAACAAGCCTATTATAATAATTGAAAACCCAGAAGCAACTAATATTATTGAACTATTTTCTCCTGTACGTGGTAAATTATCATTATCATTATCATTATCATTTTCATTTCCTTCCTGATTCTTATAATCAGAGACGGTTACGGTTTGACCTTTATCGTTGATGTCTTCATGCGTGGCAACTTCTTTTCCCTCTTGGTAAGCTTTTTCAAAGACGACAATGGTTTTACCTTTTAAGGCGCTGGCATTAAATGTAAATTCAACATTTACTGTTCCTTCTGAAGTGGTTGGAGTGAAGGTTGTTGTTCCAGTAACTTGTTTACCCTCTACTTCAAGCGCTTTGCCTGTTTCCTTATCCATCAATACACCATTTACTGTGTAGGCTTTACCTGGAGTCAAGCCTGAGTATTTAACGGCGTCATTGATGGTTACGTGTTGGTCTGGGGCAAGTGTTTTGTCACCATCGGCTTTGTCTGTTGCTGTTGTTCCAATACCTGGATTTTCTACAAGAACGGTTTGACCTTTATCGTTGATGTCTTCATGCGTGGCAACTTCTTTCCCCTCTTGGTAGGCCTTTTCGAAAACGACAATGGTTTTACCTTTTAAGGCGCTGGCATTAAATGTAAATTCAACATTTACTGTTCCTTCTGAAGCGGTTGGAGTGAAGGTTGTAGTTCCAGTAACTGTTTTCCCCTCTACTTCAAGCGCCTTACCCGTTTCCTTATCCATCAATACACCATTTACTGTGTATGCTTTACCTGGAGTCAAGCCTGAGTATTTAACGGCATCATTGATGGTTACGTGTTGGTCTGGGGCAAGAATTTTATCACCATCGGCTTTGTCTGTCGCTGTTGTTCCAATAGCTGGATTTTCTACAAGAACGGTTTGACCTTTATCGTTGATGTCTTCGTGCGTGGCAACTTCTTTCCCCTCTTGGTAGGCCTTTTCGAAGACGACAATGGTTTTACCTTTTAAGGCGCTGGCATTAAATGTAAATTCAACATTTACTGTTCCTTCTGAAGTGGTTGGAGTGAAGGTTGTTGTTCCAGTAACTTGTTTCCCCTCTACTTCAAGGGCTTTGCCCGTTTCCTTATCCATCAATACACCATTTACTGTGTATACTTTACCTGGAGTCAAGCCTGAGTATTTAACGGCATCATTGATGGTTACGTGTTGGTCTGGGGCAAGTGTTTTGTCACCATCGGCTTTGTCTGTCGCTGTTGTTCCAATAACTGGATTTTCTACAAGAACGGTTTGACCTTTATCGTTGATGTCTTCATGCGTGGCAACTTCTTTCCCATCTTGGTAGGCCTTTTCGAAGACGACAATGGTTTTACCTTTTAAGGCACTGGCGTTAAATGTAAATTCAACATTTACTGTTCCTTCTGAAGTGGTTGGAGTGAAGGTTGTTGTTCCAGTAACTGTTTTACCCTCTACTTCAAGTGCTTTACCCGTTTCTTTATCCATCAATACACCATTTACTGTATATGCTTTACCTGGAGTCAAGCCTGAGTATTTTATGGCATCGTTGATGGTTACTTGTTGGTCTGGGGCAAGTGTTTTGTCACCATCGGCTTTATCTGTCGCTGTTGTTCCAATTTCTGGAACTGAGGTTTCCCATTGAAAATCTGTTTGTGAAATCTCATCATCACTGATATATTTTTCACCAACAACTAAGGCTTGTTGTTGATTTACAGAAGGACGATTATATTTCATAAATGTAAATGAAGTGGTCCCTCCTTTTGCAATAACATTGATAGTGTCTGTCGGTGTACTATTGGGTACTAAAATTTCAAATGATTCTCCAACGTTTACTTGTTGACCTACTGAAGAGCTAATATCAAAAACTCCACTGCTAGTAACAATTTTGGCTCCAGCAATATCTTTGCTTAATGTAATAATTGCGTTCCCTTGCAAATTATGGGGTGCTGTAAGAATGAACTTTTGTGAGTAATTTGTTCCATCATCATTTACAGTTCCATCTTTTTGAAGATTGATTGATAAATCTTCCTTGATCCATTGGCTTAAGTTAGCAACGCCTGCAGCCAACTGGGGATTAGTAATCGTAAATTGACTCATATCCCATGTGGGTACAATTTCATGAACCATCCATTGTGTAGTAGTGAATGCATCTATATTACTTAATGTCGTAACTCCCTGTCCTTTATATACATCCGTCCCATTCTCAACATAACCTAATTTTAGTAAGTTGTTCAGCAGTCTCTTTTGCTCTTGTGTAAGGTCATCTAAGGGAGTGGATGATCCGTTTGGAGAGGCTTGGTTAAAATTTAGGCAATAGGAGATCGTATTATCCGTAATATTTTTAAATTTTTGACCATTCCAATCGTTACCATTTGCATCTTTTGCAAATCCAGTAATAATGCCCTCATTATCAACTTGTAGGTAAGATCCTCCAAGAGGAACACCATCATTCCAAGTACCATTATTTGCACCGACTGGAGCAAATGTTTTATTTCCCGATGGTACCGTTGCAGCAATTGACATAATCGGGGAAATAAATACTTGCAAAAGCAAGATGAACAAACCTAATAATGCTTGCTTATTTTTTTTCATTTTTCTTTTTTTCCTTTTTTGAAATTTATTAGATATTTAAATCTGTATCAGAAATTATGGGGTTTATTAAATAAATATGTTTGTTGTTTCCAATCCTTAGGCAGATAAGAAATAAAATATTCATTTTCTATACCTTCAATTACAATTTCTTTATCCACACTATTTAATATTTTTATAATTGATGGAAACAGGTATTTTAGACTATTTTCTACAACGTATTTTTTGAAAAATAGTGTAGATATCTTTATCCTATCAATATACGGTTTTAACATTAGAAAGGTATCGATATTATTAATTCCAGTTAAAAAATCATCGAGCGCTATGCTGTAACCAAGTTCTTTAATATATTTTATTTTTTCAACAGGGATAAGAGAACACTCATTATCATAAAAATATGTTGGTGGTTTCTCAGTTAACTCTATTTTTACTCTCGTTTTCATTTTAAAATCATTTAAAAATTTTAAAGTCTCTTCAAAATAAAGTTCCTGATAATCTAAATTTATATTGTATACCGCGTTATCTTTTATTGTTATATCATTAAGCAATCTTTCCAATTTCTTAATATAAATTTTATGAAATTCTCTATTAGATAATATCTCTTCAAATAATATTTTTGGAAAACGGTATTCACCATCTATTTTAAGCCTTAATAATAATTCATATTCTTTTACACCAGACAACAATTTATTATCATAAATTTCTTGCCTAAAAAAAATCAAGTCTTCTATCTCTTCCACTGTTCTCCCTTCTATAATCCTATGCACCAAGTACAAATAGATCAAAATTTAAAATTGTTGAATATTTTAATGTATCCCTACTCGATAAATATATTATAATTTATTAGCTTTGATTTGGATACAGTATTCCTGATTTGAGAGTTTCAAAAAAACTATATCCAAAACAAAAAAAAGAAACTAATTAGAGTGAGATATTTTAAAGTTCTTGAAAGTAGAACCTTATTTCTTCATCTTAAATATCTTTTACACGAATCCTTTTCAACATATTTTTAACTTGCTCTATATCAAATTCTGCATTTAAATCAGAAAGCACATAAATATTATCTTCCTCTGTGTCCTCTATGCTTCGATGGTTGCTAATTATTAGATCATAATTTTTCTTATTTTCTTCTGCATAAGGTTGTATTGCTATTGATATTGTACCTTTTAGATACCTCTCCCATACCTTTTGAATGAGTGACTGAGTCAATAGATTACCTTGAATACGAATAGCTATCTGTAAAGGAGATTCCGTTAATAACTCTATATATCTAAAAATCCCTATGATTTTATACCTAAAATTTCTATGTGAAGATTTTTTAAAATCTAATTCTTTTATATTCCAGATTGTACACACTTTTTCGATAAATTCATCTGCGTGTTTGACAAATAAAGTCTTTGGGTGTGAATTAATACTATAGGTAAAATTATCTTCATCATAGGAAAAAATATATCCCGAAAAAGACATCAGCAGCAATATTTCCTGCATCAATAAAAATTGTATCTTATCATACTTCCTCTTACTAAGATCATCAATTGAGAACTTATCCATAATGAAATCTCGAATTAAATCAGATGTTTGTTCCAATTCATGGTATTCTTTTTTTATTTGTACATCCCATTGGAGATATTCTTGAAATCTTTCAGAAAAAAAATCAAAATAAAAAGACATCGCATATGCATACACCCTATCACTCTCAGAGGATATAAACTTGTCTTTCTGCCCTGAATCTATGAGAATGGTTCTTATTTTCTTATAAAATTTCGAGTACTGCATCAATTCAACTAAATTAAGCTTTTCATTAAAATTAAATTCGTTATGTATTGAATATCTTCGATAAACAACATACATCCAAATTTCCATCTTATTCTTCGTCGTATCTGCAAGTGGATAGCCAAATGAATCTTCAAATCTATTTATTATATTTGAAAATTTCTTTTTTTCACTTTCTTTTTTTAAATAATTAACTTTAAATGTATCAATAAAGAGATAAAAAAAATAACGTATCTGTGTTTCAGACCCCTTCATTTCCCCGTTACTAACTTCGATATTAAACTCTTGTAGTGATACATTTAATTCCATTAATTTTCGATAAACTGTGGAACGACTGGCTATAAGATAATTTTCTAATGCTGAATATGTAAAGCCTCCATTCTCCAACAAATACAATAGTATCTTATATTTATATGATTTTTTTAAATAATAATCAACAAAGTCAAATAAGTATACATTTTTTGCTTTTTTTAATGCAAGTTTCGATTTATGTTCTACAATTTCTGCTTCTATTCCCATTTTTTGAACTATCTCATAATTCAATTCGTCCAAATAAATCTTAAACACCTGTGGTGATAGCTCTAATTTTCTATATATTGTTTTTTTTTTAGCTTCCTTGGGATAAAATATTAAATACTTGAGAATATCTATCTTTACTTGATCTGCTCTGTCGAGCAAGTCACTATAATTCATTCACCTCTCCTACTTATTAAAATATGTAGTTTATTATAATTTATTTCAGTAATTCTGTACATATTTTTTATAAATTAAAAGTTTCAATTTATATATACAATATAATGATTTTAGAAATACAATAATATAATAAATAAGATCCAATACTGGCTTCTTCTTAGATCAATCCTCCATTAGTGAAAATGATCTGACCATTTACCCATCTTGCGGGCCCTGCTAAAAATGTTACAGTTTCTGCAATATCTTCAGGAGTACCAATGCGCTCAAGCGGTGTTGCTTGAGCCAATTGTTTAATTTCTGCTTCTTCTTTTCCTTCAAAAAACAAAGGTGTACCTGTTGGTCCAGGAGCTACTGTATTTACAGTAATATCTTTTCCTCTGAGCTCACGTGCAAGAATTAATGTTAAGGATTCCACTGCCGCCTTACTTGCAACATATGCGGAATAGTTTGGAAAACTCGTACGTGTTACCGAGGTAGAAAAATTAATGATAGCTCCACCGGGCCTTACTTTTAAAGCAGCTTGCTGTGAGACAACAAAAGTTCCTCTTACATTAATTCTTTGAATCATATCAAATTCATCTAAGTCTAAATTCACTAGGGGACTCAACTTCATTATACCTGCAGTATTTACAACAACATCTATCCCACCAAATCTAGAGATTACCTCATTGAATACTGCATTCATCTCTTTCTCGTCCGCTACATCACCTCCAACGAGGGTCGCTTCTCCCCCTTGATTATTTATAGATTGAACAAGTTCATCTGCACTGTTCTTGTGACTAGAATAGTGAACAGCTATTTTATAACCTTTTGTAAAAAATTCATTGACAATCGCTCTTCCGATTCCCCCTGAACCACCCATGACAAGTGCTACTCTTGTGTTTGTATTTTGATCTACCATAGTATATTCTCCTTTTTTTGTATACACTCAAAAGTTACTTTATTTATTTTTTGTAACCCATCTCTTATTATACTCCCTTTAGTTACTTTGTCAATTAATTGTTACTGAAGTTGTATGCTCACTTAAATTCAGTTATAATGTATAATAAATATCTAAAGAAAAGAGAAAATAACTTGGGTAAACTTAACCGCAATCTGATTTTAGATACAACAGAACAATTAATTTATAAACAAGGGGTATTTAAAACTACACTGTATGACATTGCTAAAGAATTAGATGTATCTCATCCCGCATTATACAAACACTTCAAAAGCAAAGAAGACATTTTGCAACAATTGGCTTTACGTTGGTTAAGCACAACTTCCTATGAGATATTAAATTGGACGCCAGAACAAATCGGATCCAAAAAAGCTGTACACGATTGGTTATGGTTACTTGCAAGCACAAAAAAATCATTATATGAAAATGATCCTAAAATGTTTGTTTTATATACAACTTACATTGAAAGTAATGATGACCTTATAAGGACCCATTTATATCATTTAGCTAAAAAAGCTGCAGAAATCAGCAATTTAGATATAGAAATGGGAGAGGCTATTATTAGAGCATTCACTTATTTCCACAATCCTTACTTTGCTTCAAGATGGGAAAACAACAGCTTTAAAGCTGATTTTGAAAATAGTTTTAGATTAATAAGTTTATCGTTTAATTAAAATAAATCCAGACGAGGGAGTTGAGGAAGATTATGAAAGTTTCATGAACAAAGAAATGCTATAAAGATAGCAAAACAACTTTCGTATCTTACCATACTCTTTCTAGAAGAAGACTTTCTCACTGTTCACTTTTATAAAGCTCTTCAATATGCGATACATTGTTTATAATTAAAACTGATAATAAAAATAGAATCTTTGTTGAATGTTTATCACTTATTACTTGAGATGAAAAAGTTAAATTGACAATTTGATTCACTTTTGACAATACAAAAAACATTTCAGAAAAAGTTCTGAAATGTTTTTCAAAATCTCTAACTAGGAATGATGTTAATCATTAACCTCTTTTAATTTCCTATAGAATAATAAGAGAGCCAAAATCATACTTATGAATCCCCCAACATGTAAAGCTATATTGTTACTTTCGCCCGTACGAGGGAGTTTGTTATTATTTGAAGGTACTTCTTCTGTGGAATCACTAGGCCTTATAGTATGAGAAATATTGTGAGTTTCATCAGAAAGAGGTGGAATCACTTTTTCTTTGGTATAGACATATGTAACAGTTTGAACGGTGTCTGTAAATTCCCCTGCCTTATTTCCTATTACTTCTTTGAATTTATAGCCTTGGATATTTTTTAGTAAAGTAATATAACTATTCCCTATATGTCCTGTTTTAACCAATGACTCTGAGATAGCATTACCTTCTTCATCCTCATACTTAACAATCACACTTCCCGTAGATGGGTGGGGTTTATTTTTTTCATAAATATATGTAATAGTTTGCAAGTCATTTTCAAATACACCTTCTCTATTTCCTTGTACTTCCTTAAGGGTATAGCCTGCTATTTCTTTTTGTTTTGTTTGATACGTCGCGCCTATATTCCCTGTTGTAGTAATGGCTTCTGAAAGGATATTACCTTTTGTATCTATGTACTTAGTAATAACAGTTCCTGTATGTACTGGGACTTTATTTTTGGTATAAATGTAAGTGATAGTTTGGGTAGTATCGCTAAATTGTCCTGATGGGTTTCCTAATATCTCTTTTAAGGTATACCCTTCGAAGTCTTTCTGGTCAGTTGTATAGTTTTGACCCAGTATTCCCTTTTGTACGATATCTTCGGTTAGCGGTTTGCCTTGATCATCCGTATATTTCACAACCACATCTGCGGCTTCATCCCCATTCACGCCCCCACCTTGGTTACGATAAGTGGCCGTGGACTTCGCACTGTCAATTAGACGTGTATCATCGTAAGAGAAAGCACTATTTGGATACCTATTGTCATTAGGATTATATTTCAATTTTGTTTGATAACGTACTATAATCGAAGTATTTCCATCCAGGACTTCCTCAGAATCTCCATATAACCTTCCAAAATTTATTTGAGCAGTTTGCTCACCATTATTATCTGGTGTAAAAACTAAGTCTTGAGTGTCTGTGTGAATAATCTTATCTTGGTAATTTCTATAACTTATGACTGTTGAGCCTGGAATATATTCTTGGGTATTTCCCATTTTATCTACAAAGATAGAGTTTAAAATAGAATCTCCACCGTTATTAATTATAACTGTCCACGTAACTGTGTGGTTCCTTCCATATCTTAAATTCTTAGATATAGCGCTAGCTCCAGAACTTCCACCCGAACTGCTTTTTGAGAAATTCAGATGGCTAGTATTATTAGGATCATCTTTAGTAGGAAATGCTAAATCATTACCCGTCTCGTAGTTGAGTAGATTTTTATTAAAGTTAGACCAGAAATTAAAGTTAATATTTCTATTAGAGAGTGTATTTATATTTGAATTAAATAATATAGAAATAGTGCCATCTTTAATGGTAACACTTCCTACAACTACTCCTGACGAGGTTTTCAAAACAATAGCATCATTGCTCGAGTACCTTAATTCAGCGGGAAGGGGCATAGAATATACTTGATCTGGAGCTATAACTATGTCATTAGGTATAGCTAAATTATAAGTAACATTTACTGCAGAAGAGTCACTAATTTTGTTTGGGCCTATTGGTCCGTTATTGTTGCTTAAAGTAACACTTTGAACAAATTGAGTTGCGTTAGCATTATCAGCAGTATCTACTTGAGCAATGCCTGATATATTATATAAACTTCCTAATAGTAGTAGAAGTATTAAGAATGTGTTTTTTATTTTCTTCATAAATTCTCCTTTATAATAATATAACAATAATTTTTTTTATATTTAAGAAAAACGCTTAATTTGTAGATACCTTTAGTTTTTTAAGTTATATATCATAGCATTCTTTTATAAAAATTTTTTATGCTCTTATACAGACTCGCCATTGCTTGGTAGTTGACAAAACAGAGATTACTTCCACCATTCACCCAAATTAATATTTTAACACCATCATAATTACAAAGTAAAAGATTGCTAAAATCAAGGATTAGCAATCTTTTACTTTGTAATGACATGAAATCAAATTCAATCTTTTTTATGTTTTTGCTTATAGCTTATTAATACTCCCCCTAAAGATAATAAGACTACGCCTAAAACAATTAACCAAGTTTCCCTATGCTGCCCTACTATTGGAAGATTTTCATCTCTATTCTCTGAGTCCTCTTCAGGCTCTTCGGTAATGTCTGGTTTGGTTCCATTACCACCATTCTTGTCGTCATCATCCTCTTCTTCTTTTTCATTTTCGATAATAGTGTTCGTTAAAATTATAGTGTTTTCTTTACGTGTCTGATCTACTTTATAATCATTAGACACATTAATTTCTTTAATAGAATAAGAAACTTCATTCCCCACTTCATCTCGCAAAGGCAAGTCTGATATTTCCTTATTCCAATTCTCATCTGCACTAATAATTAATGGTTGGCCCTTTGCAATACCATTAGCAAATAATTGTACCTTAATGAAATTTGGCCTTTTGTTTTCAAAACCGGCATCATTCCACACTTTCTTAATAATTAAACTCGTTTTCTCTACTGTGATTGGAGTATTAATAATGTCACGACCAATTACTTGTGTTTCATATTTATATTTATAGTTATCTGGTAATGCCTCTTTAAAGAAGTATTGAATGCCTTGTTCTTCGCCTGCCACATTTTCAGTTCCATATAAATGTGAGAATGTATATGCCCAGTTCTTACTCGGATTAGTTTCCATTGTCACAAAATCATCAGGGTTTACATCTCCATAAAAGTTTTGATAGCCAGTATAGAGTTCATTGAACCTAACTTGTCGTTCTTGGTCCCCATCTTTTCTCCAAAGTTCAACATGAATATAGTTGGGACGTAGATCTACATTTCCATCATCCAACCAAATCTTATTTCCAGACATAGAAAGGGGGTTCTGAAATGTATTCGTTAACTCGAATTGAATATCTGGATTATTTTCATCGTTTAAACTCCGGGTTATTGATTCATAGCCTGCAACTGGAATTTCTGTAACATCATAAAAAATTTCGCGGCCTTCATTATTATATTTAGGAAGATTATCATAAACGACATGCCAATTGTCTGCTTCTGATACCTCTATCGGTGTTTTATATGGGAGACGCACGGCTTCTTTATTTTCTGTCTCTTTTAAGTTGGCCCAAATCTGTATTTTTATTGTCTCAGGTCTTAGACCATTCATATTATTATTATCCATCCAGATTTTTTCAAGCTCTAACCGTTTCACTGCTGAATACTCAAAAGAGTCAAATCTGAATTGTTGTAAATTACGGAAAGCCCCTGTTGAAGCTGAAACTGCTAGCGCCAGAGAATCTGAAGAACTAATTTCTTTTTGACCAATTAAATCATAACTCACACCTTCCTCAGTTAAAGCATTAGCTATAACTGGATTAACAGTTATTCCATGGAGAAGGTATACTCTTAATGTTCCCTTACCAGATTGACCAGGTTGATAATCATATATCACATTTTTAAAGCCCGTTGTATTATCTTTAGAAGTAGATAAAAGCTCGTTCCTATCATATCCATAGTTTTCTACTTCTCGTCTATCCGGTCCCTGTACAGGATTACCATTTCCATCATCGCCAATTTCAATTCGTCTATCCACCCCTGAATTTTGTAAAACTTTGCTCGTATCTAGCCAAGCAATTTGACTCCAATCCCCTACTCCAAACCCTGCAGCTGTTGCAAAAGGAACTGATCGTCCTGAATTTAAAAGAGGCGTGTTTGCTTCGTTGGGTTCTGTTGTCGTTTCAATAAAAGATCCAAAGACAGTACCATTATGAGCCCCTTTTTCTCCGGGGTCTCCCTCCCATCCTAGTCTGTGATTATCATCCTCATTACTTTGTTGTGCTATGTTCCAATAAGTATCAAACTTATAACCAATCGCTCCTTTAAGTCCTCCGATACCCATATTAGCTCCAGTAAAGCCAACTCTTCCGACTTCTTCAGGATGAAAGGCAAACCCTATGCCATCTGCCCCACCACTTGGCGTTCCACCATTGGCAGTATAATCGGCATCTCTAAAATCCGCATCTGTCCTATCTCCTAGATATACTGCTCCCTTTAGTTTAAAAGGATCTTCTGTAGAAATACGATTATTAAGTGTAAAGTTACCAGACCAATCATTTCGATTAGGGGTGAGTGTGATGATACCTGTCTCTTCATCATACCTTGCTTTTATTTCTTCCTCCGTCAAAGCTGGTCCGACTGGATTAAAGGCACCACCAACTTGGTATCTCATACCTATATTTCCAGATAATGTAAAGTTATCATTAAAATCACTTCGCTCCAGAGTAGTCGCTCCTGCTGAAACATCTGATGGATTAGAAAAATCTAAGGAAGTTCCGTCTACTTGTAAGGCATTTGTTGATAATATTGTAAAAATAACTGAGATAATTAAACAACTTATCCCTCCTATACCTAGCAATCTTTTGTTCATTTCAATCCTCTTTCTGTCCTCATATGGCACAATCATTCATAAGATTCATCTATTCTAATAATATCATTTTACTCTAATTCTTCAAAAAGATTTACCAATCAAACACTCATAATTTTTACATAATCTTATTTTAACACGGTTAATTAAACATTATTTCGAATACGATGAGTCACAAAGAACAGAGCAATCCAAATAATGATTAACTTTAAAAGGATGAGCTATAGCTTATACCACATACAATATTTTCGGTATATGAATCTAAACTAAAAATTTCTCATTGTGGACAATATGATCCTTCAGTTCTTACTCCATTATAAGGGCAACGTTGATTCAAACGTTATTCTTTCATAACTTCCGAAACCAGACTTCATTATTATTAATAGTACACTCTCCTTCAGCAATCCTACGATTCTCTGTTTAATGAGACGTTTTTTGTACCTCATACATAATTTTTAAACAGAACATTCGCCACTTTGACTTGGATTTCCAAAATTTGAATGTAGAAAAACTTACTGTCTCGTACTGAACAAGTAAAAAAATACTTTTGTTCAAATGATTAAAGTACTTATTTAGATCTATGAAAGAATAAAAAAAGCTATCAACGATAGCTTTAATATATTTTTATAGTTCAATAAAACTCTCTTTATGGTTTACCCAAGTGTTGAGAGCGCCAACAATAAAACATCATATAAGATATGCGCTATAATGGGCACCCATAAAGTTTCCGTTTTGAGCCAAGCATACATCGTTGGAACATGACCTAATCCAATAATTACCAAACATTGATAAAGGTTGCCATTATAAACTGTGTAGTGGCTCAATCCAAATAAAGATAAAGAAATAATTACAGCTAAAATCACCGTAGTCTTCTCTTTAAAAAATTTATATGCGATGATATAAACTAAAATGAATAAAGTCGCAATAAACAGTTCTTCTCCCGCAAGACTGATAGATAATGTTGGTAGAGAAAAAACCAAATCAATAAGAGAGAAAGCCTCTTCGACTCCTGAATTGTTAGCTATGGGCTGTTTTAGAAAACTACCAATGAATACAAACAAACAAGTGAGAACAATATCTGCAATTATCGCAAATAAAATCCATTTCCAATCTTCTTTACGTAACTTACTAAATAATCGCTTTGTGGCAGGCCACCCAAAGATTATCGTTAAAGAAATTAAAGCTGCAATAGCTAAAAATGTGAAGTTAAATAAACTTATCACACTATCACCATTAGCAGTCATGATTCCCCAATCAGCTACTCCTAAAATACCTGCAATAATAATAAATTTCCATATATTTATCTTTGTTCTTTTGAAAGTTGATAACATTGTTTTCTCCTATTTATATTCACCATAAGCTCATTTAGACTTTTTTAACTGAAAGGCCCTATAAAGGAAGAGAGCAAGACTACACAAGAGCAAACCTAATATAACACCTGCTGCTCTAGATTTTTCTCCTGTTCTCGGTAATACACCTTTACCGAGAGTTCCTTTTTCATTAGAGCTTTCTTCTCTTTTTTTATCTCCCACTTTTATAGTCTGAGTCTTTTTTATCAATTGCTTTATGTTACTATTTTTCTCAGTTTTTGGTAAGTTGGAGGAGTCTGTTGGACGTTTTGGTTCTACAGGCTGCTCTGGTTCGGTAGGTTGTTCGGGTTCTACGGGTTGCTCTGGTTCGGTAGGTTGTTCAGGTTCTACGGGCTGCTTTGGCTCGGTAGGTTGTTCGGGTTCTACAGGCTGCTCTGGTTCGGTAGGTTGTTCGGGTTCTACGGGTTGCTCTGGTTCGGTAGGTTGTTCAGGTTCTACGGGTTGCTCTGGCTCGGTAGGCTGTTCTGGTTCTACGGGCTGTTTGTCAGAGCCATCAATCCCCGAATTCTTATCTCTGATTACAAAATTTGAAGAAACAGAGCTTGAAGAATTCTTACCCTCCTCATCCGTCCACATTAAATGCGCTGTATTATTAAATTTAACTCCTGTTTTATCTAATAACTGCGGATCCTTCGGTTTAGTTAGTAGATCAACTACATACATGCTAGTTCCTTCATTAAAGAATAAAGTTACTCCATCTAAACTTTCTTCTCTTTTATAATCTATTCCTTCTGTCAATAAAGTTCTTCTTTTGTATGCTGATTTATTTAAATCTACCCACTCACCAATATATACTTTGGTACTCCCCTCGATGTAGGTCAATTCTTCATCTTTTATTACATCAGAAAGAATCATATTGGTCGTTTTTAAATTATTTCTATTTACAACCATTGTCCATCGAATCGCTGAAGTCCCATCAGCTAATTTTATTAACTTACCTTTTTTACTGATATCGTCTTTTCTTTCTTGAACTTCAATTTCAATAGGTATTAGTCCATTCTTAGTTTCGAATTCAATTATATTTTTCCCTAAAGGAAACGTATCCGGCTTCATCTTCAGTGAAATGTCAATAAAACCATGTACATCCTGCTTATTTCTTACATTCTCAGTAAAAGTGATTACTATTTTATTTTGGACCACTTTTCCTGTAGCAAGCAGATGCCCTGATCCATCCATAAAATTAATTTCTGTACTACTGTCTATTTCTAAATTCTCAGGTAAGTCTAAAACTAATGTGTCATTAGGCTCAACTTCTTGATGAGTAAGATCAAATTCCATTTTAATTTTAATATTACTCCCTGGATAAAATTGTGGTCCATTTTCTAAAGTCACATTAATTAACGTATCTTTATTACTATATTCTTTAGCTTCAGCTATTGTCGGGTATATGATTATCGTTATCACTAACAGTACTAACGCGATAATTTTTTTCATTGAGTAACTCTCCATAATTTTTCTGCAAAAGTAGTGTTAATTACTTAAAAACAGTCCTTCCAGTTTATTAAAAAAATTAAATTGTTTCAACGAATTTGCTCATTTTTAATTTTTAATACTTCAATAGTTCGTAATTACCTATAGAGTCAAGTTGGTCTTTCCAAAACTATTATTCATAAAATATGACTATTCTCTTCCTTTCTCACCTTATCCTCATGATATAGCATTAAAATAATAGAAAAATGCTAAATAATTTTATATTTAGCATTTTTTATTTTATACATTTATCAACTAGCCTATATGTGTACCTCCCCATTTAAAGTAACACTTTATCTGAGGCGGTGTAATCATCTATGAGAAACCTTCACTTTATTGAGGAGAGCAGTGAACGCAAAAAAGAATTTTATGAAAAATCATAACTGGACTTTAAGCATAAGATTATACTTCTTGTTGCTAATAAAAAACACCCCAGAGAAGGCTGGAGATGCTTAAAGGTATAACTTATTGTACACTATTACAGCAACAATGTCAACGCTTTCAAGAAAAAGTGATTCTTCTCCGCAAAAAAAAAGCTCCTCGTCGTAAGACCAAGAGCTAAGAAAAACAAAATCAGAAGCAAGCTTCTTCTTTTGAAAATTTTGTTATATCATTATTTATTTCTAGTCCAAAGTACTCCTCCACAGCTTAGTGTTCTCTTTCGTCTAGAAACACATCTCATAACTGAGATATGGGGTACCTAGGTTATTACATTAGTTCTCTATTTTATTTTTCTTCACAAGTAGAGCTATGGATAAGATTATGAAAGCTGTCCCTAATAAATTAAACCATAGAGGAACTTCTGCCGTTCCTGTTTTTGGAAGGGTAGTTTTAGCGGTTTTAGAATCATTTACTTTTTCTTTAGATTCTGCAGATGTTGAAGGAGTTAAAGGTTGCGTATTTTTTGATAGATTGGCTTTTATTATAGTGCAAATACATATAGTTTATATTCTCTCAAATAGGATTTCGAGGGGCTTTTTTATTCCAATTCAGTTAGAGAATTTTCCTTTATGTCTATTCCCATTTCTTATTTAGAATAAGAGGTGCTGTCCGTATGTTTAATACGGAGTGTATCTATATTATTATCCATACTATTTATCAAATGAATGCTTATCTTTGAATTCTAACTTTTCAAGCTTAGTATAAATATCTGATAACATCTCAGTTTGAATTTTTTGTACTTCCATTATATTAGGTTGATCTTTTTGGATTAAATGATCTAATTTTGAATGTATAAGACGAATTTCAAGCTCAGATTTCTTATTGATTTTGTAATCATTTTTTGAACTCATTCTATCATAATCTGCAGCCCGATTCTGACTCATCATAATAATCGGAGCCTGAATAGCTGCAATCATTGACAAAGCTAGGTTAAGAAGGATAAATGGATAGGGATCAAAATATACTCCAAAAATATGTGTAACATTTAGTATAATCCATATCATTAAACAGGATAGAAAAATTAAAATAAAAGTCCAAGAACCCCCAAATTTAGAAATAATATCTGCAAAATGTGTGCCGAGCGTTTTGGTCTTATCTAAAGTAGCTTGAACATCGACTTCTTGATATTCTTCATTTGATTGAAGTTTTTTAAACCGTTTATGCATATGTGTATTTGTTCTAGAATCATTTTCCAGCATTCTATTTATTGTTTTCAATCGATATGTCATTAGACTATCTTGACTAATAAAACTGTCCATTGAAACATTAGGAAAGTCACTTTTTATTAATTTAATTAATCTTTCATCCAATTCATTAATGAGTAGCCCTTCTTCAATAGAATGAGCTTTTTTTGTAACTAAATCTATATATTGTTTATCCACTAGCTTTCCCTCTCTTATCCTACATGTTATATACATTGTACCAAAAGCAATCAAAATAACTGACGCTACATAACTGGAAAAACACCTGTAGAATGTAGGAAAAATGGGATAAATTTGAAAGGAATGATCGACTCTGACAATATAAATCCATCCTATAAAATAAAAAAAGGGTTTACCAGAAACACCTCTTTTTATACCTTTAGGATATAAGCCTGTTGTAAACAAAAATTCCCACCAAAGTAAGGACTACGCATAAAAATAGCAGACCATATTGACTTATTTTACCGTTTATTCATCTTTTCTTGTAGCAAACGTTGAGCATTTCGTAAATGGAACATAAAAAACTTCAAGAATACAATCGTTTTCTATATTAATTATGAATCTACCAGACTAACCCAGCAGCTGCAATTTCTTTTTTAGAAGCAAATTGGCCATTAGGACGGTGCCATCTCCCATTTGCATCACGACTGTAGCCACCTGTAGAGACCTCTCTTTCAGCTTCTGCTTGTTGAGCCAGTGCAGCTTGTCTTTCGGCTTCTGCCTGTTGAGCCAGTACGGCTTGCCTTTCGGCTTCTGCCTGTTGAGCCAGTGCAGCTTGCCTTTCAGCTTCTGCCTGTTGAGCCAGTGCAGCTTGCCTTTCAGCTTCTGCCTGCTTCTTAGCCTCTGCTTGCTTCTTAGCCTCCGCTTGCTTTTTAGCTTCTGCTTGCTTTTTAGCTTCTGCTTCTTCTGTCCGTTTTTGCTGTTCTAACCTTGTTTTAGATATTTCTTCAGGGTGAGTTTGGGAATAACCATAACCACCAATGAAAGTCATGGCTAGAAAGCTTAAGAGAAGATATCGTGCTTTAAAACGAGTTGTTTTCTTAAAGATATACTTTCTGATAAGTGTGACTATTGCATATATAAATAGTATCATACCTACAAATATAGCTAGACTACCAAACCAATAGGATACACTAACTAGAACAAGAATGGTTAAAATTTTAAACCATAGTGTATCGTTCCATAAATCAATTATTTTTTTCATAAAAATTCCCTATCCCTTTTAACGTGATTAGCGCACGTACTTAAGTAATCAAAGCTGGGTTATTATTTCTTTTTTCAATTATAGATTATCTACATTAAGGATTTCTATATAACTTAGAATGATAATCTCGAAACACTAGATCAATAACTTCAAATATAAATTCTATATTAAGAAGTATGGAAACAAGCCATATAAGATACAGTAATTATCACGAGAAATAATAAATAATCAATAAAGAAAACTTAATTTTTCCTTAAAAACAATCATATTTATTTTACAATATTGTGATTTATTGCGCAAGTCATACTACAAACTTTCTTACCACCATAAAATTTCGAAACAAAAGCTGCTAAAAATTTAACAGCTCTATATTTTATATATTTATCAATTTTTATTCTGCCTACTAAAATATTGTTATTATTGCATCTTACTACTCTAAAGAGAATATGGTACATCACTACATACTTCTATCTCATCATTTTTACGCGACCAAACTTTTGTACTTAATAGTCTTTCAAAATCACATGCAATGACAGGTTGACGAATTGGTTTGATTTTTCAGATAAATACTTGATTGATCAACTTGTAAAAACATACCAATATATGGTTACTTCTGCCTCAACACAATCACAATGGACAGCAGATTGGGGCTCTAATCAAGGGAAAACAACACTGAGCTAATGAAAGCCAAATACCTCAAACGCCACGATTACATTATTGAGAAAAAGAAAAAAGACGAGAATTTTCCCGTCTTTTTCTTGTATTTTCACACTTGCTATTAATCAATGAAATAGACACATCATGTAAAAATGAGGGTGTTTTAATGTGTAAAACCTTGTACTTTATTTTTAGGATTATTATGATATTTAAGATGTGCCTTATTCAAAAATTCAATAGCTTCTTGCATATCTTGCACGTAATTGTACGCCATGTTCATTCCAAAATCTGCTCGAATCACGATACGTTGTATAATATTATCCTCTAAGTTTTTTGGTAAAGGATAGGCTGGTACTTGCCATCCTTTCATTAATAAACGATCTGCTAGGTCGTATAAATCCCAATCACAATTTATGTCTTCTCTTAATTTATAGCATACAATTGGAAGTTGTGACCCATCATTTACAATTTTAAATAAACCTGTTTTTTCAATTGCTTTTGCCAAATACATCGCTACTTTATGCGTTCTTTCATGTATAGCTTTGTATCCATCAAACCCATAGCGTACAAAATTATAATATTGTCCTATCAGCTGAGCAGCGCTATGAGAGAAGTTGATTGCCATGGTTGGCAATTCTCCGCCAAGATAACTTACTTTAAAAATTAACTCTTCTGGTAGATACTTCTTATCACGCCACAATACCCAACCTACTCCAGGATAAACTAGTCCGTACTTATGACCTGATGTATTGATGGAAATGACATTTTTTAATCGAAAATCCCACTTAAGATGTGGCTCAACAAATGGTGCATAAAGCCCACCTGAAGCAGCATCTACGTGAATGTACACTTTATAATCTGTATGTTTGTTGTGTTCTTCAACTAACTTATCAAGCGCCTTTATATCATCGTATCTTCCCGTATAAGTAATTCCCATAATTCCTACAATACCAATCGTATACTCATCAACATAATCCATAACTTTGTCTAGATTAATTGACATGTGGTTTTCATCCATTGGTACTTCGCGCATTTCAATATCCCAATATACACAGAATTTTTCCCAACAAACTTGATAGCCAGAAGAAATAACGAGATTTGGTTTTTTAGCGTTAATGTCCAAGCCTAACTTTTCTGCCCGTTTGCGCCAAGAGAATTTCATTGCCATTCCTCCCAACATACAAGCTTCTGAGGAACCAATTGTCGAAGTTCCCATAAACTGTTCGTTTTCACTTGCATTCCAAAGGTCAGCAATCATATTTACACACCGGTTTTCGATTTCGGTTGTTCTTGGGTATTCTGATTTATCTATTGCATTTTTCTCTAGGGTTTGACTCATCAGTTTTACTGCTTCAGGTTCCATATATGTTTGACAAAAAGTTGCTAAGTTCAATCGAGCATTCCCTTCATCTAGCATCTCATCTTGAACCAATTGATAAGCGACACGAGGTTCAATCGATTCTCTCCCTAATTTATACTTAGGCAAATCAACTTGTTCACTTTCGGAGCCAAATATTGGTTCTAAAAATTCTGCCTCATCACGATTTTCTTTTCCATATAACATATGTACATCCTCCAATTTTCTTTAATGTTTTAATATATGTTCTTCATTTTTTGTAATATGATGCTCTCCTCGAGCTGCCGGATAAACGGCTGGGTTCACTTCTCCTGCTTTAAAGTGAACTGGTTCTTCAAGAGCCCCATGGCTCTTTTTATCATGCACTTCATAAATAACAAAGGGCAAGATTACTGTAACAGCAAAACTTATAAGTAATATCATTTGATAGGTTCGTGTCTCACTTTGAGCAATTGATTCCGGTGGAACAAAAGAAATGAATAAAGCAAACAGAGATAATAATAATCCTAATCCTGCAATAATTGATTTGCCTATCATTTTCCCTGGAACATTATATGTTCGTTTTAAGTTCTTTTTCTTGTAGATTAAGACGAAATAACCTAAGAAAAATAATAGATAGCCAACCAAATAGATCACTACTGTCAAAGAAATTGCTACCAAGAAGGACAAATTATTTCCTCCACCGCCAAAGGTTAAAATCGCTCCCCAGAGAGTCACGATAACTCCTTGGACCATAACTAACGGTACAGGAACATCGTGGGTATTTGTTTTTCGTAAAAATTTTGGAAGTAATCCACGTTGAGCTGCTGCAAACATTCCTCGTGAAGGTCCAACTACCCATGAGCTCACTTCTCCCATTACTCCAAACGCAATCATTATCGCAATTATTTTGACCAGCCAACTTAAGTGGTTATTAAAATGCAATATTAGCGTTTGAAAAGTCTGAATCACGCCGGCGCTTAAAGATAACTCTTTTTGTGGGATGACTGCAGCCACTGTAAAGCCTCCAAGCGCATCTAAAGAAATCGCTAGTATTACTAATAAAACCATTGCTAAAGGATAATTTCTTTTTGGATTTTCTAACTCATTGATGTGAGAAGCTGAAGCTTCAACTCCCATATAAGCTAAAATAAATGAAACAAAGACTACCAATGTTGAAAGTTGTGAAAAGTCTGGAATAAAAGCGGCCTTATTGATGGGGATTTCTATAGGATTTCCTCCTACAAAATAAGCGACTGCTAATACAAATAAAATGATGGATGGAATTACAATCCCAATAACAAACCCCGCTTTTACTAATTTTGCAGTGCGCTGAGTCCCTCCTAATTGTGAAAAAGTCAGTCCCCAAAAAATGACCAGCAAACCTATAAATTTAATGAGTGGATCTGAATTTAAAGCATCAAAATTTAATACGTATGATAGTGCTCCTAATATAAAGTATATCATTGTTACAAATCCAACTGTAATTTGAAACCATTGGAAAAAAATTGCTGCAAATCCAAAACGCTCTCCTAAAGTCTGGCTTACCCAGCTGAAGATGCCCCCATTTTTCCATCCTTCAACTGTGGACATTTCCGCAGCACATAAGGCAACTGGTAAAAACCATAGTATTCCGCCCAGTAGTAAAAAGAAAACCAAGTGCAATTTCGAAGTGGCAAAGGTCGGATACTCATATACTGTCAAAACCATTGAAGCAGTTAAAGCGAAGAATCCGAATAATGTTAATTTTTTTTGATTCATCATACCTCCTTAAAATATGTGGTAACAATTTTCAAAATAATTGTTGTCCAAATCTAGTTTTCATCTCCTTTCTATATCAAGTATATTCTCTTAAAAATAAAAAAACTCTCTGTATCTGTTGCTTTAAAGCAACAGATACAGAGATTATTTTTTTAAAAACTTTTCCAACCTTCTTTGATAAAATTCTTTCAATCGTAAACCTCCGAATTCCTCCAAAGCCCCCAGAGCACAATTAATTTTTTCACGTCCTAAATCCTTATCTTCAAAATTAAAAATAACAATTCCTGTTGCAAGATGCCTTAAAACTTCAGCATACAAATCCACTCCCATTTCCCGGTATTTTTTGGTAATTTCTAGTATATTTTCCGCTTCACTTCTTTCTCCATGTGCTGCAAATATAGCCGCACTTTGATACGCGATTTGTAATAATCTTCGTCTGTACTTTAATAATCGACAATATTTTTCACACCTTTTGTCAAAATTGGCAAGAAGATTTTCCAGCTGATCAATAGCAATATGATCTGAGAGAAAATAAAATAATGTGAGCTCAAAATAGCCCCATTCTTTAACATTACAAAGATAATTTTCAATCTCTCTCACTTCCGAGGGGGTGATATTTTCAAGTCGAGTTTTTGCAGCAAGGGACAACATATGTTTTCCTGCCTCACGCGCCTCAAGATATAACTTTTGAATTTTATTAAAATCTTGACTAAAGTCCGCTTCTTCTAGTTCCAACAAGAAAAAATCTTGATAATTGGGCATAAAGTTATTTACAATTAATTCATACTCTGCTAAGGGAACTTGCATCTCTTCTAACATCAAGTCAACACGCTCAAAACTCATCATAGTTTGCCCTCTTTCAAATCGAGATAAATTTGCTCTATTTATTCCAATCTTACTAAAATATGAGAGTCCCAAATTCTTTTGGTTCCTTAACTTTTTAAAACAATCTCCATATTTTTTATACACAGATAATGACCTCCTCATTTTGTTTTTAACGTTATGATAAATAACAATAATTTCATTTATGCTAAAAAAATATGCACGTGAAATTATAACCCATTTACAAGTTACTCGTCAACTATATACTCAATTAGAACGATCAGGTACAGCTTTTCGCATTCAAAAAACTAGCTTTTAAATCTAGAAGGGAAAATTATTTTATCCCTGTGAGTTCAAAGCATTGACAGTCTTCTTAGAAAATGATATTATTATTCCTAATAAAAATGAAAGGAGCTATACACCTAATGAACAACTGTTATTCTACTCAACTTTGGCAAAGATACAGGTGTATGTATGGCTTCTAACTGAAGAAAACCATAGATACAAATTTTAGTGTACTTTCTAAAACCTGTATCTATGCTCAAATTGGATAATTAAAGCATAGAAATTTCTATGCTTTTTTTGTGTTATAGAAAGTACTCTGCCTTATCATTAAAATCTAGAAAGAGGAACTTTTATGAATCCAAAAAACAAATCATCAAATGCTATTGCACTAACTCCTATCTTCATTATCCTTGGTCAAATCTTGAATATTATCACTCCTAGTATCGCTGGAATTATTCGCCCGGACTTCTCCTTGGCCTTTTTATTCCTCTGTATAATGATTAAACCCACACTTAAGCAAGTTTTCTTGGCAAGTGGTCTCGTTATTCTTACTTCCATGATTCTTGGCGGTAATCCAATCTTTCAGCTTCCTGCTGCTTTTGACCGTACCTTGTCTGCCTTGGCATGTCTACTCTTCTATAAGTTAGTCCTAAGAATCTCTCCCAAATTCTTTTTAGCTAAAATAGGTATAACCTATTTCCTCGCCACATTGATAAGTGGTTGTGTGTATGTTTTTGCTGTATATCTTTTGGGAACTTTACTTCACATTTCGGAGCTGATGATTGTCTTTAAAATGGGCCTTCCTGTTCTTTTCATTACGATTTTTTCTACAGCATTCGTCAACTACTTCCTTGGAATTTTACTCTACAAACTTGTTTCAACACTTTCCAAAGGAAAATATCTTTTCGCTGTTTCTTAATGAACAATGAAAAACAGTTCTTTACTGAATTAATCAACTTCTACAAAATAGTTGCGTTTGCAACTATTTTGTTTTATAATCAGTACATCATCACTATTTTGAAAGGAGAGCTATTATTCAAAATAATATTTTAAGAGATATTGGTACAATAGCGCGTGCCTTAGATTCTATCAGTAATATTGAATTCAAGGAGCTTAAACTTGCAAAAGGACAGTATCTCTACCTCAGTCGTATTTTTGAAAATCCTGGCATTAATCAGCAACAAATTTCTGAACTTTTATGTGTGGATAAGAGTACAGCAAGCCGTGCTATCAATCAATTGGTAGAAAAAAATCTTATAGAAAAAGTTGAAGATATCGGAAATAAAAAAAATAAACTACTCTACGTTACTTCTCAGGGTAAAGAAGTTTACCCTATATTAAACAGAGAGCTTCACTATTCTACTCAAGTTGCTTTATCCGGTCTTAATGCGCTTGAGATTACTCAAATAGAGAGTTTGCTCGAAAGAATCAGTCAAAATATCGTGGATAACTGGATGGATGTTAAAAAAGGAAAGAAACGAATCTATTAAAAGGAGAACTCTCGTGTGAACATTAGAATTTCCCCTGTCACTATACAGGATATAAATGTCTTACAAGACTTAAGTATCGAAACCTTTTCCGAAACTTTTGGACAACAAAATCCACCAGAAGATTTAGAGCTTTATTTAGAAAAAGCTTTTAATCCTCAACAATTGATTAAAGAAATCATGGACTCTAACACTAATTTCTACTTTATTTTTCAAGAGGCACTGCTTGCAGGTTATATCAAGTTGAAAAATGCAAGTCTTCCGGAACACTCGTTTTTAGGTGAGGCTCTTGAAGTGGAAAGAATCTATGTTAGAAAGGCTTACCAGCACTTAGGCTTAGGAAAACATTTATTAGATTTTGCTTCTGAAGAGGCACAGCGCACCCACAAGGAATATCTCTGGCTCAGTGTCTGGGAGCATAATCCTACTGCCTATGGATTTTATAAAAGTCAAGGATATGTAGAGTGTGGTTCACGTCACTTTCATTTAGGGACTTTGGCGCAAACAGATTTAATCATGAAAAAAGAAATAAGGAGAACTATTATGCAAACTGTTACTGTGGATAAAAATTTTTGGGAACTTTTTCCAGAAGCTCAACTCTATACCTTAGTTGTAAACAATATGGACAATCATGCTCATGATTTAGCCCCCTACCAAGAACTTCTAAAGGAGGCATTTAAAGCCTCTGAAAAATTTTTAGTTGAAGATGATTTTAAAGAAAACTTTGTCATCTCCGAATGGCGTGATATTTTTACACAGTTTAAAAAGAAAAAAGGTGCTCGTTCTTCTATTGAAGCTCTTTTGAAAAGAGTGGCTCAGGGCAAAGAGCTCGCACCAATCAACCCTCTCGTGGATATCTACAATAGTATTTCTCTCCGTTACGGTGTGCCTTGTGGTGGTGAGGATTTAGACAAAATCAATGGCGATTTGCATTTAGGCTTAGCCAAAGGGGGTGAAGATTTTTATCCTCTTGGAGCGCAAAAGAGTGAGCCAGCTCTGCCGCAAGAAATTATATATTATGACCTTGACGGTGCAATCTGCCGCTCTTTGAATTGGCGTGAAGCCCAACGTACAATGTTGACAGAAGAAACCACCAACGCCATTCTGGTGATTGAAGCAGTAACCCCCTCTCAACAGAAACGTTCTCTTGAGGCTATCCAAGAGTTACAGGCTAAAATCAAGGATATGCTTGGTGTTGAGAGTGAGCTTCAAATCATCAGCAACACGTAAGCAAGGTGAAGACCAATAAAAAAATGCTAGATGATCTAGCATTTTTTTATTATTTAAATTCTGTGATTTTTTCAGCCGCTAATCTTACAGATTCATAGCCTACTTCTTTGGCTTTACCGACAGATAAAATCATTACTGGCACGTAACGGTTTTCGTCCAAATCAAAAGCTTTTGCCAATTGGTCTGCCTCAAATCCGCCGATAGGGTTTGTTTCGTAACCATGCGCACGTGCGATGAGCATAAATTGCATTGCAGCTAAGCTTGAATCAATTTTCACAACATCATTCATTTCTTCTTTACTAAAACTTTGGTAGTAAGGAATAATCGCTTCTAACTGTTGATCACGTACTTCTGCAGGCATCTTGCCTTCTTCTACCGCTTGGTTATAAATTTCTTCCCCTAATTCATAACAGAGAAGATCTCCAAAAATAAGAACCATAGCCGAAGAAGTTTCATTTTGACGGGTATTAAAACGAATCAAAGGTTTTAATTTTTCCTTTTCTTCATCACTTTCAACAACGACAAAACGCCAAGGCTGCATATTTACAGATGATGGTGCTGTTGTTGCCTCTTGGATCATTTCAAGCATTTCTTCATGTGAAATTTTATAAGTTTCATCATAAACACGCACGGATTTTCTTCCAAATGTGATTTCTGAAAAATCATTATTTACAATACGAGTTGACATTTTATTCTCCTTTATGTCCCAGTAACTTTGTGAGCAGTTCAAGAAGTAGATTTTCTTCTTGAGCGGTGAGTCCTAGCTTTAAACTTTTCTCAGAAGAGTCATTATAGTTTCTTTCACAACGTTCCAAAGCCTCTTTTGAGCTATCCGTGATTTTAACAAAAACTTCGCGATTGTTTTGTTTATTTCTCTCACGAGTAACATAACCTTTTGCTTCAAGCAGTTTTAGATGCCTTGTAATAGCGGCGCTGTCTATTTTTAACTCATTCTGTAATTGCCCTTGAGAACATTGACCGTTTTCCTTCAAAAACATCATCAGTTCATAACGGGTAATACTAAAGCCTGTTTCTTTTTCAAACTTCGTTGTCATCTCTTGATTTGCTAATTTTAGCTTGTAAAAGAGCTGACTCATTTGTCTAAGGTTCATTTGTCCCCCTTTTTAAATTGACCGGTCAATCGTTGACTAGTCAATAATACTACATTCCTATTTTTTTGTAAACTATTTTGATTGCAACTGTATCAAAATAAGTGGCTTTGATTTTTTCAGCGTCTTACTTGTGATAAACTTAAAGCATGTACAATTCACTGACCTATATAACGTCCCTCTTGAATGATTTAGGATTATCCCCGAGCCTGCCTACAAAGGATACTTATAATTCTGAATATGAAGGTTTTTGTTTTCAAGCCAAAGGCCTGTCTTTTCGAAGCCGCCGCGCTAAAAAAACGCCTAAAAAATGCGGTTATTTTGTAGCCTTCTGGGAAAAGGATACCAATAATAAAAACACTCCCTACAGCTTTGAAACTTTTCCTGATAAGCTTGTCATTTCAATCATTGACGGAGCCTTGAGCGGCCAGTTTATCATTCCTAAGAAGGTTCTTCGAGAAAAAAAGATTTTAAAAGACGAGGAAATTACTGGAAAAATGGCTTTACGTTTTTATCCTTCATGGGAAACTTCGCTCAACAAAACCGCGCAGGCTACCCAAAAATGGCAATGCGATTATTTCATCGACACTACCGATAATTTCCAAAACGAAACATTAGAACAATTATATTTTTCTTCTTTCGACACGAACAATAAAAAACCGTAGTTTTGAGCTTACGGTTTTTTATTTCCTTATTGCTGTGCTAATTTTTTACTAAAAATCATTGCAGTTAAATCGATTCTGTTTTGACCAAAATCAAGTTGGATATCTCGAGCTCCTGCCCTCTGAAAACCTTTGTGTTCATAAAATTGATAAGTACAGCCTGTGTCTGTGAAAAGGAATATTTCTTTCCCAGCTTCTCGCGCCGTGAGCTCATTGATCAAAGCGGTACCTACGCCCTTGATTTTTTTCTCGGGATCGGCAGCCAAATACAAAATTTCTCCCTCAGGTGATGCGTCACTTTTATACGACCGTAATAATTCTTTATTTGTAGCTTCATACGTGTCTAAACCACTATTTTTAGAAAAAGTTCGCAAAATGTTAAAAATCTTCAGGTATGCTTTTTGGCCAAACGTTTGTTTCAGTTTAGGTTCACCATATATTTCTGCGAGCAATAAGCCCACCATTTCATTGTCGACATAAGCTGCAATGGCTTGTGTAGCCTTTGAAAGCTCAAAATATAGAAAATTTTTAGCATACATATTGATGACGGTTTTATTATTACTGTACCTGTCAAAGCTCATTCCTTTGACAGCAAACTGGACCGCTTTTTGATAATCTTTTGGATCAAATGCTCTGATTTCAATTTTCATCTTTTTTATCCTCCATAACTCTCCGGGCTTTTTCGAGTAAGCTTTCGGTAAAAGCTTGCGTATGCTCCAGAAACGCTTGCGTGTTCTTCAAACCGAATTCTTCTATAACTTGTGATTCAAAGATATCTGTTTGCTCCTGAATCTCCTCAAAAACTTTTCTTCCATTTGCAGTGAAAACAACAAATTTTTCCTTTTCATTTTTTCCTTTAGTAAGCTCCAGAATATCTTGTTTTTGCAACTTCGAAAGTAAACTATGTACTGTTGATTTCGGTAAAAATAAGATCTCACTGATTTCTTTTTGGGTGACCGTATCACTTTCATCAATAATATAGAGTGTCATCAGTCCATTAAAAGTCAGATTATACTCCTGCGCTACAAGCGCGTAAGCCATGTCAAGTTTGCCAAGCGCTGTGCTAAATTGTGTCATTATTTCCCGATGTTTCATTTACTTGCTCCTTTTTAGTGCGAAGTCGTACCATTTCATTATAGTACGATTTCGCACTAAAGTCAAGATTTTTCTAAAATAAAAAGGCATATTTAAATATGCTTTTTTATTTTGCTTATGTTCCTATTATTCCGCTGTCGTATCAAGAATGATTTTTCCCATACTTCCTTTATTTTCCATGATATAATCTTGTGCTCGCGCAGCTTGTTCGAGCGGGAATACTTTATCAATGACAGGCTTCACATCTTCACTTAAACCTTGCAGTAATAATTGCGTATTTTCCTCCACCTCTTCTGGCGTGATATTTGCCAACATCAATCCCGTGATATGAGCGCCTTTCATCATCAAGACACGAGGATTAATTGTTACTTCACCTCGGTTACCAATAATCACAATGCGCCCATTGTTGCCAATAACATCTAGGTCTTTCTGCAAATTCACATTTGCAAGCATTTCAATAATTACATCAAGACCATGGTTCTTCGTCACATCTTGTATCTCCTTGATATATCCTTCAGCATGATGATTAAAGACGTAGTCTGCACCAAGCTTTTTCAATATCTCAAGGCCATTTTCAGACCCTGCTGTCGCAATAACCTTGGCACCATGTAGCTTTGCAAATTGAAGTACAAGTGTTCCTACTCCTCCTGTTGCGCCATGTACAAGTATGTATTCTCCAGACTTGAGGGCAGCTTTTTGCTTAAGGGCATAAAGGGCGGTTAAGCCGCTCGATCCTACTGCTGCTCCTTGACTGTAAGTCATACTTTCTGGAAGTAAGGTCGCTTCTGTTGCCTTGCACGTTATTGCTTGCGCATATGTTCCAAACTGAGCATCACTGTCTACAGTCACAAAAACACGATCACCTACCTTAAAGTTTTTTACTCGTTTACCTACAGCTTTAACAATCCCTGCTCCATCTTTTCCTGGGATATAAGGGAGCGAAGGCAGTTGCGCATATGTCCCTTGGCGCACATAGGTTTCAACTGGGTTGACTGCTGCAGCTTTGAGGGCAACATAAATCTCGTCATCTTTCATGACCGGATCTTTGAGCTCTTTATACTTAAGAACGTTGCTGTTACCAAATTCAGATACTTCTATTGCCTTCATATTTTCCTCCTTATGAATTACAGGTTTCTATAGCACTCATTATATAGCAAGTTTTACGATTTGTATAGTAGATACTCTAGGCTGCCTTAGATATTTTATCGTCACTCTTCAACAAGTGACATGAAAAAAACAACTGGATGTTTCCAGTTGTTTGGGTTAAGTGTATCTGTACTAATAACTTATGTCTTCTTCACCTTCTTCTTCTGGTTTTGGACGTTCCTTGATGCTCAAATTATACACATCTGATAAAATCAATGGTACACGTTCAAGTGACACTTCTGAAAATTGTAAGCCAAACCAGCGGTCTGGTGTTGCTGTATAGCGTTTGATTCGTGCTTTTGCCTTCAAAACAAAGCGATCAAAGGCTGGAAGTTTTTGTGCATTTGTCACCCGTTCTTCAATGACCACAAATCTGAAATCGCCGACATCCCTGCCAGGCATTGTGGTATACTTTTGCTCTTGTTTAGGCAATCGTCCAGATTTTATTAAATCTTTAACAATGGTCCGAAGATAGCGGGGGACTTCTTGTTTCATGCGAAACCCTAGATACAAATGAACTTTAACGATATAATCCGTTCCCATCATATCAACTTCATACTCGGAAGTCCATGGTTCATCCGTAACTTTCACATTAACAAACCAGTAAACTTCCGCCTTTTTAGGACGTTTATCAAGAATAGAGTACAGAATAGAACGGTCAATAAAATCACCTTCCATTTTATTGCTCAAATAAACGAGATTGGTTTGATAAAGATCCATCTCCTTGTCTTCTTTGAGTTCTTTCAATTGCCCTTTGAAATCATTGAGATCCAGTGACTTAATATGTTTATTCACACTTTTGCTTGATTGGAACCAAACAAACATCACAAATATAATCATGGCTGCCATGACAACCACAACATAGCCCCCGTGAACAAACTTGGCTGCTGAGGCAATGAAGAAAATCAATTCAATACTAGCAAAGAATGCAGCAATCAGGTAAGCCAAAGGTTTCTTTAGGCCTCGGTACACGAGATAATATGCCAAAAGGACTGTTGTCATAAGCATAGTGACAGTAATGGCTAGACCATAAGCTGCCTCCATATGTTCTGCACTTCTAAAATAAAGTACAATAGCACTTGTCGTAAGCCATAAAATCAAGTTGACTGCTGGAATATAAAGTTGCCCTAAAGTTTTCCCTGGATAGTAAATACGCATCATCGGTAAAAGTTTCAAGCGAATGGCTTCTGAAACTAAGGTAAAGGATCCCGAAATCAGAGATTGTGAAGCGATAATAGAAGCTAATGTCGCTAAAATAACAGCATAGATCATCATATCTGTAGGAATTACTGCGAAGAAAGGATTCATCCCTCCCAAATCGCCACCTCTATGCGCTAAAAGCCAAGCGCCTTGCCCACAATAAGATAAAACAATTGCGAGTTTTACAAAGGGCCAACTGACATAAATATTGCCTCTTCCCACATGCCCAAGATCAGAATAAAGGGCTTCCGCTCCGGTTGTCGCCAAGAAAACCGAACCTAAAATAAAGAGCCCTGCTTTATTTTCTGGACTTAACAAGAGATGGACAGCATAGTAAGGATTGATTGCTTTAAAAATTTCAAGATTCGCAAAGGAGTTTAAAAGACCTGTGACAGCTAAAAAGCTGAACCAGATAAGCATGATCGGCCCAAACAGTTTTCCGACTAGGCCAGTTCCAAAACGTTGAATAAGGAAGAGTACAGCCAGAATGATGAGCGTGGTAACAATGACCCATGACTGGTTGGCATAGATGTCTCCTAAACCAGGAACCCCTTTTAGGCCCTCAACAGCAGATGTAACTGTGACTGCTGGAGTCAAAGCCCCATCTGCAAGTAAGGTGGCCCCTCCTATCATTGCTGGTATAATCAACCATTTAGCCATCCGTCGTACCAAGGTGAAGAGGGAGAATATCCCACCTTCTTGGTGATTGTCGGCCTTGAGGGCAATCAACACATACTTAACGGTTGTAATCAAGGTCAGTGTCCAGATCACTAAGGAGACCGCACCAAGGATAAAGTCCGTCGAAATATTTTGCAAGCCCCCTTGTCCTGTGACAATAGACTGCATGGTATACAAAGGGCTCGTCCCAATGTCACCATAAACCACTCCAAGCGCGATTATAAAGCCCGCTGAAGTAGCTTTGTTAAACGATTTTTCATTCGCATAACTCATACAAAAACCTCTTTCATTTTTATAAAAGGTAGAAGTACACACTTCTCCAGAAACTTTATGAGAGGATAAAATAATATTGTCTCAGTTTCTTAGAATCATTATATCAGTTTCCCTCAAAAACGCGAGCAAAAAACTTTTATATATCTATTTTTTTTATAATCCAAATAGCGGGGATAATTTCTCGAAATAAAACACTCTGACTTCTCATAAGTCAGAGTGTTTTATTACTATTTTTAGGTCATTCAATCTTTAAAATGCTGATCAATTGCATCAAGTATTTTTTCACTGGCATGTCCATCCCCATAAGGGTTTTTAGAATGACTCATTTTATTATAGGCCTCTTCGTTATCAAGAAGTTCCCGGATGGCTTGATAAACATCAGCTTCATCCGTGCCAACTAATTTTAAGGCACCTGCTTCTACGCCTTCTGGTCTTTCTGTTGTATCACGTAACACAAGGACTGGCACACCAAAAGAAGGGGCTTCTTCTTGCACGCCACCTGAGTCCGTCAAGATAAGATAGCTTTCGTTTTCCATACGATGAAAGTCAACCACATTCAAAGGTTCAATCAGTCGCACATTCGGCAAATCTCCCAAAATGCGATAAGCAATTTCTCTCACTTTTGGATTTTTATGAAGGGGGTAAACTACCTCAAAGTCGACATATTGTTCGGAAATTGTTTTGATGGCACGGAAAACATTTTCCATCGGTTCACCCAGATTCTCACGACGGTGCATGGTCACCAAAATCTGGCGACGGTCCTTTTGAAGGTGTGCTGGTACAGTATATCGTAAAGCATCAATTGCGGTATTGCCTGTTACATAGATATTCTGTTCCGGATGATTTTCTTTTAATAAATTTTGTCTGCTTTCTTCAGTTGGAGCAAAGTAAATATCGGAGAGCACATCTGTGACTTGACGGTTCATTTCTTCTGGGAAAGGTGAATATTTGTCCCAAGTTCTCAAGCCTGCTTCTACATGTCCTAGTGTTACTTTATGATAAAAAGCGGCAATAGATGCGGCAAAAGTTGTCGAGGTATCTCCATGAACAAGCATGATATCTGGTGCTTCTTCTACCAGTACTTGATCAATGGCGTCAATAACACGTGTAGTAATTTGACTTAGGGTTTGATTTTTCCCCATGATATCTAAATCGTAATCTGGCTGAATTTGAAAAATATCGAGAACTTGATCCAGCATTTCTCTGTGTTGAGCTGTGACCACGGTTACAGCTTCAAACCGTTCGTCTTTCTCGATCGCTTTGACTAAGGGGGCCATTTTTATTGCTTCTGGTCGTGTACCAAAAACGAGCATTATTTTTTTCATGTCTACTCCATTTCTACTCTTCTTTACATATAGAAGACTTGATTTTTCCCGTTTGCTTTTGCGACATATAAGTTTTTATCGACTTTGTCAATAATGTCCTTCAGACTTTTTTCTTCTCTTATTTCTGAAACGCCCACCGATATGGAAACATTTAATAAGGTATCGTTATAGATAAAATCTTTTTTATAGATATCTTTTTGAATATCATCCATTATTGCTTTGACCTTATCCCCAGTCTGGTTTCTAAAGAGCACAAAGAATTCATCACCGCCATAGCGAAACAGCTGACCATTATTATGCTCTTGAAGTAAAGTCTCTTTAATCCCATAACTTATCTCCCGCAGAACATAATCTCCTGCCAAATGCCCATAGGAATCATTAATACATTTAAATGAATCCACGTCAAACAAAGCAATAGAAAAAAGCGGAACATTCTTACTGTCTAAAATTTCCTTCAGGACTTCTTCAAACTTCTTACGATTATACGTATCGGTTAAAGCGTCTATATAGGCATCTTTCTTTAAATCCGAATACATCAAGGCAATAATACTGATTAAATGTATCGCAATCTTCGCGATAACCAGCACAGCTAATACCTTTCCTAAAATACCGAGCACATAGCTCATTGGAATGGCAAATTGCGAAAAAGCCACTAATATTGCTGCAAGTGTAATAAATATACTCAGGAAAAAGTAGGAAATATAATATTTCGAAATCAATTCCTTATAATTACAGAGCACGTAAATCACCAGCCAAAATAAAACCAAGCCAGAAAGTACCAAGAGGGAAGATTGGATATCAAAACCGTAAACATGCAAATAAAGAGCGTAATATATAATGAACTGTGGCAACACCTCGTACTCAATATTTTTGGTCGGTGGTGCAACTAAATAAACGACCGAAATGGCAATAAAGACTAAAGAAATATCACTAATAATATAGCCATAGGGCGAACCTTGATCAATATCGTTAAAAAGAAATTTAAGTAAAATTATAAATAAAGCAAAATTGCTCGAATACAAGATATAAGCAGTGACTTTATTTCGATCCAACTGATAATATTGAATCATATATTTAGCAATAAACATCATACCTAGAACGGTAGGCATTAAAAAAATTTTATCTATAAAGTTACTGCCTAATATGTCATCAATATGAATCATCTTTTTTCTCCTTCATTAGAAGCTATGTGGTTTATCATAGTAATAAGTTTGTTGGAGCCATTCTTTTGGAAAACTTGCAAGAAGCTCTTCCACCTCAACCCCTTCAATAACAATCTCCTTGTTAAGAAATTTAATCGTATCAACAATTGAAAATATAAAATTCTTTAACTTCGTCGGCGATAAATAGCTATTAAAATCCAGGGCTGAAATCTTTACACGGTCAATATAATCATCTAGGATGAATAGCGTTTTATAATGATTTATCCCCGATAAAAAATCGTCTAGAGCAATCGCATATCCCAAGGTTTTAAGCGTTTGGATGGCTTCAATCGGTAAGAAATCTTCTTCACTTTGGCAGTTTACGGGCAAGCGCTCTGTAAGTTCTAATCTTAATCTGTCCCTGTATTTAAATGTCCTCAAAAATTCTACGGTTTCTTCAAAATAAAGTTCTTGATAATCCAGATTGAGGGAATAAATATAGTCATCCTTACTGAGCTGTTCTTCCAAAAGGACTTCCAACCTTTGAAGGTATGAATTATGAAGCTGATGGTCGGAAACAATATCATCAAACATCTCTGATGGAAAATAACAGCCATCAGCACGCTTGTACCTCAATAACAGTTCGTATTCTTCTTTGTCATTTTGAGTAAAATCACAAATTTTTTGTCTATAAAAAAATAATTCGTCAAATTTCAAGCCTATTTTTCTCCTCAAATATACTGAAAAGCTCTTTCCTTCTGTCAAAGGGAAAAGAGGTTCTCAGTCAATCACTGGTTGAGGTGGGCCATAGAGATAACCCTGCCTCAAATTGATGTCTAATAAATCAACAAGTTTTTCATCTTCATCCGTTTCCACACCGGATACAACTAACTCAAGTTGATATTTATTTGCCAGTTTCTTCCAAAACTTAATGGTTAAATCAATCCATTTTTCTTTATCATTAAAATGTCGCATATCTAACTTCAATACATCAATCAATGGCAGCAAGCGATGAATATTTCGGGCAAAATAAAATTCGGCTCCAAGATTATTGATGGAGAAGTTGATACCATAGGCTTTGCACTTTGTAATTCTACGACTGACACGTCTTAAACTCTTCTTCTTTTTCACAATTTCATTATGAGATATTTCGATAATAAGGTCAAAGGGTTGGAGTGACTCAGCAATCATTTTGATATTCTTTTTAAACTTGCGGCTAAGAAATTGCTCAAGCGTAAGTTTAATGACGACTTTAAAATGTTCAGGATTCGCAACTCTGACACTCTCTTTTACATTATCTTTCAGTATGAAAAAAGGTAAGGCATCAATATTTTGTGGTAGGACCCATTCTTGCTTATCATTTTGTTCACGCAGCACGCACTCTACTCCTTTTATATCATGCGTATGATCGTATATTTTATTATAAAAATAAACAAAATTATCCTCTTGTAAGATATATTTTTTCAAGTTGCATCCTTTCTTTTTACAGTTTATTGATGAAAAATTAAGCCTGACGCTTCGTTTTATCCCATGTATTTTGCGATCTGAAATATCTGAGTGTCGCTTGCGGATAGATTTGACTGAGCACAATCAAAAACTTGGTCAAGTAGTAGGCATCGCTTAAAACATGGCCCCATCTGAATTTTTCCTGAGAGTTTCTATTATACAGGATTGCCCAGACAACATTGATAAGGAAAATGTAGAAGACCATCAATGCAAAGATTATGACAAAACTTTTCACTGCATCGTTTAAACCAAAGAGCAGCAATGTCCCAAATAAAACAACGCCTGTATAAATAACGACCACGTATTCTATCGCCATAAGCCAAGGTTTTATCAAGGTAAAACACAGCTCTAACTTTTGCTTGAACTCTAAATTTTCTGATTTGATAATAGGGAATATATACTTAAAGGTTTGGATATTTCCTTGTGCCCACCGCACGCGCTGTTTAACCAAGGACATCGTATCATCATAGATTCCTGTTTGTTTGATTTTAATGTCATCATATTGAACATTACGTACATTATATATATCAGATAAGAAGAGGCGTAGAGAAAGGTCAAAATCCTCTACTAAGGATGTTGTCCATGGTGCTTCATGCAAAGAGTACAGTGTACTTAGTTTACAAAACTGTCCGTTCCCACCAAAGGCTACGGTATTCGTTTTACTGCGCAAAGATTGCGTCGCATTGATAATCTCGCCAAACTCCAAATCTTGTGATGTATCTCTGTTACGGTTGATCACTTGTACTTTTGATTGTAAACCAGTCAATTCAAAATCGGAGTTAAAGACCAAATTCACCTTGTCAAAGTAGTCTGTGGCCACACTTGAGTCCGCATCAATAATCGTGATAAGTGTTTCCTCAAAAATATAACCTTTATCAATATAGGAATCCGTTATTTTTTTATAGGCCCAATTGAGTGCCTCACCTTTTCCTTGTTGCGCTTCAGGCTGGAATCTTTGAAGAAGATGGAACCTCTTATTGCCTTGAAATTCCTCAACTTCCTGCACCGTATTATCAATGCTGGCATCATCAATCACGTAAATATCAAGATTTTCATAATTAGTATTTAACAAGCTTTTCACTGTGTTTTTGATGACCAATTCTTCATTCATACAGGGAATTAACACAATGATACGATAATTCGTTTCAATCTCAACATGACTGAGATCGCTCGTATAACTTTTTGTACTGTAAGCATACCAGAGCAGGATTGTTTCTATTGTATAATAAATAAACGTAAGAATGGAGAAAAATACTGCAAAAAATGTCAATTTACTAATCATGATTTCAAAAATCTCTTTCAAGTAGCTCATGCCCCAGAATTTATTTTCGAAAAGAAAAACCAGTGGCAAGATAGAAACCAAGTAAAGCAGTATCTTATGGTAAGGCTTAAAGTAATTGGAAAGACCAGTATAGATGCTTTCCATAATCAATGCAATTGCCATGACGATTTGGACAAGCAATAAAAAGCGGGCAACAAGCTGCGCATTGACGTCAGCTTGTAGAACATAGAAAAGTATGCCCCCAAAAATGCTGAGAAGTACTACCGTAAAGCCCCAAGCAAAATTTCCGATACTTTTTCGTAATTTATTAAACAAAACTATGCCTGAAAGACCAAGCAATAAAAGTTGAACACTTAAGGTCAGTACAACTAGAAAGATACGCACATTGCTGTATATTTCAGTTGGAATTTGATTTACCGTAAAGAAACCAAAAATGAGCGCAAGGATAAGATAAAATCCTGAAAGACCAAAGCTCCATCTTTTCAAAGTGGTCAACTCCATTGTCCACTTCTTTTCTAGAAAAATTCTTATAAGACCTGTATATGCAATTACCGCTAAAACATTGAAGAGCGGTGTTGGACTTAAACCGTGTCCAATCACAACACCTGTTTCGAGGACAAAAATTAGAAAGAGCATTAAAAACAAAAGCGCTGTTTTCCACGTGCTTTTTCTACCACTTTGTGTCGAAATGATATAAACCATGATCAGGATTGGAGCTACGAGCAAAAGAACTGAACTTAAATTTTCATAAAGTGTGTATTGACTTAATGACAAGAGCACATCAAAGGTTAAAGTCACTCCCAATAAGCCATAAATCACCCTCGATACATTTAATTCAATCTTTTTCACTACTAAACTCCCTACTATTTTACTTCTGTATTTTGGCGGGATTTAGAGTATAACTCTTTTAGAAAAACATATTATTCTCTTTCATATGTCTCATAAATCCCTCCTTATTGCCTCTATTATAACTTAAACAAGTTGATTGTTCAATTTAACCATTTTTTTAAGTTTAAGAATAACGCCCTCTTTTTTACACAGCTCCCTGTTCTCTTTATAAGCAACGTGATATAATAATTCAGATAATTCATTTTGTTTCTTAGCAAAAAATTTAGAGGTAAAAAAATGAGAATTAAAATACGTGAATTTGCTTATGCTTGGGGAAAGTCAATGTTAGTGGTCCTTTCCAATACCGTTATCATGGTTCCCTTCTTGCTTTTTCTTAGTTTAAATGATGGAATAACTGAACGTTCTGTTTTGCCTTTCGCTTTATACTATACTTGTCGTATTCTTGGCGTTTTTCTGATCCGCGCCATCAAAAATACTATTTCTAGTTTAGAACTTCTTATTCTATCATTATATACAGGTCTTGCGGGTTCTGTGCTTGCTTTTATTGGCCCCTTGAATTCTTGGTTATATCTTCCTGCAGGTATTCTTATTGGCTTGAGTGCCTCATGGCTTCCTACTGCTACAGTCACACTTAATCACTTTCAGCCAAATACAGAAAAGAAAACTTCCTACCCGCTGCTTCTCCTCGCTTTGATTGCTTTATTTGCAGGCTTGACTCTTTCCGGGACTTTGGGACTTTCCTTATCCTTTGGTTTGTACATTTTGTTTTATGCAATAGCTCTTGGGTATGCCTATGAAGCTGCAAGTAAACAAGTCCTCACCAACAAAATGAAACCCGAAACCGCTCTATATCTCTCTAAAAAAGACCTGTTTATTTTTACGGGGCTCTGCCTTCTATTAATCCTCTTACGCGCAGGAAGACTTTTAAGTTCTGCCTTGGCCATCGGGGTTTCATTGCTTGGCTTTAGCTTTTTCTTTGTTTTTCTTATTTACAAGACGCGAAAAGAATACCGGAATTATCAAATACCACTTTCCCTCAATGTCTTGACTTTCCTTAACGGGGCAGTTGGTAATTTCCTCTTTCTATTCGGTTCGCTCTATGTCATCAACATCTTTGGTAAAGGTTCAGAAAATCTTTTATTGTACCTGCCTTATGCTTTAGGAATGGTCTTCGCATTAGCGACGTATAAGAAAATCACTCACTTGGTCCCGTACATGGATAACTTCATTTTACTGGGATTAGGACTTGGGTTATTGATGATGCTGGTGCCTTCTGCTCTGAGTTTTAGCTTTTTCTTATTAAGCTATGGTCATTTTCTTCTAAACAAATGGCTCAATAACCAGTATTTCATGGCACTTCATATCCCGGAAGACCATCGTATTCTTCTCAAAAATACAACTCAAAAAAAAGGATCCTTGATTCATCAATTCTTTCTCATTATTTTCCTATTATTACTTACTGAGAAACAAAATAATTCAAAATCATTTTTCCTACAATTAATTAACCCCCAATCACCGCATCTAAGTGCTGCGCATATTTTTTACGGGTTAGCTCTACTTTCTATTGCTGGTTTTCTTATTCTCATCGTTTCTTACTTCTATTTAAAACGCCGTAAAATATAAACCATAAAAAATGAGGGAAAATTCCCTCATTTTTTATTTATCCCTCCTCAAGGATTGTCTACCTTAAAGAGGTTTCCGTCTTCGATCCGATAGACGCTGTCACTATTTTTTATCATCCGCGAATCATGCGTTACCATAATAGTGGCTTTATTTTTTTCATGCGCTTCTTTTCTCAAAATATCCACAACCTGATAAGCCCTTTCTGTATCTAGGCTGGCTGTTGGTTCATCAGCTAAAATCAAACTTGGATCATTATAGAGTGCACGTGTGATTGCAACACGTTGACGTTCACCACCAGAGAGTTCCCCAGGGTATTTATCTTGTAGCTCCAAAATATCTAAGGAATCAAGCATTTCGTCTATTTTTCCTCGATTGATGTTATTTTTATTTATTTTATCCACAAGTTTCAACTGTTCTTTGACCGTCAAATAAGGAATTAGATTCGAAGCTTGCAAGATAAACCCAACTTCTTTAAATCTTACTTTTGAGCGTTCTTTTTCTGATAATTTATTAAAATCAATCGTATTGATTTTTGTTGTCCCTGTTGTTGAAGACTGAAGCCCCCCAGCAATTGTTAGGAAAGTACTTTTACCAGAGCCTGAAGGACCAATGATTGAGATAAACTCCCCAGCTTGTACCCGTAGGTCAATACCTTTCAAGGCTTGAACTTCTGTGCGCCCCTTACCAAAGCTCTTTGTGACTTTATCCATATGTAGAATATCTTTCATTATTAACCTCCAATCGCTTGAGTAGGATCAATTTTTCTAATCGTATACAGTGAAAATACAGAACCCAGTATTGATACGACAATTAATATGAGACCATAAATTGTCCAGATAGAAAAATCAATTGCAAACGGCATAGCTTGCGGGAGCACGAAGCTTGTGAGATAGCTCCCACCAAAAGCTGCAACAACACCAACCAATGCCAGCCAGAAACTTTGCCATAAGATGGACTTCATGATAAGGAAGTTTGAAATCCCTTGCGCCTTCATAATCCCAAAGATTGGAACTTTTTGAAGCGTGATAACATACATAAAGACGGCAATGATGAGCAGCACAATCAAGAACAAGAAATAAATCATCGCGCTCAGTGTTGTTTTCTGTGCGGAATAACCAGGAATGTTGTTGATAAGTTCAGAAGTTGTGATAACTTTTAATTTATCTGAGCTTGAACCTTTCAAGGTAACTTGACCCGATTTTACAATGACACCATTAACAGAATCATCTGCAGCTGCTGCGTTCATGTTTTTAATTGCAGAAAGCGTAGCAAATGAACTGTAGACGACAGGCGTTGCGGAATAGTAGGTCGGTTTGGCAATGCCAACAATTTTTAGCTCTGTATCGTTATTCCCTACCTTTATCTTGTCTCCCACTTTATAGCCCTTGTCGGCAAGATTTTCTGGGATGACGATTTCTTTTTTGTCCTCCGAAAAATCGGCGCCATCCTTGACATGTGGTAGAATATCGGAGCCTATTGGAAGTGCCATCACCGTAATATTCTCTCTTTTATCCTCTCCCTGGTTAATAGAGGTTGAAAAAACCGAAACAGGAGACAATTCTTTTCCCTCAATATTGTCTAGCTCTGCTTTTGAAATTTGCGAAGCAGAAAGAATATTATTCGAACTGTCTGACAGAACAATCTTTTCTGCATTCCAATCCACTACAGCTTGTTTAAACTGGCTAGCAAGACCAGTTGATAGACCGGACAATATGAAAACAACATAGGAAACCAAAAATATGATTGTTGCAATCAAAGTGTACCTTGTCTTGTAATAAAATATTTCTTTAAGTGATAAAAACATAATACAACTCCTTGAAGAACGCTTCGTTCTCTTTTTTATTGATGATTTTGACTGCCTGAGAGGCCATTCATAATCACTGCGACTTCACTGTCATAGTGTGCAACAAACTCTTGATCACTCCACTCTTCTGCAAAGAGTCTGTAAACAAGATCGTGCACAACCGCTTTAAACACGGAAATCATTGGCGAAACAGGCTCTTTACTTACAAATGTTTGAGGATTATACTTTTTCCAAGCTAAAGTCAATTCGTGGTTCCAATCTAAAAAGCGATATTTATAGATGGCGTAATTTTCATTATGCACAAGTTCCTGTAGCAGCAAATGCTTGTATTCGTCTAAAGCTTTTTCAAGCGGATATTTTTGAATCGCATCTAAGAAAAGCTGATGAAGCTCACTTGTCTCTTGAGACAGGACATATATATAACAATCCGTTAAATCTTCAAAATATTGATAAAAACTTCCTCGAGGAATCTCTAAACTTTGCACAATATTTCTCACCGTTGCTTGATGAAAGGGTTTATCCGCAAACTCTGTCTTACAAGCTGCATAGATGCGTTGTTTTTTTTCTTCTGGAAGCTTTAGATATGTAGCTTTAGGCATTTTATTCCTCCCTTGTCTCCACAAGTGACACAATGTCACTTTAGGATAAATTTTAGCAGTTTAACTTTACAGAGTCAAATATAGTGTATTATTTTTTCTATAAAAACTGTCCTACATCAGAAAATCCTGTAAATAAGAAGCTTAAAAATTTACGAGTTGAATACCTTGCAAATGGCAACAAGAACCAGTAGAATAAAAGTATAAACAACAAGGAGGTATTTTTTATGGTCGACAGAGGTACAACAGACAAACTCAAGGGTAACGCTAAAGAAGTTGTTGGTGATGTTACAGGTGACAACAAGAAAAAAGCTGAAGGCGTCCTTGATAAAACAATCGGTAAGGTGAAGGAAGTTGCTGCAGACATTAAAGATGCATCAGAAGATGCAGTTGATAATGTTAAAGAAAAACTTGATCACCACAAAAAATAAAATAAAAAAGCACTGTATTCAGTGCTTTTTTATTTTATCAAACCTCTAAGCTTGGGAAGGATAAAGTTATTTTAAACAAATCCCCATCCGTTTCTAAAAGGAAATGGCCCTCATGTGCTTCCACAATCGACTGAGCTATAGCTAGCCCCAAGCCTGAACCCGTTGTGTTCCTTGATAAATCGCCTCTTTTGAAACGCTGTGACAATTCTTGACTATTTTCTCCGAGTTCTTCACGTGAAATATTTTTAAAGACCAATTCAATTGTGCCCTTTTCACTTTTATGTCCGGAGATATAAACTCTCGTGTTTTCCATAGAGTATTTCAAGATGTTGTGGATTAAATTTTCGAACACTCGCCACATCTTATCCCCATCTACCGAAGCCAAGAGTTCCTTGTCGGTTTGCGTAACAAACTTCAAAGAGGAGTCTTCGATTTTCTCAGAAAGCTCCGCCAGTGATTGATCGAGCAATTGCACAAGGTCAATTCTACTTTTTTTCAAATCCATATTACCACTGGCCATTTTGGATACTTCGAAAAGATCATCGATGAGAACTTTTAAACGCTTTGATTTTTGGTCGATAACTGCAACATACTTCTCCTTTTCATCTTGGGACAGATCAGCATTTCGCAATAAATCAACAGAAGTAATGATTGAAGTCAAGGGTGTTCTTAAATCATGGGAAACATTTGTGATGAGCTCGGTCTTCAAACGTTCACTTTTTACTTGCTGACTTTTGGAAGTTTTCACTTCCTCATTGATAGTTTTAAGATTTTCTGAAACGCCTTGAAAAACAGTTTTCCCCTTGGGCTTCACGTTTAAGACTTCAGCATTTTTCCCTTGAGCAATTTCCTCAATAATTTTCACGGTCTGATTAAACATGGCCAGGCGTCGCAGCAGATAAATCGAAATCAATAAAAGATAAATCACGAGCACAAACAAGTAGAGAACAATTCCTTGTCCTCCCCACATCATTGCCAGCAGAAAGCCAAATGCTGCTGCGCCCATGCTCCAGAAAATGAACCAAGCTTTTGATCCTCTAGAGAAGTTATCAGCAGCATCTTTTAAGAGCCTTATACTTCTGGCAAGATAGGTTTGTTGCCAATTTCCGTGTTCCTGTGCCTTATGATAAATCCCCCCACTCACAAGTGCAAACAGGTAAAGAACTAAGAATGCCCAACAGAATTTTTGGAGAAAAGGAAGGAAACTCCATGTAACACTAGCCTCACGTGTAAGTGCCAAATAAAGGAGAGAAAGAATCAAAGCAAGGAAAATCTGCCCGTCGAGCGCTATTTTATCCCATGATTTAACTTTTTCTAGAAGTATATCTTCTCCTTTTTCTGTTTTCTTCCAGTAAAAAATGAAGGCTGCAAAACTCAAAATACTGGTACATAGAAGCCCAATGGTTAAGTTTTTCATTTCAGTAAAACTTTTAACAGATGCTCTTTGGTTGAAGTTGCTATTTTTTAATATAATAATTTGCCCTTCAAATTGATTGTGATCATCAACATTAATTTGACTGACGTTGCCCTTGAATAAAGTTTTTGCTGTAGCAAAGGTTTTATTATCGGATAAATTATCCAGATATTTTCCTGAGTTAATTTCAGTCACTTGATAATGAATGTCTGAGGAAAGCTCCTTATATTGTGGCATCCAATCTGTTTTCTGCTGCGCAATTAACTCTTTCTTTTGCTCCTTTACCTTCTCTGTGACGTATTTGTCATCGGTAAATAATTTCTCTACTTCATTTAATTTTTTATTTTGTTGGTCTTCAAGTTTCTTGATTGCTGTCTTGTCCCCAGCTGCTTTAGCATCATTGAGACGTTCAAGGAAGACCGGATCTTCTTTAATCGCACTGACTTGCGAATATTTGTCCGGTTGAGTCATACGATATTCTTCAATATCCTCTGTTGTTACCTGTATCGGTAAATTTGGATTCACCTGAGTATTGATCAGTGCTTCTTCTAAAGTCGCAATTTCTTGCTTGAAGTATTTCGACTGAAAATAATCGTTAAAAATGTATTGTTCAGCATTCAAAGCTGTAAAAACTAAACTGTTCACTCCTAAAAGAAGCAAAGCTAGCCCAATACTCACAGCAAATTTATTTTTCCATTTTGTAGCCAATGCCCCATACCACCTTTAAATATTTTGGATTTTTTGGATTTACTTCTATTTTTTCACGGATTTTTCTGATATGTACAGCCACAGTATTTTCTGCATTAAATCCCGGCTCTTGCCAGACACGTTCATAGATTTCCGTAATTGAGAAAACTTTGCCAGCATTAGAAGCCAATAATTCTGTAATTTTGAATTCTGTGGGTGTTAATTTTATCAGTTCCCCGTCTACGCGCACTTCCTTGCCGTCTTGATCAATGGTCAAGCCGTGAAGTTGAATGACACTTTCTGCTTTTTCATAGCTCCCTAAGGAGGTATATCTGCGCAGCTGCGACTTGACACGCGCGATTAATTCTAAAGGATTGAAGGGCTTTGTCAAGTAATCATCTGCCCCAATTTGTAGGCCTAAAATTTTATCCGTATCTTCACTTTTAGCACTTAACATCAGAATAGGAATCTGTTGTGATTGACGTATCTTAAAAGTGGCTTCAATACCATCGAGCTTAGGCATCATGACATCCATGATAATTAAGTGGACTTCTTCTTGATCAAGAAGTTCCAGTGCTTCCACACCATTTTTTGCCTGAATCGCATGTATTCCCTCATTTTTTAGATAAAGAGCAATTGCTTCACGTATCTCTTTTTCATCGTCCACAATTAGAACGGTATGCTTCATCTTTTCCCTCATTTCTACTTGATGCCCTCAGTATAACAGAAAGTTATTAACAATTTTTAGCTTGATTTCTTAATACTTTCTTAATTTTTTAGTTTAAAAAGCATAAAATAAAAAAGTACGCATTCAAAGTTGTACTTTTTTCCTACTTTCACTGCATAATTTTGTCTATCTCTGCCAGCACGGCTTTCTCCCTGTTACTGCCTATAACCTTCTTTGCTTTGGCCTTCGCTTGAGCATTAGCATTGGCTACGGCATAAGAATAACCAGCCATTTGCAACATTTCGAGATCATTATTGGCATCTCCAAAAGCCGCTAAATGTTGAGGTGAGAGTGCAAGTTCTTGCAAAACTCTCTCAAGAGCTGCGCCCTTATTACTGCCGTCAAGGACAATATCCAGATAAATATTTCCACTCGTCACCGCTTTTATTCCTTTTTTGAACCGACGGTTCAACGTTGCTGTAACAGTGATTAATTCTTCTTCCGGGATAATGGTCGCAAATTTAACCACCGTATCTTCAGGTAACTTATCAAAAGATGAGAGAAGTTCCAGTTTTTCATAATATTTATGGGCGAAAGTTTCAAACTCTTCTGAAACACTCTCTAAGGTATAGGCACTCTTGGCACCACACACAACAACAGGAATCTTGAGTTTTTCAAGTAACTCGAGAACTTGACTTACCTCTTGTGTGTCAAAACTTGCGACCATTTCCATTTCATCATTGATCGTAATAATCCCACCATTTTCAGAGATAAAAATAATATCTTTCGTATCTGAAAAATAAGATTTTAACTTGAAGTATTGGTTGCCACTGGCCACAATGAAACGGATCCCTTTGGCCTTCATTTTCTGTTGGAGAGTAGAGAAGTACTTTTTATCATAAGTCGATTTTTCATCCAAAAAAGTGCCGTCCATATCTGTTGCAATAGCTGTTATCATTTTATTTACTCCTCTGTGTTCTGCATCTATTTTATCAAAATAAAAGCTTTTCCGTTAATTATATTTGCTCTATCAAGTCAATACAGTTGTTTTCAGAAAATAAATTTGTTAGAATTTTCAACAGACTGTAAAAGTCAACTTTTAAATATAGAAAGAAAACAAAAAGGAAAAATACTCTTATATGAAACGAACAATACAGATATTGCTCATTTTTTTTACCGCTTTTTTAGGCTTGATGCTCCATTCAGAACACGCATCTGCTGCAGAATTAAGCCACACCAACTTTGTCGATAGTCTCAAATTTTCAACGACTAAGCTGACACAAGGTCAGACGACTTCTGTCAGAGTTGAGTTTAGTAGCAAGGATAATCTTAAGGTAAAAGCTGGCGATACGATTACTTTCACACTTCCTGCCGAGTTACAAGGCATGACGGAAAACGACGGTTCTCCTCGCAAAATTTCCTTAGGTGAACTGGGCGAGGCACTGATATATAAAGACCGTGTTATTGCTACCTTCAATGAAAAAGTTAATCAGCTTGAACATGTCAAAGGCTATTTTAATTTTGGATTACAGGCAACAAGAACTAAAAATCCTAACGATACAAGTATCAAAACAAATTTAAGCACAACAGCAACAGCTCAAGAAATTACAATTCATGGTGACCCAGGAAATACAGGGGAAATAGGAACTCTTCCTTTCTTTTGGAAGAGCGGTGACATGCTTGGCGAAAAAGGAAAAGTACGCTGGTTTGTTAATGCTAACATGACAAAGGAAGAACTCTCAAGTGATATCATATTAACAGATACGCACGGACTTGGGCAAAAACTTGATGCACAATCATTTCGCGTGAGCATTGAAAATTATTTAGGAAATTTCCAAATAACTGGCGATGAGTTTGTAGCCAAAGGATACGGCAGCATAGAAATTCTTCCCGATGATTCATTTATCATTACTATTAAACGCGAACATGCGCGCCTAGCCTCTTTTAGCTTCATGTACAACACAATCATCACTGACAATACGGTCAAATCCTTTACCAACACATGCAATGTGAATTACCAACCCTATGGTCAAGAAACGGTTCAAGATCAAGGCACTTCCGATGTTATAAACCTTTTCGCAGATGGTGATGCCAATGGTGAACAAGGCCTCAAGGAAGCCACTGAAGAAACACTCGAAAACAACTTTGAAGAGCTCGAAGAAATACCTGCTGTTGAAACAGAAAAACCAAACTCTTCTATAACAGAAAATGAGGCCAATCAAACGGCGGAAAAAAATCAAGTCGAAGTAAATGTTGCGCCTAACCAGGAAGTTGTGGAAGACGAATCAGAGCAACTCGAAGAAATACCTGCTGTTGAAGCAGAAAAGCCAAACTCTTCTATAACAGAAAATGAGTCCAACCAAACGGCGGAAAAAAATCAAGTCGAAATCCATATTGCACCTAACCAGGAAGTTGTGGAAGACGAATCAGAGCAGCTCGAAGAAATGCCTGCTGTTGAAACAGAAAAGCCAAACTCTTCTGTAACAGAAAATGAGGCCAATCAAACGGCGGAAAAAAATCAAGTCGACATACATGTTGCGCCTAACCAGGAAGTTGTGGAAGACGAATCAGAGCAACTCGAAGAAATACCTGCTGTTGAAACAGAAAAGCCAAACTCTTCCGTAACAGAAAATGAGGCCAATCAAACGGCGGAAAAAAATCAAGTCGACATCCATGTTGCACCTAACCAAGAAGTCCTTACTGATGAATCTAAAAAAGTTAAAGATGTTCAACATCCTCAGTTTGAAAAAGCAAAACCCGTGGTGTCAGAGAAAAAGAAAAGCGAGAAGGCAGACGTACAAACACTGGGAACAAAAACAAATACATCAAAAAGTTCTACTGTCACTCATTCAGAAAAAGTAGAAAAAAAATCGGGTGATACTTTACCAAAAACAGGCGAGAACAAGGGATTTATCTCTGTCTTTACTGGATTCTTTCTTCTCTTTCTCTCATCTGTTGCTTTTTCACTACGACGAAATAGACAAGCATAAAATAAAAATGCTCTCGTAAAGCGAGGCATTTTTTATTTTTACTCACAATTTCTAAATTTAAAAGAGAAATTTTATTCAAAAAAAGAGCAGAATTAATATTCTACTCTGTTATAACTACTCTTCGCTACCCATAAATTTAGCAGCTACTGCAGCAATTGCCGCACCTACCAATGGTGCCAATAAGTACACCCAATAGTGTGACAAGGCAGAACCGCCTGCAAAGACCGCTGGACCAAAACTACGTGCGGGATTCAATGAACCACCTGTCAAATTCAAAGCAACGATAATTAAGAATGCTAATGCTAAACCAATAGCAATTGGGGCTAAGCCAGCATTACCATATTTTTCACTCGTAACCATCAAAATAACAAACACAAATAAGAAGGTAATAATAGCTTCAAATAAGAAAGCTTCACCAGCTGTGATATTTGGGAAGTCTGTTTGTCCAAATCCATCTTTAGGAAGGTTCAAGGCTTTAATGAAAATTGACAATACTGCAGAAGCAGCAAGTGCGCCTACAAATTGTGAAATAACATAAGCAACACCATCTTTGATTGCCAAACGTTTGTTAATCATCATGGCAAGTGAAACAGCAGGATTAAAATGTCCTCCTGAAACGCCACCTACAGCACAAGCCATAATCGTTACGGCCAAACCAAATGATAAACCAATACCTAAGTAACCAATAGCAGTTTCTCCAGTATTAGCAATAGCTACAGTACCTGTACCTAAAAATACAAGAACAAATGTTCCGATAAATTCTGCAAAATATTTTCTCATAATAAATTCCTTTCTCACACACTATTATAACACCTTCTAATATCGTCTATATAATTTAACGCTTAAAAAGGAAGAAAATTTCTTTCTTTTTATTCATATTCTTAGAAAATGTCTATCTATATTTAACTTTTTAACCTCAAATAAATCCTCTATATTCACCAAGATTATAAAAATAAAACCCTGGATTTTCACCCAGGGTTTTGAAAAGAATGAAGAAATTAATCGCTTCAGTTCCAACTATAATGTGCTTAATTAACATCTTTCTTTCTTCTTAACTTTGTAAGTAAGAGGCTTAGGAAAGCTAAAAGGCTAAAACCAATTACTGTCGGAAGAGTGTTGTCACTTTCTCCTGTTGCAGGAAGGTTTACACCCTTAGCATAGGAAGCTGGCAAGGTATTTAAATATTGACCACTACTTCCACCAAAGGTTACTGGAACAAAGGTATTCGCTGGAATTTGAAAATGACTTGGCGCACTCTCATTACCTGCTGCATCTGTTGCTGTGATACTAAGAATATCCCCTGGTTTTACACTTCCAGCTGGTAGTGTAACGTGGAAGTGCCCAGAATCATCTGTTTTACCACTGCCAACTACATTACCATTGCCATCCGTAATCGTAACCGTAGAACCTGGTTCTGCAGTTCCCCCTACATCATAGCCTCCGTCAGGATTCTTAGTGACATCCGTAACCTTAGGTGAATCTGGCACTGTAGTATCCTTTGGATCGGCTGGGGTTTTACCTGGGGTTGGGGCACTTACATTTCCTGCTGCATCAATTGCAGTGGCTGTAAGAGCTGCATTCGCTCCAATAGAACCTTTAGGAAGCGTTACGCTGTAATTGCCGGAACCGTCGGCTTTGGCAGAACCAATGACCTTACCTGATCCATCCTTAATCTCAATAGTAGATCCAGCTTCTGCTTTACCTGTAACGACATAACCTTTTGTTGAATTGCCTGTCACATTAGTGATTGTTGGGGCAGCAGGGGCTGTCGTATCCTTTGGATCTGCTGGGGTTTTACCAGAGGTAGGCGCACTCACATTTCCTGCTGCATCTGTGGCTGTCACTGTGATATTAGCATTCGGTCCCACTGAGGCTGGTAAATCCACGCTGTAGTTACCTGAACCATCAGCTGTGGCAGAGCCAATAACAGCGCCTGTAGAATCTTTAATTTCTACCTTCGAACTTGGTTCGGCTGTACCAGTCACAGTGTAGCCGTCTGTAGAGTTACCTGTGATACCTGTAATTACTGGCGCATCGGGCGCTGTGGTATCTGCATCGGCTGGTGTTTTACCAGAGGTAGGCGTACTCACGTTGCCGGCCGCATCGGTTGCAGTGGCTGTAATGTCGGCATTAGCTCCCACTGAGCCTGGCAAGCTCACGCTGTAGTTACCTGAACCATCGGCAGTGGCAGAGCCAATAACGGCGCCAGTAGAATCTTTGATTTCCACCTTCGAACCTGGTTCGGCTGTACCTTTAACGACATAACCATCTGTAGAGTTTCCTGTGATACCTGTAATTACTGGTGCATCCGGTGCTGTAGTATCTGCATCGGCTGGTGTTTTACCTGTCGTTGGATTACTCACATTGCCTGCTGCGTCTGTCGCTGTCACTGTGATATTAGCATTTGGTCCCACTGAGCCTGGTAAATCCACGCTGTAGTTACCTGAACCATCAGCTTTGGCAGAACCAATGACCTTACCTGATCCATCCTTAATCTCAACAGTAGATCCGGCTTCTGCTTTACCTGTAACGACATAGCCTTTTGTTGAATTGCCTGTCACATTAGTGATTGTTGGGGCATCAGGGGCTGTCGTATCCTTTGGATCGGCTGGGGTTTTGCCTGCGGTTGGTGCACTTACATTTCCTGCTGCATCTGTGGCTGTCACTGTGATATTAGCATTCGGTCCCACTGATCCTGGTAAGTTCACGCTGTAGTTACCCGAACCATCGGCTGTGGCAGAGCCAATAACGGCGCCAGTAGAATCTTTGATTTCTACCTTCGAACCTGTTTCTGCTGTACCTGTAACTGTATAGCCGTCTGTGGAATTACCTGTGATGCCGGTAATTACTGGCGCATCTGGCACGGTAGTATCCACATCGGATGGCGTTTTTCCTGCGGTTGGAGTACTCACATTGCCGGCCGCATCGGTTGCAGTTGCTGTAATGTCGGCATTAGCTCCCACTGAGCCCGGCAAGCTCACGCTGTAGTTGCCCGAACCATCGGCTGTGGCAGAGCCAATAACGGCGCCGGTAGAATCTTTGATTTCTACCTTCGAACCTGCTTCGGCTGTACCTGTGACGACATAACCGTCTGTAGAATTACCTGTGATGCCGGTGATTACTGGGGCATCGGGCGCGGTAGAATCCACATCGGCCGGTGTTTTACCTGTCGTTGGATTACTCACATTACCTGCCGCGTCTGTGGCTGTCACTGTGATATTAGCATTCGGTCCCACTGAGGCT
>Ga0153917_1000068_pt1 | contig 118105 bp, 104 predicted proteins | sample TSFL001MetaG_FD_104695 | JGI IMG/M metagenome (GOLD analysis project Ga0153917, IMG submission 104695) | Attine ant fungus gardens microbial communities from Florida, USA - TSFL001 MetaG | ecosystem: Host-associated > Fungi > Mycelium > Unclassified | place: USA: Florida, Paynes Creek Historic...
ACGACGTGATCATCGAGAAAGCCGAGATCATTGAGTGATCCTGCTGATCTCCGATCTGCATTTGCAAGAAGAACGCCCGGACATTACCCGGGCGTTTCTTGATCTGCTCGACGGCCGTGCCCGTCATGCCAAGGCGTTGTACATCCTCGGCGACTTCTTCGAAGCCTGGATCGGCGACGATGCCATGACGCCCTTCCAGCAGTCGATCTGCCAGGCCCTGCGCCGGTTGAGCGACAGCGGCACGGCGATTTTCCTGATGCACGGCAACCGCGACTTCCTGATCGGCCAGGCCTTCTGCGAAGCGGCGGGCTGCACCCTGCTGGCTGACCCCAGCGTGGTGCGACTGGGTGGCGAGCAGGTGCTGCTGATGCACGGCGACACCCTGTGTACCCGCGACCTGGCCTACATGAAGCTGCGCCGCTACCTGCGCAACCCATTGAGTTTGTGGATCCTGCGGCACCTGCCGTTGGCCACCCGGCAGAAGCTCGCGCGCAAGCTGCGTAGCGAAAGCCAGTCGCAGATGCGCATGAAGTCCACCGAGATCGTCGACGTCACGCCCGAGGAAGTGCCGAAAGTCATGGCCGCCCATGGCGTGCGTACCTTGGTGCACGGCCATACCCACCGGCCGGCGCTTCACAAGCTGATGGTCGAGGGTGAGCCGGCACGACGCATCGTGCTGGGTGACTGGGACCGCCGAGGCTGGGCCTTGCAGGTCGACGAACAGGGCTTCCAGTTGGCGCCGTTCGACTTCCCCTGATTCGCCATTCGTTGGCAAGTCACGCTCCCACAGGTTCTGCGGTGCTTTCAATGACACCGCGGTACCTGTGGGAGCGGGGTTGTCCTGCGATTGAGGCGCCCTGCCTCAATGGCCTGCGCCAGCCATCACCGCCTTGTCATCCTCACGGATCACATACCGACGGTATTGCGGATCAGCCTGGATCTGCGCCTCGGTGAACGGAATCGGCGCCAATTGCTTGGCCGAGAAGGCCCGAGTCTGGTCGCCGGCATGGGGTGATGCGGCCTCGCTCGACTGCGAGAAGGCCAACAATCCAAACGCCTGCGGCCCCTGCCGGGTCAAGCCGACCAATTGCAGGTAGCTGGTGCCACTGACCACCAATCGTTTGCCCGCGCCCACCGGCACACTGTACATCGCGTTGTATATCCCAAGCTCCTGAGGCCCGCCCGGCACCGGCGTACCATCGGCCGCCTGCTGGACCTGCCCCCATCGCCCGCCTGCACTGACACCCGCCTCACGCACCTGGCGCAATGAAGCCAATGCCGCCTCGTGCACCCACCTGCCCACAACCGCCTGCTCCACCGCCAGCCCTCGTGGCGTGTGCTGTGGGTCGGCCGGGTCGAAAGCCACGCGCCAGCTTTCGGGGTGCTCGGTCAATGCCTCGACAATATTGCCCAAGTGCACCAGGCCGATGCCGCTGTCCAGATCAGCCTTGCCGTTCCAGGCGCCAAGGCTTGCACAGACAGCCTCCACATCGACCGGGGCAGTCTTGCACCAGGTCAACAGGTCCGGGAGCACCAGGCTCGCCGCATACACCTCATCATCGAACACCATGCGCTGCAAATCGGCCACCCCTAGCTTGCCTGGGCCTTGCAGGCGCTGTAGGGCAAAACGACTGCGCAGGCCCAGTGGCTGGCCTTCACGGCTGACCAAGGGGGAGAAACCGGTCAACGGCTGCGCGGGGTTGGTCATCCAGGCCGGGTCATTGGAGTTCTGCACGAAGTCTCGACGTACCAGGCTTGGCAACAGCCGCGCCGGGAAAATGCCTGGCTGGGCCGCATGCGCATCGATCTTCCATTGGCACCCACTGCGCGAACCATCCAGCACCACCAATGGCTCGGCCGCCGCAGGATCGCCGCACAGCGCGAGCAACGCCTGGTCCACATAAGGCACCACCGACTGGTTCAGGTACGCCGCGTGGCCACCGGCATCGACAGCCAGTGTGTTGACCCAGGGGATGCCCTGTATCTGCCCGACCGCCTGCGCGAGGCTGTCCACACTGTCGGCACGGTTGATCGCGTACCACTGCTGCAATACCCGGGTGTTGCCCAGGTTGGCGTCTCGCAGGCTGTAGGCGTAGCGGCTGTCCCAGTCCAGCCGCCCCGGCCACTGCACCACCGGGCCGAAGGTCGAAGCGTAGACCTGCCGCTCGACCGACTTGAGCCGGCCATCCTCGCCCTTGACCGCTACACGCAAGGTCCGGCGCGCCAGCGGCACGGACTTTCCATCGAGCAGATAGCGGGTTGGATCCTTGGGATCGAGTTGCAGCCGGTACAGAGTGAAGTGCCTGGACGTATCGACGGTGTGCGTCCACGCCAGGCGACTGTTGAAACCAATGTTGATTACCGGCAAGCCAGGTAGCGCGGCGCCCATGACATCCAACTGCCCCGGGATGGTCAATTGCATCTGGTAGAAACGCAGCCCGCCCACCCAGGGAAAATGCGGATTGGCCAACAACAGGCCGCCACCATTGGCCGAGCGCTGCGAGCCGACAGCCACGGCGTTGCTGCCCCGGGCCATGGCGAACTGCGCCTGGCGCGCCAGGGCCACGCTGAAATCCCGCACTGTCCGCTGCTGTGCCGACCCTTGGGGCGGTGTCGCCGCCACCAGCGCTTCGACGAACTGACCTATGCCGCCCTCCACCAGCAGCCGACGCGTGAGCTTGGCCAGATCGAGACTGCTGATCGGTCGCAACCAATCGCCCTGGCCACATTCAGCGGGCAACCCCTGCGCCTTGCGTTCGGCCAGCGCCCGGTTGTAACCGCTGGCGTACCCCTCCAGCAGTTCAAGCACCAGCGCTGGCTGGGCCTGGAGAAAATCCCTGGCCGCCGACTCGGTATTGAGCCAGGCAAAGAAGAAGTCGCTGTCGAGGTTGTCGCGCTGCTCAAGCGTCTTGCCGTCGGCGCCAAAGTAGCGCGCCCGCTCGCCATTGACCGTCAGCACTTCATTGGCCAGCAGGCACAGGTTGTCCTGAGCATAGGCATAACCGATGCCATAGCCCAGGCCCCGCTCGTCCTTGGCCAGGATGTGCGGGACACCAAAACTGGTCCGCCGGATCTGCGCCGACGCTTCGCCTGTGGCTTCCCGGGCTTGCGCGGCAAGGCTCGAGGCGGCCAGCACGGCGGCCAGGCCAAGGCGGATCATGGGACGCGAAAGTGTGAACACGGGCACTCCTGGGATTGGAAGGGTCATCCCGGATAGACGAACAGCCCGATGAAAATTTTACGCAAGGTGGTGCATCGCCACGTCTTGAACAGCATGCGGCAATTTTTTTTCGCCACGGGCTGCAGTTTTGCCCCGCTCATTCGTCCTAACAAGTGAGGCACCCATGATTTCGGGACAGTCCACGAAAAGGAGCATTCACATGTACAACCCACAACCCGCGTTGCAGAGCACCGGCAGCCTGGGCGCGGCGACCGGGGCGGTCGCCGGTAGCCACGTGCGTGCCGGCAACGAGCAGATCCGCGAATTGCTGCGAACCTTTGGCCTGCGCACAAGCCTGATCCGCCTCAAAGTCATCGATGCGTTGCACTGCGCCGACCGCAGTGGGCGCGGCATTGGCGTACGTGGTGTCCATGCGCAACTGGAGCAACTGGATATCCCGCTGTCGTTTCTCAGCGTGCGCGAGGTGCTCAAGCGGCTGTGCGCCGAAGGCGTGATCAGCCTGGGCAACGACAAATGCTACAGCCTCAACCCTCAGGCCCGGGCCGTGCTGGAGCAATCCGGCCTGCGTTGAGCCCATGGCCGGCCTGACACGGCCGGCCCGCCTGGATCAGGGCTTTGGCCCGACCTTGCGACGCAGGATCCCGTTGATCACCACCACGACCACGGCAATGGCGATGGCGATGTACTGGAAGGTCTGTTCGGTGATGGTCCCCTGTTTTTGCAGGTAGGACAGACCCAGCATGATGCCCAGCACCACCAGGATGATCAGGATCGAGTATTTCAGGCGTTGTACATGTGTCATCGAAGGTTCCTTGCGACATCAGGGACATAAGGCTCGCGACGAGCCGACGCCATGATACAACGTCACCCGCCACGGGCGTTGTTTTTGCTGAGGCTCCAAGTGTAGGGCCACCCTCCAATGCGCAAAGCGCACCAGAAGACGAGCATCCAAGACCTGCCGGGCGTTGGTGACGTCACATCCTACGTAGTCGACCATCGCTGCCTGCACATCCTCGAGCCGGGAGGCTACATCCACCGATCCGCTTGACGCCTAGCGACCCCACTTGCGGCTGCCCGAGAATCAGGTCAGGCCGACGACCGCTTCGCCCTGCGGGGCAAAAGGCCGCCAGCCGGTGCCTCCCTGGCACCCCATGCCCTGCGCCTGCTCATCTGTTCGAGGAATCCCATATGGAATTGCCAGACCTCAATCGCATCGAAATCTCGCAACTGCCCCACTCTCTCCAAGCGCTGATCGAATGCATCGGCATCGAGAATGCGTACCGGCTGACCTGCACCTACGGCGGCCGTCCCAAGTACATCCCCAAACACTGCGAGCGGACCAAGCTCGCCGACGAACTTCCCCCAGAGGCCCTGCAGGCACTGATCAAGCGCTTTGCCGGTGTGGCCCTGGAGATCCCCAAGCCGGACCATTTCCTGCGCCAGCTGCGCAACCTGCAAATCCAGCAGGAAAGCGCCCGGGGCTTGTCCCGCAGCCTGCTGGCCGACAAGTACGGCCTGAGCCTGCGACAAATCGGAAACATCCGCCGTCAGGCATAGCCTTTCACCGAGGGCTGAAATGAACCCGGTTCAGTGCTCGCCAGCGACACGCATAAACCATTGCATCATGCAGCCCGATGGGCTGAGCCCCCTCCTCCCACAGATGCAACCTGCCATTGAATCCAGCGCGACGCCTGTGGGAGCGGGAACTACAACGTTTTGGCCAGGTCGATAGCATCCCCGTGCGTACCGCAACAAGGGACGATGCCCTCATCGTCAAGCAGCCCAGGACTTGTCGAGTTCACTCCAGATGCCAAGCAAGCGAATTCTTCCCGCTTTTATGCTGCTGTTCAGTGCAAGTGCATTGCAGTGCACGGTCGCCGGCGAACGCATAGCCCAGGCTCGAAGCAACAACGCCTCGACCGTTTTGATTGAAACGGCCTCGCAACAGTATGCCGATGGCCATCTGGACCAGGCGGCGGCAACACTGGAACGAGCACTGCACATACAGCCGAACAATCCCGCCACCCTGCACTACCTTGGCGTTTTGCGTCTCCAGCAAGGGCAATACCAGCAGGCCGAGACGCTGGCGGTACGCTCCAATCTGCGGGCAGGCGCCAACCATGCGCTGCACAACCGCAACCTGCAACTGATGGAGGCGGCGCGCAAAGCCCAGCGGTCAGGCACACTGCCGACGTCTGCGCACCCGCTGAATGCTGGAAACTGAACATACAGGGCGCATCGGCTCCATCGCTGAACGCCCCCTGCGCGGATGGGGCGTTCAGCGAGGTCGCGATAGCTGTCAGAAGTCGCGCTTGTAGAAGATGTCCAGCGAACTGGCAAGGCCGCTGGCGGCCTCCAGATACACCTTCTTGCTCAGCTTGTAGCGCAATGCGATGGTGTTGGCCGGCTCGAATACCCCGACGCCATAGCGCAAGCTCAGGCGCTCGGTGATGTTGCCGCTGGCCACCACGCTGGTGCTGTTGCCCGCCCCTTCGGAGCCCAGCTGGAAGTCCTCGATGCCAAGGCTCGACGCCAGGCCACCCGTCAGTTCTTCGCCGCCCAACAGGCCCAGCCCCAATGCAGCCTGGGCAAGCATGTTGTTGTCTTCACCGGTGGATGTCAGCGGCCTGCCCAGCACCAGATAGGACAATGCCTGCTCCTGGCTCATGGCAGGTTCGGAAAACACCTTGGTGGTAGGCTGCTCGGCGTTGCCGCTCAGGCGAATGCCGGCGATGACATCATCGACCCGGCGGATCGCCTCGATATCCAGGTACGGCTGGTCGATGGGGCCAGCGAACAGCAGGCGCGCCCGGCGAATGATCAGGTTCTGGCCATACTTGCGGTAGCGACCGTCGGCGAGGCTGAGTTCACCACGGGTGTCCATGTTGTCGCCGATGTGCACGTGACCAAGCAGGTTGGCGGTCAGGCCAAAACCTTTGAACGACAGTTTGTCCTGGCCTACCTCGACGTCGACGTCCATGGCCACGGCCATGGGCGGTGCGCCCTCTTCGGTCTGGTGACCGACAATCACCGTGTCGTCCGAGACCTTGACGGTCGAAGGCGGCAATTCACGAACCGTGATCTTGCCCTTGGGCACCCGCACCTTGCCGGCGATCGCCAGTTTGTCGTCGACCAGCCGGATGCTCAGGTCAGGCGCCACCTCGAGGGCTGCGTAAGGCTCGACGCTGACCGGCAACTGCTGGCCCTTCAGGCGCAAGTCCATGGCCAGGGCTTGGCCCCAGGTCAGGTTGCCCTCCAGCTGACCACGGCCAGCCTCACCGCTTTGCCAGTTGCCGCTCAACTGCACCTGCTCGCCGGCAATCAGCGCCTGCAGCGAAAGGTTCTTCAGGCTGACCGGCAGCTCCGCGCCACCGACCTCGCCACCGCTCAGGGCCAGGTTGCCGTTGACTTGCGGGCTCAACAGGGTCCCGGACAAACGACCACTGCCATTGAGTTGGCCGCTCAGGCGCTCGACCATCGGCACAAAGGGCCGGGCGACCGACAGGTCCAGGCCCGCCAGACGGAAGTCGCCGGACAGCGGCTTGTTCTTGCCCAGCGGGTCGAGCCGGGTGACCAGGCTCAGCTCACCCAGGCGCTCGCCGCGAAAATCCAGGCGGGTATCGACCCGCCGCGGCGCGAGCGTGCTGTCCAGGCGCAGCACCTGGTACGGAAAGTCGACCCAGCGATCCTTGTCGCGTACCCGCAGCGTGCCGCCACCGGCATCGATGCGAATGCTGCCCTTGGGCCCTGCGGCAGGTATGTCCAGGTTGACATCGGCATTGAGCAGGCCCTGCCAGGCGAAGTCCTTCGGCAGCCACTGCGCCAGACTGTCCAACGGGAACTGCTTGAGGTGGTAGCGCAGGCGTGGCTCCGGCGCCAGCCGTTGGTCATCGCCACACAAGCTCGCCTGCCCGGAACGCCAGCAATGGGCGCCCAGGTCCAATTGACCATTGGCCAGGCGCTGCAATTTCGTCGGAGCCTGCAAACGCCAGTCCTGGCCACCGGCCTGGATCCGCCCTGAGGCCAGACGGCCTCGCCAGTCGCCCTTGGCCAGTTGTCCGTCCACGGCCAGATCCAGCTTGAGCTGCGGGCCATCGAGCGCCAGGGTCACGGCCTGCTGTCGGATATCGCCTTTGCCGTCGACATCCAGACTGCCCAAGGCTGTTTCTCCCAGCCGGATGTTGCCGGCCTTGAGCGTGACCAGGGCACGCTGAGCGTTGTCCAGCCTGGCGTCCAGGTCCAGCCGCTGGATGCGGTTCTGCATCTGCGCAAGCTGCTGCCCCTGCAGGGTCAGGGTGCCTTGCGGCGCGCTCAGGGTGCCGGCAACGTCCAGTCGACCTTTTACCTGGCCCTGAAGATGAGGCCAGAGCTGGCCAAGGCGTGGCAGATCGAGGTCGACGCGACCGGCGAGGCGCTGTTGCAGGCTGCCGCTGCCGTTGATGCGGTTGTCACCCAATTGCACCGCGAGGCTACCGAGGGTCCAGCGCTCGCCCTCACCGTCGGCCTCGACCTTGAGCATCGCAGGCTGGCCGCGCAGACGCCCTTTGAGGTCCAGTTGCGCCTGCAACCGCAAACGCTCGTTCTTCAACTCACCCTTGCTGCGCAAGGGCCCGGCCAGGATGCCCGGCATTTCGGCCAGCCAGAAGGCAGGGTCCAGCGCCGACAGTTGCAGGTCGACATCCCACGCCAGCATGTCGGCGAAACGAACGGCAACGCTGCCAGCAGCCTTGCCCTGCCCGGCCGTCAAGGCCAGCTGGGGTAAACGGACCTGACCCAGGTCGCCCTCGAACGGGCTGGCCACGTTGAACGCACCGGCGGGGCCGTCGAGATCACCCTTGAAGTCACCTTTGTAACTGCCGTCGCGGTACTGCACCTGGGCATTGAAGCGCTTGAGGGTGACCTGGGGCTGCTCGTCCAGGGGATAGAGGCGCAACCAGGGGAAGTCCAGCCAGTCGATCCGCGCGTCGGCCTCGAGTCCCTTTTGCCAGTCGGCACGGGCCTGCAGCTTGATTCTCTGGGTATCGCCAGCATTGAGGTCCAGCGCATCCAGACGCGCCCCCTTGGCGTCCACTCGCCCACCGAGCACCAGGCCGATGGGCCCTTTCTCGGCGGGCAGGCTGGCAGAACCGGCCAATTGATAGCCCTTGAGCAGGTCGCCCGTGGCATCGAGCCGCAGCTGATTGAGTTGAAGGGTGTCGGGCAATGACGCCGAGGGCTTGAAGGTATCGGCGCGGATGCTCAGGGTGGCTGGCAGATGTTCGGCCAATGCCTGCAGTTCGCCGGTCAGGCGGGCATCGAGGTAGCCACTGCTGGTCGCCTCCAGTGCCAGGGCCTTTTGCAGCTCGCCCTTGGCCGTCAGCGCCAGTTGCCAAGGCTTGCCGTCCACCGCAGGCAACTGCAGGGTGCCGGCCAATTGCAACGGCCAGTCGCCTTCAGGCTGAAGGTCGCCCTGCAGGCTCAGGTGCAGGTCGTCGCGTTTGAGTTGCAGGGTGTCGATACGCAGGCCACCCACGCGCCAGTGTGCAGCCAGTTGCAGGTCGCCCAGCAGATCGCTGCCATCCAGGCGTAATTGGCCAATCTTGACCTCGCCCACCTCGATCGCGACCGGCAAGCGCAGGGCGGGCAACTGCAATGGGCCGGTGTCGGACTGCGCCTGCCCTGGCGCAAAGGCCATGTCGACCCGCTCGGCCTGCAAGCGGCCCACGCACAAGGTGGCGCGCAGCAGACACAGCGGTGACCAGGTCAACTGCGGTGCCTGCACCTCGACCCGATTGTCGCCGTCGGCCCAGACCAGCCGCCTGGCCTGCCAGCTACCGCCCAGGCTCCCCTGGAAGTCACTGACCTCCAGCCCCGGTACACGCCCCAGAGCCCAACGGCTGCCCGCGTCGGTGCCCAACAGCAGGCCAAGCGCCAAGGCGATCAGCAACACAAGGCTCAGCAGGGTCAGAAGAATGGGTTTGTACACACGCGTCACAGCTCTGGCCCCATGGAGAAGTGCAAGCGGAAACCACCGTCGTCATCTAGCGCCCGGGCCAGGTCCAGGCGCAGCGGCCCGACCGGCGAGACCCAGCGCACGCCGATACCGACGCCGGTCTTGAGACTGGGCAGTTCCAGGGTATTGAACGAGTTGCCTTGGTCGATGAACGTCGCCACGCGCCACTTTTCGGCCACGGAGTACTGATATTCGGCACTGCCGGCTACCAGATAACGGCCACCGATGCGGTCGCCGTCACTGTTTTTCGGCGACAGGCTCTGGTAGTCGTAGCCACGCACGCTCTGGTCACCACCGGCGAAGAAGCGCAACGATGGCGGGATGTTCTGTTTATAGCCATTGGTGGCGCTGCCACCGAACTGCACCCGGCCCAGCAAGCGATGGCGTTGGCCGAGGGTGGTCAGGCCTTTGAGCAGCACGTTGCCATGCAGCAGGTTGGTATCGGAGACCACCCCTTCCTTCGCCCCTTGCAGGTCGAACTGCAGCCGGTAGCCATTGTGCGGATCGATGCGGTTGTCGCTGCGCAGGTAGGAATAGCTGATACCTGGCATCAACAGGTTGCTCAGCCCCGAGTCGTCGCCCAGGCGGTATTCCTCGCGCTGGTACTTGAGCGAAACCACCCGCTGCCAACCGCTGGGCAGCTTGCTGTGCCACTCCGGCCCCACCGTCAACAGTTTGCTCAGGGTGTCGGTGCCCGCGATCTCCTCGTTCTGGTAGCCGCCGGCAAAGCGCAGTTTGTCGGTCAGCGGTGGATCGAGGGGAACGTCATACCACAGGCCGACGTTCTGCCTCGGCGCAGACAGCTCGGTCTCCCAGCCATAGCTGTGGCCTTGGGCGTTGACCCAATGGCGAGTCCAGTTGGCCTTGCCGCGCGGGCCGACGTCCGTCGAGAAGCCCAGGCCCAGCCCCATGGTGCGGGGCTTGCGGGTCTGCAGGTGGACATCCACCGGGATCTGCTCGTTGACCGCCGCGGTCGGCGCGGCATCGACACGCACGCCTTCGAAGTAGCCGCTCGATTGCAGGTCGTTGTTGAGCTCGGCGATCAACTCGGAATCGTAGGGCGTGCCGGGTTTGAAGGAGACCATGCGCTGCAGCAGCTCGTTGTCCAGGGGCGTATCACCACCGAAGGTGACCGCCCCCATGCGGTAGCGCGGGCCGCTCTGGTAGATGAGCTCGATATCGGCCACGCCGGCCTGCGGGTCGATCGCCAGGCGCTGGCGGGTGAAGTGGCCACTGAAGAAACCATAACGCGACGCCTGGTTCTGGATCAGCCGCTTGGCATCCTCGTAAAGACCGTGGTTGAGCTGCTCGCCCGGGCGCAGGGCCTTGCTGTCGGGAATGCGAAACGCCTTGAGTTCACTGGCAGGCCCCTCGATGCGCACGGTCACGTTGCGCAGGTGAACAGGCTCTCCCGGTTCGATACGGATGATCAGTTGCGCAGGGTGGTCCTTGTCGCTGGGTGGCTTGACCTCGGTGTCGATCTGCGCCTGATAGTAACCCAGTGCCTGGGCCGCTTTGCGCGCCTGCTCCTGGGCCCCTCGACTGAATCGTGACAAGGCTTCCTCGTCGCGGTTTCCAAGGCTGCCGATATAGCTTTCGATATTGCTCTTCAGCACTTTGTTGGCCGGTTTCACCCGCACCAGCAATTCGCTTTGGGCCCATGTTGCGGTACTGGCGGCCCAGAAAATCAGGCCCCAGGTCAGTCTTCCTGAATACGTCATGCGGCGCATGCTACCAGAGGCGGCCTCCTCACGGTGCCGCTTGTCCAACGACTTACCCAAGAGCAGCCCCCACAGAAGCTGGATTGGGGCGCATGAAAACGCGCTCGCGAATCGGTCCTACCGCGATTTCGCCAATCTCCTGATAGCCCAGACGCTGATAGAACGCCAGGTAATGGGCGTTGCTGGTGTTCAGTACCACGCCCTGGCTCTTCTTTTCTTCGGCGCACCAGTCGTGCACAGCTTGTAACAATTGTTCACCGTAGCGTTGCCCCTGAAAACTGGGATGGACGCCCAGCAAGGACAATACATGCACCCCGCCCTCCGGCAAGCAGGTGGACAAGGCCGACTGGAGGTCGAGGTAGCGCCGGGTACAGCGTATGCCGGTGCCCAAGGTCATGCGCAGGCGCCAGGCCCAGCTGTCGACCACCCCCAGGCGACGCGACGAGGGCACGATCAGCGCAAGCCCCACCAGGCGATCGTCCACCAGCAAGCCGATGGCAGGCAATTGCAAATAGAAGTGCTGACGTACCCACTCACGCAGCATCACCCGCAGGCGCCGCTCATAGCCCGGGCGCTGGGCCTCGAATACATAGGCGAGCGTGGGGTCGTGCCGGTAGGCGTGATAAAGCAGCGATCGCACCTCGCGGCTGTATCCGCTATCGAGCAGACAGACCTGGGCCGGGGTGGCGGTGACTTCAGGCATTGTGGGTGGTCCTCCTGGAAAAGGGCGTGGCGAGCCCTCAAAATGCCAACAGTGTATCGTTTCAGCGGCCTGGACGTGCAAGCAGCCTGCGCCATAGGGTGCCATGCTGGTGATGATGGCCGATGTCGGCTAGCATCCCTGCTTTTATCAGGATTGTCTTTCCATGAAGATCGTCTCGTTCAACATCAATGGCCTGCGTGCGCGTCCGCACCAACTGGCGGCGGTGATCGAGAAGCACCAGCCGGACGTGATCGGCCTGCAGGAAACCAAGGTCAGCGACGATCAGTTTCCGCTGGCCGACGTCCAGGCCCTGGGCTATCACGTGCATTACCACGGACAGAAAGGCCATTACGGCGTCGCCCTGCTCTCGCGCCGGGAGCCACTGGCGCTGTTCAAAGGCTTTGCCGGTGATCAAGAGGATGCCCAGCGCCGCTTCATCTGGGGCACCTTCGCCGATGCGCAAGGCACGCCCATCACCGTCATGAACGGCTACTTCCCCCAAGGTGAAAGCCGTGACCACCCCACCAAGTTTCCGGCCAAACAACGGTTCTACAGTGACCTGCAGGCCCTCCTGGAAAGCCAGTTCAGCAGTGAACAGCCCTTGCTGGTGATGGGCGACATGAACATCTCGCCCCAGGATTGCGATATCGGCATCGGACCGGACAACGCCAAGCGCTGGCTGCGTACGGGCAAGTGCAGCTTCCTGCCTGAAGAGCGTGAGTGGCTGGAGCGCCTGAAAGGCTGGGGGTTGGTGGACAGCTTCCGACACCTGCATCCTGAGGTGGATGACCGGTTCAGCTGGTTCGACTACCGCAGCCGGGGGTTCGAGGATGAACCCAAGCGAGGGCTGCGTATCGACTTGATCATGGCTTCGCACGGGTTGGTGTCGCGGCTCAAGGCGGCCGGGGTCGATTATGAGCTGCGAGGAATGGAGAAGCCTTCGGACCATGCGCCTATCTGGTTGGAGTTGGGTTAAGGGCTTGGGCGCTCATATTGTGTGAATATCCATTCCGGGTGGTGGAGCCACTGGCGCTTTCCGCCTTCACGGCGGGTCACTTTGGTCGTGGCCAAAGTGACCAAGGCCATTCACCGCAAAAGAATCTGGATCTGCTCCCGCAAACTATCCAGATCAAACGGCTTGGCCAGAATAGGCGCCTTGAGCGCAATAGGACTCGCACACTCGCGAATCTCCGCCGGATACCCACTGATGAAGATCACCTTCAGATCCGGCCGCAACTTGACCGCTGGCTCCGCGATATCCACCCCCGAAACCCCACCCGGCAAACGAAAATCCGTCACCATCAAATCCAGGTGCGGCTTGCTCGCCAAGATGGCAAACGCCTGCTCGCCATCCTCGGCCACCAGCACGTGATACCCCTCGCCCGCCAGGTAATCACGCAGGATCATGCGAATCGCCGGTTCATCCTCGACGACCAATACGACATCTTGTGCATCTTCACTCATGACTTCGCCTTGGCATTCAATAACGTGGACATCGGACCCCAGCTTCAGGCAGAGGTTGCCTGCGCCTGGTCGCTTTGTTGTCGTTTCGTCACCAGCGGCAGGCAGAGGCTGAAGGTTGCGCCCTTGCCTTCCTCGCTGTCGACACGGATACGCCCGCCATGGGCCTGGGCAATCTGCTCGGAAATATAAAGCCCCAGCCCCAGGCCTGCACCGGCCTGCTGCGCCGCGACGCGTTCGAACTGCTGGAAGATCCGCTGCTGGTTGGCCACGCTGATGCCGATACCCTGGTCCTGCACCTGCACGCAGGCCATGGCGTCCTGCTCGAACACCCGTACACGCACCGGCCGCCGCTCACCATAACGCAAGGCGTTGGACAGCAGGTTGGCCACCACCTGCTCGATCCTGAATTCGTCCCACTCCCCCGCCAACGTCTCGCAACGCTCCAGATCGATATGGGTTTGCAGGGCGCTGGCCTGGGCCGTGAAGTTCTCCACCAGCCGTTGCACCAGTTGGCCAAGGTCGAACGCCTTGGGCCGGATCGACAGCTTGCCAGTGCGGATCCGGGAAACATCGAGCATGTCCTCGATCAGCCGGATCAGGCTGTTGATCTGCCGCTCGTCCCGTTCGACCATCGCCTGCAACCGCTCCTTGGTAAACGCCGCGGTATTGCCCTTGGCAAGCTGCATCTTGCGCAACTGGGTTTCCAGGATCAGGCCATTGAGCGGCGTGCGCACCTCATGGGAGACGATCGACATGAAATCGTCACGCATGCGTACCGCACGCTCCAGCTCACCTCGCGCCACCTCGAGCTCGGCCAGCAGTTGCGCCTGCTCCTGGCGGCTGCGCTCCAGGGCTTCCAACTGGCGCCCCAGGGCCTTGCGCTGGCGGAACAAGTCGACGAACACCGAGACCTTGCTCCTGACCGCCAAGGTATCCAGCGGCTTGTGCAGAAAGTCCACCGCGCCGCTTTCGTACCCCTTGAAGGCGTAGTTCATCTCACGGGCAGCCGCGCTGACGAAAACGATCGGGATGCTCTTGGTCTTCTCGGTGCCACGCATCAGCTCGGCCAGCTCGAATCCGTTCATGCCCGGCATCTGCACATCGACGATGGCCAGGGCGAATTCGTGTTCGAGCAACAGCGACAGCGCCTGCTCGGCGGACTGGGCCTGGTGCACTTCACGGTCCTCGCCCTGGAGCAGGGCGTCAAGCGCCAGCAGGTTCTCCGGCAGGTCGTCGACGATCAGCACCTTGGCGGTGATATTGCTCAACATGCGCGCGGTTCCAAGGTAGCGAGCAATCGCCCGATACCGCTCAGGGAAAGTATATGGTCGGGCTGCTGCAGGGCCAGCGCGGCCTCCGGCATCAGCGCGACCTGTGCCTCGCGGGGATCCTGGACCACGGTCCGGCCGCCGCTGTTCTTGATGTGAAGCAGGCCCTCTGCACCATCTTCGTTGGCCCCGGTGAGCAGTATGCCCAGCAGGCCGGCGCCATAGGCATCAGCCGCCGACTGGAACAGAAAATCGATCGCGGGACGTGAGAAATGCACCGGATCCTCCTGACTCAACGACAGGCAGAGGTCTCGCTCCACCGACAGGTGATAACCGGGCCCGGCCACATAGATCAACCCCGGAGCGATGAGCTCTTTGTCACGGGCCTCGCGTACCGGCCGGTGCAGCCGACGCTGCAAGACCTCAGCCAACGGGCTGTGCCGGTCACCAGGCAAGTGCAGTACGCACAGCACCGGGATCGCAAATCCCTCCGGCAGCGCCCCCAGTACCTTGAACAGCGCAGCGACCCCGCCCGCCGAGGCGCCGATGACCACCGCCTCCACGCCGTTCATGACTTGCGGTAGATCCGTTCGGGTCGCACCAGCGCCTCGAATCGGCCACTGTAGGCGGAAAACTCCAAGGATTCCTTGCTGCCCAGCACCAGAAAACCGCGGTGACACAAGGACTCGTGGAACAGGCCCAGGGCCCGGTCCTGCAACGGTTTGTTGAAATAGATCAGCACATTGCGACAGGACACCAGCTGGGTCTCGGAAAACACGCTGTCGGTGGCAAGGCTGTGGTCGGCGAAGGTCACGTTCTCGCGCAGGCTGCTGTCGATGATCGCATTGCCGTAGGCTGCGGTGTAGTACTCGGAAAAATCCCGGCGCCCCCCGGCCTTGCGGTAGTTCTCGGCATAGGCCTGCATGTCCTGCAACGGGTAGATGCCTTGCTTGGCCTTTTCCAGCGAACGCGGGTTGATGTCGGTGGCATAGAGGATGGTGCGTTCCAGCAATCCCTCCTCGCGCAGCAGGATCGCCATCGAATAGACCTCCTCGCCCGTGCTGCAACCGGCGATCCAGACCTTGAGCGACGGCCAGGTGCGCAGCAGCGGCACCACTTCGCCGCGAAGGGCAAGGAAGTGCCCAGGATCCCGGAACATCTCGCTCACCGGGATCGTCAGGTACTGCAGCAATTGCATGAACATTCCAGGGTCGTGCAAGACCCGCTCCTGCAACGCCGATACCGTGCGGCAGTCGAACTGGCGCACGGCATGCAGGATCCGCCGCTTGATCGAGGCACCGGAATACTCGCGAAAATCGTAGCTGTACTTGAGGTAGATCGCCTCCATCAACAGCCGGATCTCGATGTCGGTGTTGCGTTCGTTGATCAAATTCGCTCCAGTTGCGGCAGCCATACCCGGATCAGGGAAAACAACCGCTCCAGCTCGATCGGTTTGGCCAGGTAGTCGTTGGCGCCGGCGTTGAGGCAACGCTGCTGGTCGTCCTTCATGGCCTTGGCCGTCACGGCAATGATCGGCAGCTTGCGCCAGCGTGGCTGCTGACGGATCAGCCGGGTGGCCTCGTAACCATCCATCTCGGGCATCATCACATCCATCAGCACCAGGTCGATGTCCGCGTGCTGCTCCAGGCGTTCGATGGCTTCACGCCCATTGCGTCCGACCTCGACGATGGCGCCCTTTTGCTCCAGGGCGCAGGTCAAGGCAAAGAGGTTGCGTACGTCATCGTCGACCAGCAGGATCTTGCGCCCTTCGAACACCTTGTCACGGCTGCGTGCGGTCCTGAGCATGCGCTGGCGCTCGTGGGAAAGCTGCGACTCGACCTTGTGCAGGAACAGCGTGACCTCATCGAGCAGCCGCTCGGGCGAGCGTGCCCCCTTGATGATGATCGACCGCGAATACTTGAGCAGGTCGGCCTCCTCCTCCCGGGTGAGGTTGCGCCCGGTGTAGACGATCACCGGCGGGAAGGCGCGGATCGTCTCGCCCGTCATGCGCTTGAGCAACTCGTTGCCAAGCATGTCCGGCAGTTTCAGGTCGATGATCATGCAGTCGTAAATATTCTCGCGCAGCAGCGCCAGGGCATCCTGGGCCAGGCCGACGGCGGTGATCTCGATGTCGTCATCGCCGATCAGCCGGGCGATGCTCTCGCGCTGCAGGTCATCGTCCTCCACCAGCAGGATGTGCTTGAGTTTCTGGGTGAGCTTGGCCTCCAGGCGGCCGAACACTGCCTTGAGCTCCTCGCGGCTGGTGGGTTTGACCGCATAACCTACCGCGCCCAGATGCATGGCTGCCTCAACCCGGTCCTCGACCGAGATGATGTGTACCGGAATATGCCGGGTGCTGGCGTGCTCCTTGAGCCGCTGCAGCACCGTCAGCCCCGAGTGATCGGGCAGACGCATGTCCAGCAGGATGGCGTCCGGCGTGTACTGGACGGCCAGCGCATACCCCTCGTCGCCCCCCTGGGCCACAAGGCAGCTGTAGCCCAGTTCGTGGGCAAGGTCGAAAAGGATGCGTGCGAAACTGGGCTCGTCCTCCACCACCAGCATGCAGCGTTTGGTGAACGGGGCCTGCTCGCGGTCATCGGCAAAGGCTGGAGTCCTGAGTGGCGGCGACGCTGGCGTGGCCATCTTCGACGCCGGTTCGCTGACCTGCGCAGGCGACGCCTGCACTTCGACGGTCGCAGGCTGCTCCGCCAGCACCAGGCTGAACGTGCTGCCCTGCCCTGGCGTGCTTTCGACACTGATCTGCCCACCCAGCAGACGCGCCAGATCGCGGGAGATCGACAGCCCGAGGCCGGTGCCGCCGTAGCGACGGTTGCTGGTGCCGTCGACCTGGTGGAAGGCATCGAAGATCGCCTGCTGCTGATCGGCCGCAATGCCGATGCCGCTGTCGCGCACGGTGAAGAGGATGCTGCGGTCGGCCTGCTGGCCTATGGTTAGGCTCACCTGGCCATGCTCGGTGAACTTGATGGCGTTGGACAACAGGTTCTTGAGGATCTGCTCCAGGCGCTGACGGTCGGTGAACAACGTTGCCGGCAGTTGCGGTTCGAGCTGTACGCTGAAGGCCAGGCCTTTGTCCTGGGCCAGCGGTTGGAACACGCTGCGCAAGCCGTCGGCCAACCCCTCGATCAAGGTGGCCTGCGCACGTACTTCGAGCTTGCCGGCCTCGACCTTGGCAATATCGAGGATATCGTTGATCAGGTTGAGCAGGTCGTTGCCTGCCGAGTAGATGGACTCGGCGAACTTGACCTGCTCGCTGCTGAGATTGCCCTCGGCGTTTTCCGCCAGCAGCTTGGCCAGGATCAGGGAGCTGTTGAGCGGTGTACGCAGCTCGTGGGACATGTTGGCGAGGAATTCGGACTTGTAGCGATTGGTACGCTGCAAATCCTCGGCACGGGCCTGCAATTCCATCTGGGCCTGGTTCAGTTCCGCATTCTTGCGACCCAGGGCATCGGTGCGCTCGGCCAGTTGCTCGTTGGTCTGCTCAAGCTCCGCCTGCTGGATCTCCAGGTGCGCCTGGGACTCCTTGAGCATCTGCGACTGCTCTTCGAGCTCCTCGTTGGCGGTCTTGAGTTCTTCCTGCTGCACTTGCAGCTCTTCATTGAGCTGCTGGGTTTCGGCCAGCACCTGTTGCAAGCGCTGCCGGTAGCGCGCGCTTTCGATACAGATGCCGAGACTGCCGGCGACTTGCTGCAGCAACTGCGCATCGCGCTCGTGCAAGGAGCGCAAAAAGCCCAGTTCCAGCACGCCGTTGACCTGGCCATCATCGTGCACCGGCATCAACAGGGCGCTTCGCGGCAAGCCGCTGCCCAGGCCTGAACTCAGGCGCAAGTAATCCTCGGGCAGGTTGTCCAGGCGCAACGGCACCAACTGACGGACCGCTTCGGCCAGCAAGCCACCTTGGCTGGAGGACAACGGGTCTCGGGCCTGCTGTTCGGCATCAAGGCCATAGCTGGCCACCCGTACCAGTCGCCCTTGCTCGTCACGCACATAGAACGCCCCCACCACACTGCCCAGGTACCCGGCGAAGAAACGCAGGATGTTGTCACCGAGTGTCGGCAGGGTCAGTTGCCCCAGAACCTGTTCGGCCAGCTGGGTCTGGCCGTTGCCCAGCCAGGCCTGGTGCTCCAGGCGCTCGGTGGCGCGCCGCTGGGCCTTCAGGTTATCGATGTAGCTGCCCGACAGGATCAGCAAGTCGCGGCGCCCCAGGTAGGCCAACAAGGCGCTGAGAGTGACGATGAACAGCACGAAGGCACTGATCGCCCAGACCGTGACAAGGTTGACCTGCTCGTTGCGCGACATGCGCAGTTGCTGTTCGGAGGCGATGAAGTCATCGAACTCCTTGCGGATCTCGTCGGTGAGGCGTTTGCCGCGACCATTGCCAATGGAGGCCTGGTAGTCGCCCTGGCTGCGCCGCGACTCGATCATCTGGTTGCTGAAGTCGTTCCAGGCGTGCTGCAGGGCAACCAGGCGATCGATGCGTTCGATCTGCTGGGCGTCGTCCGACACCATCCCCCGCAGGGCCTGGAGGCTGCTGAAGATGCGCGGCCTGGCCACTTCGTAGGGGTCGAGGAAGCGTTCGTCCCCGGTGATCAGGAAGCCACGCATGCCCGTTTCCATGTCGATCGACAGTTTGACTGTCTCATTGGCATCGGCGATCACCCGGTCGGTGTGCTCGACCCATTGCATGGCCGAGAGCAAGTAGTTGATCACCGCGACAAAGGCCACGGCCCCCAGCAGGCCCACTGCCAGGGGGAGCCCTACGTTGTGGCTCAACAGCTTGCGAAAGCTGCGCTGATCCATCGAGGCTGCTTGAATCATCTGAAAACGCCCGAACGAAAAAAGTCCATTGGAAGGTAACAGGGCCACTGCGCGATCGACGTCTCTAGCGAGTCTAACCAGCTTTGGCGGGTCCGACAGGGCGGTTAGCCAGTATTTGAAGGCCATGGGGGCCAATCGTTCCATCAATGGACAGGGGCCGTTATGCTGGGGAACTTCTGGCGCGCTCCCATGCACCCAACAAGGAACAACCCTCTGAACAGGACGTACCCATGCAACTTCTGGTAGTCGAAGATGACGACATCGTCCGCATGCTGATGGTCGAAGTGCTCGGCGAGTTGGGCTACACCGCCATCGAAGCCGAAAACGCCGCTGCAGCCTTGAGGATCCTCGAGGACCCTACCCAGCCCTTGGCGTTGATGATGACCGATGTGGGCCTGCCGGACATGCGCGGCGAAGAGCTGGCCGCCAAGGCCCGCGAAGTGCGACCGACGCTGCCTGTGCTGTTTGCCAGTGGCTTGGCCGAGAACTTCAGTGTGCCGCCGGGCATGCATTTGATTGGCAAGCCCTTTGGCATCGAGCAGTTGCGGGACAAGGTGATGGGGATTCTCGGCGAGCCGTGAGCCCCGAGCGGCACGACTGTCGACTGATCACACCGCGGGTTGCCTATTGCTCAAGAGCTCACCTGTTGTTCTGCAGTACACTTGCCGTTCAATCCGACCAAGGCTCGCCTCATGCCTCGCTTCCCTCGCCTGCTGCTTTCCCTGCTGCTGCTCGCCACCCTCGCTGCCTGCGACCAGAAACCCACCCGCGAAGAAAAGATCCTGGCCAACCTGCCGCTGCAGGAAGCCTACGAGCACAACATCGACAAGATCGCTTCGCTGCTCGCGCCCAAGCATCCGCAGCTTTCCGAGGAGCAGATCCAGGCCGTGCTGCGCAAGCACCTGACCGTCGAGGACCAGCGCCAGGACCTGTTCAAGCTCTACAGCGAGCAGCACTTCAGCGACGCCGAGTTCGAGCTGATCGTCGCAGCCACCCATGATCCGGAAAAAGCCAAGGCATTGGAGCAAAGCGAAGAAGGCAAGCGCCTGAGCGAGAAACTGACCAACCTGATGCGCGAAAGTGCCAGCGACGAGAACGTGCAGGCCCTGGCCGAGCAGCGGATGCAGCAGGTCGAGGACGAACTGACCGACATGGAAACACCCAAGCACTGAAAAGGCTGCGACCCGGCCACATAACCGGTAAGGTTATCCCTCTTCTTCGCCCATGAGGTCAGGATTGCCACACGCCAAGAAAGGCCTGCGCCTGGATCTGCGCACGCTGATTCTCGTCCTTTCGGCGCTCACCGCTACAGTGATGCTGCTGACCAGCTATTTCGCCAGCTACCGGGTCCAGCGCCAGTTGCTGATCGACCACGCCCTGGAGGCCAACCGGGTGTACTCGGCCAAACTGGCGTCGATCACCGAGACGTTCCTCGACAACGCCCTGCAACAGCTGGCCTTCAGTTCCTCGATGCAAGGGCGCCAGCTGGACGACGCGGCGGCGATGCAGTCCGAAACCGAACGGCTGCTGCGCCAGAGCAGCGCCTTCAATTCAGCCTTCGTGGTCGATGCCCAGGGCGTGTTACGGGCGATTTCACCCGCACCGCTGCGCAAGGTGCTGGGCAGCCGCTTGCAAACACCAGGCGCCACCCAGGCGCTGCGTGAGCGGCGCGCGTTGGTGTCGACGCCTTTTCTCTCCGCCGCCAACAATCTGGTGGTGGTGCTCTCGCAACCCATCTACGGCACCAACGGCGCCTACCTGGGCTATGTGGGCGGTGCGCTGTACCTGCGCGAGCACAACATTCTCAACAGCCTGCTGGGCGAACACTTCTACAAAGATGGCTCCTACCTCTACGTGGTGGATCGCAACCGGCGCCTGCTCTATCACCCGGATGCCGAACGGGTGGGCACGGTGGTCAAGGGCAATGCGCTGGTCGATGAACTGGCGACCCTGGGCAACGGCACGCAGCGAGTGCGCAACAGCAATGGCGTGGAAATGCTGGCGGGCTTTGCCACCGTACCCAGCACCGGCTGGGGGATCGTCGCCCAGCAGCCGCTGGCGCAGACCGTGGCACCGCTCAAGCGGCTGATACTCAATGTGATCGGAATCTCCGCGCCGCTGGCACTGGTGGGTTGCCTGGTGCTGTGGTGGTTGGCCATGGCCATCACCCGTCCTCTGCGGCAACTGGCCGCGAGTGCCCGCGCCCTGGACCGGCCTGGGACGGCCGAAGGCCTGCAACAGGTCAAGGCCTGGTACTTCGAGGCCGCCGAGCTCAAGCGGGCCCTGCTGTTCGGGTTGAACCTGCTGCAGGAGCGCATCGGTCGGCTCAACCGCGCGGCCCAGACCGACCCGCTCACGGGTCTGGGCAACCGCCGCCACCTGGAGTTCAGCCTGTCGCTGCTGGAGGCCGAGGCTTGTGATTTTTGCGCCGTGGCGTTGGACATCGACCATTTCAAGCGGGTCAACGACAGTCACGGTCATGACGTGGGCGATCAGGTGCTGCGCCAGCTGGCAGAGCTGATGCGTCGCTGCTGCCGGGAAGGCGACGTACTGTGCCGCACGGGCGGAGAGGAATTCCTGATGCTGCTCCCGGACGCCAGCCTGGAGGTGGCTACCGCGGTGGCGCAGCGCCTGCGCAAAGGCGTGCAGGACACGCCCATCGAACCGGTGGGCGCGGTGACCCTGTCCCTGGGCGTGGCCCGCTGGGAAGCCGACAGCGACGAGGCGCCCGGCGAAGCCCTCAATCGCGCCGACCGGGCACTGTATGCAGCCAAGCAGGCCGGGCGCAATCGGGTGATCACGGACACCGCCCCCTGACAGCCGTCCGTCGCGGTGCCGGCACCCGGCCCAGGTGCCACTGCTCGAACGCAGGAATGAATACCTGGAGCGGAAGACGCGCCATGAAACACCCGCACCCGCTCTAGTACCGGGCTTTCTCCTTGAAATGTAACAAGCCTTGTCTTAATACTGTCATCTTTCGGTCATAGGATTGACCTTGATCTGCAACCTATCATCAGGGATGAATACCATGCGTCGTGTCGTGTTCAATCACAAAGGCGGTGTCGGCAAATCCAGCATCGCCTGCAACCTCGCCGCCACCAGCGCTGCCGAGGGCTATCGGACCTTGCTGGTCGATCTGGACCCGCAGGCCAACGCCACCTACTACCTCACGGGCCTGGCCAACGACGCGATCCCCGCCGGCATCACCGACTTCTTCCGCCAGACGCTGTCCTCCACCGCAGCGGGCAAGAAACACCGTGTGGCCATTACCGAAACACGCTACGACAATCTGCACCTGGTCACCGCCAGCCCGGACCTTACCGACCTGCAGCACAAGCTGGAAAGCAAGTTCAAGATCAACAAGCTGCGCAAGTTGCTGGTGGAGCTCTCGCAGGATTACGAGCGGATCTATATCGACACCCCGCCGGCGCTAAACTTCTACACCTTCAGCGCGCTGGTGGCCGCCGAGCGGCTGCTCATTCCGTTCGATTGCGACAGCTTCTCGCGCCAGGCGCTGCGCAGTGTGCTGGCCGAAGTGGAAGAGCTGCGCCAGGATCACAACGCCGACCTGATGGTCGAAGGCGTGGTGGTCAACCAGTTCGCCGGGCGCACGGCCCTGCACCAGACCCTGGTCGATCAGTTGCGCACCGAGGGCCTGCCCGTGCTGCCGGTGTACCTGAGCAGCTCGATCAAGATGCGCGAGTCCCATGAGATGTCGATGCCGCTGGTGCACCTGGCCCCCCGGCACCGGCTGGCCCTGGAGTTCATCGACCTGCTGGATGTGCTGGAGCGCGCGGCCTGATGCCCTTGCGGCCCCTTTTCGCGGCGCAAGGCCGCTCCAGGTACAGTGCAAGAGCGTGATTGAGCGGTAGCCATCATGTGTGGCCTTGTGTCGAGAAAGGAGGGCAAGACCCTCCCACGGCACCTGAGGCTCCAGGCTGCGACAATCCACCACATCACGACCACTCATCCGAATGGTAGATTCGCCGCCATGACAACCTCCCGCCGGACACGTGCGCTGACCGCCTGGACGCTCTACGCCAGCGTCCTGTTCAGCCTATTGCTGTGCGGCCTGCACCACGGGCAGATGAGCGGCCTGCGGTTGTCCGGGCTGGAAGGTGGATTCTGTTCGATCTCCAGCGACCACGGCCCGGCCATCGACCTGGGCGACAGCGGCAACGACCAGCACATGGCACAGCTCGATTGCCCGGTGTGCTCGTCCTTCGCCCTGGCTGTTCCGTTGACCGGCAGCGCATGGGGCCTCTCCCAGGCCAACGGCAATGCCCCCTCGCCCATCGTCGTGCGCAGTTGGGCCCAACCGCCGCCGCGCTACCTGCGCCCTGCCCTCAACCCACGCGCCTCCCCCGCCGCCTTCCCCGCAGCAGCGACCTTCGCCTGACCCCAACCGCGCGCGCATGTGCGCGCGGTCGTGGTCAGCCATGACCTTTGCGTGGAAACCATCACAACATGATCCGCAACACTTCCCTGGTGCTCCTGATGGGCACCTGCAGCTATGCCTGGGCGGACACCAGCCCCGTCGAACTGACCGCCACCACCATCGACGGCGAGCGTGAAGCGCCTTCCGGCGTGCAATTGGACCAACCCATCCGCACCGGCTCCCGACTGGGCCTGACCGCGCGGGAAACCCCGGCGTCGGTGAGCGTCTCGGACCGCCGGGTGATCGAGGAGCGCGGTGCCAAGGACACCCAGGACGTGATCAATGCCATGACGGGCGTGAACGCCTCGGCCAACCCCGGCTACGGCGGCTTCGTGGCCTACCGGGGCTTTACCCAGAACCAGGTCACCCAGCTCTACAACGGCATCAACCTGGGCTACAGCAGCGCGACCCGCCCGGTGGATGCCTGGGTCATCGACCGGGTCGAGTTGATCGGCGGGCCGTCGTCGTTCCTGCAGGGTGCAGGCGCCGTGGGCGGTTCGATCAACTACATCACCAAGCTGGCCAGCCGCGACGAGCAGACCTTCGATGGCCGTGTGCGCTACGGCAGCTACGACGACTCGGAAATCGCCTTCGGCATCAACCAGGCCCTGGCCAGCAACCCGGCCGATGCGCGGCATTTCGCCCGACTGGATTTCAGCCATGGCCACGGCAACGGCTATGTGGACCGCAACGAACGCTGGACCGACAGCCTGGCCTTCTCCCTGCTCAGCGACCTTGCGCCCGGCCTCACCCACACCCTGGCCCTGGAGTACCAGGAAGACAAGGAAGACAGCCCCTACTGGGGCTCACCCGTCCTGCCGGGCCGCAGCACCCTGAAGATCGACCGCAGCCGCCGCTTCGAGAACTACAATGTCGCCGATGGCCGCTATGAGCAGCGTGTGCGCTGGTTGCGCTCGATCCTCGACTATCAGGTCAGCGACAGCAGCAGTGTGCAGAACACCCTGTACCACTACAGCGCCCAGCGCGACTACCGCAACCTCGAGAACTACGCCTACAACGACGCAGGCAACGTGGTGCGTTCCAGCCCCTACCTGCAGCGCCACGAGCAACGCGTGCTGGGCGATCGCATCGAGCTGCGCCACGACAACCAGCTGTTGGGCCTGGCCAGTCAGTGGTCGCTGGGCCTGGACTATTCGCACATGCGCCAGACCCTCTACCCCTCCTCGGGCAAGTGGAGCGACGTGGTCGACCCAGACCACTTCGACCCCGGCAGCTTCGACGACATCCCCGGGGTGAACGCCGGCCTGACCAAGCAGCGCCACAACGAGGTGACCAACCGCGCCCTGTTCGCCGAGAACCGCCTGCAACTGACCGACCGCCTGGCCTTGCTCACGGGCCTTCGCTACGACTACCTGGACATGGAAGTGACCAACCATGGCTCGGTCTCGCCCACCAGCCCGGCCTTCTTCGAGCGCCGTTGGGAACCGTTGAGCGGACGCATCGGCCTGACCTACGACCTGACCCCATCGGCCAACCTCTACGTGCAATACAGCACCGCCGCCGACCTGCCGGCCGGCTCGCTGGCATCGGCCACCTACTCCAACGTCGGCCTGTTCGACCTGTCCAAGGGCGAGCAGTGGGAGGCTGGCAGCAAGTTCGACTTCCTCGACGGACGTGGCGCGGCGACGGTGGCGGTCTATCAGATCGTGCGCAAGGACTTTGCCGTGCGCGACGCCAACGACCCCAACGTGATGGTCCAGGCCGGCCAGCAGACCTCCCGGGGCATCGAGCTGTCGGGACGATTGCAGGTCACCTCCAAGCTGCTGGCCGAGGCCAACTATGCCTATGTCGACGCGCAGTACGATGAGTTCAACGAAGCGGTCGCCGGCAAGTCGGTTTCACGCAAGGGCAACACCCCGGTCAACGTGCCCGCCAATGTCGCCAACCTGTGGCTGACCTACAGCTTCGACCCTGCCTGGTCGGCGGGGGTGGATGTGCGCTACGTCGACTCGGTGTACGCCGACAACGCCAACACCCTGCAGGCCCCCGCCTATGCGCTGCTGGGCACCTTCGCCCGCTATCGGCTGGATGAACACACCGCGCTCACCGCGCGGGTGCGCAACCTCACCGATGAGCTGTACGCCAAGCAGGCCTACGGCGGGCAATACTACATGGGCGCGCCGCGCACCTTCGAGGTGGCGATGGACGTGCGCTTCTGACTGCCCCCCGGGCCTGGGCGGATACTCCGCTGCCAAAGGCTTGGGATGAGTCCGTGGGGCGACCTCTCCCGCGAAAACCTCACCGCATTCGCGGGTGTGCAGTGATCCTGGAGCCCGCATGGCGGCTTCAGAATCGGCAACCGCTCACCGGACCGGCCATAACAGGTATCTGGATGTCGTCCACGAAAAAGCGCACCCGCCCGCCTGCCGTTCTACTGGTCCTCACAACAACGATGCCGTGGCCCGACCACGGCACTTGCGCCCAGGCTGCCTTTGAAGACCGGAGAACATCCCTATGTCCGTACCCCATGAGGTATCCCCCGCCACCTTGCGTCGGGTGATCGCCGCCTCGGCCATCGGCAACTTCGTCGAATGGTTCGATTTTGCCGTCTATGGCTTTCTCGCCACGCTGATCGCCAGCTTGTTCTTCACCGGCGAAGATGCCAGCGTCGCCTTGCTCAAGACCTTTGCCGTGTTCGCCGTCGCATTCGCCCTGAGACCGCTGGGCGGTATCGTGTTCGGTGCGCTGGGCGACCGACTGGGGCGCAAGCGCATCCTGTCGCTGACGATCCTGCTGATGGCCGGCTCCACCACCCTGATCGGTCTGCTGCCCACCTATGCCAGCATCGGCCTGGCGGCGCCGATACTGCTGACACTGGCTCGCTGCCTGCAAGGCTTCTCGGCAGGCGGGGAATATGCCGGGGCCTGCGCCTACCTGATGGAGCACGCGCCCCAGGACAAACGCGCCTTCTACGGCAGCTTCGTGCCAGTGTCGACCTTCTCCGCCTTCGCCTGCGCGGCGGTGATCGCCTATACCCTGGAAGCCAGCCTGACAGCCGAAGCGATGAGCAGCTGGGGCTGGCGTGTTCCCTTCCTGATAGCCGCCCCCCTGGGCCTGGTCGGCCTCTACCTGCGCTGGCGGATGGAAGAAACCCCGGCCTTCCGCGAAGCCATGGCAGAGGGCAAGGAGCACAGCCACTCGCCGCTCAAGGACACCCTGCGCCACCACGGCCGGGCGATCCGCAACCTGGGGGCGTTCATTTCCCTGACGGCACTGTCGTTCTACATGTTCACCACCTACTTCTCCACCTACCTGCAGATGGTCGGCAACCTGACCCGCGCCCAGTCGCTGCTGGTGTCCACCGTGGCGCTGCTGTTCGCCGCCGTGGGTTGCCCGCTGGCCGGCGCCTTCTCTGACCGGGTCGGGCGGCGCAAGACCATCGGCGTTACCTGCCTGTGGGTGATGGTGGCGGTGTTCCCGGCTTACTGGCTGGCCAGTTCCGGGTCGATGTCCGGAGCATTGCTGGGAGTGGTCCTGCTGGCCATCGGCGCCTTGCTCAGCGGCGTGGTCACCGCGGCCTTGCTGTCGGAGACCTTCCCGACCCGTACCCGCTATACCGCCTCGGCAATCACCTACAACGTGGCCTACACCCTGTTCGGCGGCACTGCGCCACTGATGGCTACCTGGCTGATCAGCCAGACCGGCAGCAGCCTGGCGCCAGCGTTCTACCTGGTGGCGATCGCCTTGGTGGCGTTGGTCGGTGGGTTGGCATTGCCGGAGACCTCGCGCATCTCGCTGCATGAAGAGGCCGGTGGGCGCCAGGCGGCACGAGCGGCGTCCTGAGGACAAGCAAGTTCGCCGGTAAGCCCCACAGGTTCAGCGCCGAGCCTGTGGGGCTTACCCGCGAAAGGGCCGGCCCTGCCGTCAGGTTTGCGCGGACACCTCTGTGCGATAAGCCCACTGGTACAGCGCTGGCAACACCAGCAAGGTCAGTACCGTGGATGAGAGAATCCCGCCAATCACCACCGTCGCCAACGGCCGTTGCACCTCGGCGCCGGTGCCGGTTGCCAGGGCCATGGGAATGAACCCCAGCGACGCCACCAGCGCAGTCATCAACACCGGACGCAACCGGGTCAGCGCACCCTCCTCGATCGCGGCCCGCAACGGTCGGCCCTCCTCGCGCAGGTTGCGGATGAAGGCGATCATCACCAGCCCGTTGAGCACCGCCACCCCGGACAACGCGATGAACCCGACCCCGGCGGAAATCGACAGCGGGATGTCCCGCAGCCACAGTGCCAGCACACCGCCGGTCAGGGCGAAGGGAATTCCGGTGAATACCAGCAGGCCGTCCTTGAGGTTGTTGAACATCATCAGCAGCAGCGCCATCACCAGCAGCAGCGCCACCGGCACCACCACCCGCAGGCGTTCGGCCGCCGACTGCAACTGCTCGAACTGGCCACCCCAGCGGGTCCAGTAGCCCGGCGGGATCTGCACCTTGTCGATCAGCGTCTGCTCGGCGTGCTCGACGAACGAGCCCAGGTCGCGCCCGCGCACGTTGGCACTGACCACCACCACCCGCTTGCCATCCTCCCGGCTGACCTGGTTCGGCCCCAGTTGCAGGTTCAGCGTGGCCACCTGCGACAGGGGGATGAAGCCGATCTGCGTGGCCCCCGCTGTGCCGCTGGCCGGCACCGGGATAAGCAGGCCCGACAGCCCGTCGACATCGGTGCGCAGAGCTTCGGACAGGCGCACCACCATGTCGAAACGACGGTCGCCTTCGTACAGCGTGCCCGCAGTGCGGCCGCCGACGGCGATGGCGATGGCGTCCTGCACATCCCCTACGTTAAGGCCGTAGCGGGCGGCCTTGTCGCGATCGATGTCGATGGTCAGCACCGGCAGGCCGGTGGTCTGCTCCACCTTCACCTCGGAGGCACCCGGCACCTGTTGCAAGGCGGTGGCGATCTGCGCGGCGGTACGGTTGAGCACGTCCATGTCATCACCGAACACCTTCACCGCCACGTCACTGCGCACGCCGGAAATCAGCTCGTTGAAGCGCAGCTGGATGGGCTGGGACAGCTCGTAGTTGCTGCCCGGCACACTGGCCGCAGCGCGTTGCACCTCGGCGATCAACGCTTCGCGTGGCTTGCCAGGGTCAGCCCATTGCTCGCGCGGCCTGAGCATCACGTAGGCATCGGAGATGTTCGGCGGCATAGGATCGGAAGCGATCTCGGCAGTTCCGGTGCGGGCGAACACCCGTTCGACCTCGGGCACCTGGGCGATGATGGTCTGCTCCAGGCGCTGCTGCATCTGCACCGACTGGCTGAGGCTGGTGCCCGGCACACGCAGGGCCTGCAGGGCGAAGTCGCCCTCGCTGAGGCTGGGGATGAACTCGCTGCCCATGCGGCTGGCCAGCGCGCCGGACAGCACCACCAGCAACGCCGCACCGGCGAATGCCAGCTTGCGCTGGCGCAGCACCCAGGCCAGCACCGGCGCATAGCGCTGGCGGGCAGTGCGCATCACCACGCCCTCTTCTTCCTTGACCTTGCCGGTGACGAACAGGGCAATGGCCGCCGGCACGAAGGTCACCGAAAGGATCATCGCCCCCAGCAAGGCGATCACCACGGTAAACGCCATGGGGTGGAACATCTTGCCCTCGACCCCGGTCAGGGCAAAGATCGGCAGGTACACTACCATGATGATCAGTTGGCCGTAGATCAGCGGCCGGCGCGCCTCGCGGGCGGCGGCGAACACTTCATGGAAACGCTCGCCACGGGTCAGCATGCGGCCATGGCGCTGCTGGGCGTGAGCCAGGCGGCGAATGGCGTTCTCGACGATCACCACGGCGCCGTCGACGATGATGCCGAAGTCCAGCGCACCGAGGCTCATCAGGTTGGCACTGACCTTGTTGCTGAACATGCCGGTGAAGGTGAACAGCATCGACAGCGGAATGACCATCGCGGTGATCAGCGCGGCGCGGATGTTGCCCAGGAACAGGAACAACACGGCGATCACCAGGATCGCGCCCTCCACCAGGTTCTTCTTGACCGTGGCGATGGCCTTTTCCACCAGGTTGGTGCGGTCATAGACCGTCACCGCCACCACCCCCTTGGGCAGCGTGCGGTTGATTTCGGCGAGCTTGCCCGCCACCGCCTGGGATACCGTGCGGCTGTTCTCGCCGATCAGCATGAACACCGTACCCAACACCACCTCGCGGCCGTTCTCGGTGGCCGCGCCCGAGCGCAGCTCCTGGCCCAGCCCGACCTGGGCCACATGGCTGACGCGGATCGGCGCGCCATCGACACTGGAGATGACGATGTTGGCGATGTCCTCGGCCGAGGCCACCTGGCCCGGGGCGCGGATCAGCAACTGCTCGCCGTTGCGCTCGATGTAACCTGCGCCGACGTTGGCGTTGTTGCTCTCCAGGGCGGCGATCAGGTCGTTGAGGGTGAGTTTGTAGGCCGCCAGCCGCTTGGGGTCCGGGGCTACCAGGTACTGCTTGGCGTGGCCGCCGATGGTGTTGACCTCGGCCACGCCCGGTACGTTGCGCAGCTGCGGCTTGATGATCCAGTCCTGGATCACCCGCAGGTCGGTGGCCGTGTAGGGCGTGCCGTCGTCCTTGAGCGCGCCCGGCTCGGCTTCGACGGTCCACAGGAAGATCTCGCCCAGACCGGTGGAGATCGGTCCCATGGCTGCCTCGATGCCATCAGGCAACTGCTCGCGGGCCACCTGCAGGCGCTCGTTGACCAATTGGCGGGCGAAGAAGATGTCGGTGCGATCATCGAAGATCACCGTCACCTGGGACAGCCCCGAGCGCGACAGCGAGCGAGTCTGCTTGAGCCCGGGTAGGCCGGCCATGGCCGTTTCGATGGCGAAAGTGATGCGCTGCTCGGTCTCCAGTGGCGAGTAACCGGGCGCTGCGGTGTTGATCTGCACCTGGACGTTGGTGATATCCGGCACAGCGTCGATCGGCAGCTTCTGGTAGCTGTCGATGCCGACGGCAGCCATCAGCACCACCGCGAGCATCACCACCAGGCGTTGCTCGATGGCAAATTGGATCAGGCGTTCGAACATGAAGGTTCCCCGGATCAGTGACTGTGCTCGGCCGAGCCCTTGCCGAGCTCGGACTTGAGAACGAAGCTGCCAGCAGCGGCCACCTGGGTGCCGGCGGCCAGTCCTTCGGTGATTTCCACCTGGCCGGCGTCGCGACGGCCGGTCTTCACCGGGCGGGCCTGGAAGCCTTCCTCGGTACGGGCGAACACCACGGTCTGCTCTTCCCAGGTTTGCAGGGCGGACTCCGGCACCACCACGGCGGCATCGAAGCGCTCGACGTTCACCGCGATATTGACGAACAGCCCCGGACGCCAGGCGCCGTTCGGGTTGGCCAAGGTAGCCCTGGCGGTGGCGGCGCGGCTTTGTTCGCCGAGCAGGCTGCCGACATAGTTGACCTGGCCCTCGACCTGGGCACCCAGGTCAGGTGCGCTGACGGTCACCGTGCGCCCTGTGGCGACCCTGCCCAGGTCGCGCGGTGTGACGGAAAAGGTGGCCCAGACCCGGCTCAGGTCCGACAGGGTGAAGGCGTTGCTGGTCTCATCGACCACCTCGCCTACGGTCAGGTGCTTTTCCACCACAACGGCATCGAAGGGGGCGCGCAGCTCGTAGCGATTGCCCGCGCCGGCCGGGGCGACGGCGGCGACTTTCTGCCGGGCGTTGGCCAGGGCGATTTCGGCTTCCTGCAGGGCCTGGCGGGCTTGCAGGTAGTCCTGCTCGGCACTGATGCGCTCCTGCCACAGTTGCTGCTCGCGCGTGAAGGTCAGCCGCGCCAGCTCCACACGCCGCTGGGCGGCTTGTTGCTCGCTGCGCAGTTCGGAGATCTGCTGGCTGGCGATCACCGCCAAGACCTGGCCACGCTTGACCGGCTGACCCAGCTCGGCATGCACCGACTCGACCACCCCTGGCACCCGCGGCACCACGTGGGCGGTATGATCCTCGTCGAAGCGTATCTCGCCCGGGAAGCTGATGGCGGTGCCCAGGGTCATGGACGTGGCGGCGGCCAGTTGCACACCGGCCGCCTCGATCTGGTCGGCGGATAGGTGCAGGCTGCCTTCTTGTTCTTCATGGCCCTGGCCGCCCTCCTCGGCGTGGCCGTCACGTTGCTGTTCGCCACCATGGGCGTGGTTCTCTTCGCCGTGCTCGTCATGGGCAACCTTGCCGGCGGTGTTGGTCCAAGCCAGGCCACCGAAGCCCAGAACGGTGATGGCGGCGACCAGGATGGCTAATTTGCGGGTGTTGTTCATTGTTGCTCCTGAAAAAATCGACAGTCCCGGGTACCGGGGCCGCTGCGCAGGCCCCGAATCAAGGATTGACGTCAAGGTCGCCGTAGATCCGCTCGACCTGGGCGCGGGCATCGGTGGCCGAGGCCAGGGCCTCCAGATACAGCCCACGCGCCTCGATCAGGGTGCGCTGGGCATCGAGCACGTCGAGGAAGGCGAACTTGCCCATTTCGAAACCGCGGGTGGCGCTGTCCACGGCCTGCTGCGCCGAGGGCAGGATGGTGCGATCGTAGGCCTGCACTTCCTGCATCGCCGAAGCCCACTGGCTGACCGCGCTGCGGGTATCGCTGCGCAAGCGCAACTCGACGGCGTTGCGCAGGTCACGGGCCTGGTCGGCGCGGCGCGCGGCAGCCAGCACGTTGCCCTGGTTGCGATCGAACAACGGCAGCGGCATCGACAGACCGACCACGTTGACCCGTTCGCGGTCTTCACGGCTGTACTGGCTGCCGAGGCTGACGGTCAGGTCGGGGATACGCTGGGCCTTTTCCGAGACCAGGGCCGAATCCCCCCGCAAGACCTGCGCCTCGGCCAGGCGCCACTCGGCGGTCCGCGAAACCTTGTCGAGCAGGGCCTCGGCCCGGGGCGCGGGACCTGGCGACAGCGGGCCCGCGTCGAGGCGGGCGAAGGCCGCCTGGGGGCTGCCGGTCAGCCGCGCCAAGGACTGATTAGCGACGATGCGCTGCGACTCGGCGCGACGAACCTGCGCCTGCGCCTGCGCCAACTGGACCTGGGCGCGGGTGGCTTCGACCGGCGATGACTGGCCAGCCTTGACCCGCCCCTCCACCACCCGCAGGCCTCGTTCGGTCAGGGCCTGGGATTGCTGCGCCAGCTCAAGTGCGGTCTGCGCGCGCAGGGCGGCATGAAAGGCCTGCACCACGTCAGCGCGCAGGCCGTTGCGCTGGCGTTGCAGTTCCAGCTGGGCAACGGTTTGGCCGGCGTTGGCCACATCGATACGAGCCCCTCGCTTGCCACCGAGTTCCAGGGCCTGGCTGAGGGTCACGGTGGTGGTGCTGGTGTCGCGGCGGGTGTCCTCGACCTCCCAGGCCAGCTCCGGGTTGGGCACCAGCCCGGCCTGGCGCCGCTCGCCTTCGGCGATGCCGATCTCACGGCCGGCGGCGGCAAGTTCTGGATTCTGGGCGAAGGCAGCAGTGATCGCCTGGGACAGGCTCAGGCGCTCGCCGGCCTGCAGGTCCGGCGCGATGGCGCCGGCCAGCAGCAGACAGAGCAAGGCAGTGTTGCGGGGGGTGAACCGGTTGCGCGGCACGTTGGAAGTCCTCCTCGGCAAGCGTCGGAAAGCATGGCGAGGGACTCTAGATAGAGCCGCTTATCGGCCCGGTGGCGCCAACATTACAATTTTGAAAGGTGGGGCTGCGCGCCAACCGCTGAAGGGGCCAGCGGCGTTCGATTACCGCACACATTTGCGGTGGGGCGGTCAAAGGAAATTGACGAAACTAACCAGGTGGTACAAATATCGCGACATCCAAAAACAACAAAGCGATGCCCCGCCATGACGCCCCGAATCCTCGTGCTCAACGGCCCCAACCTGAACCTGCTCGGCACTCGCGAGCCAGAACAGTACGGCCACGAAACCCTCGCCGACCTGGCCCAAGGCTGTGCCGACAACGCCCATAGGCTGGGGCTGGAAACCGAGTTCCGCCAGACCAACCATGAAGGTGAACTGATCGACTGGATACACGCCGCGCGTGGCCGCTGCGCCGGCATCCTGATCAACCCTGGCGCCTGGACCCATACCTCGGTGGCCATTCGCGATGCCCTGGTGGCCAGCGGATTGCCTGTCATCGAGGTGCATCTGTCCAACGTGCACAAGCGCGAGCCGTTTCGTCATCTTTCGTTTGTCTCCTCGATCGCGGTCGGCGTGATCTGCGGCCTCGGCAGCCACGGCTACCGCCTGGCCCTGGCGCACTTCGCCCAGTTGCTCAAGGAGCCGCGCACATGAGCCCGAACGTCGTTCTGGCCGGCCTCATCGGCCGTGGCATCCTGGCTTCGCGCACCCCGTCCCTGCATGAGCACGAGGGTGATGCCCAGGCCCTGCGCTACCTGTACCGGCTGATCGATGCCGACCAGCTTGGCCTGGATGACAGCGCCCTGCCCGACCTGCTCGATGCCGCCCAGCGCACGGGCTTTACCGGGCTCAACATCACCTACCCGTTCAAGCAGGCGATCCTGCCGTTGCTCGATGAATTGTCGGAGGAGGCACAGGGCATCGGTGCGGTGAACACCGTGGTGCTCAAGGATGGCAAGCGGGTTGGCCATAACACCGACTGCCTGGGCTTCGCTGAAGGTTTGCGTCGTGGCCTGCCGGATGCACCCCGCGACCAGGTGGTGCAGCTGGGCGCTGGGGGCGCCGGCTCGGCGGTGGCCCATGCGCTGCTCGGTGAAGGCGTCGGCCGGTTGGTGCTGTTCGAGGTGGATACGGCGCGTGGCCAGGCACTGGTGGACAACCTCACTGCCCGTTTCGGCGAAGGCCGGGCAGTGCTCGGTACGGAGCTGGCCGCGGCGGTGGCCGCGGCGGACGGGCTGGTCAACACCACCCCGGTGGGCATGGCCAAGCTGCCCGGCACGCCACTGCCGGTGGCACTGCTGCATGCCGGGCTATGGGTGGCCGAGATCATCTATTTCCCACTGGAAACCGAGCTGCTGCGCCATGCCCGGGCACTGGGCTGCCGCACGCTCGATGGCGGCAGCATGGCGGTGTTCCAGGCGGTGAAGGCCTTCGAGCTGTTCAGCGGCAGGGTCGCCGACGCCGGGCGCATGCAGGCGCATTTCGCCAGCCTCGGGTAAATCCGCACATGGCCTGCTCAAGCCTGTGGCAGCAACTGTCGGACCTGTTCGCGGGTTTACTCGCGAACAGGCCGGCACCGGCACGCCGCTAAGCCGGCAACATCCCCCGCACCATGAAGGCGGTCGACTCACGCACCTCGCGCCAATAGCGCTCCATATCCATCTGCTCGCTGCGGCACAAGCGCAGCAGCTGCAGGTGCCCGTAGTCGTTGAGCATGAACGCCGCGTAGTCGACATCCAGGTCGGCGCGCAGCTTGCCCAACGCACGCAGCTCACCCAAGAGCACCGCGATCTCACTCACCAACGCATCGTTGACCCGCTTGTATGGCGCCGGCAGCGTCGACTGATCCGGTCCCAGCAGGGGAATCACCTGGGGCAGGATCTCTCGCCACAACGTCGGTGACAGCACTTCGAAAGCGAACTCGGTCAGGCAGCGCTCGAAGTAGCAGATGGTGTCGATCGGGTCATCCAGCTCGGGAACACGCCGGCGCGCGGCGCTGATGGCTCGGTGGTCCGCCTCGCGCAGCTTCTCCAGGAGGATCTCCTGCTTGCTGCCGAAATAGGCGAACACCGTGGGCACCGACACCGCCGCCGAACGGGCGATCTGCTCCATGGTGGTGGTCTGGAATCCCTGGCTTTCGAACAGGCTCAAGGCCGACTGGCTGATGGCCTGACGGCGCAGGGCCTTCTGTTGCTCGCGCAATCCGCTCATGGCTCTCCTGGCTGGCGTTGGCGGGTAGGCGCCCAGCATAACGGCAAACTCATTCGATTAAAAATTTTATTGACTAAAATTTTTTATGGATTAAAGAATATTTCCACGTGATCGACTGACCACGCCGTACCTGCCCGACAACAAGCAGCGGGAGTCTTGCAATGCCCTCCCACGCCTGGCGTCTGCGGCCATCTCTCGCCAAGCCCACGAGTACCGCCATGACCGAACCTGCCGACCTGATCATCCACCGCGCCCGTATCTACACTGTCGACCCGCACCGCCCCTGGGCCAGTGCCGTGGCAGTCCGTGGCGAGCGCATCGTGCACGTGGGCGACGACCTGAGCGTGCAGGTCTTCCAGGGCCCCTCCACGCGCATGATCGACGCCCAGGGCAAGCTGGTGCTGCCAGGGTTCGTCGAGTCCCACTGGCACTTCTCCACCACGGCGTTCGCCCATCAGGCCTTCGTCAACCATGAGGATCCGCACCAGGTGCTGGCCGCGCTCAAGCGCTACGTGGACGAGAACCCCAACGAGAAAGCCGTCACCGGCATGGGCTGGGTTCAGGCCCTGGTGCCTGCGGACATGCTTCGCCGCGAAACCCTGGATGCGATCTGCGCCGACAAGCCGGTGTGCCTGCTGTCCACCGACTACCACTCCATGTGGGTCAACTCCAAGGCCCTGGAACTGGCCGGCATCGACCGCGACACCCCGCCCGTGGAAGAAGGTGCCAGCTGGTTCGAGAAAGACCCGCACACCGGAGAGCCCACCGGCCTGATCGTCGATGGCGCGGCCTATTCGGTGCTGATGCAACGCCTGAGTGACCTGGGTTACCTGCCGATCGGCATCGACCTCTACCTGCGCTCGATCGCCCTGTGGCAGGAAAAACTGGTCGCCGCCGGTATCACCACCGTGTTCGACGCAGGTTTCCTCGACCCCAGCGGCGACCAGTCACTGCTCTACCAGACCCTGATGCGCCTGGAAGACGAACAGCGCCTGAAATTGCGGGTGGTCGGCAGCTACATCGACATGGGGACCGACCCGGACCCGGTGGCCAGCCTCAAGGCCCTGCGCGCCGAATACTCAAGCCCCTTGGTCAAGGCCCAGGCGCTGAAGCTGATGCTCGACGGCACCGAGATGAACCACACCGCCTATCTGCTCGAGCCATACTGCGACAAACCACACAGTTGTGGCAGCACCACCATGCCGGAGGAAACCTTCGAGCGGCACGTGCGCGAAGCCGACCTCAACGGCATCGACGTGATGGTCCATGCGGTGGGCGACGGTGCCGTGCGCATGGCCCTGGATGTGTTCGAGCGGATCGGCACGAACAACCCGCCCCGCGACCGCCGCCACGTGATCACTCACGCCTTCCTCACCCACCCGGACGACATCCCGCGTTTTCGCCGCATCGGCGTGATGGCCAACACCCAGCTGCAATGGGGCGTGGTCGATGCCTATACCCAGGCCATCCAGAAGTCCTACGGCCCGGAGCGCTGGGCCTCGATGTACAAGTTCCGCAGTTTCATCGAGCAAGGCGTGACCGTGTCCATCGGCATGGACGGCCTGGCCTGCCAGTGCCGCTGCCAGCATCGCCCGGTGGAGCACATCGAGTCCGGCCATACCCGCCAGCTGGCAGGCGAACCCGATGCGCCGGTGATGCCGGACATCCACGAGAAGCTGAGCATCCCCCAGCTGATCGCCGCCTACACCATCAACGGCGCCTACCAGTTGGGCCTGGAGAAGGAAATCGGCTCGATCAGCGAAGGCAAGCGCGCCGACATCATCATCCTGGAGCAGGACCTGTTCGAGCTGGACCGCTACCAGATCGGCAAGACCGAGGTATTGCTGACTCTGATGAACGGCCAGGTCACCCATGACCACCTGAAGCGCTCCCTGACCTGACAGCAGCGCTTCACCCCGTCGCGGGCCTGCCCCGCGATGGGCATCCGCCATTTCATCCATCGGGCCCTAGAAAATGCACAACAACAATTCCCGGCTCCAGCGTGCTTCTCTCATCTTCATCGCCAGCACGGCAATCATCGTCATCGGCGTGCAACCCATGTTCATCGGCCTGTTGGCCGAGCGCCTGGCCCTCTCCCTCAGCCAGCAAGGCCTGGTGATCGCCATGGAGATGGGCGGTCTGGTCCTGGGCACCTTGCTGAGCCCGCTGCTGGCCCGCCAAGGCAGCCTGCGCCGGACCTACGTCATCGCCGCACTGCTGGCCCTGGCCTGCAACCTGTTCACCACCTCCAGCGCGAGCTTCCCGATGGTCCTGGCCTGGCGACTGTTCGCCGGTCTCGGCGGTGGCCTGTTGTATGCCAATGCCCTCAATGACCTAGGCCGACTGCCCGGACAGGACCGCTCCTTTGGCCTGGTACTGTTCCTGCAGACGGGCATCTTCGCGTTTTCCGCCGCGACCATGCCGCTGGTGGCAGAGGCGTTCGGCAGTTCGCTGGCAATCGCGTCGATGGCCGGCTGGTTCGGCCTGATCACCCTCGGTTGCATTGCCTTGCCGACATGCCAGGCCGTGGCCGGCTCCGCCGTGCTGGCCGTGAGTGGCCAGGGTTCGGCGCGCATTGGCCGTTACTCGTTGCTGGGCATGTTGTTCCTGCAACTGGCGATCTACAGCATCTGGGGCTTCGTCGAACAACTTGGACATGACCAGGGCCTGAGCGCCGTGGAAGTGGGTTGGGCATTCGGCATGGGCGTATTGGGTGGCCTGCCCGGCTCCGGCCTGCCGAGCCTGCTGGGCGCGCGGGTCAACCGTGGCCCGATGATCGGCCTGGGCTCGCTGCTGGTGCTGCTGGCGATCCTGTTGTTGGCAGGAGGCGCGCAGAACGCCATGAGCCTGTTCGTGGCCCTGTTCATCCTCAACTTCGGCTGGGCGTTGGCGCTGAGCTACTACATGGGTGCCATTGCCACCAACGACCCCCAGGGCCAACTCACGCCACTGGTGCCGATCACCCAGGCAGGCGCCGCTGCAGTGGCACCGGCGTTCATCTCCTTGCTGCTGCAGATGACCGGCAAGCCTTCGATCTTCATCACCGCGGCCAGCGCGGTGACCATCGGCTTTCTGCTCAAGTGCATGGCCGGGGTGAGGGAGCGGCAGAAGGCGGTGTGACCGGCCTGTTGGCAATCCCACTCCCACAAGGGAAATGCATTCCCTGCGGCTTGCGCCGTACCTGTGGGAGCGGGCTTGCCCGCGAAGCAGACAACGCGATGCCTGGCTACTCCACTCATTCACTCAGCAGCGCCTGGATAACCTTTTCCTGCCCGTCATAGTCCCCCTCACCGAAATGCACATGGCGCACCTGCCCCTGGCGATCGACGAAGTAATGGGCCGGCCAGAACTGGTTGCCCCAGGCATTCCAGATCCGGTAATCATTGTCCACCGCCACCGGGTAGGCGATGCCCAGGCTGGCCACCTTCTGGCGCAGGGTGCCCAGGTCGTGCTCGTAGTCGTATTCCGGCGTATGCACGCCGATCACCACCAAGCCTTGATCGGCATAACGCCGTGACCAGGCATTGACATGGGGCAGACTGCGCTGGCAATTGACGCAATCCCAGGTCCAGAAATCCACCAGCACGACCTTGCCTTTGAGCGCCGGGGCATCCAGCGGCGGTGAGTTCAGCCACTGGCTGGCGCCCGCCAGCGAAGGCATGGCGCCCTGCCCATCCCGCGCCGCCAGGTAACCGGCCAGGCCAAGCCCCAGCAACCCGAGGCCCAACCCGCCGAGCTTGAGCAACAGGCGTCGATCAATTCTCATGGCAACCGCCAGTGGCGTAGGTACGATACTCCACGCTCTGGCGCTGGCCGTGGGAGTCCAGGTAATCCATGCGGGTGTTGACCACGCCACAGGCATTGGCCTGGTCATCCTTGGTCGAGAGGACTTTCTTCACATCCAGATGGTCGCCATAACGGTACTGCATCACGCCGTCATTCATCGGCTGCGGGCTGGCCTGGGCATTGATGGCGCCCATGCCGAACAGGGCGAGCACAGTGGCGATGGCGAAGGTCTTGGTGGTCATGGCATCTCTCCTGCTGGGTGTTTGCAGAGGGGAAGTCTTCCCCTGTCGAGAGCCATTTCACCGCTGGCGGGTATCGCGCATGTGTCCGCACAGCGCGGATGTGCCTCCTGCTGTATCTGCCACATGGCCAGATACACTGCAATACAAAGCCCGGCCCGCAAGGACCCGGACGCTCGGTACACTGCGCCCACTCCTCTTCCGTACAGGAACCCTGCGATGGAACATGTCGATCACATCCTGATCGTCGACGACGACCGCGAGATCCGCGAACTGGTCGGCAACTACCTGAAGAAGAACGGCCTGCGCACCAGCATCGTCGCCGATGGCCGGCAAATGCGCGCCTTTCTGGAAAACGACGCGGTCGACCTGATCGTACTCGACATCATGATGCCCGGCGACGATGGCCTGCTGCTGTGCCGCGAGCTGCGCGCCGGCAAGCACCGCAACACGCCTGTGCTCATGCTCACCGCGCGCAACGACGAGACCGACCGCATCATCGGCCTGGAGATGGGCGCCGACGACTACCTCACCAAGCCCTTCTCCGCCCGCGAACTGCTCGCCCGGATCAACGCCGTACTGCGCCGCACACGCATGCTGCCGCCCAACCTGACCATCAGCGAAAGCAGCCGGCTGATCGGTTTCGGCCAATGGCGGCTGGATACCACCGCACGCCACCTGCTCGATACCGACGGCACCCTGGTGGCCCTGAGCGGCGCGGAATACCGTCTGTTGCGCGTGTTTCTCGACCATCCCCAACGGGTGCTCAGTCGCGAGCAACTGCTCAACCTGACCCAGGGCCGCGAGGCGGACATCTTCGACCGCTCCATCGATTTACTGGTCAGCCGTCTGCGCCAGCGTCTGGGCGACGATGCCCGCGAACCCACCTGCATCAAGACCGTCCGCAGCGAAGGCTATGTCTTCTCCCTGCCGGTGCAACTGCTCGAGTCGCCATCATGAGGTGGCCCCGCACCCTCGCCTCGCGCCTGGCGCTGATCTTCCTCACCGGGCTGGTGCTGGCCTACGGGCTGTCGTTCAGCCTGCAGTTCTACGAGCGCTATGTCAGCAGCCGCTCGATGATGCTGAACAACCTGGAGCAGGACGTGGCGACCTCGGTAGCGATCCTCGAGCGCCTGCCCGCCGACGAGCGCGCGACGTGGTTGCCCCGCTTGCAGCGACACAGCTATCGCTATCGGCTGGACCAGGGCCTCAGCGGCCAGGCCATGCCCAGCGAGGATCCACCCATGGCCGCCGAGTCGATCGTCAAGGCGATCGGCCATGACTATCGCCTGACGTTCCAGGAGATCCCTGGCCCCAATCCACGGTTCCAGGCCCACCTGCGGCTCGCCGATGGCGCGCCACTGACCATCGATGTCACCCCCACGGGCGTACCGCTGGCCAAATGGCTGCCGATGGTGCTGTTGATCCAGCTCGCGGTGCTGCTGGGCTGCACCTGGCTGGCCGTGCGCCTGGCCATTCGCCCCCTGACCCGCCTGGCCCGGGCGGTGGACGACCTGGATCCGGACAAGCCCGGCGCCCGGCTGGACGAAAGCGGCCCCCGGGAGGTGCGCTATGCCGCGGTGGCCTTCAATGCCCTGCAAGCGCGCATCGCCGCCTACCTGAAGGAACGCATGCAATTGCTGGCGGCCATTTCCCATGACCTGCAGACCCCCATCACGCGGATGAAGCTGCGGGTCGAGGTGATGGACGAAGGCCTGGAAAAAGACAAGCTCTGGAGCGACTTGAGCGCCATGGAACACCTGGTGCGCGAGGGCGTGGCGTACGCCCGCAGCATGGACAGCAGCACCGAAGCACCCTGCCGGATCAAGCTTGACGCCTTCCTCGACAGCCTGGTGTTCGACTACCAGGACAGCGGCGCCCAGGTCGAGCGCCGCGGCGCCACCGACGTTACCCTGCACACCCGCCCTCACGCCCTGCGCCGGGTGCTGGTGAACCTGGTGGACAACGCCCTGAAGTTCGCCGGCGCGGCGCAGCTGGAGGTCGAGCACTCAGGTGACAGCACCTTGATCCGTGTACTCGATGAAGGGCCAGGCATTCCTGCCGACGAACTGACCGAAGTGCTCAAGCCGTTCTATCGGGTGGAAGGCTCACGCAACCGGAGCACTGGCGGCACCGGATTGGGGCTGGCGATCGCCCAGCAACTGACCCAGGCCATGGGCGGGCAGTTGACCTTGAGCAACCGCAAGACCGGCGGGCTGTGCGCACAGATCGAGCTTCAGTGACGCGCTGATCGTGCGGACCGCCTCATGGCCCCATCGCGACTACACGCCGATACACAACCCCACGCCCTGGACACACTGCAGACACCCCGGTCCCCCACACTCCCCGTCACGCCTCGGGCCCAAGGCTCGAGCCACGATGCACACAACTGCAGAAAAGGGACCACGACCATGACCGCACTGCGCCACACCTTCGCCAGCCTCGACCGTTTCGGCACCTGGAGCGCCGACCTGCCCTTGCGGCTGTTCCTGGCCTGGGAGTTCTTCGAATCAGGCCTTGAGAAGCTCAACGGCGCCAACTGGTTCGCCGACCTGCAATCGAGCTTCCCTTTTCCGTTCAGCCTGCTGCCGCCCGGCGTGAACTGGCAGCTGTCGCTGTGGGCGGAGCTGATCTGCCCGCTGTTGCTGCTGCTCGGCCTGGGCACACGGCTCGCCTCGGCCATGCTGATGGTGGTGACAGTGGTGGCCATCGCCGCCGTGCATTGGCCGACACAGTGGTCGAGCCTGGCGGAGCTGGTCCAGGGTTATGCGATCACCGACCAGGGGCACGGCAACTTCAAGCTGCCGCTGATCTACCTGGTGGCCCTGCTGCCGCTGCTGCTCAAAGGTGCCGGCCGCCTGAGCCTGGACCACTGGCTCGGCGGCCGCTACCGGGCCCTGGACGTCAGAGTACCCGCCTGATCAGCGGCTCCAGGCGGCTGTAGCGCAAGCGCCGCAGCAGCTTGACCACTTCGCGCGGGTGCTCGCCCGCCTCGCCCAGCTCGTTGGGCGACGACAGCGACGGGGCGTGCCGACGGATGCCTTCAAGCTCGGCTTCCCGCGGCTCCAGCCATTGCCCGTGAGGGTCATCGATCAGCAGGCCGTTCTCCAGATCGAGGTTGAAGCCGCGAGGGTTGAGGTTGTTGCCGGTGAGCAGGCTGTAGCGCTCATCGATCCACATGCCCTTGGCATGGAAGGTGTGTCCCGGATCGTTCCAGATCCGTAGCCGCAACTGGCCGCTGGCAATGGCCGCCTCGCGCCGCCTGGCGAAGGCACGCAGGTTGTCCTCGTACAGATAGGGCAAGGCAGCGCTGGCGGTGAAGGGTTGCCCGGGCGCCACGTAGAAATCGTTGGCGGTACGGTGGCCGACGATCAGCTCGACCGTCACTCCACGGGCAAGCGCACGGTCGATCTCACTCAGCACGACCCTTGGCGGGTTGAAATAAGGCGTGCTGATCACGATCCGCGAACGCGCCACGGCCAACAGGGCACACACGCTGCGGTTGAGCGGGTTGCCACGGCCGATGCCCAGCAAGGGAATCACCCGCAGCCCCTCCCGGGCAGGCGCCGCGGGCAACGCGTAACTCATGTGCCGCAGGCGGGCACGCAGCCGGCGGATGGCACCCCGTAGGCGCTTGGTCGTCGGCGGCTCGGGCAAGTCCAGGCGAGGCGTCGCGGTGCTCGCCAGCATCTGCCGCACCAGACCGACCATGGCTTCGGCCAGGCCTGGGCTGTGGAACAGGTGGTAACGGTCCAGGCGGTAGCGGTCGAAGCGATGCAGGTAGACGTTGTTCAGGCTCGCGCCCGTGTAGAGCACCTGGTCGTCGATGATGCTGCCCTTCAGGTGCAGCACACCGAACAGCTCGCGGGTCTGCACCGGCACGCCATGGATGACCACATCCAGACCGTGGTGCTGACGCTGGGCCTGGTACCAGGCTGCATTGCCCGGTTGCCGGCCCGCTCCCAGCAGGCCACGCCGGGCACGGAACCAGTCGACGACGATGAGAACCTCCAGGCCTGGCCGCTGCGCCTTGGCCCGGTACAGCGCATCGAGCACTTCCTGGCCGGCCTCGTCCTCCTGCAGATACAACGCGACGATGACAATGCGCCGCGTGGCCTTGGCAATCAGCTCGAGCAGGCGGGTGCGGTAGCTCGCCGCATCGGGCAACACCTCGATGGCACCGGGCGCCAGGGCGAAGCCTTCCTGGGGTACCGGCACGGATTTACGGTTCAAGCGGTCCTCTCCTGTGCAAAGGGGGCTCTTGGTCATGGGAACATTCTGGCCCCTCTCCTCGGCCTCTACTATCGGGCCGGTTGCGGTATAGAACAACAAGTATTCGCAGGCTGATGACCATGCAAACATCATTGCGGGACAAGCCCGCTCCCACACACCGGTGGAAGCGGGCTTGTCCCGCGATTGCGTCGGTACTGTCCTGTCTTTATTGAAGGTCGAACCGGTCCAGTTCCATCACTTTCACCCAGGCCGCAACAAAGTCCTTGACGAACTTGTCCTTGCCATCGTCGCTGCCGTAAACCTCCGACAGCGCCCGCAACTGGGCATGGGAGCCGAACACCAGGTCGACCCGGGTGCCGGTCCACTTCACCTGGCCTGTCTTGCGGTCACGGCCCTCGAAGGTTTCGTTGTCCGCCGAGGTCGGCTTCCATTCCACCCCCATGTCCAGCAGGTTGCGGAAGAAGTCGTTGGACAGCACGCCGGGCCTGTCGGTGAACACGCCGTGCCGACTGCCACCGGCATTGGCGCCGAGCACCCGCAGGCCGCCGATCAACACGGTCATCTCAGGTGCCGTGAGGGTCAGCAACTGCGCCTTGTCCAACAACAGTTTCTCGGCCTTGACGCTGTAGCGGGCCTTGGAGAAGTTGCGGAAACCATCGGCCAAGGGTTCGAGCACCCCGAACGACTCGACGTCGGTCTGCTCCTGGGAGGCGTCCGTGCGCCCAGGCCTGAACGGCACGCTGACGGTGTGTCCGGCCTCCTTGGCGGCCTTCTCCACTGCGGCGCCGCCTGCCAGTACGATCAGGTCGGCCAGCGAGACCTTCTTGCCCCCGGCATTGAAATCGCCCTGGATCTTCTCCAGCACCTTGAGCACTTTATCCAGTTGCTCAGGCTGGTTGGCCGCCCAGAACTTCTGCGGCGCCAGGCGCAGGCGACCACCATTGGCACCTCCGCGCTTGTCCGAGCCCCGGAAGGTCGAGGCCGCGGCCCAGGCGGTGGTGACCAGTTCCGCCACGCTCAGGCCCGAGGCCAGCACCTTGGCCTTGAGGTCGGCGATGTCCTGTTCGTTGACCAGCGGGTGGTCGAGCGGCGGAATCGGGTCCTGCCAGAGAAGCACCTCCTGAGGCATTTCCGGCCCCAGGTAGCGCGACAGCGGGCCCATGTCACGATGGATCAGCTTGTACCAGGCACGGGCGAAGGCGTCGGCCAACTGCTCGGGGTTGTCCTTGAAACGTCGGGCGATCGGTTCGTAGATCGGATCGAAACGCAGGGCCAGGTCTGAGGTGAGCATGGCCGGCGCGTGGCGCTTGGCCGGATCATGGGCATCCGGGATCCGCCCCGCCCCCGCGCCGTTCTTAGGTCGCCACTGATGGGCACCGGCCGGGCTCTTGGTCAGTTCCCAATCGAAATTGAACAGGTTTTCCAGGTACTCGTTGCTCCACTTCGTCGGGGTGGAAGTCCAGGTCACCTCCAGGCCACTGGTGATGGTGTCGCCGCCTTTGCCGGTGCCGAACTTGTTCTGCCAGCCCAGCCCTTGCAGCTCGAGGCCCGCAGCTTCCGGCTCGGGGCCGACGTTGTCGGCGGGGCCGGCGCCGTGGGTCTTGCCGAAGGCGTGGCCACCGGCGATCAGGGCCACGGTTTCTTCATCGTTCATGGCCATGCGCCCGAAGGTCTCGCGGATGTCCTTGCCCGAGGCGACGGGGTCCGGATTGGCTTCCGGGCCTTCCGGGTTCACGTAGATCAGCCCCATCTGCACGGCGGCCAGCGGGTTTTCCAGGTTACGCTCGCCACCCAGGGCGCGGTCTTGTTCCTCACCGTGCTTCTGGGGCTCGGCCACCAGGTCACCCTGCCCGGGGGCCTGGGCCTTGCCGTAGCGGGTGTCGCCGCCCAACCAGACCTTCTCGGAGCCCCAGTACACGTCTTCGTCCGGTTCCCATACATCGGCGCGCCCACCCGAGAAGCCGAACGTCTTGAAGCCCATGGACTCGAGGGCGACGTTGCCGGTGAGCACGATCAGGTCGGCCCAGGAGATCTTGTTGCCGTACTTTTGCTTGATCGGCCACAGCAGGCGCCGGGCCTTGTCCAGGCTGACGTTGTCCGGCCAGCTGTTGAGTGGGGCGAAACGCTGCTGGCCGGAGCCCGCACCACCGCGGCCATCGCCGATGCGGTAGGTGCCGGCGCTGTGCCAGGCCATGCGGATGAACAGCGGGCCATAGTGGCCGAAGTCGGCAGGCCACCAGTCCTGGGAGTCGGTCATCAAGGCGCGCAGGTCCTGCTTGAGGGCCTGGAAGTCGAGGCTCTTGAACGCCTTGGCGTAGTCGAACCCGGAGTCCATCGGGTCGGATTTGGAGGAGTGCTGGTGAAGGATCCTGAGGTTCAGTTGGTCCGGCCACCAGTCACGGTTGCTGGTGCCACCACCAGCGGTTTGATGAAACGGGCATTTCGATTCATTCGACATCTGCGTGTACCTTTGGGTCGGTTGTCCAGATTCCCGGTCTAGGCCAGGTGTTCGCTCGCTGAGCACGCAGGCTCATGCATCCCTCATCACTCGTGTCGGCGCGTTGCCGGCACAGGCTTGCCAACGGCGGAAAAAGCAGGCGCCCCGGGGGTATCCCTGCCCCACGCCCACACGCCGTTTTCGCGGGGCAGGATGAAGACTAGCCGAGCGGTGGCAGGTTTCTAATAGAGAGGCTATGTGAGGATGATAGGCTGGGACTTTCAGGAAGATGGGCAGCCTTGCCGCCCCGGACACTCACTTGCCCCGCTGCATCCAGGCCGCGCCCAACCCGCTCAGACAGATGATGGCGATGCCCGTCAGGCTGGTGCTCTCCGGCACCTGGTCAAAAACCACCAACCCCAGCAACCCGGCGAAGACGATCTGACAGTAGCTGAACGGCGCCAGCAACGCCGGGGCGGCGCAGCGGAAGGCCTGGGTCAGCAGCAGGTGCGCGGTCATGCCGCAGCCGCCCAGGGCCAGCATCAGCAGGGCGTGGTTCCACTGCGGCAGCTGCCAGAAGAACGGCACCAGCGCGCTGAGCACCAGGGTATTGCACAGCCCGGCGTAGAAGTTGCTGGTGGTCGGGCTGTCGCAGGCGGCCAGCTTGCGGGTCAGCAATTGATAGAAGCAAAAGCCCAGGGCCGAGCCAAGGGGAAACAGGATCGCCGGCGTGAACATCGCTCCGCCCGGATGCACCACCACCAGCACACCCACGAAGCCCAGCACCACCGCCACCCACTGGCCGACGGTGACCCTCTCCTTGAGCAGCGGCGCCGACAGCGCGGTGACCAGCACCGGCGCGAGGAAGTTGACCGATGTCGCTTCGGCCAGCGGCAGGTACTGCAGGCCGGCGGTGAACAACAGGCTGGTGCTCAGCAGGCTCAAGGCGCGCAGGGTCTGCAGCACCGGCCTGCGAGTACGCAAGACGGCCAGGCCAGCCTTGGGCAGGAAGATCCCGGCCATCAGCAGGGTATGCACCAGATAGCGCGCCCAGACCACCATGACGATCGGGTACAGGCCACCGAGGAACTTGGACAACCCGTCGTGGCTGGCGAACAGGAAAGTCGTCATCACCATCAGGGCGATGCCACGCAGTGGCTGGTTGACTCCGGACAGCGAGGTACTGGAACTCATGGCGCTCTCGACGGGCGCGCGTGGCATGGGCCGGCGCAGGTATGGGGCGGATTCTAGAAGAGATGCGCCGGGATGAGAAATCCGCAGGGAGGGGTTTGTGTTCGCTGATCGACCGGATTTGCCTGCCAAGCAAGCGCTGCGGCATTCGGCACCGACAGGGCCCTTGTCCCGCGAAGCAGGCAGTGCGGAACAGGCGGTGGTCTTGATCATCAGGCTGTTGGACAGCTCGGTGATTGCACGGATGATCGACATCGCCTCACGGCTCTCGCACATGTCATGGACGAACGACTTGTCGATCTTGATCGCTCGAAGGGGAACGAGCGCGGTAGCCCAGGGACGAGTACCCGGTGCCGTTGCGCCTCAGTGTACGGACGACACCAGGAAATTGAGCAGTTCCGGTTCGTCCTCCAGTTCGATTGACCGCGATGCCCGGGGCAGGTCCACCAGCACCGCCTGGCAGAACGCCACGCCGGCAGGGTCCAAAGCATAGCAGCGCAGGAGCCAGTCCCCCGTGCCGCTGCACAACAGTTGCTGGGCGACGGCCTTGGCGATGCCCTGGCGGCGGTAGCGTTTGAGGATGAACAGATCGGCCAATTCGTTGACCTCAAGGCCAGGCAACTCGCTGCGCTCGATCAGCACGAAACCTGCGATGAATCCGTCCACCAGGATCAGGTCGGCACTCCAGCCAGGCGATTGCCAGTAACGGGCCAGGTGTTCTTCGTGGATGTAGAAGCGACCGTCCACTTCGACATCTTCAGCCTCCCAATCGGAGGACTCATACGCGTAGAACTGATAGAGGTTGCGGATCAGGTCGGCCTGGTCGAGGGTGGTCCGGAGCAGTTCGATGGGGGCTGGCATGGCGTGGCTCGGGTGGAAAGAGGCGCGATTCTAGCTAAACCAGGGGCCGCCAGGCGGCCCGTGGCATTCATTTTCCCTGCGGCACCGCCCTGCCCTTCACCGCCCGCGGCGGACATCTCAAGGCTTCGCAGCCTCCAGGGCGGCTTTGAGCGCGCTCGCATCGGTATATGCCTGCTGCCGGGAGAGGACGCCGTGGTCCAGTTGCAGCCAGAGCACCTGGCCATCCCCCACCCCGTAGCGACTGGCCACCCGCCCCTCGCGGTCGAGCATCACGCGGTAGTTGTAGTCGCGCATGGCCGGGATGGCGAACAGCTTGCCGATGATGGCCGGCATGCGCTGGATGTCGGCGACGAACACCGCATTACATGCTTCCAGATACCCCTTGGGCTGGTCGGCCAGGGCCGCCTTGACCAGCTTGGCGCCGTCCATGTCGCACGCCACCAGCAAGATGCGGGCATTGGCATCGAGGCTGTAGGGCTGGTCGTATTGGTCGAGCAGGGTCCAGGGAGCGAGTGCGTCGCCCGGTTCCAGGGCCTGGGCCAGCAGCGGGAGCAGGCTGAGCAACAGCGCGGCGGCGTACTTCATCGTGGGCATTCCCGTAGGACGATGGTTCAGCATAGCTCAGCGACCTGCGGGTCGCTATGCGTGCGCTGGTTGTCTTTCCCGTGCACTCCCAGCAAACTCATCCGGCCAGCCAGGAAGCGGAGTCAGCAGTGTCCACGCCACGTCAGTTCAGCCAGAAAACCAGTACCAGCAATATGCTGCGACTCAAGTCCGCCGCCGGTAACGGGCAGATGCCCTACCGGGTCGACTTTGTCTTGCTCGAGCACTTTTCCATGGCCAGCTTCACCGTGGCGATGGATGTACTGGTGACGGCCAACCTGCTGCGTGCCGACAGCTTTCGTTTCACTCCACTGTCGCCCAAGGGCGACCGGGTATTGAGCGACCTGGGCCTGGAGCTGGTGGCCAGCGAACTGAACGCCGCCAACCTCAAGGAACTCGATCTGCTGGTGATCTGCGGCGGCCTGCGCACGCCGCTCAAATACCCCGAACTGGACCGCATGCTCGGCGACTGCGCCGCCCATGGCATGGCCCTGGGCGGGCTGTGGAACGGCGCATGGTTCCTCGGTCGCGCCGGAGTGCTGGACGACTACGGTTGCAGCATCCACCCCGAGCAGCGTGCCAGCCTTGCCGAACGCAGCCCGCAAACGCGCCTGACCCCGGCCAGTTTCACCCTCGACCGCGACCGCCTCACCGCCGCCAGCCCCAACGGTGCCATGGAGCTGATGCTCGGCCTGGTTCGCCGCCTGTACGGCGATGCGCTGGCCGAGGGGGTGGAGGAGATCCTTTCGTTCTCAGGGGCCCGTTACCGCCAGGTCGGGCCAGGGGCGAAGAAGTCCATGAGCCTGCACCTGCGCACCATCGTCGAACTCATGGAGAACAACCTCGAGGAAACCCTGAGCCTCGATCAGTTGGCTTCCTACAGTGGCCGCTCGCGGCGCCAGATCGACCGCTTGTTCCAGGCCCAGCTCGGCACCTCGCCGCGTCGCTACTACATGGAGCTGCGCATCACCAAGAGCCGCCGCCTGCTGCAGTACTCCGACCTGTCGGTGATGGAAGTGGCGGTGGCCTGCGGCTTCGTCTCGGTGTCGCACTTCAGCAAGTGCTATGCGGCGTACTTCGGCTATCCACCGTCGCGCGAGCAGCGTCTGGGCGAATGATCGTCAGCACAAGCCCATGGCACCGGCTACGCCGGTGTTCGCGGGCCCTGCGTCAGGCGCGGATGTAACGCAGCACCGCATCGCAGATCATCTGCTTGTGGCGTTGCTTGATCTGCTCGTCGGAGAGGTCGATCTGGAAGATCTCGCTGAAGGTATGGCGGTTGGATACCCGGTAGAAACAGAACGAACTCATCAGCATGTGCAGGTCGATGACCTCGATGCCAGCACGGAACACCCCTTCCTCCACGCCACGGTGCAAGGTGCGGCCCAATGCCTCGAGCACCAGGCTGCTCATCTCGCGGATCACCGATGACTGCTTGACGTATTCACCGTAGTGGATGTTCTCGGTGCAGACGATCCGCACGAAGTCGACGTTGTGGTCGTGATGGTCGAACGTGAACTCCACCAACCGCTCGATGGCCTGCACGGCAGGCAGCGACTCCAGCTCCAGGCTGTGCTCGGTCTTGCGGATGTCACCGTAGAGCTTGACCAGGCACTCGACGTACAGCTGCTCCTTGCTGCCGAAGTAGTAGTAGATCATGCGCTTGGACGTGGCGGTGCGCTCGGCGATGGCATCGACCCGCGCCCCGGCCAGCCCTTGCTGGACGAACTCGTGAATGGCGGCCTGGAGGATGTCCTCGCGCGTTTTCTCTGGGTTGTTCTTGCGCGACCTGCGCACCCCTTCGATCTCAGGCTGGCCGAGGCTGACTACGGAATCACTCATACCCACTCACAGGCTGTTGTTTTGAATGGGGTGGGATTATCCGCGAGCGGGGCGGTGCAGGGAAGCGCGCTGTTGGCCTGCACCGCGCTGCCTGGGCGTGAGGCCGCTGGATGCCGGAGCGAAAGGGCCGCACAGCAATCCCTGCCACTCATTCAAAGACAGTTGCCCCCACCATGGTGACTACAGGACCGGCTTGCGCCCGCCCCCACTGCGTGCCTTGGCCAGCGCCGCCAGGCGCACCGCCACGTTGGCCGCGCCGTAGCCTGTGTAATCGCCCTTGCGCTGGAGTATCTCGAAGAAGAACCGCCCCTCGAACGGCTCGGTGTACACATGAAACAGCTCGCCGCCCTGGGCATCGCGGTCGTACAGCACGTTGTAGTACGCCAGCTCGCTGAGGAACTCGTCGTCGAAGTCGAAGCGCGCCGCCAGGTCGTCGTAGTAGTTCAGCGGGATCTCCAGCAACGGCACCCCCGCCTCCTTGGCCCGTGCCACCTGGCGGAAGATGTCATCGCACGCGAACGCGATGTGGTGCACGCCGGACCCTCGGTAGCTGGACAGCGCATGGGCGATGGCGGTGTTGCGGTTCTCCGAGATGTTCAGCGGCAACCGCAGGCTCGCGCAGGTGCTGCGCAGGGCGCGGCTCTTGACCAGGCCGTAGGGGTCGGGCAACACCACCTCGTCGTCGGCGGCAAAGTCGAACAGGCTCTTGTAGAACAGCACCCAGCTGTCCAGCGACTCGGCCGGCAGCGCCAGGGCCATGTGGTCGATGCGCTGCAAACCGCCGCTGGGCTCGGCATCAGGGGCCAGACGAAAATCGCTGTCGTAGATGGTCTGGCCCTCACCCGCCTGCTCCACTAGGTAGATCAGGCTGCCATCGGGGGCACGCACGGCAGGGATTTGCCGCTCGTTGGGCCCCACCAAGCCGCGAAACGGCTGGCCCCGATAGGCGGTGGCGCGCCCGAGCGCGGTCTGGCCGTCGGTGACCCGCAACGCCGTGGCGCACAACGACGGACCATGGGCTTCGAAGAAGTTGTGGGCGAAGGAATACGGCTCGGCATTGAGCACGATATTGATATCGCCCTGGCGCAGCAGGCGTACATCCTTGCTGCGGTGCTGCCCACTCTCGGCAAAGCCCAGGCGCTTGAGCCAAGCGCCCAGGCGCGCGCCCACGGTCTCGTCCACGGCGAACTCGAGAAACTCCACGCCCTCGTAGCCGCTGGCCGCAGGCGGGTCGAACAGCACACCCGGCTCCACGGCCCGTGCCTGCCGGGCGAGCCGCAGACGGGTCTGCTCTTCCAGGTAGAGCAGCGAGCGCAGGCCGTCGGCAGCGTTCTGCCGGGGCGGCGCCGCGCGAAAACCATCGTTGAAGATCTCCAGCGACAGTGGACCACGGTAGCCGGTGGCCAGGATCGGCGCGAGGAAACCCGCCAGGTCCATCTCGCCCTGCCCCGGGAAGCAACGGAAATGCCGGCTCCACTCCAGCACGTCCATGGCCAGGATCGGCGCATCGGCCATCTGCACGAAGAAGATCTTCTCGCCGGGGATGTCGTGGATGGCACTCGGGTCGCCCTTGAGCGACAGGGTGTGGAAGCTGTCGAGGATCACCCCCAACGCGGGATGGTCGGCCTGGCGCACCAGGTTCCACACCTGCTGGTAGGTATTGACGTGGCGTCCCCAGGCCAGCGCCTCGTAGCCGATGCGCAGACCGCGCTGGCCGGCATGCTCGGCGAGCAGGCGCAAATCGTCCACCAGCAGTCGCTCCTCGCCCAGGGCATCGGCCTGGACGTTGCTGCACACCAGCACCAGGTCGGTACCCAGCTCCTGCATCAGGTCGAACTTGCGCTCGGCGCGGTCGAGGTTCTTCTGCAGGCGATCGCGGCGGCAGCCCTCGAAATCGCGGAACGGCTGGAACAGCGTGATCGCCAGCCCCAGGTCGTGGCACAACTGGCGGACTTCACGCGGGCTGCCGGCGTAATACAGCAGGTCGTTCTCGAAGATCTCGACGCCGTCGAAGCCGGCGGCGGCAATGGCTTCGAGCTTTTCCGGCAGTGTGCCGCTCAAGGACACGGTGGCAATCGAACACTGCATGCGGGAGTTCCTTGTTGTTGGCGCGCGACCCGAAGGCCTGCGCGGGCTGACGGTCACAGGCCCCTGGGCGCCTGGCACGATCGATTATTCGCAGGTAAAGTCAGCCACGCAATGCGTTTTGTACGAAACAGTTAGTTTTTGTTCGATTACCGCACAAAAGCGGATTTGGCGAATTGATTCAGTGTTCCCCCTGGACAACCATGAATTCCAGCAACGGCCGTCCCGCCCACGTTCAGCGGGCGCCGTGCTGACAGGCCCAGCGTCACGGCATAATAAATTCAATAACCGGGTACCGACCTATGCACATTTCCCTCGCCCTGCGACCCGCACCTGCTCGTTCGTCCCACCATCGGCATCAGTCATCCACTGATCACTCCTGAACAGCCTACGGCGCTGATTGACAAGAACAACGGAGAAAACGATGGCCCACTCCAACTCCCAAGCCAGGAAAGCCACCGCCAGCGGATGGATCGGCTCGGCACTCGAGTACTACGACTTCTTCATCTATGCCCAGGCTGCGGCGCTGATCTTCCCGCAGATATTCTTCCCCTCCACCGACCCGAAAATGGCCATCATCGCCTCGCTGGCGACCTACGGCGTCGGCTACCTGGCCCGCCCGCTGGGTGCCCTCGTGCTCGGTCACTGGGGCGACACCCGCGGACGCAAGAACGTCCTGCTGCTGTGCATGTTCCTGATGGGCCTGTCGACCATGGCCGTCGGCCTGCTGCCGACCTACCACGACATCGGGCTGCTGGCCCCGGCCCTGCTGGTAGTGCTGCGCCTGGTCCAGGGGTTCGCGGTGGCCGGGGAGATCTCCGGAGCCAGCTCGATGATCATGGAGCACGCGCCGTTCGGGCGGCGAGGCTACTACGCCAGCTACACCCTGCAAGGGGTACAGGCCGGCCAGGTGATGGCGGCTGCGGTGTTCTTGCCGCTGGCCTGCTTCATGCCCAGCGATGCCTTCAATGAGTGGGGGTGGCGCATCCCGTTCCTGATGAGTGCGCTGGTGCTGGTGGCCGGTTACTTCATCCGCAAGGAAGTCCACGAGACTCCGGCCTTCGTGAGCGAGGAAAAGCAGGACAACGTCGCCAAGTCACCGATCAGCGAAGCCTTCCGTCACAGCTGGAAATGCATGGTGCTGGTGGCCTTCATGGCACTGATGAACGTGATCCCGGTGGTGGCGACCATCTTCGGCGCGGCCTACGCGGTGCAGCCGGCCTATGGCATCGGCTTCGAAAAGAGCGTGTACCTGTGGATCCCGGTGGTGGGCAACGTTGTCGCGGTGCTGGTGATTCCCTTCGTCGGCGACCTTTCCGACAGGATCGGTCGTCGGCCGACCATGATCGCCGGTTGCCTGGGCTCGGGCCTGCTGGCCTTCGCCTACCTGTATGCGATCAGCATCCAGAACGTGCCACTGGCCTTCGCCATGTCGATCCTCATGTGGGGCATGGTCTACCAGGGTTACAACGCCGTGTTCCCAAGCTTCTACCCGGAACTGTTCCAGACCCGTTACCGCGTCTCGGCCATGGCCATCGCACAGAACGTCGGCACCATGCTCACCGCCATGCTGCCCGCACTGTTCGCCACCGTCGCCCCACCCGGCTCGGACAACATCCCGCTGGTGGTCGCAAGCCTGGCTTTCTTCATCACCTGTCTGTGCGCCCTGGCGGCCTACATCGCGCCGGAGACCCACCGTCTGGCGATGGAGGACCTGGGCAACCCGCAGGCCAGGCCCATGGAGAAAGGGGCCTACGAGGCGAGTCGCAAGAGCAGCTTCCAGGCCGTGGGCCACTGAAGGCCGTAGGCCCATTCGCGGGCAAGCCCGCTCCCACAGGGGTCACCACCAACCCCGTGGAGCGGGCTTGCCCGCGAATGGGCGCAAAGCGGCCCCAGTGATGTCAGCCGTTGACGACGGTCTGAAGCTTCGCCCACAACTGCTCCACATGCGCCCGCTCGGTCGGCAGCGCCCCCACCGACACCCGCACCATCCAGCGCCCTTCCAGGGTCGCCGGGGTCACATAGGCATCCCCTGAGCCGTTGAGCCGGTCGGCCCAGGCCCGGGTATGCGTGTCCAGGGCATCGCCTTGCAGACCTGCCGGGCGATGACGAATGCACAGCGTCTGCAGTTGCACCGGCGCCAACAGTTCCCACTCGGGGGCAGCCTCTATCTGCTCGGCCAGCCAACGGGCGTTGTCCAGGTCGCGGCGCAGGCGCTGCTGCAAGGCTTCAACGCCTTCGCTGCGCAACATGAACCACAGCTTCAGGGCGCGGAAACGTCGGCCCAGGGGAATACCCCAGTCGCGCAGGTTCTTCACCTCGCCGTCGACCGCCGATTGCAGGTAGCTGGGGTTGGTGCTCATCACGCGGATCAGGTGTTGCGGGTCACGCACGTAATAGATCGAGCAGTCGAAGGCCACACCCAGCCACTTGTGGGCGTTGACCACCACCGAGTCGGCCAGCTCGATGCCGTCCCACATCCAGCGGCATTCCGGGAGGATCATCGCGGAGCCGGCCATGGCCGAGTCGACATGCAGCCACAGTTTGTGGGCCTGGGTGATGACCCCGATCGCGGCCAGTGGATCGAGCGCGGTGGTGGCAGTGGTGCCGGTGGTGGCGACCACCGCGCAAGGCTGGTTGCCGGCAGCCAGGTCCTGCTCGATGGCCGCCTGCAACGCGTCAGGGCGCATGGCGAAACGTTCGTCGGTGGGAATCAGGCGGATGTTCTGGCGACCGAAGCCTGCCAGCAGCGCGGCCTTGTCCACCGAACTGTGGGCATGGGCACTGACATAGACCACCAGCGGCTTGGCCTGGGCCTGCAGGCCACCGCGCACCAGGGCGTAGTCGGTGGCACGCTCGCGGGCGCAGATCAACGCCACCAGGGTGCTGGTCGACGCGGTGTCCTGGATCACCCCGCTCCACTGATCCGACAAACCGAGCAGTTGGCGCAGCCAGTCCAGGGTGGTTTCCTCCAGTTCGCTCAGCGCCGGGCTCGATTGCCACGACAGGCCAAGCACACCCAGCCCGGTGCTGAGAAAATCGCCCAGCACGGAGGACAGAGTGCCATTGGAGGGGAAGTAACCGTAGAAGTTGGGGTGTTGCCAATGAGACAGGCCCGGCATCAGCAGCTTGTCGACGTCGGCGAGGATCGCCTCGAACGGCTCACCTTGGCGCGGCGCGCCGGCGGGCAAGGCGGCCTTGAGGTAGCCCGGCTCGACCTGGGCCATCACCGGGCGTTCGGCGACGCCCTGGCGGTAGTCGGCGATCAGGTCGATCAGTTGGTGGCCGTACTTGCGAAAGTCTTCCGGGTTCACGGGCAATCTCCTAGGGCAATGTAGGCGGTAGAGTCTAGGTGCCCGCCGCGCGCCGAAGAACCCCGCTTCGCGCATAGTTGCTATGGCGAAGGCGCATGCCCGCCCTGCACGCCGAACTGCGACTGGCGCCACAACTCGAATACCCGGTTGCGCAGCCAGCGGTGCTCGGCCGAGGCCTGCAGACGCTGGTGCCAGACCACCCAGTAGCGCTGGGTATGGTCGATGAAGCCCAGCGGCCGCCAGGCCAGTCGGTGCAGGCGACACAGCTGGCGGGCTATGTGCTCGGGCACGGTGGCCAGGGCCTGGCCATTGCCGATCACCTGCACCGTGGCAGAGAAAAACGGCACTTCCAGGCTGATCCGCCGTTGCAGGCCTTGGGCACGCAAGTGACGGTCGATGAAGCTGTCCTTGTCGCCGCCACCGGAAATACGCACATGCTTGAAGGCCAGGTAGTCGTCCTGGCTCAAGGTGTCATGGCGTGTCAGCGGGTGGTCAGGGCGCATCAGGCATACTGCGCGGTCCTCCCCCAGCAGGCGCCCGTGCAGGTTGGGCGGGGACTCGTCGAACAAGGTGGTGGCCAGATCGATCTCGCCACTGGCCAGCAAGGCGTACTGCCCGGCCTGCCAGGTGCGGTACTCCAGGGACACGCCCGGGGCCTCACGTTCCAGAGCGCTCACCAGGAGCGGCAGCATGTGTTCGGCCACATAGTCCGAGGCGGCCAGGCAGAAGCGCCGCTCGCAACGCGCCGGGTCGAAGGCTGCGGGTTGGCGCAGGGCTGCCAGCTCTTCGAGCACCTGACGCAACGGCTCGACCAGCGACTCGGCGTGCTCGCTGAGCACATAGCCACGTCCTTGGCGGACCAGGAGCGGGTCGTCGAAGGCTTCACGCAGGTTGGCCAGTTGGCGGCTCAAGGCTGACTGGCTGGTGCCGAGGCGTTCGGCGGCGTGGCTGAGGTTCTTCAACTGCAGGAGGCAGTCGAGGGTGCGCAGGTGGGCAAGGCTCAGGGAGGCGAAGCTGGGGTTCATGGGTCCGACTCCGGGACGCAGGCGAAGGCCTTGCATTCGAATCGCCAGACAAGCCCACTCCCACAGGTTGGTCGCAGCCCTGAGCGTGCGCCATGCCTGTGGGAGCGGGCTCGTCCCGCGATGGGGGCCCCGCTGATCAGTCGGTCAGGCCGACATAGACGTTCTGCACGTCATCGTGACCGTCGATCGCCTCGAGGAAGGCCTCGACTTCGGCCAGCGCTTCGGCGCCCAGGCTGGCGGCGCTGACAGGGTTCTTCGGGGTGTAGCCGATCTTGGCCGAGGTCACGGTGAAGCCGTGCTCCGGCAGGGCTTTCTGGACGGCATCCAGGTCGGTGGTGTCGGTGATGAACAGGGTCGAGCCCTCTTCCTCGCCGTCCTCGAAGTCCTGGGCGCCGGACTCGATGGCCGCCAGTTCAGGGTCGGCATCGCCGCTCGGAGTGGCTTCGATCAGGCCGACGTGGTTGAAGTCCCAGGCCACCGAACCGCTGGAACCCAACTGGCCCTTGCGGAAGGCGACGCGGATTTCGGCGACGGTACGGTTGACGTTGTCGGTCAGGCACTCGACGATCAGCGGAACCTGGTGCGGAGCGAACCCTTCATAGGTCACCGCGTGGTACTGCACCGAATCGCCGTCCAGGCCCGCGCCCTTGCGGATCGCGCGCTCCAGGGTCTCACGGGTCATCGAAGCCTTCTTGGCCTGCTCCACCGCCAGGCGCAGGCGTGGGTTCATGTCAGGGTCGGCGCCGGACTTGGCGGCGATCTGAATTTCCTTGGCCAGCTTGCCCATGATCTTGCCTTTGGCATTGGCTGCGGCTTCTTTATGTTTGGCTTTCCACTGTGCGCCCATGTCGACTCTCTTTGTTTCAGGCGGCCGGTTCAGGAAGCGACCGGCCAAAAGTGGGAGCAGTTTATACGCCCTCGCCGGCTTGATCGACAAGAAATCTCACAGGGGCCGCAACGCGGCCCCGTCAGTTTCACGCCTTGTCGGCCTTGCCCGCCGCCGCCGCGAACTTCGCCAGACGTACGTCGAGCCGCCGTGGGCGCGCGCCACGGTCCTCGGCGCGTTCCTTGCGACGGATGGCGTTGCGTACCATCAGCGAGCCAAGGTAGCGGATCGGCTCCGGCGGGAAGTAGCCCAGCGGCCCCTTGACCAGCGGCGAGCGGGTCCAGGGGTTGTCCTGCCCCAGGGCCAGGGACGACAGGATCTGCCCCCCCATGTGGCACGGTCCGACGCCACTGCCGGAATAGCCAAAGCCGTAGAACACATTGCCCTGCCCGTCCAGTCGGCCGAAGAACGGCAAGCCGGTCACCGAGCGATCCGACGGCCCGTTCCAGCTGGCCGCCAGTGGCACGTCGGCCAGGGCCGGGAAGAAATCGCCCAGGCTTTCGCGCAACAGCGGCTGGTACGGTGACGGTTGATCGAACACCGGCAGCATGCGTCCGCCGTAGGCGAAGGTGTTGCCGCCCTTGCCCAGCATCAGCCGACCATCGCTGGTGTTGTGGTAGTAGTGCACGAAGATCCTCGAATCCAGGACGCTGACGCCACTGACCAGGCCGATCTCGCGCAGCAACTCCGGGCAAGGCTCGGTGATGACCATGTCGCTGGAGACGATCGCCACGCTGCGCTCGAACTGCGGGAAGGCCCGTGCCATCCAGGCGTTGAGGCCCAGGACCACGCGGTCGGCGCGGAGGGTCCCGCGGGCGGTGCGTACCTGTACCGGTGTACCGTGCTCCAGCCCGGTCATGGTCGTACCTTCATGGATACGCACCCCCCGTTGCAGGGCCACCCGGCGCAAGCCACGCACCAGACGACCCGGCTGCACCGTGGCGGCGGCTGGCGAGTACCAGCCTTCCAGATGACGGGCCGAGCCCGCCAAACGCTGTACCTGTTCCAGCGGCAGGCGCTGGAACGAATTGATCCCTTTTTGCTCCAGGGCCGCGATCACCGCATCGGTGCCGCCGACTTGGGCGTGGTTGGTCGCGGTATACAAGGTGCCATCCATGCGGTAGTCGCACTGAATGCCGTTGGCCGCGCAGAACTCGCCGATGGCGGTGATGCTGCGCTCCGACTCGCGCACCAGGCGCACCGCCTCCTCCACCCCGAACAGCCGTTCGAGGGTGAAGTACTTGGCCGACCACGACAATGCGCATCCCCCGTTCCGGCCGCTGGCCCCGGCACCGCAGATGTCCGCCTCGATCAGCGTCACATCCAGCCAGGGCGCCTGCTCCTTGAGCATCAGCGCCGTCCACAACCCGGTGTAGCCACCGCCGACGATGCACACATCGCAACGTGCATCGCCGATCAGCGGTGGGCACACCGCCTCGTCTTCCGTGTCCAAGGCCTGTTGCAGCCAGAAGGGTCTCATTGATCGCTTTCCTTTAGGTGCGCGCCGGCTTGATCGCCATCGCGGTGTTGGGTGCCACGTCATTGGCCTCGGCGATGCTGGCCGGGCGGCTGTTCCAGTGCGGCAACAGGACCAGGGCCGAGAACAGTGCGGTACCTGCGAAGATGATGAACACCGTGACGCTGTCGAAGTAGCCTGGCAGCAGACCGCCGAGCACCGCGCCCACCGAACCGCAGCCGTTGACGAAGCCTGCGGCGGTGGCGCCGGACTTGGCAGTGCCGAAGTCGATGGCGGCCGCGCCGCTGATCATCGAGTCCGGTCCGTAGAGGGTCAGGCCCATGACGAACAGCAAGGCCACGACCAGGACAATGCTGCCGGTGTGCATGGCCCCCATGAACGCTGCCAGGGTGATGGTCAGCAGTACCAGGCTGATGACACAGGCCGGCATGCGGCGCGCGCCGAACAGCTTGTCCGAGGCCAGGCCGATGATGATCGGCCCGAGCAGGCCGGCCAGCTCGAAGGCGGTCGGGATGATGGCCGCGCCCACCTTGCCCACCGAGGGCATCTGTTCGAAGACGATCACCGGCCCCCACAGCAAGATGGCGTAGCGCGCCGGCTTGAGCATGAAGTAGGCCAGGCCCAGGGTCAGCACGGTGCGGTTGCGCAGGATCTCTTTCAAAGGTTCCCACACGCTGCCCAGGGTCGCCCCCGGCGCCATGCTCTGCGGCTCGGGTTCCACCGCTGGCAAGCCGACATCCTCGGGCTTGTTGCGCTGGAAGATGAAGAACAGCACAGCCACGCCCGCCACTACCGCGGCGCTGGAGAAGAATGCGGCGTGCCAGCTGCCGACCAGGGTATAGGCCCACCAGCCGGCGAACGGCGAAGCCACCAGGCCGCCGAAGGCATAGCAGGAACTCCACAGGCCCAGCACCCGGCCACGCTGCACGGCCGGGAAGAAACTGCCGATGTTCTTGCACAGTCCCGCCCACCCGGTGGACTGCGCCAGGCCCTGGATCAGCATGCAGGTGGCGAAGATCGGGAAGGTCGCGTAGCTGCCCATCACCACGGCAGCGGCAGCGGAGATCAGCAAGCCACCGAGCACCACCACGCGCGGCCCGAAACGGTCGGCGAGCATGCCCCAGGTGAACTGGCCCACGGCATAGGCGGCCAGGTAGATACCGTCGAGGTTGGCCATGGCGGCCTTGTCGAGCATGAACGTCGGATCCTCGCCGATGCCAAGCTTGGCGACCGAGAAGGCTTTGCGAGTGAAGTAGAAGGCCGCGTATGCCAGCCAGGTGATTGCGAAGATCTGGACACGCCAGCGCTTCATAGCCGCTAGGGATTGATTCATTTGACTCTGACCTCTTTGCTCGAGTGTGCCGGCAGAATGTGAAAAAACGCCTGTTTTGTTGTTGTGTTGCGCACTGCATGACGAGGAGGACCGTCACTGGTCAGATGGCACCGGTGATCGAAATGCTCCACTGGAGACCATGGTCCCCGGTCACTGCCTTTTGGCAGCACCGTCGGACTGTCGGACATGGAAGCAGTTGGTGACTGATAAATAAAATCGATTTATCGTATTTCACACATAAGCCAAGCTTGTTACGGAGTGGTCATGTCGGTCTCCCACGCTCAACTCAAGGCCTTTCACGCAGTCGCCGAACACGGCAGCTTCACCCGCGCCGCCGAGAAACTCTTCCTGACCCAACCGGCGGTCTCCGACCAGGTGCGCAAGCTCGAGGAGCGCTATGGCGTATTGCTGTTCCATCGCAACAAGCGCTCGGTGCAACTGACCGACCTGGGCGAGCGGCTGCTGGGTATCACCCAGCGCCTGTTCGCCTGCGAAACCGAGGCGGAGGAACTGCTGCAGGACTCCCGCGCCCTGCACACCGGCAGCCTGGTGCTGGCCGTGGACGCCCCGGTGCACGTACTGCCGCAGATCGCCCGTTTCTGCCAGCGTTACCCGGGTATCCAGGTGAAGATCGAGACCGGCAACACCGACGAGTCCCTGGCCCGACTGTTCAGCTATCAAGCGGACCTGGCGCTGCTCGGCCGTGATGTGGATGACGAGCGGCTGTTCTGCGTGCCCATGCGCCGCGACCCGATGGTGGCGTTCGTCTCCCACAACCACCCCTGGGCAAGCCGCGGCGCCATCCACCTCGCCGACCTGGACGACACCCCGCTGGTACTGCGCGAACCCGGCTCGGTGACCCGCCAGACCCTGGAGGAAGAAATGCAACGCGCCGGCCTGCGCATTCGTTCGGCGATCCAGGTGGAGGGCCGTGAGGCTGCACGCGAGGCGGTGGTGGTGGGAATTGGCGTGGGCGTGGTCTCGGCGGCCGAGTTCGGCGCCGATGCACGGGTATGCGCCTTGCCGATCTTGGATTGCCAACGGCACCTGACCGAAACCCTGGTGTGCCTGAGCGAGCAACGCACCCGGCGGGTCGTGGCGACCTTCCTGCAGATGGTGCAGGACGAACGCTGAGCAATCCCGGTGGGAGCGGGTTCACCCGCGAACAGGCCGGGGCAGGCAGCACAAGACGTTAGCCGTCAGCATCGCCCGATGACATATGCTCAAGACACGTTGTTGCCCAGGGACACACCGCATGCTGTACCGCCTTGCCGCCGACACCTTGGTCCTCCTGCACCTGGCGTTCATCCTGCTGGTGCTGTTCGGTGGCCTGCTGGTGGTCAAGTGGCGCCCTGCCCTGTTCGTCCACCTGCCGGCCCTGGCCTGGGGCCTGGCGGTGGAAGGCCTGCACCTGGCCTGCCCGTTGACCGGCTGGGAAAACCGCATGCGCGCGGCAGCGGGCCAGGCGGGTTACGAAGGCGGCTTCGTCGAACACTACATCTGGCCGCTGATCTACCCCGCCGGGCTGACCGGGCAGGTCCAGACGCTGCTGGGGCTGTTCGTGCTGGCGCTCAACCTCGCCGTGTATGGCTATGTGGTCTGGCGCTGGCGCCGCCGCCCTAGCGGGTAGCGATCACGAACAGACGCGGGAACGGCAACAGCACCTTGCCGTCGCTGGACGGCGGATAGTCGCGCTGCATGGCTTGCAGGTACAGCTGCAGAAAATCCGTCTGCTGCGGGTCGTCCAACCGCGCCAGGTATGGGCGCAGCGCCGAGCCCTTGAACCACTCCACCACCGCCTCGGCGCCACCGGTCAACGGATGGTGATAGGTGGTGCGCCACACGTCCACGCGGCTGCACAGTGGGCTGAGCAAGTCGTAGTAGAACGCTGCGTTGTGCCGGGGCGGCAACGAGAAGTCGGCGAACTGCTCGGCCCAAGGGCCTTGGTTGGCGATCTCGCGTAACTGGCGATGGGCGGGTTCGTCGAGGTTGTCAGGGGTCTGCACGGCGAGGCTCCCGCCCTCGGTGAGCTGACGAATCAGGTGCGGGTAGAGGGTGCCATGGTCAGGCACCCATTGCAGCGAGGCGTTGGCCAGGATCAGGTCCTGGGGCTCTGCGGCAGACCAACTGGCGATGTCGCCGATTTCACAACGCACCTGCGGCACGCACAGGCGACGGCGCTGGCGCGCCTGGTCGATCATGTCCGGATCGCTGTCCAGCGCCACCACCATGGCATCGGGATGCTGACCGCGCAGCACTTCGGTGGAATTGCCCGGCCCACAGCCCAGGTCGGTGGCATGACGTACTGGACGCGGTGGCACCGCAGCCAGCAGGTCGCGCACGGCGCGGGTGCGCTCATCTTCGAACAACGAATATTGGGTAGCGGACCAGGCCATGACGGGGCTCCTGCGGCAGGCTCGATGCCAGAAGCATAAGCCATCCGGGCCTGTGTCGTGGGACTAGACCTCGGTCAGCGGGATGTCACCGGCACCGCCCTTGCCTTCGCGTCGTTCGCTCATCCAGTCATTGACCTGCTGGCCGAACTGCGCCGGTGCCTTGCGCCCGAAACGCCGGGCCAGATCCAGGATGGTCTGCTGAGCCAAAGCCTCCTCCATGCGCTTTTGTGCACCCAGCATCACTGCATGGATGGCGCAGGTGCCCTCGGTGGCCCAGCCAGGAGGCGAGCCCTCGAAGAGGGTGCAGCGCTCGCGGATCTCGCGGCAATCGAAGATTTTCTTCTGCCCATCGATGGCGCGGACGATGTCCAGCACGGTGATCTCATCGGACGGCCGCGCCAGGCGAAAGCCGCCGCGCACGCCTTCTGTTGCAGCCACAAGCCCGGCACGGGCGAGCTTGGTGAACACCTTGGCCAGGTACTCCTGGGGCACGCCTTGCAATTCGGCCAGGTCGCGGACGCTGGAGTCGCGGCTGTCACCGCGCTCATCCACCAAAAACAGCAGGCAATGGATGCCGTACTCGACGCCGGCACTGTAAAGGGACATGTCAATCTCCGACCAATATTGTCGCAAACATTACGCCATTCTTGGTCGCCAAGCAAAACCAAGCGGTACCACCCGTCCAACATTCGATCGCCGAAAAACCTTTAAAACGCAGGTTTCAGCCAAATCCTGGACGACACGTACAGCACGGTATGCAAAAAAACCTTGCCGACCTTAACTACGATCAATAAAGTCGTAGTTACTCGGCGACAGTGCGGATCTTCGCCGAAGGCTCTTCCAACCCCTTGCGAACCCTCTTGGAGCACCTTCATGAACCCACATATCTTGATCATCGGTGCCGGCTTTGCCGGTGTCTGGAGCGCCCTGAGCGCCGCCCGCCTCCTCGATCAGGCCCAGCGTGGCGACATCGGCATCACTGTGCTGGCCCCCCAGGCGGAGCTGCGCATCCGCCCGCGCTTCTACGAGAGCGACGTGCACAGCATGAAGGCTGAGCTGGGCGCGCTGTTCGAAAGCGTGGGTGTCACCTTCATCAAGGGGTACGCCCAGACCATCGATGTGCAAGGCCGTACCGTCGGCTACACCGATGCCGACGGCCAACCGCGGCAAATCGGCTACGACCGCCTGGTGCTTGCCGCCGGCAGCCAGGTGGCCCGCCCAGCGGTCCCAGGCCTGGCCGAGCACGCCTTCGATGTCGACCAGATGGAATCGGCCATGCACCTGGAACAGCATCTGGTTGGCCTGGCCGCGCAGCCGGCCTCCCCGGCCCGCAATACCGTGGTGGTGTGTGGCGGCGGCTTCACCGGCATCGAGACGGCGACTGAAATGCCGGCGCGCCTGCGCGCCATCCTCGGTGACGACGCCGCCTTGCGTGTGCTGGTGGTCGACCGTGGCGCCAGCGTTGGCGCGGCGCTGGGCGCGGGTATCACGCCCTCGATCGTCGAGGCCTGCGAACAGGCCGGCGTGCAGTGGCTGACGGGGCGCTCGGTGGTGGCGGTCGATGCAGGCGGCGTGACCCTGGACAACGGCGAATACATCGCCAGCAAGACCGTGGTCTGGACCGTGGGCGTCAAGGCCAGCCCGCTGACGGCACAGGTGCCCGGCGAACGTGACGGCTTTGGCCGCCTGCGGGTGGATGACCACCTCAAGGTGATCGGCCAGGCACATATCTATGCCACCGGCGATGTGGCCTGGGCGGCGGTGGACGGGTCGGGCAATCACGCCCTGATGACCTGCCAGCACGCCATCCCCATGGGCCGCCACAGCGGCAACAATGCCGCTGCCGACCTGTTGGGCGTGACACCGGTGGTCTACCGCCAGCCGGTGTACGTGACCTGCCTTGACCTGGGCGGCTGGGGCGCAACGTTCAGCGAGGGCTGGGAGCGCAAGCTCAAGTACAAAGGCCAGGAAGGCAAGGACCTCAAGCGCCAGATCAACTCGGTGTGGATCTACCCGCCGGCGGCTGATCGGGCCGTGGCCCTGGCGGCGGCCGACCCGCTGATTCCCATCGTTTGACCTGTATCTATCAAGAGGCCGCATCGCGGCCTCTTTTTTGGACTTTAATTTGATCGGCTGTCCAATGATAGTGGCACTGTGTCATCATTCAGCAAAAAACAATATGAATGGTAAGGACTTAACCCAATCCGCAGTGTACCCAGCGCCTGATCTTCCCCTGCCGTCTTGCGCTCTGGTCGCTGCCAAAGTGATGGAGCATTTCAATGCAACTACGCAACCTGAAAATCGGCATACGGGCAGCCAGCATGTTCGTCCTGCTGGGCGTTCTGGTCCTGATCATGGGGCTGGTCTCACTCTACGAGACCCGGCAAATGGACCGTGCCACCGATGAGATTCGCGTCACCTGGATCCCGGCGATCATTTCCCTCGGTGACGTCAGCAGCGCCCTGGGCCGGGCACGTGCCCTGACCCTGCGCAGCGCACTGGTGGAGCAACCCTCGACCCGCAAAGCCACCCTGGAGAAGATCGCCGAGATCAACCAGAAACTGCAGGTCGACCTCGACGCCTATGAGCGCACCATCATCGCCGATGACGACCGCGCCCTGTTCGACACCTTCATGCAGTCCAGCGAGCGCTACCACGGCCTGCAGCAGTCCATACGCGATGCACTCACCGCCGAACAGCTCGATGAGGCCCGCCGCCTGATCAACGGCCCGCTGGCCGACTACGCCGACAGCATGATGAAATCCCTCGCGGCGCTGATCCAGTACAACACCAAAGGGGCCGAGCATGCCTCCCAACGCAGCAGCGCGGTATTCGACGAGGCCTTCTCGCTGATCGTCATTGCCCTGGTGATGATCCTTCTCGCATTGGTTGTCATCGCCACCCTGCTCACCCGCAGCATCATCCTGCCACTGGCCGATGCCGTGGCGGTGGCCGAGCGCGTGGCCACCGGCGACCTGACCCGTGATATCCAGGTCATCGGCCGTGACGAGCCCGCCTTGTTGCTTCGCGCCCTGAGCCGCATGCAGCAGAGCCTGCGCGACACGATTCGCAAGATCGCCGCCTCCTCCGACCAATTGGCCTCGGCCTCGGAAGAGCTGCATACCGTCACCGAGGACACCAGCCGCGGCCTGCATCAGCAGAGCGCGGAGATCGATCAGGCGGCCACCGCGGTCAACCAGATGACCGCCGCCGTCGAAGAAGTGGCCAACAATGCCGTGAGCACCGCCGATGCGTCCAAGGGCGCCGACCAAACCACCCGCGACGGCCGCGACCAGGTCAACCAGGCCTTGGCATCGATCCAGCACCTGGTCAACGACGTCACCGATACCTCCGGAGAAATCGAGCAACTGGCCAGCAATGCCAACGAGATCAGCCGAGTGCTGGATGTGATCGGCGCGATCGCCGGGCAAACCAACTTGCTGGCGCTCAACGCCGCCATCGAAGCGGCCCGGGCCGGCGAGGCCGGGCGTGGGTTTGCCGTGGTCGCCGATGAAGTGCGCGCCCTGGCCCACCGTACACAGCAGTCCACGGCGGAAATCGAGCAGATGATCACCGGCATCCAGTCCGGCACCGAGCGCGCCGTGACCGCCATGCACACCAGTCAGGACCGCGCCAACGGCACGCTGGAGGTGGCCCAGTCAGCGGGCCAGGCGCTGGAAGTGATCGCCGAGGCAATCACCTCGATCAACCAGCGTAACCTGGTGATCGCCAGTGCCTCGGAGGAACAGGCCCAGGTGGCCCGCGAAGTGGATCGCAATCTGGTCAACATCCGCGACCTGGCCATGCAGACTTCGGCGGGCGCCAACCAGACCAGCGCGGCGGCGCAGGATCTGTCCCGGCTGGCGGTAGACCTGAACGCGATGGTGGCGCAGTTCAAGGTCTGAGCGTAAGGGGCACACTGCCCTACCCTGCAGGAGTGGGTTTACCGCGAACACCGGCATGGCCGGTGCCATTCGCGGTGAATTCTTCGCGGCGGTTCGACGCCTCGATAAACCCGCTCCACAGGCTCTGTGTCGCTCTCAAACCTATCGCAGTACCTGTGAGCGCGTCTGTCAGTCACCCACACTGACCGCCCGGCCCACCTTGGCCAGGGACTTGCCCCGGGTCGCCAGGCAGTAGTACAGCGGGCAGGTCACCAGCAAGCCGAACAGCCACGACAGGTCCGCGCCTTCCACCAGGTTCGAGTACGGCCCGACATACAGCGACGTATTGGCGAACGGCAATTGCACCAGGATGCCGCAGGCGTAGGCAATGATCGCGTGGTGATTGAAGCGCCCGTAGATGCCGCCATCGGCGCGGAAGATCGAAGTGATGTCGTACTCACCTTTCTTGATCAGGTAGAAGTCGATGAGGTTGATCGACGCCCAAGGCACCAACACCAGCAGCAGCGCCAGGATCAGGCCGATGAACTGGCCGATGAAGTCCGCGGAAGCGTTCAACGCGACCATTCCACACGCCGCCAGGATCACCGAAGCCAGCACCACCCGCACCTTGACGCTGGGCGTCCACTGGGCGGCGAAGGTCTGGATGGCGGTGACGATCGACAGTACCGCGCCATACAGGTTGAGCGCGTTGTGGCTGATGATGTTGCACAGGAACAGCACCATCAGCACCGGGCCCAGCCAGCCGGTGGCCTGCTCCACCGCCGCCATCGCGTCGGTGCCTTCCGGCACGCACAGCACCGCCACCGCACCGAAGCTGAAACACAGGATGGTGCCCAGGGTGGCGCCGAAGTAGGTCGCCAGGAACGGCCGGGCAATGCCCACTTCACGCGGCAGGTAGCGCGAGTAGTCGGAGGTGTACGGCGAGAAGCTGATCTGCCAGATCACCCCCAGCGACACCGTGGCCACGAAGCCCGAGAGGTTGAACGCGCCGCGGCTGAAGAAGTCCGCTGGCAGCGCCTGGGTGAACATCATGATGAAGCCCGCCAGCAGCGCCGAACCCATCACCCAGGTGCCGATACGGTTGAGGGTGTGGATGAAGCGATAGCCGATCACACCGATGGCCGTGGCGCTCAGGGCGCCGATGACGATGGCCGTGGGCATCGGCACGCTCGGGGCGATGCCATGGATCGACTTGCCCGCCAGCACGATGTTGGAAATGAAGAAGCCGACATAGATCAGCGCCGTGAAGAACACGATCAGCAAGGCGCCATAGCGGCCGAACTGGCCACGGCTCTGGACCATCTGCGGGATGCCCAGCTGCGGTCCCTGCGCAGAGGCCAGGGCGATGACCACACCGCCCAGCAGATGGCCCAGCACGATGGCGACCAGCCCCCACGACAGGTTCAGGTGGAACACCTGGACCACCATGGCACCAGTGACGATGGGCAACGGCGCGATGTTGGTGCTGAACCAGAGGGTGAACAGGTCGCGCGCCTTCCCGTGGCGCTCGGCGGGTGGAACGTAATCGACCGTGTGATTTTCGACAAACTGGTGCTGCGACGACGATTGGGACATGGTTTTCAGCTCGAAAGGGTCGTTTTTTATCTTTGTAGGAAACCGCTCAAGGCGGCCTCTCAGCTGCGCACCATATTATGGTATTCCAAACATTTGACAACACTGCGCCGTGCTTTTTCGGCGTATCTGATCTGTCCTGCGCCCTATCTCAAAGCACCTATTTACCCAGCAACATCAATGATTACGGGGTTTGCACCGTTCATCGCATGCTTGGCGAGCTGGAAAATACCACTTGCAATCCAGGTATTACGGTATACCATCAGACACATTAACGATAAAAATGCGGACCACCGCTGCCCTACCCCGAGGAACACGCCATGATCGACGCAACCGCCTACAAGAACGTCCTGGGCTCCTTTCCGTCCGGCGTCACGGTCATCACCACACTGGACGACGACGGTTCGATCGTCGGTCTTACCGCCAGCGCCTTCTCGTCCTTGTCCATGGACCCGCCGCTGGTGCTGTTCTGCCCCAACTACAGCTCCGACTCCTACCCTGTGCTGATCAAGCAAAAGCGTTTTGCCATCCATCTGCTGTCCGGCGAGCAACAGGCCGAAGCCTATGCCTTCGCCAAGAAAGGCAAGGACAAGGCCGTCGGCATCGAGTGGAGCCTGAGCGCGCTGGGCAACCCGCTGCTGGCCAATGCCACGGCGATCATCGAGTGCGAGCTGTGGCGTGAATACGAAGGCGGCGACCACGCGATCATGGTCGGCAAGGTGCACAACCTGATCGTGCCTGAAGAGGCGCCACGCCCGATGGTCTATTGCCGCGGCAAGATGGCCAGCCTGCCAGCCTTCGCCTGAGGCCACCCTTATACAGGACGGGTACCTGGGTATCCGTCGAGACTCCCGACGCCAGCCCCGGCAGGCGACACTTCCAAGCTCCGAGGAAACCCCCATGAAATTTTCGTTGTTCGTGCACATGGAACGTTGGGATGAACAGGTCAGCCACCGCCAGCTGTTCGAAGACCTCACCGAACTGACCCTGATGGCCGAGCGCGGCGGTTTCAGTACCGTGTGGATCGGCGAACACCACGCGATGGAATACACCATCTCGCCTAGCCCAATGCCGCTGCTGGCCTACCTGGCCGCGCGCACCGAGACCATCCGCCTGGGCGCCGGCACCATCATCGCGCCCTTCTGGAACCCGATCCGCGTGGCAGGTGAATGCGCCCTGCTCGATGTGATCAGCAATGGCCGCATGGAAGTGGGCCTGGCCCGCGGTGCCTACCAGTTCGAGTTCGACCGCATGGCCGGTGGCATGCCGGCGACCGATGGCGGCAAAGCCCTGCGCGAGATGGTTCCGGCGGTGCGCAAGCTGTGGGAAGGCGACTATGCCCACGACGGCGAGGTGTACAAGTTCCCCACCTCCACCAGCGTGCCCAAGCCGGTGCAGAAGGGCCAGCCACCGATGTGGATCGCCGCCCGCGACCCGGACTCGCACAACTTTGCGGTGAAGAACGGCTGCAACGTCATGGTCACCCCGCTGATGAAAGGTGACGAAGAAGTGCTGGACCTGAAGAACAAGTTCCAGGCCGCGCTGGACAACAACCCCGAGGTACCGCGTCCGCAACTGATGGTGCTGCGCCACACCCACGTGCACAGCCCGTCCGAGCCTGAAGGCTGGAAAATCGGCGCCCAAGCCATCTCACGCTTCTACCGCACCTTCGACGCCTGGTTCGGCAACAAGACCGTCCCGGTCAACGGTTTCCTGGCGCCGAGCCCCGAGTCGAAGTTTGCCGAGGTGCCGGCGTTCGAGCTTCAGAACATCCGCAAGAACACCATGATCGGCACACCCGAAGAGATCATCGCGCGCATCAAGTACTACCAGGAGCTTGGCGTCGACGAATTCAGTTTCTGGTGCGACAACAGCCTGCCCCACGCCGAGAAGAGGAAATCGCTGGAGCTGTTCATCAAGGAAGTCGTGCCGGCGTTCGCCTGAATTCCCCTTTACCTGAAACCTTGCGGGTCCGGCCCGCTCCCGCGGGTCCTTGTGGCTCGCGTGAGCGGGCTTCTTTTTAAGCCGTACCGCAGCCTCTTCGCGGGCAGCCCGCACAGATCTCACAGCTTGCGCTGTGCCTGTGGGAGCGGGCTTGCCCGCGAAGAGGCCGGTACAGACAGCAGAGAATTCAAGGCATCAACCCGCCTTTCGTCTCCTGGCAAGAGAAATTTCAAGCCACCTCTTGCACATCAAATATTATGGTATACCATAAGACAACAAGAGTTGATAACCCTCACCAGGAGCCACCCATGAGTTTCGAAATCCGCAAGATCGTCACCTACTCCGAAGAGACCCGCATCGAAGGTGGCAAGGCCACCGACAAGCCGGTGACCATGGTCGGCCTGGCCGTGGTGATCAAGAACCCGTGGGCCGGTCGCGGTTTCGTCGAAGACCTCAAGCCCGAGATCCGCGCCAACTGCTCCGAGCTCGGAACCCTGATGGTCGAGCGTCTGTGTGCCGCCATCGGCGGTGCCGACAAGATCGAGGCCTATGGCAAGGCCGCGGTGGTCGGTGCCGACGGTGAGATCGAGCACGCCTCGGCCGTCATCCATACCCTGCGCTTTGGCAACCACTACCGCGAAGCCGTGCAGGCCAAGAGCTACCTGAGCTTCACCAACAAGCGCGGCGGCCCGGGCACCTCGATCCAGATCCCGATGATGCAGAAGGACGACGAAGGCCTGCGCTCGCACTACATCACCCTGGAAATGCAGATCGAAGACGCCCCGCGCGCCGACGAGATCGTCGTGGTCCTGGGCGCCGCCGACGGCGGCCGTCTGCACCCGCGCATCGGCAACCGCTACATCGACCTGGAAGAACTGGCCGCCGAGAAGGCCAACGCTCAATAACAACAACCAGACGGGCCGGGGCGTTGCGTGCAAGCACTGCCGCCACGCCCGACCTTCGAGGAGCGCCCTCCATGATTCAGCCTGTTGCTGAACGTACACCCGCCGGGACCAGCTACCTGAGCCTCGGCCAGGGCCAACCCGTGGTGCTGATCCACGGCGTGGGCCTTAACAAGGAAATGTGGGGCGGCCAGTTCGTCGGCCTGTCCAGCGACTACCGCGTCATCGCCTATGACATGCTCGGCCATGGCCAGAGCCCACGTCCTGACGCCGACACCGACCTTGCCGGCTATGCCGCGCAACTGGCCGAACTGCTCGACCACCTGCAGATCCCGCAAGCCACGGTGATCGGCTTCTCCATGGGCGGCCTGGTCGCCCGCGCCTTCGCCTTGCACTACCCACGGCGCCTGGCCGCACTGGTGGTGCTCAACAGCGTGTTCAACCGCAGCCCCGAGCAGAGCGCAGGCGTCATCGCCCGTGCCGCCCAGGCCGCCGAGCACGGCCCCGACGCCAATGCCGAAGCGGCGCTGGCGCGCTGGTTCAGCCGCGAATACCAGGCCGCCAACCCGGCCCAGGTCGCGGCCATTCGTCAGACCCTGGCCGGAAACGACCCGCAGGGCTACCTGACCACCTATAAGTTGTTCGCCACCCAGGACATGTACCGCGCCGACGACCTCGGCAGCATCCAGGTGCCGACACTGATCGCCACCGGCGAGCACGATCTGGGCTCGACCCCGGAGATGACCCGCCAACTGGCTGCGCGCATCCCCGATGCGCGCAGCGTCGTGCTGGCCGAGCAACGGCACATGATGCCGGTGGAAGCGCCACGCGAAGTCAACAAGATGCTGCTGGACTTCCTGACGCACGCCCGCACCCTCACCGAATCCGCCAAGGGGATTGTTGCATGACCCTCGTACGTTTCCAGATGTGCATCGACGGCCAATGGTGCGATGCACAGAGCGGCAAGACCTTCGACAGCCTCGACCCGGCCACTGCCAAGGCCTGGGCCCAATTGCCAGACGCCGACGAAGCCGATGTCGAGCTGGCCGTGCAGGCCGCCCAGCGCGCCTTCGACAGTGCCGCCTGGCGTGGGCTGACCGCCACCGCACGCGGCAAGCTGCTGCGTCGCCTGGGCGACCTGATCGCCGCAAACAAAGAACACCTGGCCCAGCTGGAGAGCCGCGACAACGGCAAGCTGATCCGCGAGACACGCGGCCAGGTCGGCTACCTGCCGGAGTTCTTCCACTACACCGCGGGCCTTGCCGACAAGCTCGAAGGCGGCACCCTGCCGCTGGACAAGCCGGACCTGTTCGCCTACACCGTGCACGAACCGATCGGCGTGGTGGCCGGGATCATCCCCTGGAACAGCCCGCTGTACCTGACCGCGATCAAGCTCGCCCCCGCGCTGGCCGCCGGCAACACCATCGTGCTCAAGCCCTCCGAGCACGCCTCGGCGACCATCCTCGAACTGGCCCGGCTGGCCCATGAGGCAGGCTTCCCGGCAGGCGTGGTCAACGTGGTCACAGGCTTCGGCCCCAGCACCGGCGCAGCGCTGACCCGTCACCCGCTGGTGCGCAAGATCGCCTTCACCGGCGGCGCCGCGACTGCCCGCCATGTGGTGCGCAGCAGCGCCGAGAACTTCGCCAAGCTGTCCCTGGAACTGGGCGGCAAGTCGCCGAACATCATCTTCGCCGACGCCGATCTGGACAGCGCCATCAACGGCGCCGTGGCCGGCATCTACGCCGCCTCCGGTCAGAGCTGCGTGGCAGGTTCGCGCCTGCTGGTGCAGGACGAGATCTTCGACGAGTTCGTCTCGCGGCTGGTCGAGCGCGCCAAGCGCATCCGCATCGGTAACCCGCAGGACGACGCCAGCGAAATGGGCCCGATGGCCACTGCCCAGCAACTGGCCGTGGTCGAAAGCCTGGTCGCCGCCGCCAAGGCCGAAGGCGCCAAGCTGCACCTGGGCGGCAAGCGCGCCGAGGTCCAGGGCGAGGGCTGGTTCTACGAGCCGACCTTGTTCGAGTGCGACAGCAACTCGATGAAGATCATGCAGGAAGAAGTCTTCGGCCCGGTCGCGGCAGTGATCCGCTTCAAGACCGAAGAAGAGGCCCTGGCGATCGCCAACGACTCGCAGTTCGGCCTTGCCGCCGGTATCTGGACCCGTGACCTGGGCCGTGCCCACCGCCTGGCCCGCGACGTGCGCTCGGGGATCATCTGGGTCAACACCTACCGCGCGGTCTCGGCCATGGCGCCGATCGGTGGTTTCAAGAACAGCGGCTACGGCCGTGAGAGCGGCATCGACTCGGTGCTCGCCTATACCGAGCTGAAGACGGTGTGGATCAACCTCTCCACCGCGCCGATGCCCGACCCGTTCGTGATGCGTTGACGAGGTAGCACCAAGATGATCGAACCTGGCATCTACAAAGACGTGATGGGCTCCTTCCCGTCCGGCGTCACGGTGGTCACCACCCTGGACGCCGACGGCGGCATCGTCGGCATCACCGCCAGCGCCTTCAGCGCGCTGTCGATCGACCCGGCACTGGTGCTGTTCTGCCCCAACTATGCTTCCGACACCTATCCGATCCTGCGCGACAGCAAGCAGTTCGCCATTCACCTGCTGTCCGCCGACCAGACCGCCGAGGCCTATGCCTTCGCCGGCAAAGGCAAGGACAAGGCCAAAGGCATCGACTGGCACCTGAGCGAGCTGGGCAACCCGTTGCTGGCCAAGGCCACGGCAATCATCGAGTGCGAACTGTGGCGCGAGTACGACGGCGGCGACCACGCGATCATCGTGGGCCAGGTGAAGAACCTGGTCCTGCCGGCCGAGCCGGCCACACCGATGGTGTACCACAAGGGCAAGCTCGGCGCCCTGCCCTCACTGGGCTGATGATTCGCGTTGGTTTCTTCGCGGGTACTGCACAGGCTTGAGCATCCATGCGGTCCCTGTGGGAGCGGGTTCACCCGCGAAGAAGCCAACGCCGATGACCCTGTTTTGATCCGGAGTACTGCACATGAGCAATGAAAAGTACGAAAAAGGCCTGCAGATCCGCACGCAGGTGCTGGGCGAGGACTACGTCAACCGCTCGATCCAGAACGCCGACGACTTCACCAGGCCCTTGCAGGAGCTGGTCACCGAATACTGCTGGGGCCACGTCTGGGGCCGCGACGGTTTGTCGCTCAAAGAGCGCAGCATGATAAACTTGGCCATGATTTCCGCGCTCAACCGGCCCCACGAGCTCAAGCTGCACATTCGCGGCGCCTTGCGTAATGGCCTGAGCCGTGAGCAGATACGCGAGATCCTGCTCCAGGTCGGCATTTATTGCGGCGTGCCCGCGGCGGTGGACAGCTTCCGCCTGGCCCGCGAAGCGTTCGCCGAAGCCGATGCGGAGTCAACCCGTTAACAGCGGGCTGTTCGAACCCTTGCATGGAGCGCCCCAGGTTCGTGGTGCTCCGGTGGATGTGTCCGGGCAGCCTCATTCAGAGCGCACTCGATGAAACGTCAGCCCCTCGACGACAGCTTCAAGGTCAACCGCAACCCCGTTACCCTGCGTGAAATCGTGCTCGACAAACTGCGCGGGGCGATCATGAACTTCCACCTGCTGCCCGGCGATCGCCTGGTCGAGCGCGACCTCTGCGACCGCCTCGGCGTCAGCCGCACCTCGGTGCGCGAGGCCCTGCGCCACCTGGAGTCCGAAGGCCTGGTGGAGTTCGCCGACGCCAAGGGCCCGCGAGTGGCGATCATCACCCTGGAAGACGCCCGCGACATCTATGAACTGCGCTGCGTGCTCGAAGGCCTGATCGTCCAGCTGTTCACCCTCAACGCCAAGGCCAAGGACATCCGCGCCCTGGAGCGTGCCCTGGAAGTCAACCGCGAGGCCCTCGAGGAAGGCGAGCTGCAACAGGTGCTCGAATCGGTGCAAGGCTTCTACGACGTGCTTCTGGAAGGCTCCGGCAACCAGGTCGCCGCCCAGCAACTGCGCCAGTTGCAGGCACGCATCAGCTACCTGCGGGCCACTTCGGTGTCCCAGGAGAACCGCCGCGGCGCCAGCAACCAGGAAATGGAAAAGATCGTCGAGGCGATCAAGAGCGGCAATCCCCTGCTCGCCCACCAGGCCTCGGTCGACCATGTGCGCGCCGCCGCCAAGGTGGCTCTGGAATACCTGCGCCAGAAGCAGGACGACAACACCAAGGTCCGTGACATCGTCGAGCCCCTGGCCCTCAAAGACCCTCGCATAGGCCGCTGATCATGCCTGCCGCCCCGCGCTACTGCCCGCACTGCACCACGGCGCTCGCCCGGGGCGTTCCCAGCGGCGACACCCACGAGCGCTTGCACTGCACCGGGTGCGGCTACGTCCACTACGTCAATCCCAAGATCATCGCCGGCTGCATCATCGAGCGCGACGGCAAGTACCTGCTGTGCCAGCGCGCCATCCCCCCGCGGCCGGGCACCTGGACCTTGCCGGCAGGCTTCATGGAGGCCGGCGAGACCACCGAGCAGGCGGCCTTGCGCGAGGTATGGGAAGAAAGCGGCGTACGCGGCGAGATCGTCTCGCCCTATTCGATCTTCAGCGTGCCCAGGATCAGCGAGGTGTACATCATCTTCCGGGCCATCGCCACGGAAGAAACCGGCCAGCATGGCCCCGAAACCCTCGCCTACCGCTTCTTCGAGCCCGACGAAATCCCCTGGGACGAGATCTACTACCCCGCCATCCGCCAGATCCTCGAGCGCTACATCCTCGAGCGCCAGGCGGGGGTGTATGGCATCTACATGGGCAACGACGACACCGGCAAGGTGCATTTCATCCGCTGATAGCCAGGGTAGCTGCGCGGTGCAGGAGCGCTGCGCTCGAAGTCCGTGTCATCTGCACAAAACCCTCGCCAACCACTCCGTCTGGGTGCACCCTTTATGGATTTCCACGCAAAGGATCGGCACAGCACATGGCGAAATGGCTAGCAGGCGGTGGGCTCATGGCCGAGCGCATCCGCACACACGATTGGGGCGGCACGTCCCTGGGGCCTCTCGATGGCTGGCCGCAGGTACTCAAGACCACGGTGGCCCTGTGCCTGGCGTCTCGCTTCCCCCAGGCGGTCCTCTGGGGACCGACACTGATCACCCTGCACAACGATGCCTTCACCGAGATCCTAGGCGAAAAACCTTCCGCCCTGGGCCTACCGTTCAGCGAGGTCTGGCACGAAGCCTGGAACGATATCGAAGGCATGGCCCTGCAGGCATTGGCCGGCGAGGCCGTGTACATCCAGGACTTCCCCTTGCTTATCGACCGGCGCAACGGCCCGGAGCTTGCTTACTTCACCTTTTGCTACAGCCCCATCCGGGACCTGGACGGTACCGTGGTGGGCATGCTCGACACCGTCACCGAAACCACCGCCAGCGTGGTCGCCAACCGGCGCCTGAAGTTCCTCGACAATCTGGGACGTGCCGTGGCCAATGCCACCGATCCGGACAAGATCATGGCCATTACCACACGCATGCTGGGCCAGCACCTGGAGCTTTCCAGTTGCGCCTACGCAGTTGTGGACCCGGACGAAGATGGCTTCACTGTCTGCGGCGACTGGGTGACTCCCGGCTCGCCCCACCTGGTAGGTCGATACCATCTTAACGACTTCGGGCAACTGGCCACCCATCGTCTGCGCGCCGGGCGGCCCTTGGTGATCAAGAACAGCCTCAGCGAACTGGCCCCCCGGGAAGCCGACAACTTCCAGCGTCTGGGCATCACCGCGGCGATCTGCATGCCCTTGATCAAAGATGGCCACCTGACAGCACTGATGGCCATTCATGACAACCAGCCTCGCACCTGGACCCATTACGAACAGGCGTTGATCAGCGAGGTCACCGAGCGCTGCTGGGTCCACCTGCAGCGCCTGCAAGCCCACGCCGAAGTACGCGAGACAGCAGCGATGCTGGAAGCGCTCAACGCCACCCTGGAGCAACGGGTGGAGGAACGCACCGAGCAACTGCTGCACACCGAGGCGGTGCTGCGCCAGACCCAGAAGCTCGAAGCCATCGGGCAGTTGACCGGCGGCGTGGCCCATGATTTCAACAACCTGCTCACCATCATCCGTTCGTCCCTGCATTTTCTGCAGCGCCCGGACCTGGACCCGACCCGGCGCCAGCGCTACCTCAGGACCATGGCCGATACCGTCGATCGCGGCGCCAAGCTGACCGGCCAGTTGCTGGCCTTCGCCCGGCGCCAGGCCCTGAGCCCGCAGGTGTTCGACGCCGTCCCCCGGCTGGAGGCGATGGCCGACATGCTCGACACCGCCACCGGCGCGCGGATCAAGGTCGACCTGGAACTGCCGGACACCCCCTGCCCCATCCGCGCCGACCTCGGCCAGCTGGAAACCGCCATGATCAACCTGATGATCAACGGACGCGATGCCATGGCCGGCGAAGGCACCTTGCGCCTGCGCCTGACGTCGGACCAGGCCCTGCCGGCATTGCGCGGCCAGGCCCCGCAGCCCGGTCCGTTCGCGGCGATTTCGGTGATCGACAGCGGCGTGGGCATCCCACCTGAGCTGCTCGAGCGCATCTTCGACCCGTTCTTCACCACCAAAGCCTCCGGTCAGGGCACCGGCCTGGGGTTGTCCCAGGTGTTCGGCTTCGTCAAGCAGTCCGGTGGCGATGTGCAGGTCGTGAGTGTCCAGGGCCAAGGCACCACGTTCACCCTGTACCTGCCTCAGGTCAGTGCATCAGCGCCGTTGCACACAGCCGACGACGGGGCCAGCCTCCTTCAGGGCGAGAGCGGCAAACGGCGCATCCTGGTGGTGGAGGACAACCCCGACGTCGGCAGTTTCACCGCCCAGATCCTGCGCGACCATGGCTACCGCATCAGTTGGGCGACCTCGGCCGAAGCCGCCCTGGCGCAATTGAGCGACACCCAGGAGATGTTCGATGCGGTGTTCTGCGACGTGGTCATGCCCGGCATGGGCGGCCTGGCGCTGGCCCGGGAACTGCGCCAGCGTCATCCGCAGTTGCCGGTGATCCTCACCTCCGGCTACAGCGAAGCCATCGCCGAAGGCGGCCACCAAGGTTTTGCCTTCCTGGCCAAGCCCTATTCCGCCGAACAGGTATGCCAGTTGCTCGGCAAGGTGCTCGGCGCCTAGCGCCAGGGGCAAGGGCCGGCATTCCCCTTCGGGCAAGCTCAGCGCATCTGCCCGACAATCAGCCCCAGCGCAATCAGGATCATCACCAGCCCCGACACCCGCCCCACCACCTTGGCCGCTGCGGGCCGGGTGCGCAATACGGCCTTGGCGCCATAACCCACCATCAGGTACACCACCAACGAACTGGCCAGGTGCACCAGGCCCAGCAGCAGAATCTGAATCCCGACCGGCCAGCTCGATGCCGGATCGGTGAACTGCGGCAGCAAGGCGACGAACAGCAGGAATACCTTGGGGTTCAGGCCACTCACGCAAAACCCTTTCAAAGCCCAGCGCGATCCGCTCTCCTGCGCCTGCGACGCCCCCGCCTGCGGCACCGACGGGCTCAGCAGCAGGTTGCCGCCCAGCCACAACAGGTAGGTGCAGCCGGCCAGCGTCAGCAATGACAGCGCCAGCGGATGCCCGGCGATCAGGCTGCCGACGCCCGCCGCCACGATCAGCGTCGCCAGGAAATGCCCCGACAGCATCCCCGCCACCGCCGGCATCACCCAACGACCACGCATGCCCGCCGAAATGGCGTAGGCCCAATCCGCACCTGGCGTGATCACGAACAACAACGACACCGCCCAGAACGCCGTCAACACACTGATAGCCACTTTGAATCTTCCTTCACACTCGATTGGGTGAAAAAAGATTACGGATTTCAACGGGGCATTTTCTTTCGTATATTGCCGTCAACGACTAAAAATATGGAAGATTCTCCCCAATGGACAGAATCGATCGAAAAATGCTTGCCGAACTGCAAAAGGACGGTCGCCTCTCGGTGACCGAGCTGGCCGACCGCGTGGGCCTCAGCCTCTCGCCCTGTCACCGTCGACTCAAGGCCTTGGAGGAGTCCGGCGCGATCCTGGGCTATCACGCGCGGCTGGCACCCAGTGCACTGGGCCTGAACTTCGCTGCGCTGGTGTTCGTGACCCTGCGTGAAGTCACCCGCCAGCCGGTGGCGGACTTCGAGGCCGCGGTGGCGGCGATCCCGCAGATCGTCGAGGCCCAACGCCTGTTCGGCGACCCGGACTACCTGCTGCATGTGGTCGCCCGGGACCTGCCTGCGTTCCAGAAGCTGTACGACGAACAGCTCACCAGCATCCCCAATGTGCAGCGGCTGAGCTCCACACTGGTGATGAAAGAAGTCCTTCAGGACCGGCAACTGCCGATGTAGGCGCATTCAGCCACCACGCACCTTGAACATCCGCTCGTCATGGACGAAGTCGAACACCTCACGCACGCGGAGTTCGCCCACCGCGGGATGCAGCGGGTTGAGCACCAGGTTGCGCTCCAGTTGCAACACCACTGACGGCACGATCAGCCCCAGGTGACTGCGCGCCTCCAGCCAACGGGTGCCATAGGCCATGCAGGGGCTGTCGGCGGGCAGCGCATCCCAGCCGGGCGGCAGCTCGCCAGGCCCCGGCTCCAGATAGAGGGCGGGGTCGTCGGGCAGCTCGAAGCAGGTGATCTTGAGAGGGAACTGCGGACGCCCGGCAGCGTGAACGAAGGTTTCCAGGGCGCAGATCGCAGGCGAAAGCCCCATGTACAGCGCCGGCACATCGATGTGGTTCCAGCGCCCACCGACCATCGCAGCGCCCTTGCCACTCAGGTCATCTGCTCGGGACGCCTTGGTCACGCGCCAGGCCAGCATCAGACGACACCGCCCCACTCCAGGGCTGCCAGTACCCGACGGACCTGCTTGGCGCCGATCTCGGTCTCGCACAGCATCACCGGCGCCGTGCCGCCGAGGGCGTCGTTGGGCCGCGACATCCAGGCAATGGCCTGCTCCTCGCTCTCGAACACCGCCACGGCCTGGTGGGTGATCTCGGCGATCCGATCCAGGCGTTCGGAGGCCACCGCATCGAGTGGCTGGTTGTCGCGCACGCGACGCTCGAGGGTCGAGATCGACGCGTTGAACAGCGTGGCCAGTTGTTTTTCCGGCAGGCTGAACAGGCGCTTGACCTCCTGATAGAGCCTGGCGGGCAAACCATCGCGGATCTGCACCAGGCGCTGCGTTTCAGTGAGCTGGTCGTGTGCCTTGGAGTAGCTCCAGAACACACCCGCCGCCTCGCGGGATCCCACGGAGGCTTTGCGTCCGCCCTCGATGGTGGCGTAACGCGCACGGCGAGGGGTGGTTTTCTTTGTGGTCTCGATCATCGAAAGCCTCATTTGATGAGATCCAAACATCAAATGAAGGATACACCCACTGCCGGGCCCTCGCACCCGCCGTTTGCTAACCGTTTGTCAGCCTTAGTTTTTTTAACGTTTGTGGGCACATATTTACTAATTTATCGATCCTCTCCCACCCCTCATGATCGCGCTTACAAGAACGCGTCGCCCTTTGCCGGCCCGCCCCCGGGCACATTCGTGCGCCCCTCCCTGCCTTGGAGTCCGTCATGACCCGTGCAGCTACATCGGCACCCCTCATAGAAAAACACACGATCGGATACGTGCCCCCGCAAGACCGCCATGGAAAGGTAAGGGATCTGTTCACCCTCTGGTTCGGGGGCAACATCGCTCCCCTGCCCATCGTCACCGGCGCCCTGGGCGTGCAGTTGTTCCACCTCAACCTGGTATGGGGCATCGTCGCCATCCTGGTCGGTCATCTGGTGGGTGGCGTGCTCATGGCGCTGCACTCGGCCCAGGGCCCGCAGATGGGCATCCCACAGATGATCCAGAGCCGCGCCCAGTTCGGCTCGCTCGGCGCACTGCTGGTGGTGGTGATCGCCGGGGTGATGTACATCGGTTTCTTCGCCTCCAACATCGTGCTGGCCGGCAAGTCGCTGCATGGTGTGGTCGATACCGTACCGGTACCGGTGGGCATCGTCATCGGTGCGCTGGGCTCAGGCATCATCGGCATCATCGGCTACCGCTTCATCCATGTGCTCAACCGCATCGGCACCTGGGTCTTGGGCATCGGCATCGTGGTGGGCTTCGGCTACATCTTCAGCCACGTGCAGAGCGACGACTTCCTGACCCGCGGCAGCTTCAACATCTCAGGCTGGCTGGCCACGGTGTCGCTGGCGGCGCTGTGGCAGATCGCCTTTGCGCCCTATGTATCCGACTACTCGCGCTACCTGCCGGCTGACGTGAAAGTGTCGTCGACCTTCTGGACCACCTACCTGGGTTCGGCGCTGGGTTCGAGCCTGTCGTTCGTGTTCGGTGCGGTGGCGGTGCTGGCGATCCCGGCGGGCGTGGACACCATGGACGCAGTCAAGCTCGCCACCGGTGCCATCGGCCCGCTGATGCTGGTGCTGTTCCTGCTCAGCGTGATCAGCCACAACGCACTCAACCTCTATGGCGCAGTGCTGTCGATCATCACCTTGGTACAGACCTTCGCCTACCGCTGGATCCCCACCGCCAAGAGCCGCGCGGTGCTGTCGCTGATCGTGCTGGCGGCCTGCTGCGTGGTGGCGGTGTTCGCCTCGGCGGACTTCATCGGCCACTTCGTCGACATGGTCCTGGTCCTGCTGGTGGTGCTGGTACCGTGGACGGCGATCAACCTGATCGACTTCTACGTCATCCACAAAGGCGACTACGACATCCAGTCGATCTTCAAGGTCGATGGCGGCATCTATGGGCGCTACAACCCGCAGGCCCTGCTCGCCTATGCGGTGGGTATCGCGGTGCAGATTCCGTTCATGAATACCCCGCTGTACGTGGGGCCGGTATCCGCCCACATCGATGGCGCCGACCTGTCGTGGCTGGTGGGCCTGCTGGTCACTTCGCCGCTGTACTGGTGGCTGGCGACCCGTGACAGTGCCTACCGTCGTCGGCAGCTGAGCGCCAAGCTTGCCGCAGCGGCCTGAATGCATCGCGCGACGTAAAGAAAGAAGACCCGCCATGGCGGGTCTTCCGTTGTCTGGCGTTTGCGATATCACCTACAACGGACGGTCGCTTCACCCGATGGCGATAAACACCGCCCATCGCCAGCATGCCCGCTCCTCAAACAGGAGTTCCCATGCAAAAGCTTCCACTCATCAAGTTCAGCGCCGCGCGCATCAACCGCAAGCTCGTCGCCTCCATTACCCTCCCCGTACTCGCTCTTGGCTCCCTCGCCGTGCTGTTCAACAGCGTGTTCTTCTACAACGAGGCCGGCCAGATGACCCATGTGCGCACGATCTTCGGCGAAGAGAAAGTGGTCGAGGACGTAGGCTATGCCACCCAATGGTTCGGACGCAGTACGGTCTGGCGCCGTACCATCGGGGTTCAGTCAGCCTTGCAGGTCGACCTCCAGGAAGACAAACGTGGCGGGCACCCTTCGGTCGTCCTGCCAAACCTGCCCATCGTGTTCCTGGGCAACGTCGACGCCAAAGCCGAGTTCAGCACCCAGTTTCGCCTGCCATCGGGGGAGGCGTTCCTGAAGATCGCCCAGGAATATCGCACGCCGGACAACTTCCTGCAGCGCGCCTTGCTGCCAGCGGTCAAGGAAACCCTGCAGGCCACGGCCTCGCTGATGAGCGCCGACGACTACTACGCGGGTAACCGCAGCCATTTCGGCGCCGAATTCGAGAACCAGTTGCGCAACGGCCTGTACCTGACCAGCCGCAAGGAGGTCCGCATCAAGCGTGACACCCTGCCGGCACAGACAGCCATCCTGCAGGCCGGCACTGACCAGGGCAGCTTCGGCGACAATACGGCGACCCGTTTCATCATCGAGAAAAAACTCGACAAGAACGGCCAGGAACTGCGCAAACAGCAGCAGTTTCGCCTGTTCGGTGTAGAGGTCGTCGATGCACGGGTGACCCATATCGACCCCAACCCGCAGTATCAGCAACGCATGGTCCGGGTACAGCAGGCCCTGGCGGAACTGGCCGTCGCCCGGCAGAACAGGCTCAAGGAAGAAGAAGAGAAAGAGTTGGTCTCCGCCCGGGGCGCCAAGGACGTCGAGGCCAAGCGCCAGGAAAGCCTGCGCCAGTAGATCGAGCGCACCACCGAAGCCGAGACGGAAAAGCAGCTCACGCTGATCAACGCCGAACGGGAGAACCGCCGCGCCGAGATCGACAAGCAGACTGCCGAGCTGCTGCGCGACAAGGCACGCGTCAACGCCGAAGCGACCAAGATCACCGCCGACGCCGAAGCCTACGCCCGCGAGGCCTCGCTCAAGGCCGACGGCGCCCTGCAGAACAAGCTCGATGCGCTGGTGCAGATCAACAAGGCCTGGGCCGACGCCGCCGCCCGGGCCCCGGTGCCCAATGTGATGATGGGGGCCACGGAGGCCGGCATCGGGCGCCAGGATGAGATGAGCAAGCTCATGGGCGTGCTCGCAACCAAGGCAGCCAAGGATCTGGCGCTGGACCTGAAGACGCCTTGACCTGCGCGTCCGTCAGCGTCCTGTGGGCGGTGTCCGCACTCAGGGAGCCCCCCCCTCGACAATGATCACCTCGGCCTTGGCTGCCCCCTGCCGATGCCGACAAGCTTCCTGGTACGCCTCGGACCGATAACACGCCAATGCCTGTTCATACGAGTCGAATTCGATCACCACGCTACGCTGTGGGGTGGGCCGTCCTTCCATCGCCTCGCTGCGCCCGCCACGGGCCAGCAGGCGACCGCCGAACGCGGCAAAGGCCGCCGGGGCGCGCTGGGTGTAGTGCTGGTATTGCTCGGGGTCGGTGACGTCCACATGGGCGATCCAGTAAGCCTTCATCCATCGCTCTCCTGAAAAAGGTTATTTGTGTATGATGGTATACCATAAAAAACACCCTACCACAGCGAGTGTGCAGCATGGCTTTCAACAGCATCGAAGAACTCCTCGAGGATTACCGCCAGGGCAAGATGGTCCTGCTGGTGGACGACGAGGACCGTGAAAACGAAGGCGACCTGCTGATCGCCGCCGAACGCTGTGACGCCCAGGTCATCAATTTCATGGCCCGCGAAGCGCGTGGGCTGATCTGCCTGACCCTGACCGACGAACAATGCCAACGCCTGGGCCTGGAACAGATGGTGCCGGCCAATGGCAGTGTGTTCAGCACGGCGTTCACCGTTTCCATCGAGGCCGCCACGGGCGTCACCACCGGCATCTCCGCCGCCGACCGGGCACGCACCGTCGCCGCCGCCATGGCCCCCGACGCACGCCCCGAGGACCTCGTCCAGCCGGGGCACATCTTCCCCCTGCGCGCCCGTGAAGGTGGCGTGCTGACCCGCGCCGGGCACACCGAAGCCGGCTGCGACCTGGCACGCCTGGCCGGGTTCACCCCCGCCTCGGTGATCGTAGAGGTACTCAACGACGACGGCACCATGGCCCGCCGCCCGGACCTGGAGCTGTTCGCCGAACGCCACGGCATCAAGATCGGCACCATCGCCGACCTGATCCACTACCGCCTGAGCACCGAGCAGACCATCAAGCGCATCGGTGAGCGCGAACTGCCCACCGTACACGGCACCTTCCGCCTGGTGACCTACGAAGACCGCATCGACGGCGGCGTGCACATGGCCATGGCGATGGGCGATATCCGCCGCGAGCAGCCAACGCTGGTGCGGGTGCATGTGATCGACCCCCTGCGCGACCTGGTCGGCGCCGAATACGCAGGCCCCGCCAACTGGACCCTGTGGGCGGCGCTGCAGAAGGTGGCTGCCGAAGGCACGGGCGTGGTGGTGATCCTGGCCAATCACGAGTCCTCCCAGGCCTTGCTCGAGCGCGTGCCGCAACTGACCCAGCCGACCAAGCCGTTCCAGCGAGGTCAGTCGAAGGTGTATTCGGAGGTCGGCACCGGCGCACAGATTCTTCAGGACCTGGGCGTGGGCAAGCTGCGCCACCTGGGCCCGCCGCTCAAATACGCGGGACTGGCCGGGTACGAGCTGGAGGTGGTGCAGAGCATTCCGTTCGAGCCCGCCGAGTTCAACTGACCTGACGCCATACGAAGCGCCACGCCGCTCCCACAGGACGGCGTGGCGTTCTGCTGTCTGGGGCAGACGTTTTAGTGATGGCCGGTCGCCCTCACCCCCTTGTCAAAGTCTTGGAATACCATAATATGATATCCCGTAGACCTTGAATTCTTGGCCGCACCTACACTAGAAAAACGGCCACGCGACATCGTTGGAAAGCTGCTCCCGAATACATGGCGGGCGACAGAAAGCCCGCTCGAATAACAAAAGCAATGAGGGCGTTAACCATGCTGTTGAGCAAACGAGTCACCGCAGTGCTGTCCGCCAGCCTGCTGTCCCTGGCCTGCCAAACCACCTTGGCCGCTGACAGCCTGAACTTCGTCAGCTGGGGCGGCACCACCCAGGACGCCCAGAAACAGGCATGGGCCGAACCCTTCAGCGAGAGCAGCAAGATCAAGGTCGTGCAGGACGGTCCCACCGACTACGGCAAGCTCAAGGCCATGGTCGAGAGCGGCAACGTGCAGTGGGACGTGGTCGACGTCGAGGCCGACTTCGCCCTGCGAGCCGCCAGCGAAGGCCTGCTCGAACCGCTGGACTTCACCACCATCCAGCGCGACCGCATCGACCCGCGCTTCGTGTCCGATCATGGCGTCGGCTCGTTCTTCTTCTCCTTCGTGCTCGGCTACAACGAAGGCAAGCTCGGCGCCAACAAACCGGTGGACTGGTCGGCCCTGTTCGACACCAAGACCTACCCCGGCAAGCGCGCCCTGTACAAATGGCCGAGCCCCGGCGTGCTGGAACTGGCCCTGCTGGCCGACGGCGTACCGGCCGACAAGCTCTACCCGCTGGACCTGGACCGCGCCTTCAAGAAGCTCGATACCATCAAGAAGGACATCGTCTGGTGGGGAGGTGGCGCCCAGTCCCAGCAACTGCTGGCCTCCGGTGAAGCCTCGCTCGGGCAGTTCTGGAACGGTCGGGTCTATGCCCTGCAGCAGGACGGCGCACCGGTCGGCGTGAGCTGGAAGCAGAACCTGGTCATGGCCGATTTCCTGGTCATCCCCAAGGGCGCCAAGAACAAGGACGCGGCCATGAAGTTCCTGGCCAACGCCAGCAGTGCCAAGGGCCAGGCCGACTTCGCCAACCTCACCGCCTACGCCCCGGTCAACCTCGACAGCATCGCCCAGCTCAAGCCCGAGCTGGCACCTAACCTGCCGACTGCCTATGCCCAAGACCAGGTGACCCTGGACTTCGCCTACTGGGCGAAGAACGGCCAGGCCATCGCGGCCCGCTGGAATGAGTGGCTGGTCAAATGAAAGTCGCCATCAATGCCCTGCACAACGCGCAAGGTGCCCCCAGCGGCACCGGCGCGCCGGGGGCGGCCGTGCGCCGCCCTCCCCTGAGCCAGCGCTGGCGCGGCAGCCGCAACCTGCTGCCGGCCCTGCTGTTCCTGGGCCTGTTCTTCTTCGCCCCGCTGATCGGCCTGTTGCTGCGCGGCGTACTCGAGCCCGTACCGGGGCTGGGCAACTATGAGCAGTTGTTCGCCAACTCGGCCTATGCACGGGTGCTGTTCAACACCTTCTCGGTCGCAGGCCTGGTGACCCTCATCAGCGTGCTGCTGGGCTTCCCGCTGGCCTGGGCGATCACCCTGGTGCCTCGCGGCTGGGGCCGCTGGCTGCTGAACATCGTGCTGCTGTCGATGTGGACCAGCCTGCTGGCGCGCACCTACTCCTGGCTGGTGCTGCTGCAGGCCTCGGGGGTGATCAACAAGGTGCTGATGGCACTGGGCATCATCGATGCGCCGCTGGAGATGGTGCACAACCTCACCGGCGTGGTGATCGGCATGAGCTACATCATGATCCCGTTCATCGTGCTGCCGCTGCAGGCGACCATGCAGGCCATCGACCCGATGGTGCTGCAGGCCGGCTCGATCTGCGGTGCGAGCCCCTGGACCAACTTCTGGAAGGTGTTCATCCCGCTGTGCCGCTCGGGGCTGTTCTCCGGCGCGCTGATGGTGTTCGTGATGTCGCTCGGTTACTACGTGACCCCCGCCCTGCTCGGCGGCGCGCAGAACATGATGCTGCCCGAGTTCATCGTCCAGCAGGTGCAGTCGTTCCTCAACTGGGGCCTGGCCAGCGCCGCCGCCGCGCTGCTGGTGCTGATCACCCTGGTGCTCTTCTACTTCTACCTGAAGCTGCAACCGGAATCCCCGGTCGGCAACGCGAGGTAAACCGCCATGCTCCTGACTCCCAATGCCATGGGCCGGCCGCTGCGCACAGGCCTGTACCTGACCACCGGGGTGATCGCGGCCTTCCTGCTGCTGCCGATCCTGTTCATCGTGCTGCTGTCGTTCGGCTCGTCCCAGTGGCTGGTGTTCCCACCGCCAGGCTGGACCTTGAAGTGGTACGGCCAGTTCTTCTCCAACCCCGAATGGATGGACGCGGCCCTGGCCAGCCTCAAGGTGGCCGTGCTCACCACGGTCTGCGCGGTGCTGCTGGGCCTGCCCACGGCCTTTGCCCTGGTGCGCGGACGCTTCCCGGGCCGCGAAATGCTCTACGGCCTGTTCACCCTACCGATGATCGTGCCGCTGGTGATCATCGCCGTGGCGGTGTACGCGCTGTTCCTCAAGCTCGGCTACACCGGCACGCTGTTTTCCTTCGTGGTCAGCCACGTGATCGTCGCGCTGCCCTTCACCATCATCTCGATCATCAACTCGCTCAAGCTGTTTGACCAGTCGATCGAGGATGCCGCAGTGATCTGCGGCGCCTCGCGCTTGCAGGCGATCTTCAAGGTGACCTTCCCGGCGATCCGTCCGGGGATGATCGCAGGCGGCCTGTTCGCCTTCCTGGTCTCGTGGGACGAGGTGGTGCTCAGCGTGATGATGGCCAGCCCCACCCTGCAGACCCTGCCCGTGAAGATGTGGACCACCCTGCGCCAGGACCTGACCCCAGTGATCGCCGTCGCCTCGACGCTGCTGATCGGCCTGTCGGTCCTGGTCATGGTCATCGCCGCCGCCCTGCGCCGGCGCAACGAAGTCAGCGCCTGAGCGCCCGCCCGGAGACAACAACAATGAGTGCCGTGATGAAAGATGCCGCGCCCGCCAAGACCCTGGTCAGCCTGCGCAACCTGAACAAGCACTATGGCGACTTCGCCGCGGTGGACAATATCGACCTGGAGATCCAGGACGGTGAGTTCCTCACCTTCCTCGGCTCCAGCGGCTCGGGCAAGTCCACCACCCTGTCGATGCTGGCCGGCTTCGAGACGCCCAGCAGCGGCGAGATCCTGGTGGAGGGCCAGTCGCTGGTGAAAGTGCCGCCGCACAAGCGCGACATCGGCATGGTGTTCCAACGCTACTCGCTGTTCCCGCACCTGTCGGTACGCGACAACATCGCCTTCCCCCTGGCGATCCGCAAGCAGAGCGCCGCCGAGACCGCCAAGCGGGTCGACGCCATGCTCAAGCTGGTGCAACTGGAAAAGTTCGCCCACCGCCGCCCCGCCCAGCTTTCCGGCGGCCAGCAGCAGCGCGTGGCCATTGCCCGGGCGCTGGTGTACGAACCGCGCATCCTGCTGATGGACGAACCCCTCGGCGCGCTGGACAAAAAACTGCGTGAAGACCTGCAGGACGAGCTGCGCCAGCTGCACCGGCGCCTGGGCATCACCATCGTCTATGTCACCCACGACCAGGAAGAGGCCATGCGCCTGTCCCAGCGCATCGCGATCTTCAGCCACGGCAAAATCGTTGGCCTGGGCACCGGCTACGACCTGTACCAGAACCCGCCCAATGCCTTCGTTGCCTCGTTCCTGGGCAACTCCAACTTCCTGCGGGTCAAGGCCAGCAGCAACGGCGCGGCCAGCTTCGAAGGGCAGTCATTGGCGATCCGCCTGACCACGGGCCTGAATGCAGGGCAGGATGCGCTGATCATGGTGCGCCCGGAAAAAGCCCTGGCCCTGAGCGCCGAGCAGGCGGCCCGCGAGCCATTGCCTGCGGGCTGGAACGAGGTGACCGCCAAGGTCGGCGAAGTGTTGTTCCTGGGCGAGAGCCAGACCTGCCACGTGATGACCGCAGGCGGCACCGAAATGACCGTCAAGGCGCTCTCGGCAGCCGGCATGCCGATGCAGCCTGGGGATACCGTGAAAGTCCGCTGGGCGGTAGCCGATGCGTGCATCTATACCGAGTGGGCCGAGAGTGACCTGAGCAAGGCCGCCGGCGCGCATTGATCCCCTCACGGAGAAAATCGTCCGCTCCTACAGGATTTGCATTGCTCTTGAGGGCAGCGCTGAACTTGTGAGAGCGGCCTTGTGTCGCGAAAGGACCGCAAAGCGGTCCCGGCAATCACCCAGGCAACTGATACCGTTCGGCAAAATACTGCCGGAAGAACTCCACCGCCACCCGCACCTTGGCCGACCCGGCCAGGGGCGTGGTGTACACCGCCCAGATGTCCGCCGCCTGCTGGTAATCCCCCAGTACCTGCACCAGCCGCCCGTCGGCGATGTTGTCGTGCACATCCCACCACGAGCGCAACAGGATCCCTCGTCCATCCAGGCACCACTGGTGCGCCACCTCGCCATGGTTGCTGGACAAAGTGCCCGTCACACGCACGCTCTCCTCGCCGTCAGGGCCCTCCAGGTGCCATACGCCGAACGGGTGGTCGCGCTCCTTGATCACCAGGCAGTCATGGCTGGAGAGGTCCGCCAGGTTCCTGGGCATGCCGCGCCGGGCCAGGTAATCGGGCGCCGCGCACAGGACCCGGCGATTGCGCGCCAGGAGCTTGGCGATCAGGTTCGGCGCAATGACGTTGCCGACACGGATGTCCAGGTCCACCCCTTCGGCAATCAGGTCGATCAGGCGGTCATGCACGTCCAGGCGGATGTCCAGCTTCGGGTAGCGCGCCGCCAGCTCCGACAGCGCCGGGGCCACGAAGCGTCGGCCCAGCCCCAGGCTGCTGGCGATACGCAACTGCCCGGCCGGTTCACGCTGACCGGCGTTGAGATCGTCGTCCATGCGCTGCAAGGCTTCGAAGATCTGCTGTGCCCACTGGTACACCCGTTCGCCCTCCTCGCTCACCGTCACCCGTCGGGTGGTGCGGTGCAACAGGCGCACCCCGAGGTTTTCCTCCAGCAGGCGGATGCGCTTGCTGATGAAGGCAGCCGACATGCCGCGTTCGTCGGCCACGGCCGCGAAGCTGGCGCGCCGCGCCACCTGGAGAAAGATGTCGAGGTCATCGAGGTTTGGCAGATTATTCACGATTCGTGCACCAAGAATTGATGAATCGCCGGATTATCTCCGGAACGCCTCCTTATAGCATGGCCTGCATCAGTTACCCAGAACAGCGAGTGCGCCCATGAGCAAGACCTTCAAAATCGCCGCCATTCCCGGTGACGGCATCGGCAACGAAGTCCTCCCCGAAGGCATCCGCGTGGTCGAAGCCGCCGCGCGCAAACATGGCCTGAACATCGAGATCGAATTCTTCGAGTGGGCCAGCTGCGACTACTACCTGGCCCACGGCAAGATGATGCCCGACGACTGGTTCGAGCAGCTCAAGAGCTTCGATGCCCTGTACTTCGGTGCTGTCGGCTGGCCGGACAAAGTCCCGGACCACATCTCTCTGTGGGGCTCGCTGCTCAAGTTCCGTCGCGACTTCGACCAGTACGTGAACATCCGCCCTGTGCGTCTGTTCCCCGGCGTGCCTTGCCCGCTGGCCAACAAGCAGCCTGGTGACATCGACTTCGTGGTGATCCGCGAAAACACCGAAGGCGAGTACTCCTCGCTGGGTGGCCGCATGTTCGAGAACACCGAGAACGAGTTCGTCCTGCAGGAGTCGGTGTTCACCCGCCGTGGCGTCGACCGCATCCTCAAGTACGCCTTCGACGTAGCGCAGACCCGCGAGCGCAAGCACGTCACCTCCGCCACCAAATCCAACGGCATGGCCGTGAGCATGCCCTACTGGGACGAGCGCACCGCCGCCATGGCTGCCAACTACCCGCAAATCAGCTGGGACAAGCAGCACATCGACATCCTCTGCGCCCGTTTCGTGCTGCAGCCGGAGCGCTTCGACGTGGTGGTGGCTTCCAACCTGTTCGGCGACATCCTCTCGGACCTCGGCCCGGCCTGCGCCGGCACCATCGGCATCGCGCCGTCGGCCAACCTCAACCCCGAGCGCAAGTTCCCGTCGCTGTTCGAACCGGTCCACGGCTCGGCCCCGGACATCTACGGCAAGAACATCGCCAACCCGATCGCCATGATCTGGTCCGGCGCGCTGATGCTCGAGTTCCTCGGCAAGGCCGGCGACGACGCCCGCTACCAGGCGGCCCACGACGACATCCTCAAGGCCATCGAGACGGTCATCGCCAATGGCGACACCACTCGCGACATGGGCGGCAGCCGCTCCACCCAGGAAGTCGGCAAGGCCATCGCCGAGCTGCTGGGCGCCTGATCCGGCAGTGGCCCCTTCGCGGGTAAACCCGCCCCACAGAAGTTGCGTTGCCCCTCAAAGCAATGCAGCGCCTGTGGGCGCGGGTTTACCCGCGAATGGCACCCCCACCGACCATCAGATTGTCTGACAGTCCTATTGCAGTTCGTACCGATTCGATGCACACTTCGTTAACCAAAAGATATGCGTAAACTTTAGGTTAACAGGCGAGGAAAAAAGCTATACCTGACATGGACTTCCCAAGCGCTTAGCATTCCAAACGCTCCAGGAGACAATTGATGTCCCACAACAATAAAAAGATTGATGTGTTCCTGATTACCGTGAGCCTGATAGCCGTGCTGCTCACTGTCATCGGCCTTGCCCTGTACCCCGCGCAAGCGGAAAGCATGGCCAACAAGCTGTTCGAACTGTCCACCCGTACCTTCGGCACCAGCGTCCAGGTGCTGGTGTTCGGTAGCTCCCTGGCCGTGCTGTACCTTGCGTTCAGCAAGTACGGCAATATCCGCCTGGGCGCTGGCAAGCCTGAATACTCCACCGCGACCTGGGTCTTCATGTTCATCTGCGCCGGCATGGGTTCCTCGACCCTGTACTGGGGCGTGATGGAATGGGCCTACTACTACCAGACTCCCGGCCTGAACATCGCCCCGATGTCGGCCCAGGCGCTGGAATACAGCGTCAGCTATTCCTTCTTCCATTGGGGCATCAGCGCCTGGTCGATCTATGCCCTGGCCTCGCTTGCCATGGCCTACCACTTCCATGTCCGCAAGAAGAGCGGCCTGAACCTGGCCTCGATCATCGAAGCGGTGACCGGCTTCAAGGCCACCGGCCCCGTGGGCCGTGCCGTCGACCTGATCTTCCTGCTGACCATGATGGGCGCGCTGACCGTTTCCCTGGCCCTGACCGCCTCGACCCTGACCCGCGGCCTGTCTGACCTGGCCGGCACCCCCAACACCTTCACCGTGCAACTGATGGTGATCGGTGCGGTGGCGCTGCTGTTCTCGTTGAGCTCCTACATCGGCATCGACGGCGGCCTTCAGCGCCTGTCGAAGATGGTCTGCATCGGCGCCCTGCTGTTCGCCGTGGTGGTGCTGCTGGTCGGCCCGACCCAGTTCACCATCAACAACACCGCCAACTCCATCGGCCTGATGATCCAGCAATACGTGCACATGAGCCTGTTCACCGATCCTGCCGGTGACGGTGCCTTCACCCGCAACTGGACCGTGTTCTACTGGCTGTGGTGGGTTTCCTACGCACCTGGCGTTGCCATGTTCGTCGCCCGTGTATCGCGCGGTCGTCAGATCAAGGAAGTGGTGTTCGCCCTGCTGCTGGGCGGTAGCTTCGGTTGCTGGTTCTTCTTCGGCGCCCTGGAAAGCTACAGCATGCACCAGTTCATCAATGGCCAGATCGACGTACCCAAGCTGCTCAGCACCGTCGGTGGTGAAGCCGCGGTGACCGACCTGCTGCTGGCCCTGCCATGGGGTACCCTGTTCCTGGCCGTGTACCTGTTCATCATGGCCGTGTTCTGTGCCTCGCACATGGACGCTGCGGCCTACGCCGTGGCCGCCACCAGCACCCGCAACCTGCGCGAAGGCGAGGACCCGACCCCGACCCTGCGTCTGTTCTGGTGCATCGTGCTGACCCTGGTGCCACTGGCCATGCTGTTCGCCAAGGCTTCGCTGTCGACCATGAAGACCGCTGTCGTCCTCACCGCGATCCCCTTCATGGTGATCCTGCTGGTGAAGATCTACGGCTTCTTCAAGTGGCTTGCCGCCGACTACGGCCAGGTTCCGGCCTACCGTATCGAGGAAGAGGCCGCGCGCCTGGCCGGCGAAGAACCGCAGCACCAGGTACCGCGCAGCGCCGCTGCCATGCACTGAGTGGGAACTGCACTGATCCTGTGCCAGCGGACTTGTCCCGCGATAGGGCCAGTGCAGGCAAGACAACGCCGGGGACCGCTGCGCGGTCCTTTCGCGACACAAGGCCGCTCCTACAAAAAAGCGACCTGCAAGCGTCAAATTTTTTTGCCTGATCTGTTAACCAATAGATACGCGTTAACCAAAAGTAAAAGCCGAGATAGAGCCATGAACGATTTCAAACGCCTGCCCGCCGACTTCTGTGCCAACCCTGAAGAAGCCTTCACCATTCCGGCCACCTTCTACACCAAAGCCGCAGTGTTCGAGCACGAAAAAGAAGCGATCTTCGCCAAGAGCTGGATCTGCGTCGGTCACCGCAGCGAAGTCGCCGAAAAGAACGCCTACATCACCCGTGAAGTGATCGGCGAAAGCATCATCGTCGTGCGTGGCCGCGACGACGTGCTGCGTGCCTTCTACAACGTCTGTCCGCACCGCGGCCACCAACTGCTCGAAGGCAGCGGCAAAGCCAAGAACGTCATCACCTGCCCGTACCACGCCTGGACCTTCAAGCTCGACGGCGAGCTGGCCCACGCCCGCAACTGCGAGAACGTGGTCAACTTCAACAAGGAAAACTCCACCCTGGTGCAGTTGCGCGTCGAAGAGTACGCAGGCTTCATCTTCATCAACATGGACATGGATGCCGGCAGCGTCGAAGACCAGCTGCCAGGCCTGCAAAAGCGCATGCGCGAAGCCTGCGCGGTGATCGATGACCTGCACCTGGCCGCACGCTTCGTCAGCGACACCCCGGCCAACTGGAAATCGATCGTCGACAACTACCTGGAGTGCTACCACTGCGCCCCGGCCCACCCAGGCTTCTCCGACTCCGTGGACGTCGGCCAGTACAGCCACAGCCTGCACGGCAACTGGACCCTGCAGTACGGCCTGGCCAAGCCTTCGGAGCAGTCGTTCAAGTTCGATGAAACCGTCAAGGACCCATCCTTCGCCGGCTTCTGGGCCTGGCCGTGCACCATGTTCAACGTGCCGCCAGGAGCCAACTTCATGACCGTGATCTATGAGTTCCCGGTCGATGCAGAAACCACCCTGCAGCACTACGACATCTACTTCCTCAACAAGGACATCACCGAGGAACAGCAGAAGCTGATCGACTGGTACCGCGAAGTCTTCCGCCCTGAAGACCTGCGTCTGGTCGAAAGCGTGCAGAAAGGCCTGAAGTCCCGCGGCTACCGTGGCCAGGGCCGGATCATGGTCGACCAGCAACGCAGCGGCGTGAGCGAACATGGCATCGCCCACTTCCACAACCTGATCGCCGTCGCCCACCTGGACTGACGCGCCCGGCCGCCGGTCTTTGGGTCGGCGGCCTTCGGAGAGCCTTGCGTGAAACTTCAAGACAACAAGCTGTTCCGCCAGCAGGCCTACATCGATGGCCGCTGGTGCGACGCCGATACCCGACAGACCCTGGCGGTCAACGACCCGGCCAACGGTGAGCTGCTCGGTCAGGTACCGCTGATGGGCGGTGCCGAAGCCGTGCGCGCCATCGAAGCCGCCGAAGCGGCCCTGGCCGACTGGCGCGGCCGCACCGCCAAGGAGCGGGCGAACATCCTGCGCCGCTGGTTCGAACTGCTGCTCGAACACGAGCAGGACCTGGCCCAGCTGATGACCCGCGAACAGGGCAAGCCCCTGCACGAGGCTTTGGGCGAAATCCGCTACGCCGCCTCCTTCGTCGAGTGGTTTGCCGAAGAAGGCAAGCGCGTCTACGGCGACGTGATCCCGAGCCCGGCCAACGACAAACGCCTGCTGGTGATCAAGCAGGGCATCGGCGTGTGCACCGCGATCACCCCGTGGAACTTCCCGGCGGCGATGATCACCCGCAAGGTCGCACCGGCCCTGGCTGCCGGTTGCACCATCGTGGTCAAGCCGGCCAACGAAACCCCGTTCAGCGCCCTGGCCCTGGTCGAGCTGGCCGAGCGCGCCGGCATCCCTGCCGGTGTGTTCAGCGTGGTCACCGGTGATGCCCCGGCCATCGGCGCCCAGTTCACCGGCCACCCGAGCGTACGCAAGTTGAGCTTCACCGGCTCCACCCCGGTGGGTCGCCTGCTCATGGGCCAGTGCGCCGAAACCATCAAGAAGGTCAGCCTGGAGCTGGGCGGCAACGCCCCGTTCATCGTCTTCGACGACGCCGACATCGACGCCGCGGTCGAGGGCGCACTGATCGCCAAGTACCGCAACGCCGGGCAGACCTGCGTGTGCGTCAACCGCTTCTATGTGCACGACAGCGTCTATGAGCGTTTTGCCGAGCGTTTCGTCGAGCGCGTCCGCGCCTTGGCCGTCGGCCATGGCAACACCGAAGGCACGCAGATCGGCCCGCTGATCAGCGACAAGGCCGTGGCCAAGGTGCGCAGCCTGATCATCGATGCCGTCGACAAAGGCGCCAGCGTGCTGCTGGGCGGCAAGGCCCACGCCCTGGGCGGGCAGTTCTTCGAGCCGACCGTGCTCGCCGGCATCGCCCCTGGCATGGAACTGCTGCAGGAAGAGATCTTCGGCCCGGTGGCCGCGCTGGTGCGCTTCACCACCGACGACGAAGTGATCGAGCTGGCCAACGCCACCCAGTACGGCCTGGCGGCGTACTTCTACAGCCGCGACCTGGCCCGCGTGTTCCGCGTGGCCGAGCGCCTGGAGTACGGCATGGTCGGCATCAACACCGGCCTGATCTCCAACGAGGTCGCGCCGTTCGGTGGCGTCAAGCAATCGGGCCTGGGCCGCGAAGGCTCCAAGTACGGCATCGAGGATTATCTGGAAATCAAGTACCTGTGCCTCGCCGTCTGAGCGAGCCAGCATCTGTGCCACGCGGCAGGGCCTGCCGCGTGCTTTGCAAGTCGAGGTGAACCATGGCCAAGCAATACGAAATGTTCAAGGTGCGTGTCACCGACGTGGAACAGGCCACGCCGCTGATCAAGCGCTTCACCCTGGCCCGCGAAGACGGCGCCACCCTGCCCGCCTTCACCGGCGGCAGCCACGTCATCGTGCAGATGCAGTCGGCCTGCGGCAACCAGTTCAGCAATGCCTACTCGCTGATGAGCGACCCACGCGACCTGGCCAGCTACCAGATCGGCGTGCGCCTGGAAGAGCAGTCCAAGGGCGGCTCGGCATTCATGCACAACCAGGTCGAGGTGGGCAGCGAACTGACCATCTCCAGCCCCAACAACCTGTTCGCCCTCGACCCGTCGGCCGGTCGCCACGTGCTGATCGCCGGGGGTATCGGCATTACCCCGTTCCTGGCCCAGCTGCACGAACTCGAAGGTGGCGATACGCCTTACGAGCTGCACTACGCCTTCCGTGCCCCGGAGCACGGCGCCTTCCAGGGCGACCTGGAGAGCGGCCCGCACGCCGACAGCACCCGTTTCTACATCGACAGCCTGGACCGCAAGCTGGACCTGGCCGGCCTGTGCGCAGGCCTGGCCGATGACGCGCACCTGTACGTCTGCGGCCCCAAGCCGCTGATCGACGCCGTCATCGTCACCGCCGCCGCCGCAGGCATCCATGAGTCGCGCGTGCACTGGGAACAGTTCGCCGCCGCAGCACCCGCCGCCGGCGCCGCGTTCACCGTGGTGCTGGCCAAATCCGGGACCGAGCTGCAGGTCGAGGAAGGCATGACCATCCTCCAGGCCATCGAGAAGTCCAAGGCTGCCAAGGTCGAGTGCCTGTGCCGCGAAGGCGTGTGCGGCACCTGCGAAACCGCCATCCTCGAAGGCGAGGCCGAGCATTTCGACCAGTACCTGAGCGACGAGGAAAAAGCCTCGCAGCAGACCATGATGCTGTGCGTCTCCCGGGCCCGCAGCGCACGCCTGGTGCTCGACCTGTAACACCCGCCCGCGCCGATGCCGCTCTCGGGCGGCATCGGCGCCGTGGTCTAGGCTGGTCTCTTGACGACAGGAAAAGAGACCCAAGCCCATGCCGCTGCCATCCCGCACGCAATCGTCCTCTCATTCCAACGGGTGCTTCCGCAGGAGCGGCCTTGCGTCGCGAAAGGGCCGCAAAGCGGCCCCAACGGGCGTGAAACCAACGCCATGAGCATCCTTTACGACGAACGCCTCGACGGTCCCTTGCCCGCCGTCGACAAGCCCGCCCTGCTGACGGCCCTGCACGACGCCCTGCCCGACCTCGAGATCCTCCACCGCACCGAGGACCTCAAACCCTACGAATGCGACGGCCTGTCGGCCTACCGCACGGTACCGCTGCTGGTCGTCCTGCCCGAGCGCCTCGAGCAGGTACAGACACTGCTGCGCCTCTGCCATCAACGCGGCGTGCCAGTGGTGGCGCGCGGCGCGGGCACGGGGCTTTCCGGCGGCACCCTGCCCCTGGCCCAGGGCATCCTGCTGGTGATGGCGCGCTTCAACCGCATCCTGGAGGTCAACCCACAAGGGCGTTACGCCAGGGTCCAGCCCGGCGTGCGCAACCTGGCCATCTCCCAGGCGGCAGCCCCGCACGGCCTGTACTACGCACCGGATCCTTCATCGCAGATCGCCTGCTCGATCGGCGGCAACGTCGCCGAAAACGCCGGCGGCGTGCACTGCCTCAAATATGGCCTGACCGTGCACAACCTGCTCAAGGTGGACATCCTCACCATCGAAGGCGAACACCTGACCCTGGGCAGCGATGCCCTCGACAGCCCAGGCTTCGACTTGCTGGCACTGTTCACCGGCTCCGAAGGCATGCTCGGCATCGTCATCGAAGTCACCGTCAAGCTGCTGCCCAAACCCCAGGTGGCGCGGTTGCTGCTGGCGAGCTTCGACAGCGTCGAGCAGGCCGGCGGCGCGGTGGCCGACATCATCGGTGCCGGCATCATCCCCGGCGGCCTGGAGATGATGGACAACCTGGCGATCCGCGCCGCCGAGGACTTCATCCATGCGGGCTATCCGGTGGATGCGGCGGCGATCCTGCTGTGCGAGCTGGACGGCGTGGAGGCTGACGTGCAGGTCGACTGCGAGCGCGTCGCCGCGGTACTGCGCCAGGCCGGTGCCCGTGACGTGCGGCTGGCCTGCGATGAAGCCGAGCGCACACGTTTCTGGGCCGGACGCAAGAATGCCTTCCCGGCGGTGGGGCGCATTTCACCGGACTACTACTGCATGGACGGCACCATTCCCCGCCGCGAGCTGCCCCGGGTGCTCAGGGGCATCGCCGAGCTGTCGCGGGCATACGGCCTGCGGGTGGCCAATGTGTTCCATGCCGGCGACGGCAACATGCACCCGCTGATCCTGTTCGACGCCAACCTGTCCGGCGAGCTGGAGCGCGCCGAGGCCATCGGCGGCAAGATTCTGGAGCTGTGCGTGGCGGTGGGCGGCAGCATCACCGGCGAACATGGCGTGGGCCGCGAGAAGATCAACCAGATGTGCGCCCAGTTCAACGACGACGAAATCACCCTGTTCCACGCAGTCAAGGCCGCCTTCGACCCGCAGGGCCTGCTCAACCCCGGCAAGAACATCCCCACCTTGCACCGCTGCGCCGAGTTCGGCGCCCTGCACGTGCACCACGGCCAGCTGCCCTTCCCTGACCTGGAGCGTTTCTGATGACCCCTGACCTCGACATGAGCCAGGACCTGCTCGAACAGGTCAACCAGGCCCTGGCGATGGACACCCCGCTGCGCATACAGGGCGGCAACAGCAAGGCCATGCTCGGCTGTCCGGTGACCGGGGAGATCCTCGATACACGAGGCCACCGAGGAATCGTCAGCTACGATCCCTCCGAGCTGGTGCTCACCGCCCGCGCCGGTACACCACTGCGCGAAATCGAGACGGCGCTGCGCGAAGCCGGCCAGATGCTGCCCTGCGAACCGCCCCACCTGGGCCCGGACGCCACCCTCGGCGGCATGGTCGCAGCCGGCTTGTCCGGGCCACGTCGACCCTGGGCCGGTGCGGTGCGCGACTACGTGCTCGGCACCCGCGTCATCACCGGCCACGGCAAGCTGCTGCGCTTTGGTGGTGAAGTGATGAAGAACGTCGCCGGCTACGATATCTCGCGGTTGATGGCTGGCAGCTTCGGTTGCCTGGGCCTGCTCACCGAAGTGTCGCTCAAGGTGCTGCCACGGCCACGCCACTGCTTGAGCCTGCGCCTGGAGATGAACGTTCGCCAGGCCTTGGGCGAACTGGCCGAATGGGGCCGGCAACCGCTGCCGATCAGCGCCGCCTGCCACGACGGCCAGGCGCTCCATCTGCGCCTGGAGGGCAATGAAGGTTCGGTGCTGTCGACCAGCCGGCAACTGGGGGGCCAGAGCCTCGAAAGTGGCTTCTGGGAGGACCTGCGCGAACAGCGCCTGGCGTTTTTCGATGACCCGGCGCCGCTGTGGCGGCTATCGGTGCCCACCACCACGGGGCCCCTCGAACTGCCCGGCAGGCAGTTGATCGACTGGGGTGGCGCCCAGCGTTGGTTGAAGTCTTCGGCCACGGCAGAACAGATACGTACGCAACTGGCCCAGGTCGGCGGTCACGCCACCGCCTATGCGCCCGGTGATGACAGCACGGCCCCGTTGCCCGGCGCGCTGATGCGCTATCACCGCAGCCTCAAGCAGCAACTCGACCCCCAGGGCATCTTCAACCCTGGGCGCCTGTACCCGGACCTGTGAGGCCACGCCATGCAAACCCACCTGAGCGAGACCGCCAAGCGCCTGCCGCGCGGCGAAGAGGCCGAAAGCATCCTGCGCAGTTGCGTGCACTGCGGCTTCTGCACCGCCACCTGCCCCACCTACCAACTGCTCGGCGACGAGCTGGACGGCCCGCGCGGGCGCATCTACCTGATCAAGCAGGTGCTCGAAGGCGCGCCGGTCACCGCCAGCACCCAACGGCACCTGGACCGCTGCCTGAGCTGTCGCAACTGCGAAACGACCTGCCCCTCCGGGGTGAAGTACCACGACTTGCTGGACATTGGCCGACCCGTGGTCGAACAGCAAGTGCCGCGCCCGCTGGGCGAGCGCCTGCTGCGCCAAGGCCTGCGCGCCGTGGTGCCACGCCCGGCCCTGTTCAAGGCGCTGGTCCAGGCCGGGCAAGCGTTGCGCCCGGTGTTGCCTGGCGCCCTGAAGGCCAAGCTGCCCGCACGGGTCATCGCCGCAGGCGAGCGTCCGCCGCCACGCCATGCACGTCGCGTGTTGCTGCTCGAGGGTTGCGTACAGCCCGCCCTGTCGCCCAACACCAATGCGGCCACGGCACGGCTGCTGGATCGACTGGGCATCAGCGTGGAGCCCGCCACCCGGGCCGGGTGCTGTGGCGCGGTGGACTACCACCTCAACGCCCAGGAGCAAGGCCTGGCACGTGCCCGGAGCAACATTGACGCCTGGTGGCCCGCCATCGAGGCCGGCGCCGAGGCCATTGTGCAAACCGCCAGTGGCTGCGGCGCCTTCGTGCGCGACTATGGCCATTTGCTGGAAAACGACCCGCACTACGCCGCCAAAGCCGCCAAGGTCAGCGCCCTGGCCCGGGACCTGGTGCAAGTGCTGCAAGCCGAACCTGTGGAGCAGTTGGGCCTGTGCGCCGAACAGCGCCTGGCGTTTCATTGCCCCTGCACCTTGCAACACGCCCTCAAGCTCGGCGGCGCAGTAGAGCAATTGCTGACCCGCCTGGGCTTTACCCTCACCCCGGTGCCCGACGGCCACCTGTGCTGCGGTTCGGCCGGTACCTATTCGTTGACCCAACCGGCGCTGTCACGCCGATTGCGCGACAACCGCCTCACTGCCCTGGAAAGCGGCAACCCACAGGTCATCGCCACCGCCAACATCGGCTGCCAGGCGCACCTCGACAGCGCCGGGCGCACGCCGGTGCGGCATTGGGTCGAGATCGTCGAGTCCGCTCTGTCAGGGGCCTAGCCAATAGCCTCTTCGCGGACAACCCTGCTCCCACAGGGCCCGCGCGGATCCTTGTGGGAGCGGGCTTGCCCGCGAAGGGCTGCGCAGCAGCCCCTCTTGCGACCTGCCCCACAAACCCCGAAGCTTGACCCCTTCACCACCCCGGACAGCCCCATGGAACTGCACATCCGCCTGCAAGGCCGCAAAGGCCTGGCCGACCAGCTCTACCAGCAACTGCGCGCCGGTATCGACAGCGGCCACCTGGCCGCCGGTACTCAACTGCCCCCTACCCGCCTGCTCGCCGAGCAACTGGGCGTATCCCGCAAGACCGTCGCCGAGGCCTACTCGCGCCTGACCTACGACAACCTGCTCAGCGGCGTGGTCGGCCGTGGCACCTTCGTCTCCCCGCAGCGGCCCCTGCAAACCAGCCAGACGCAGCCCGTGCCGCTGGTCGCTGCCGCTTCCCTGGAGCGCTGGCAGCAACGCGCCACGGTACTCACCCGCCCGGCCCTGGACGCACCGTCGCGCTACGACTTCGTCGGCGGCGCCTCGAGCAAGGCGCAGTTCCCCTATGACCAATGGCGCAGTTGCCTGCAATACGCCTTGCGCCGCAGCCAGCGCCATACCCAGCGGCAGTTTTCCGCCCAGGGCCTGCCGGAGCTGCGCGAAGCCATTGCCCACCACATCGCCTATGCCCGTGGCGTGCACTGCAATGCGTCGGACGTGATGGTGTGCAACGGCGCCCAACAGGCGCTGGACCTGATCGCCCGGGTGCTGATCGAGCCCGGCTGCCAGGTGGCCATGGAAGACCCAGGCTACCCGCCCGCGCGCCAGCTGTTCCTGGCCTTGGGCGCGCGCCTGCAATCGGTGCCGGTGGACGACGAGGGAATGTGCGTCGAACAGATCGCCGACGGCACGCGGCTGATCTACGTGACACCCTCCCACCAGTTCCCGCTGGGCATGCCGATGAGCGAGCGACGTCGCACCGCCCTGCTGGCACGGGCAGCGGAACTGGGGGCATTGATCATCGAGGACGACTACGACTGCGAGTTCCGCTACCAGGGGCCGGGCAACGACGCCTTGCAGCGCCTGGACCCGCATGGGCTCGTGGCCTACGTGGGCACATTCTCCAAGACCCTGCTGCCCGAACTGCGCCTGGGCTACGCCGTGCTGCCGCCCAGCGTGCTGCAAGCGGCCTGCGTGGCCAAGCACCTGACCGACTGGCACAGCCCGAGCCTGCAGCAATGGGCATTGGCGCGTTTCATCAGCGAAGGCCACCTGAACAAGCACATCCGCCGCTGCCACGACGTGTACAGCGCCCGGCGGGAGCGGATACTGGCACGCCTGGGCAGCGACCTGGCGCCCTGGCTGACGGCAGTGCCGGCCAATGCCGGCTTTCACCTGAGCGCCCTGGCCAACCCCGGTGTGGAGGTGGACCTGCTGGTGAGCCTGGCGCGAAAGGTCGAAGTCGGCCTATACCCGCTGGCCCCGTTCTTCAGCGAGGCCCCGGTTCGTCCGGGGCTGTTGCTGGGGTTCGGCGCCATCGAGCTGCTGGATATCGACCCGGCCCTGGACCGGGTCCGCGATACCCTGCAGGGTCTCAGTTGACGGTTGCCTGGGCCGGGTGGCCGGGTCGGGCGATGGCGGCGACATAGCCGCGCGGGGCGAAACGAACCGTCACCAGCAACATCGCCACCACCGTGACGGCGAGCAGCGTCCAGGAGGCCTGGAAGTCGCCGCTGACGTCCCGCAGCCAGCCGGTCACGTACGGGATGATCCCGGTGATGATGAAGCCGATGCCCTGGACGAACGCCGCCAGGCTGCCGGCCTGGGCAGGGTCCTTCCTCAGGTGTTCCAGGGTCAGGGTCAGGCTCAGGCTGAAACAGGCTCCCAGCCCCAGGCCGATCATCGCCACCCACACGCCCATGGCCAGCGTCGGCGCCAGCAACAGACCAAAGAAACCACCCAGCTGGATCGACAGTGCCAACCACAGCCCCGGGCGGCGGTCCGCCAGGCTGCGCAGCAACAGCGGCAGGCCCAGGGCGCCGGTGACCTGGAAAATGGTCATCAGGCCGACCAGCTCACCACCGCCCTGGGCGGTCCCCCCATGCTCGATGTGGTAGGCCGGCAACCAGGCCACCATGCTCGTGTACCCCCCGTTGATCAGGCCAAAGTAGCTGGCCAGCAGCCAGGCCCGGCGATTGCCGAACCAGTGCCCGCCGCCGCCACCGGCCAGCTTCGGTGTGTTGTGCCTTGGCCGCAGCACCAGCCAGGCCAGCACTGCCAGTACGGCAGGGAGCGCCCAGACACCCAGGCCCGCCTGCCAGCGACCGGTCGCCACGCTGATCGATGGGCCAAGCACCGCCGCCAGCCCCCCACCGCTCATCAATGCGGCCGAATACAGGCCCATGGTGGTCGCCAGACGAGTGGGGAACCAACGGTTGACCAACCCCGGCATCATGCCCTGGACCACGGCCACGCCAAGCCCAGCCAGCACGGCGCTGGCGATCAGCGCCCAGGCACTGTCGAGCTGCAGGCGCCACAGGCATGCCAGGGCGATCGCCCCAAGGCCCATGAGCATGCCGCCATGCTCGCTCAGCCAACGGCGCAGCCAGGGTTGTATCAACGGGATCAGGCCCATGCACAGCACCGGCAAGGCCGTCAGCAGGGCCGCCTGCTGGTAGCCCAGCCCTGTGCTGGCGCGCATGGGTTCGAGCAGCGGGCCGATGCTGGTGAGGATCGGACGCAGGTTCAGTGCCAGCAACAGCACCAACAACAGATTCAGAGCGCCCCTCATGCCTGGTGCGCCTGTTTCCACTGAAGATACAGATCAGCCTCGCCGGCAGGTTTGAGCGGCCTCAACGGCAGGCTCTGCTGCTGGGGCGGGCGGGCCATCTGCGCGTACACTGCCGCGGTGGACAGGCCATAGGGCTCGCCCTCGTCATTGTCGTAGGCGAACCAGGCACGCTCGATGCCGCACAGGTGCATGGCGGCCAGGCACATCGGGCACGGGTGGCCGCTGGCATAGATCTCGGCGCCGTCCAGGCGTGCCTGGCCCAGTGCCTGGGCGGCCTTGCGGATCGCCTGCATCTCGGCGTGGGTGGTCGGGTCCTGGGTGCTGTGGATTTCATTGACGGCACGCGCCAGCACCTTCCCCTGGTACACCAGCACGGCGCCGAATGGCCGGCCGCCGGCCTGGATGTTGGCGCGGGCCAGGTCGAGGGCTTCGCGCATGAAACGTTCATCGGACATCGTAGGAAATCTCTTGGTGCAAGACTGCTTCATTATCGCGGCTTGGCGGCGCCAGCAAAAATGAAGAGATTGGATGCAGGTCAGTGGACACCTGAATAGACCGATTGGCCTCCTGGCAAAATGCACGATTGGCTATCGGGCGATTCATGGCCCGGCGCTAACGTATGCCCAAGGCGAGCGCCACGCCCCTACGGGAGTGGCTTGCGTCGCGACGGGCCGCACGGTGGCCCCTAGACACTCTCCAACCCTCACCCGGAGTCAGCCATGCACGAACGTATCGAATGGGCCAAGCATGCCCCGCAAGCCTACAAAGCCATGATCGGCCTGGAACAGGCGCTGGCCAACAGCGGCCTGGAAAGCTCCCTGCTCGAGCTGGTCCGCCTGCGCGCCTCGCAGATCAATGGCTGCGCCTATTGCGTCAACATGCACGCCAACGATGCGCGCAAGGCCGGCGAGACCGAGGCCCGCCTGCAGACGCTCTGCGCCTGGCCGGAAACCCGCTACTTCACCCCGCGCGAACGGGCCGCCCTGGCCTGGGTGGAAAGCCTCACCCGCCTGCCCGAGCGCGGCGCGCCGCAGCCCGAGTACGAAGCCCTGCTGGAACACTTCGACCCCGTAGAAGTCGCCAACCTGACCCTGGCCATCGCCACCATCAATGCCTGGAACCGCTTCGGCGTCGGCTTCGCCATGGTGCCTGCCTGACAACCTGCCATGAAAAGAGCCACGGCAAACAACGTCGGCACCGACTGAGTCATGGGTGTGTACCCACTAGCATCGATCATCCGATCATTAGCCTTCAGGTACACATCCATGCCCGCAACCCGTTCTACCCGCGTCGTCGGGAGCCTGCTCGGGGCGACCCTGCTTGCCAGCGCCAGCCTGCACGCCGCGCCATTGACCCGAGACAACGGTGCCCCGGTGGGTGACAACCAGCACTCGCAAACCGCCGGCGCCAGCGGCCCGGTGCTGCTCCAGGACGGCCAGCTCATCCAGAAGCTGCAACGCTTCGACCGCGAGCGCATTCCCGAGCGGGTCGTGCATGCCCGCGGCACCGGCGCCCATGGCGAGTTCACCGCTTTCGAAGACCTCTCTGCGCTGACCCAGGCACCGCTGTTCACCCCAGGAGAAAAGACGCCTGTGTTCGTGCGTTTCTCCTCCGTGGTCCATGGCCTGCACTCACCGGAAACCCTGCGCGACCCTCGCGGTTTCGCCACGCGCTTCTACACCACCACCGGCAACTGGGACCTGGTAGGCAACAACTTCCCGACCTTCTTCATCCGCGACGCGATCAAGTTCCCGGACATGGTCCACGCCTTCAAGCCCGATCCGCGCACCAACCTGGCCAATGACGCCAGACGCTTCGATCTGTTTTCCCACATGCCCGAAGCAACCCGCACCCTCACCCTGCTCTACTCAAATGAAGGCACACCCAAAAGCTACCGGCACATGGATGGCAACAGCGTGCACGCCTACAAGTTCGTCAATGCCGACGGCGTCGCGACGTATGTGAAGTTTCACTGGAAAAGCCTGCAAGGTCGCGAAAACCTCACCCCCAAGGATGTCGAACGCATCCAGGGCCAGGATTTCAGCCATATGACCAACGATCTGGTAACCGCCATCGATCGTGGCGAATTCCCCAAGTGGGACCTGTACATCCAGACGCTCAGCCCCAAGCAACTCACCGACTTCGATTTCGATCCGCTGGACCCCACCAAGATCTGGCCCGACCTGCCTGAGCGGCGTGTGGGCCAGATGGTGCTCAACCGCAACGTGGGCAACTTCTTCCAGGAAACCGAGCAGGTCGCCCTGGCCCCTTCCAACCTCATCCCGGGCATCGAGCCTTCCGAAGACCGTCTGCTGCAGGGGCGCCTGTTCTCCTACGCCGACACCCAGATGTACAGGGTCGGCGCCAATGCGAACAGCCTGCCGATCAACCAGCCACGGGCAGCCGTGAACAACGGCAACCAGGACGCAGCCCATGACAACGGCCGTACATCGGGCATGGTCAACTACGAACCCAGCCGCCTGCAGCCACGCACCAGCACCGAGTCGGCACGCTACAGCCAGTTGCCGCTGGCCGGCAGCACCCAGCAACGCGGTATCGCGCGGGAGCAGAACTTCAAGCAGGCCGGTGAGTTGTACCGCTCCTACAGCAAAAAGGAACAGCGCGACCTGGTGAGCAGTTTTGGCCAGTCCCTGGCGGCAGCCGATGACGAGAGCAAGCACATCATCCTGTCGTTCCTGTACAAGGCCGACGCCGACTATGGCAGGCGGGTCGCCCAGGTTGCCAATGGCGACCTGGCACGGGTCAAGGCACTGGCCCGCGAGCTGCGCGACTGACGGACCTATCGGGCGCGATCGGCCAACCGCGCCCGATAGCTGCCCGGGCTGTACCCGGTCCATTTCTTGAAGGCACGGTGGAAGGCGCTGGGCTCCTGGAAACCCGTCTGCTCGGCGATTTCGGCGATGCTCAGCACACCTTCACGCAAACGCTCGAACGCCATGGCCCGACGCACTTCATCCTTGATCTGCTGGTACGAGCGCCCTTCACGCTCCAGTTGCCGACGGAAGGTGCTGGGGCTGATGCCCTGCTGCTCGGCCATGGCATTGAGCGTCGGCCACTGGCCGTAGCGCCGGGCACGCAGATGGCGATAGACCACGGCCGCCAGGCCGTTCTGGTTGCGAAAGCGGATCACCAGCCCCTGGGGCGCACTGCGCAAAAAGGTCTTGAGCGCAACCAGATCCTGCACCACCGGCAGGCGCAGGTAGGCGCTGTCGAACTCCACCTCGGTTCGCCCGCTGCCCAGGCGCAGGTCCGGGCCCCACAACAAGGTGTCGTCCTCCTGGGCCGGGCGCGCCACGGCAAGCTCGGTACGGTCGATGGCGATGCGCCGCCCCGCCAGCCAGCACAGCAGGCCGACCACCAGCACCAGGTAGGTTTCCTCGGCATACACCCGGGTCAGCGGGTCGGCGATGTTCGACTGCACGCTGATCACCACCCGCCCGCCGCGCACCGAGAAAGCGCCGCGCAAGTCACGCATGAACAACGCGAAGTTCCCCAGGCACTGACGCAGGGCCTTTTCCAGGGTGGGCTCCTGGATCAACCCTCGGCATATCAGGGCAAAACTGCCCAATGGCATCCCGTGGCTGTCGAGGTGGAAGAACTCATCGTCCAGCACATGGATCAGTTCCAGCCACAGCTGGGCGAACGCCTTGGCGGGCACCCGCGCCTGGGGCCGGTCGAGCAGTACCGGGTCTATGCCCACGCCGCGCAGGTAGGCGTCGCGCTCGGCGGGACGCTCGCGCAGGGCATGGAGCATGGCGTTGAGGAAATACACCGCGACCGAATCGCTATCGCGCATGGCTGGTTTTCACTGTCTATGCTGGGTGGCAAAAAATGCCAGGTTTACTGAACAGATCCGGCATAGGCCGGGCCTGGGCGTTTGCCTAGACTCGATCCATTCCGGGAACGCCGGCCATTCTCGCAGAGCCTGTGCCGGTCCCGCCATGCCTTCGCAATCGGAGCCCTCAATGAGCAACGCAGAGATCTACGTCGTCAGTGCAGTCCGTTCGGCCATCGGTGGTTTCGGTGGATCCCTCAAGGACCTGCCACTGGCAGACCTGGCCAGTGCCATTGCCCGTGCCGCCATCGAGCGCTCGGGCGTGGCGGCCACCGATATCGGCCATGTGGTCATGGGCACGGTGATCCCGACCGAGCCACGCGACGCCTACCTGAGCCGCGTCGCCTCGATGAACGCCGGCGTGCCCAAGGAAACCCCGGCCTTCAACGTCAACCGCCTGTGCGGCTCGGGCTTGCAGGCCATCGTGTCGGCGGCCCAGACCCTGTTGCTGGGCGACACCGACGTGGCCCTGGCCGCAGGCGCCGAGTCCATGAGCCGTGGTCCGTACCTGCTGCCGCAGGCCCGTTGGGGCGCGCGCATGGGCGACCTGCAGGGCATCGACTACACCGTTGGCGTGCTCCAGGACCCCTTCGAGCACTTCCACATGGGCATCACTGCCGAAAACGTCGCCGCCAAGCATGGCATCACCCGCCAAATGCAGGATGACCTGGCCCTGACCAGCCAGCGCCGCGCCGCCCGCGCCATCGCCGAAGGCCGCTTCGCCAGCCAGATAGTCCCGATCGAGCTGAAGACCCGCAAAGGCAGCGTGCAGTTCGCCACCGACGAGCACGTGCGCGCCGAGGTGACCGCCGAACAGCTGGCTGGCATGAAGACCGTGTTCAAGAAGGACGGAACGGTCACCGCCGGCAACGCCAGCGGCATCAACGACGGTGCCGCCGGTCTCGTCCTGGCCACCGGCGATGCCGTGCGGCGCCTGGGCCTCAAGCCCCTGGCACGCCTGGTGGCCTATGCCCACGCTGGCGTCGAGCCGGAGCTGATGGGTCTGGGCCCGATCCCTGCCACCCAGAAAGTGCTGCAAAAGGCCGGGCTGAGCATCAGCGACCTGGACGTGATCGAGTCCAACGAAGCCTTCGCCGCCCAGGCCTGCGCCGTGGCCCGCGCCCTGGATTTCGACCCGGAGAAGGTCAACCCCAACGGTTCGGGCATCTCCCTCGGTCACCCCGTCGGCGCCACCGGGGCGATCATCGCCACCAAGGCCATCCATGAACTGCAACGCACCCAGGGCCGCTATGCCCTGGCCACCATGTGCATCGGCGGTGGCCAAGGCATCGCCGTTGTCTTCGAGCGCGTCTGAGGAGCCAGAACGTGAGCATTCAACACATCGCCGTGATCGGCGCCGGCACCATGGGCAACGGCATTGCCCAGGTGTGTGCGGTGGCCGGCTACCAGGTCCTGCTCATCGACGTCTCGCAGGCGGCGCTGGAGCGTGGCGTGGCCACCCTGGGCAAGAACCTGGAGCGCCAGGTCAACAAAGGCACGCTGGAGGCCGACAAGGCCGAAGCGGCCAAGACCCGCATCCGCACCAGCACCGACTATGCCGACCTGGGCAGCGCGCAACTAGTGATCGAGGCGGCCACCGAGAACCTCGAGCTCAAGCAGCGCATCCTCCAGCAGGTGGCGGCCAACGTCGCCAGTGACTGCCTGATCGCCACCAACACCTCGTCGCTGTCGGTCACTGCCCTGGCCGCCAGCATCGAGCACCCGGAGCGTTTCATCGGTGTGCACTTCTTCAACCCGGTGCCGATGATGGCCCTGGTGGAGATCATCCGTGGCCTGCAGACCAGCGACAGCACCTATGCCCAGGCCCTGGTGGTGACCGAAAAGCTGGGCAAGACACCGATCACCGCCGGCAACCGCCCAGGCTTCGTGGTGAACCGCATCCTGGTGCCGATGATCAACGAGGCGATCTTCGTGCGCCAGGAAGGCCTGGCCAGTGCCGAGGACATCGACACCGGCATGCGCCTGGGCTGCAACCAGCCGATCGGCCCGCTGGCCCTGGCCGACCTGATCGGCCTGGACACCCTGCTGGCGATCATGGACGCCTTCCACGAGGGCTTCAACGACAGCAAGTACCGCCCTGCCCCGCTGCTCAAGGAAATGGTCGCCGCCGGCTACCTGGGGCGTAAAAGCGGTCGCGGCTTCTTCACCTACTGATCGGGAGCGAGCGCCATGCCAGTCACTGCCGCCCTGCGCTGTGCGAGCTTCGAAGAGCGCCGCGACAAGGCCATGGCGCTCTTCGCCGAGAAAGGCTTTGGCCAGGTCAGCATGCGTGAGCTGGCGGCGCATGTGGGCCTGACCGCAGGCTCGCTGTACCACCATTTCCCCAGCAAGCAGGACCTGCTGTACGACCTGATCGAAGAACTCTACGAGGAACTGCAGGCAACCCTGGACCAGGGGCGTCGGGCACTGGCGCGCGGACAGGCGGTCCTGCCTTGCCTGATCGCGGCGCACTGGCAGTTGCACCTGGAGCGGCCCATGCAGTTTCGCCTGGCGGAGCGGGATTTCTGTTGCCTGGGCGAAGAGCAGCAGGCGCGTCTGACCGGGTTGCGGGTGCGGTACGAGAAAGGGTTGCTGCACCTGATCGCGCCACGGGCACAACTGCCGGCACAGGCGCTGGAGGCCACCGGGCATGTGGTCGCCACACTGCTCAACCAACTGCCTGGAATGCTGTTGGGCCGGGGGCTGGATGAGCATGAGGCGCTTGGGTTGATGGAAAGCCTGTTGCTCGGAGGCATCGAGCGGACCTTGCGCTAGGCAGTGGCCTTTGGGGTTGGCTGTGCCACCCCATTCGCGGGCAAGCCCGCTCCCACAGGGCTTTGCGCTGAGCCCTGTGGGAGCGGGCTTGCCCGCGAATAGGCCCGAAAGCCCGACACCGATTACAAACTCACCCCCAAGGCCCGCCTGACCGCCTCGCCCCGCGCATCGTCCGCGCCACTGACCAGCGCAAAGTTGTAAGCCCCATGGGACCAATACCGCGCCTCGAGCCCGCCGTCGGTGCGCTGGCCGCTGGGCATCGGCCCATAGCGCTCACCCGGCGAGCGCAGGAACAGACTGACGCGCTCCCCTCGCCCGTCCTGAAACACCAGCAACGCCGCCGCGCCCTCTTCATTGCTGAGCAACCGCGCCCCTACCGGCCGCAGCCCATACCCGCTCAGATCCGGCAATTGCCCGACCCGGTCGAAATGACGCGTCAACCAGTCCTGCAACTGCACGAGGTCACTGGCCTGGACATCCAGCGCCGTGCCGCCGGCAAACAGCCGATGGGCCTGGACCGCGTCCTCCATCGGCAAGAGGCCGGCAAACAACGTCGCCTGGCGCGCCTGCCAACCACCCAGGCCGCCTAGCCCCAAGGCCAGCAGCAACGCCGCCGCCGAGGCCAAACGCCGTTGTCGACGCTGGTGCAAACGGCGTTGCACCTGCCTCAAGTCCAGTTGCGCAGGGCCTGGCACCTCGCCAAACCCCGCCAAAGCCGCCCGCAGGCGCCTGGCATCGTTGCGCCATGCCTCCACCCGCGCCGCCTCCTGCGGATTGGCCACCAGCCAGGCCTGTACTTCGGCCCGGCGCACCGGGTCCAGCCGGTCGTCGATGTAGGCATGCAATTCATGCTCAGAGGGAATCAACCGCGTCATTTGAGTCTCCGCAAGGCCGGGGGTGCGGGGTTGCCCTCGGTCAGATCGCGCAAGGTGGCACGGGCGCGTGACAAACGCGACATCACGGTGCCGATAGGAATATCCAAGGCCTGGGCAGCCTCCTTGTAGCTCAGTCCCTCGACGCTCACCAGCAACAGCAACGCCCGCTGTTCGGTGGAGAGCCGGGCAAAGACCTGCAGATCGGCCTGCGCCTGGACGATGCTTTCGGTCTCGCCGCCCGATGCCTCCTCCTGGCTGCGCCCAAACCAGGCCAGCCAGCGGGCATGCAGGCGCTCCCGGCGCTTGGCGTCGAGAAACAGCCGGTACAGGATGGTGAACAACCAGGCTCGCAGGTCTGCTGCCTCATGCCGCTGATGGCTGCGGCTCAGGGCGCGCTCGACCGTGGCCTGGACCAGATCGTCGGCACTGCCCGAGTCACGGCACAGCCATAATGCAAAGCGGCGCAAGCGTTGCAACAGCTCGCGCCATTGCTGTTCATCCAGGTCGTGCATGGTCAGGTCCCAGGCCTCTTGAAGGTCAGTCTAAAGGCAGACGCCCCGGCATGAAATTTATTCCCGCTCGGGGAATAAAGACCTTTCTGCTGCGTCGTACCGGCTCATTCACTGAGCGGACACAGACCATGAACACCCCTTTGCACGGCCCCGCCAAGGCCTTGCGTCTGGCGGCCATCGGTGCCGGCCTGCTGGCCCTGGGCGCCGGTTTCGCCTACGCCGCCGGCTGGATCGGCGCACCGGCCCTGACGCCCCAGCGCATCATCGATACCTTCGAGGCCCAGGCCGGCCATTACCCTGGTTATCGCAAGAACCACGCCAAGGGCCTGTGCGTCAGCGGCTACTTCCAGAGCAGCGGGCTCGCCGAAACGCTGTCCAGCGCGCGGGTGTTCAGCCAGCCCCGGGTTCCGGTCATCGGTCGCTTCGCCATCGGTGGCGCCAATCCGTTCAGCCCCGACACCAGTATTGCGGTGCGCAGCCTGGCCCTGCAGTTCAGCACCGATGACGGGCAGATCTGGCGCACGGGCATGAACAACCCGCCCGTGCTGGCGATCGGCACACCGCAAGCCTTCTACCAGCAAGTCCTGGCCATGGCGCCGGACCCTGCCACCGGCAAGCCGGACCCGGCGAAGATGCAGGCGTTCTTCGCCGCCCACCCGGAAAGCGCAGCGTTCCGTCAGTGGGCCTCCAGCTACAAGCCCAGCGACAGTTTTGCCAGCACCCGGTACCACAGCATCAACGCCTTCCTGCTCAAGGACGGCGGCGGCAAGACCCACCCGGTGCGCTGGCACCTGGAACCGCAGACGCCGTTCGCGCCGCTGCCGGCGCAGGTGGAGGACAAGCAGTTCCTGCAGCACGACCTGCAGCATCGCCTGGCCCAGGGCCCGCTGCGCTGGACCTTGCGCCTGGTGCTCGCCGAGCCGGGCGATCCGGTGGACGATGCCTCGCGCCCCTGGCCTGCCGAGCGGCGCAGCGTCGATGCCGGAACCCTGGTGATCGAGCAGGTCGACGCCCCCGAGCAAGGCGCCTGCCGCGACATCAACTTCGACCCGCTGATCCTGCCACGAGGCATCAACCCCTCCACCGACCCGATTCTGGCCGCCCGTTCGGCCGCCTACTCGGAGTCTTTCAACCGCCGTAGCCGCGAGGCCCTCGATACCGGAGCACATCCATGACCGCCACCGTCTTCCATCCCCTGGCCCGGCTGGTGCACTGGCTGATGGCTGTGATGATCCTGGCCATGCTGTTCATCGGCGTGAGCATGATCGGCGACCTCTCACCGCGCCATCCGCTGCTGGTCGACCTGCACAAGGCCACGGGCCTGACCTTGCTGGTGCTGGTCGTGCTGCGCATCGGCCTGCGCCTGACCCTGCCCCATCCGCCGTTGCCAAGGGACATTGCGCCCATCCAACGCCTGGCCGCCGGCGCCTCGCATCTGCTGCTGTACGCCTTGATGCTGGCCATGCCGCTGCTGGGTTGGGCCATGCTCTCGGCCGGCGACTACCCACGCCCGCTGCAACTGCCGGCCATCGCACCCCATGACCTGCGGCTCTACGCCGTGTTGCGCCAGGCCCATGGCTGGGCCGGTTACTTGCTGTTCGCCACCATCCTCGTGCACCTGGGCGCTGCCTTGATGCACACCTTGGTGCGCCGGGACGGTGTATTGCGTAGCATGTGGCCTGGCCCTCTGCGCCGCGGCGGATGAGCCTAGCGGGGCAGTCTGCTGCCCCCAATCGCCTCGAACCGCCTGGATTGCCCCATGACTGCCGCAAAGGCCCCTGCTCCCCTGACACCCGCCACGACACTTGACCTTCGCCCGCTGCTGCTGGTCAGCGGGGCATGCACCATGTCGATGATGGCCTTCGTGTCGCTGATCGGACCGATCGCCCGCCAGTTGGGCATGGCCACCTGGCAGGCCGGCGCTGCGGTGACCATGGCCGGTGTGGTCTGGGTGATGCTGGCCCGCCCCTGGGGCCGCGCCGCCGACCGCCATGGCCGTCGCCGCATCCTGCTGCTGGGTAGCGCAGGCTTCACCCTGTCCTATTGGTCGCTGTGCCTGTTCATCGACGGCGCGTTGCGCTGGCTGCCGGGGGCGACCCTGGCCTTCATCGGCCTGATGCTCACCCGCGGCCTGATCGGTGCTTTCTATGCGGCTCTACCCGTCGGCGCCAACGCGCTGATCGCCGACCATGTCGAACCCCGGCGCCGCGCCCGGGCCATGGCTTCGCTCGGTGCGGCCAACGCCGTCGGCCTGGTGCTGGGGCCGGCCGTGGCAGCACTGCTCGCGCGCCAGAGCCTGAGCATGCCGTTCTATGTCATGTCGTTGTTGCCGGCGAGCGCCTTCTTCGTGCTGCTGTTCAAGCTCAAACCCCAGCCTCTGGCGCACGGCCATGCGCCAAGCCCGGTGCGGCTGCGCGACCCACGCTTGCGCCGCCCCTTGCTGGTGGCTTTCAGCGCCATGCTCAGCGTGACCGTATCGCAGATCACCGTGGGCTTTTTCGCCCTCGACCGCCTGCACCTGGCCTCGACCGAAGCCGCCCAGGCCGCCGGCATCGCCTTGACCTGCGTGGGCGCGGCGCTGATATTGGCGCAGGTGCTGCTGCGCAGGCTGGAGTGGTCGCCGCTGAAGATGATCCGTGTCGGCGCCAGTGTCTCGGCGCTGGGCTTTGCCAGCGCCGCCCTGGCGGCCAGCGCACCTTGGCTGTGGGGCTCGTTCTTCGTTGCCGCCGCCGGCATGGGGTTTGTCTTCCCGGCCTTTTCGGCCCTGGCGGCCAATGCCATGCACGCCTCGGAGCAAGGCGCCACTGCCGGGTCCATTGGCGCCGCCCAGGGCATGGGCGCGGTGATCGGCCCCCTGGCCGGCACCCTGGTGTATGCCCTCGACCCACGCCTGCCGTTCGCGGCGGTCGCCTTGCTGTTGCTGCTGGTCGGGCTATGGCCGACACCCTCCGATCAACGCCACTGACAAGCACAGCGCGTTGCCGCCCAGAGTATGCTTTAATGCGTCGCCCATTATTTTTGACACCTCTCTATCTAAATCAAGGCGGCTATGGACACCGGGACACGACTCAAACTGGTGCGTGAACGCAACAACCTCTCCCAACGGGAACTGGCCCGCCGCAGCGGCCTGACCAACTCGACGATCTCGCAGATCGAACAGAACCGCGTCAGCCCCTCGGTCAGTTCCCTCAAGAAACTGCTCGAAGGGATCCCCATGTCCCTGGCGGAATTCTTCAGCTTCGACGAGCCAGTGCGGGAAGAGCGCTACGTGTTCCGTGGCGGCGAGCAGCCCGACCTGGGCCGCAACGGCCTGCGCATGCTGTTGGTCGGTGCCAGTGTCCCGGGCCGTCAGATGCGCATGCTGCGCGAACTCTACGCACCCGGTGCCGACTCGGGCGAGCCGATCGTGCACTCCGAAGGCGAGGAATGCGGCCTGATCACCCGTGGCACCATCGAACTGTGGGTCGATGGCCAGGTGAGCATCCTCAACGCTGGCGATGGCTACTACATCCCCACCACGTTGCCGCACAGTTTCAAGAACATCGGCCCCGACGAAGCCGAGATCATCAGCGCCAACACCCCGGCCAACTTCTGATCCGCCGTGCTGCCGCCCAACAGCCGAGAAACCTGCCAGCGCCTGCGTGATGCCGCCCTCGGCGTCCATGCGCTGGACGTGCTGGCCCGCACGCCCGAAGGGCAGGTCCAGGTGCGGATCGATGGCTGGCAGCTGACCCTGCTGCTAGACGCCGAAGGCCTGGCCCAATGCAGCCATTGCCGGACCCCCGACGGCCAGGAGGCCGGCCTTGAACACTGGCACCGCTACGGCACCAACCCCACTGAGCTGCTGAGTATCTGGGAGCGCGGCCGCATCGAACAGCTAGTGGCCACTACCCGCGAGCGCCTTGAATGAAACGCCTCGGCCTGTTGCTGGGCCTGGCCTTCGCCCTGCCGGCATTGGCCGAGAATGCCTGCCCGCCAGGGCAATACCAGGTGTGCCTGATGGGATGTTTCTGCGCACCGATCGACCCTGGCCAGGCCGGCCAGGTACTCAAGGATGTCGAACTCATGGCCTCCAGCAGCCTGGCCTTCGCCTTGCGCCAGGCCCGCGACGAAGCGACCGCCAGCGGCACCCAGCCGATTCCGCTGCACATCCGCGCCCAGCTCGAATCCTGGTATGACTTCGCCGTGCTGGACGCGGCGCGTTACCGCGTCGGGAACGAACAGCAGGTCAGCGCGGCCAATGCGCTGCTGCAGAACCCGGACGTGAACGCGGTGACCCTGATCGACACCATCATCTTCCGCCGCACCCAGGATGCCGAGGACAACGTGGCGCTCTGGGCTCATGAGCTCAAGCATGTGCAGCAGTACCAGACGCTGGGGGTCGACGAGTTTGCCCGGCAATACACACGTGACTACAACGCGCTCGAGGGGCCGGCCTATGAAATCGAGGCCAAGGTGGCCAAGGCATTGCGCGAACGGCGGTCAGGGCAGGCGCGGTGAAGGTGCGCTGCCCTGGGTAAGCCCCGGTAAGGCTGGTTCATTGCGTTTTGCGACGCCTGTCTGCGGTGTACTGATGCTTGGGCTGGTAACGCGTCCACTCAGGGCTTCCAAAAACTGCTTCATGAGAGATCTTTTTGCCATCACGATAAAAAATCAGATTGGCCTGGACTTCCGGCAGCGCTCGATGGCGGTATAACCAACGCAACTCACTGGACGTGATACTTGCACCATGGCCCTCCTTCGATACCACTGCGGCAATATCGTCCCCAATCACATCCGCCATGAAGTGGACCGGCTTTCGCTGATTGAGCAACTGAAATTCGAGCCCGGCCTTGCTGGTCTTCTTCCATATTTCTGGCCCAATTTCCAGCGCACGCTCTGGGTTCGCCTTCAGTTCTTTCGCAAGGCCCTGATCTTTTACATTGTACGCCGCATGCTGTGCCATGAACCGTTTGAACGAAATTGCCCGCTCCGGGTCGTTCAATAGTTTTTTTATTTCTTTGTCTTCAGCGTATTTCGTAGGTGCGAAAGGGGTCCATACCGCATTGGTAATATCATTTTGGATAAGGATATTAGTCTTCTCCTTGACTTTCTTGAGCCCCCCGAACAAAGAACGACCAGAAGAAGCTTTTGCTTCCTTTTTCCTGAATCCCGCATGTTCAAGCTTTAACAGCGACTTCCTACGGTGCGCATCCAAGCCATAGACGATATCGCCATGTTTGAATATTTCTGTCAGTGGTGTTCCCTCCACTGCCAAGGGCCCCTCAATGGGCACTCTTCCATCACCGTCCCTCCAGGTGGCTGGATTGTTTCTGACCATGCGGAAAAGATTGGGACCGTCCACGGTCCCGGCCGGGTCCGGGCTCAGCCATCGGCCTACCCATGGCTGGTAGTAGCGGTACCCGTAGTAGTACAGCCCCATCGCATCCCGCTCCTTGCCCGAATAGCGAACCGTCTTGTAGCTCGCCTCCACCGCGTTGCGATGAGTCCAGACCGCCGTGCCGCCGTAGGGGTAGTACTCTTCCTGGCTGATCAGGCTGCCTGCGCCGTCCACTTCGAGCGCACTGCTGCCCAGCAGGTTGTCGTAGCTGTAGCGCACCTGGTCGTTGGCGAGGTCGGCGGGCTTGCCGGCGATCCAGTGCAGCACCCGCACCTGGGCGCGACCGGCCTCGCCCAGGGTGATGACCTGCAGGTTTTCGCTGAGCTTTTCGGCCTGGTGCGTGGTGCGCAGC
>Ga0153917_1000069_pt1 | contig 118099 bp, 113 predicted proteins | sample TSFL001MetaG_FD_104695 | JGI IMG/M metagenome (GOLD analysis project Ga0153917, IMG submission 104695) | Attine ant fungus gardens microbial communities from Florida, USA - TSFL001 MetaG | ecosystem: Host-associated > Fungi > Mycelium > Unclassified | place: USA: Florida, Paynes Creek Historic...
AGGAGGTTGGACTGGATGGTGAAGAAGCTGAAGAAGTTCACGACGAACAGACCGGCGTCCGGCACCAGCGGCAGACTGTGCGCGAACTGCCCGATCACGGCCGCGACGATCGCCGCCGCGGCCACCAACCGGAGCACCCCGAATGTGATGCGGATCATGGAAAGAGTCTAAGTGGGGGCAGAGCGTCCGCTGAGACCACTACGGTGGATGGCGTGAGCATGCAGCAGACCCTCTCCGACGACGGGACCATCGTCCACTACGAGGTGCGCGGGACGTCCGCCGGTGCACCGCTTCTCGTCATCCCCGGAGGCCCCTGCCGCGGCCCGGAATACCTGGGCGACCTCGCGGGGCTCTCGGAAATCCGCCCTCTCTCCATCCTCCATCCCCGTGGCACCGACGCGACGGGTGGGTTGTCCCGCGGCTGGTGGAGCGATGCCGCGGATCTGATCGCCGTAGCGGATGCCCTGGGCCTCACGGACTTCGACGTACTGGCCCACTCGGCCGGCACCCGGCTCGCCCTCGCCGCGGCGGCGCGTTTCCCCGGACGGCTGGCCTCACTCACGCTAGTCACCCCCGCGGCCGCCTGGCTCACGGACACGGAGCACGACGGCGCCACCGTCGCCTCCCGGCGCGACGAGCCGGAGATCCGGGCCGCCCTGCACTCGATGGCGCTCGGGCCGGAGAACGAGGACGAATTCCAGCTGGCCTGGGACCGGGAGGCCCCGGCCGGCTACGCACGCTGGGGTGCCGCCGAGCGCAGCCACGCCCTGCTGGGCAGGATGAGTCTGGCGGCGGCCACGGCATGGTTCAACGGCATCCCTTCCGACGCCGTCGAGCAGATCATGAGTGCTCAACTGCCCCCGACCACGGTCATCGGCGGTGAGGAGGACATCCTTTCCGGCGTCGAAACCGTCAAGGCCTACGCAGCGGCACTCGGCTCCGGCGTGCGGATGATTCCGGGCTGCGGGCACTACCCATGGGTGGAGCAGCCCCGCGAGTTCCTGGCCTGCCTCGACGTGGCCGGCCTCTGAACTAGGGGGCCTTGCGCCCCGCGAGGCGGTCGCGATTCGAGTACTGCTACAGCGCCCAGTCCCGGCCATCCTTCAGGCGCGGCGGCGAAGATCCGCCCCGGCCAGCCTCATCGCCGCGTCGACGAACCCCGGCTCGGTGGGATTCAGCCAGCTCACACGGGGGTCGCCGCGGAACCAGGTGATCTGCCGGCGTGCAAACTTCCTCGTGGCCACCGTGGTGTCCTCAACGGCCCAGTCCAGGGATTCCTCGCCGTCCAGGACCTTGAGGAACTGCGCGTAGCCGATGGCTCGGGAGGCGGTCCTGCCCGAGCGCAGGCCTTGCGCGTCCAGCTCGCGGACCTCGTCCAGCAGCCCGGCCGACGCCATCGCGACGACGCGGGCGTGCAGCCGCTGATGCAGCACCGCGCGGTCCAGGTCCAGGCCGATCTGCACCGTGGGGCGCAGGTACTCGCGCGTGGGCATGAAGGAGGCGAAGGGACGCCCCGTCAGCTCAAACACCTCCAACGCGCGCACCACGCGACGTTCGTCCCCCAGCCGCGCCGCGCTGACCGGGTCGACGGCGGCCAGTCGGGCCCGCATGACCTCGAGGCCCGCGTCGGCGGCCTCCTCCTCCAGCCGGGCCCGGACGGCGGCATCCGTTGGCGGGAACTCCAGCACATCCAGGGCCGCCCGGACGTACAGCCCGGATCCACCCACCAGAACGGGGCGCAGGCCGCGGGACTCGATGTCCTCGATGACCCCGCGCGCCTGCGCCTGGAAGTCGGCGACGGAGGCCTCCTCGGTGACCTCCAGGACGTCGAGGAGGTGGTGCGGGATGCCGCGCCGCTCAGCCACGGGCAGCTTGGCCGTGCCGATGTCCATGCCGCGATAGAACTGGAGGGCGTCGGTGTTGACGATCTCCCCGCCCAGGCGCTCGGCCAGCTCAAGCGCCAGGTCCGACTTACCGGTGCCCGTCGGCCCGACGACGGCGACGAGGGGAGGCGAAGCCGACCCGGCGGCGTCGGGCATTAGAGACCCACGCGCAGCGTGGGCAGGCCCAGGCTCACGCCCTTGGTGCCCTTCGAGGCGCCGGGGGCGGGGACTCCGCACGAGTCCGCCTGGGCGCGGTCCCACGCGTCGCCGGCGCGGGTGGGGCGCAGGGCGTACTGCTCGGCCGTGGGATCGGAGACGAGGTGGAAGGAGCCCACCTCCGTGACGGGGACGGTGACGACGTCGCCAGGGCGCGGGACCGGCGAGCCGGCCGGCACGGAGAAGTGCACCAGGCGCTGGTCGCGCGCGCGGCCGGAGAGGCGACCGGTCTGGTCGGACTTGCGGCCGGAGGCGTCGGCCACGAGGACCTCGACCGTGGCGCCGAGCTGCTTGGCGTTCTCCTCGCGGGCGATGCGGTCCTGCAGCGCGATGAGGCGCTCGAAGCGCTCCTGCACCACGGCCTTGGGGACCTGCTCCTCGTACGTGGCGGCCGGGGTGCCGGGGCGCGGGGAGTACTGGAAGGTGAAGGCCGTGGAGAAGCGGGAGGCCTCGACGACGCGCAGCGTGTCCTGGAAGTCCTCCTCCGTCTCGCCGGGGAAACCCACGATGAGGTCGGTGCTGATGGCGGCGTGCGGCATGCGCTCGCGGACCTTCTCCAAGATGCCCAGGAACTTCTTGCCGCGGTAGGAGCGGCGCATCTCCTTGAGGACCTTGTCGGAGCCCGACTGCAACGGCATGTGCAGCTGCGGCATGACGTTGTGAGTCTCCGCCATGGCGTCGATGACGTCGTCCGTGAACATGGCCGGGTGGGGCGAGGTGAAGCGCACGCGTTCCAGGCCCTCGATCTCGCCGCAGGCACGCAGGAGCTTGGAGAACGCCTGGCGATCCCCGAACTCGACGCCGTAGGAGTTCACGTTCTGGCCCAGGAGGGTGACCTCGATGGCGCCGTCGTCCACGAGCGCCTGGATCTCGGCGAGGATGTCGCCCGGGCGGCGGTCCTTCTCCTTGCCGCGCAGGCTCGGGACGATGCAGAAGGTGCACGTGTTGTTGCAGCCCACGGAGATGGAGACCCAGCCGGAGGCGTGGGACTCGCGCTTGGTCGGCAGCGTCGAGGGGAAGACGTCCAGGGAGTCAAGGATCTCGATCTGCGCCTCGGCGTTATGGCGCGCACGCTCCAGCAGGACGGGCAGGGCGCCCACGTTGTGCGTGCCGAAGACGACGTCCACCCACGGCGCCTTCTTCAGAATGGTGTCGCGATCCTTCTGCGCCAGGCAGCCGCCCACGGCGATCTGCAGGCCGGGACGACGCTCCTTCTCCTGCTTGAGCAGGCCCAGGTGGCCGTAGAGCTTGTTGTCCGCGTTCTCGCGCACGGCGCAGGTGTTGAAGACCACCACGTCGGCCTCGCCCTCGCCGGCCTCCGGGGCCACGGCGGAGAGTCCGGCCTCCTCGAGCAGGCCGGAGATGCGCTCCGAATCGTGCACATTCATCTGACACCCGAAGGTGTTCACCTGGTACGTGCGCTGCTGCAGAGGGCTCTCAAGCGTGGAAGTCACCGCACCATCTTAGTGCGGCTCTCCTCTTCCTGCCCGACGACGGGTGGCCGGGTCCCGGCCCCGCCAGTGGACGGAGCAGCGCTGACGCTATCGCGTCGCCTCCGCGACGGCCTTGAGGTGCTCGAACCGCTCGCGCCATTCCTCGGCCGTCCGGTCCCAGGGCAGGTTGGAATTCCCGCGGTACAGCCCGGCCTCTCCGTCCAGTTGCTCACGCAGGATGTCCGCCTGCCCCAGATGGCGGGAGGTCTCGTTGAGCATGTGCATGAGCAGCTCCCCCAACGTGGCGTCGCGACCTCCCCGCCCCCACCACGGCACGTGGCCCACGTGATCGAGCGACAGCTCCGAAATGGTGACGTCCACGCGCTCCGCGACCGAGCGCGCCGTCTCCAGCACCCACCCGGGCGACTCGTCCGCGAAGGCCCACAGGTCGTCGTCGGGCTCCATGTCCCCCGCCGCCTCCGAGAGCGGGTCGGCATACTCCGGAAGTCCCACAAGGGGCCTGCCCAGGCAGTCCCCGAAGTACCCGGCCTCGACGAAGGCGACGTGTTTGATGAGGCCCAGCAGATTGGTGCCGGTAGGCGTCAGCGGCAGGCGCTGTTGCCACTCGGGCAACCCCTCCGCCTTCTCCCACAGAGTGGAGCGCACCAGCTGCAGCCTGGCATGCATGAGCGCCTTGACGTCCGCGGTATCGGTCATGCCTCCATGGTGCCGTGACCGTCCGACGCCGCGATAGGGCTCCGGCGGAATAGTCGGCTCCCGCAGTTCGTTGACACGGCAAGCATTCCGAGGAATCGAGGACCCCATGCCCCTGAGCGGCACCACCCTGTTCGGCCTGCACACCTTTGGCGGCACCCTACGGGACACCGACGGCACCCCGCTGGGCGACGCCGCCACCCAGGCGCACCTCGTCACGGAGGGAGTGGCCGCGGAGGCCGCCGGGGCAGACGCCTTCGGGATCGGCGAGCACCACCGCGCGGACCTGCCGACGTCTGCGCCCGACGTCGTGCTGGCCGCCGTCGCGGCGCGCACGGATCGGATCCTCCTCACCACGGCCGTCACCGTGCTCAGCACCGACGATCCGATCCGCGCCTATGAGCGCTACGCCACCGTGGACGGCATCTCCGGCGGCCGCGTGCAGCCCGTGCTCGGGCGCGCCTCGTTCACGGAGCCGTTCGCCCTCTTCGGCTTCGACCTGGCCCACTACAACGAGCTCTTCGAGGAGAAGCTGGCCCTCTGGACGCAGGCCAGGCGCGAGGGTCCCCTGCGTTTCAACGGCATCCATCGCGCCGCCCTGCACGGCGAACGTGCCTTCCCCGCCTCGGCCACGCCCGGGGGCATCGTCACGTGGGTGGGGGTCGGAGGGAGCCCCGAGTCGGTGGTGCGCGCCGCCAAGTACAACGCCAACCTCATGATGGCCGGCCTGGGGCAAACACCGGATCGCATCCAGCGCTACTTCCAGCTCTTCCGCGCCTCGGAGACGGAGTTCGGGCAGCGCCCCGCCCTGCTCGGCATGACGGCCAACGGCTACCTCGCCGACAGCATGGAGGAGGCCAGGGACAGGGCGTACGAGGTGAACCGGCGGCTCATGGACTCCGTGGCGAAGGAGCGCGGCTGGGGCGAACGGACACGCGAGCACTTCGAACAGGACGCCGAGAGCGGCTTCTCGCTCGTGGGGACCCCCGAATGGGCGGCCCAGAAGATCGCCGAGCACGTGCGTGCCCTGGACGTGGACCGTTACGACGTCAACTACGGGAACATGACGGATACGGCCGAGGACAAGCTGGAGCAGATCCACCTCTGGGGCGAGCTCGTCTTCCCCCGGGTGAGGGAACTCCTGTCCCGTTCCTGAGCCCGACGGCGTACAGTTGAGTCGGTGCCGCGCGTCGCGGCACCGACGATCCGGGACCCGGACCACGACGGTCGGGCCCCATGAAAGGACCGGTGGCCCACAGTGGCCTTCATCGCTTGAGCCTGCCCCGACGGCCCGCCTTCGCGGGCCATGTGTCGCGCCCGTTTGCCGTCGCACGGCGACCCGGCCCCGCACCGTCGGACACCTCGCCGTTCCCGCGGCTCCCTCAAGCAACCACCGCCCCGCACTGCGCCGCTTTTGCGCGCCCGGGCGATTTACGAAGGAAACCACCATGCAGCCCCTGTCCCTCAAGGACATCCGTTCCAGCTTCGTCAACACCTCCCGCCGCGAGGCCTCCCAGGCCACGCCGCGTCAGGACCTCGATTCCCTCGATTGGGACACCATGGACCTCTTGGGGTGGACCGATCCGCAGAATCCGCAGCGCGCCTACGCCCTGCTGCCGGCCGGTGATCGCCACGTCGGCATCATGCTCCGCGCCGTCCCCGCCCCGTCCCGCAAGGCCATGTGCGCCCTGTGCGAGGACATCACCGAGGTCTCCGACGTCAAGATGTTCGTGGCCAAGTTGGCGGGTCCGGCCGGGCGCGAGGGCAACACGGTGGGGACCATGGCCCATGCCGACTTCTCCTGCTCCTTCCATGCGCGGCGCCTGCCGACGCGCATGGAAGGGCAGGACGACCCGGAGGGCTTCGTCGCCGCCCGCGTCGAGCGGCTGCGACAGAACGCGGAGCGATTCGCCCAGCGCGTGCTGGCCGGTCGCTGACGCCTTGCCGCACGGCGCCGCGTGGCGTTGACTGATGCCTCAGTGATGCCCACCCCGCCACCAGGGCGGGGTGGGCATCGGGCGAAAGGCGGACACCCGCATGTGCAGGCTCCTGGGGCATCTCTCCCCGAACCCGTCCACCGTCGCGAGCGTCCTGGGCGATGACGCCGCGGCGTTCACCGCGTTGTCGGCCCGACACAAGGACGGATGGGGACTCGTGGGACTGGACGAGGCGGGTGCGGTCCGCGCCGGGGACACCGGCGCCGCCCATGAAAGCGCCGCGTACGCCGCCGCCTCCACCGCCCAGGCCTCGCGGGGCTTGCTCATGCACTTCCGCCTGGCCTCTCCGGGAACCCCGGTGATCGAGGAAAACCTGCATCCCTTCGAAGCCTTCATTCCCGGCGTGGGGCCGGTGGCCTTTGCGCACAACGGGCACATGTTCGACATCGCGGCGTTACGGAGCCTGGTGGCCCGCCACAGCGACGTGCCTTTGCGCGGCACCACCGACTCGGAGAGCTACGCCCAGCTGGTGTTCGCCCTCATGCTGGACCGATCACCGGCGGACGCACTCGCGACGGCGGCCTCGATGATCCAGGACGTCACCGACGTCGTGGCACTCAATGCCCTGCTGCTCACACCCCGCCACCTCCACGCCCTCCAATGGGTTGATCCCGCGCCGCGGCAGGACGGATTCGCCCGGCCCCTGGATCCCGCGCTGTTCAGCCTGCGGGTGCGCAACACGCCGGACGGTGCCACGGTGGTCTCCAACGAATGGGAACCCAGCCGCGACGAATGGGACACTGCCCCGGAGCGCAAGGTTCTCAGCTTCGAGCGCGCCGCCTGAGGCGGAAACGCTCCGGCACGATCAGCCCCGCTCGCCCGCGTCGTGTCGCTCCATGGCACGCCGGGCCGCCGCCATCGCCACGCCGGAGGCGTACCCCTTGCGGGCCAGGAAGCCGAGGAGCCTGCGCAGGATCTTGTCGCGTTCGGCCGCGTCCGGTGTCCCGTAGCGATCGCCCGGCGGGAGCGTGCGATGCCCCAGCCGGTGCAACGCCAGGTCCTCGGCCCGCACGCGTTCCTCGTCGCCGTCGATCTGCTCCAACGCGCTGGCGACGTGTGCCTCATCCACGCCCTTGCGCCGCAGCTCCTGCTTGAGCCGCCCGGACGCGAAGCCTTTGCTGCGAACGCGGGACTCGACCCAGGCCTTCGCGAAGGCGGCGTCATCGATGAAGCCCATGCCCTCGTAGCGATCCAGAACCGTGGCGGCCGCGGCGGCGGGGACGTCGCGTTCCAGCAACTTGCGCTCCAGCTCGTGCCGCGTGCGCGGCATCGCGGAAAGCAGGCGCAGGCACACCGCGTTGGCCAGCTGCAGCGCCTCCCCGTCCGTGAGCTCGACGACCCGACGGGGCGCCGCCTGAGCGGGCAGGACCTCTTCACCGGCCGCGATGCGCTCGGCCACCGCGGCGTCCGCCAGGTCCGTGTCGTCGCCCGCATCGAAGGGGCCGCCGCCCGAACGCGACGCCCGCGCGGCGGCGTCGGCCTCCGCCCGGTCCCACTCCTCGAGAATGCGGGCCACGTGCTCGGGAACGTCGCCCTGGACGGCCCAGGGCGGGGCCTCCCCCACCTCGGACCAAGCCGGTGCGGGCGGCGCTTCCGTCGGCGGTGTTGCCACGGCCGCAGGGCCAGCGTTCGCGGACGCGCCCCCGACCCGGCCGCCGGCCATGCCCTTCCTCCCCTTCGTCGGCTTGGGGCGGGGTGCCGGCACCCACAGGGCGCCGGAGGCGATGCGGTTCTCCCGGTGTTGCTTCTCGATGCTGCGCGTGGAGCGCGTCGCGGAAAGGAGGTCCCCGGGCTCCACGGCCTCGGCGTCCGCTCCCGTGCTCTCGCTCCATGGCAAGGCGGCGGGAGGCCCGTCCGGGGAGTCCAGCTCCGAGGCGCGCTTGAGCCCCAGCTGAGCCAGCAAGCGGGGGTCGAGTCCCCCGGGACGGTCCCGACTCATCCGGCCACCTCACTCCCTCCGAAAACACGAACGGCCGGCGGGACGTCCCGCCGGCCGTTCGCTTCGCATCACTTGTCGCCGACGGCCTTCAGCCCGGCCTCGTTCTCCTTGGCGGCTTCCGCCTCCGGATCCACGTCCACCCCCAGCTTGACGCGGATCTGGCGCTCCAGTTCGTTGGCCAGGTCCGGGTTGTCCTTGAGGAACTGACGGGCGTTCTCCTTGCCCTGCCCCAGCTGGTCACCGTCGTAGGTGAACCAGGCGCCGGACTTGCGCACCAGGCCGTGCTCCACGCCCATGTCGATGAGCCCACCCTCGCGGGAGATGCCCTCGCCGTAGAGGATGTCGAACTCGGCCTGCTTGAACGGCGGGGCCATCTTGTTCTTGACGATCTTGGCTCGCGTGCGGTTACCCACCGCGTTGGTACCGTCCTTGAGCGTCTCGATGCGACGGATGTCGATGCGGACGGAGGCGTAGAACTTCAGCGCCTTGCCGCCCGTCGTGGTCTCCGGGGAACCGAAGAACACGCCGATCTTCTCGCGCAGCTGATTGATGAAGATGGCCGTGGTCTTGGTCTGGGCCAGGCGACCGGTGATCTTGCGCAGCGCCTGGGACATCAGGCGGGCCTGAAGACCCACGTGGCTGTCGCCCATGTCGCCCTCGATTTCGGCACGGGGCACCAGGGCCGCGACGGAGTCGATCACGACGATGTCGATGGAGCCGGAGCCCACCAGCATGTCCATGATCTCCAGGGCCTGCTCGCCGGTGTCCGGCTGGGAGACCAGCAGGGCGTCGATGTCCACGCCGAGCTTCTTGGCGTACACCGGGTCCAGCGCGTGCTCGGCGTCGATGAACGCCGCGATGCCGCCGTTCTTCTGCGCGTTGGCGACGGCGTGCAGGGCCACGGTGGTCTTACCCGAGGACTCCGGACCGTAGATCTCCACGACGCGACCACGCGGCAGGCCGCCGATGCCGAGCGCGACGTCCAGCGCGATGGAGCTGGTGCCGATGGTGTCGATGGGCGCCCGCGACTCGTCGCCCAGACGCATGATGGAGCCCTTGCCGAACTGCTTGTCGATCTGAGCCAGGGCCGCCTCGAGAGCCTTCTCGCGATCCGGTGCTGCTGCCATGTTCCACCCCTAGAGAGTCGTGGCCGGTGTTGGCCTGCCCCGGAACTCCGGGACGTGCGATGTTGATACGAGACTACGGAACGACCCCGACAGTTCGTTGTGGCAACCTCCCGCAGCGGGGGACAAACGCGCCCTGTGGGGGAAGCCTTCTGCCGAAAAGTCTAACGCTTTCCGAACACGTCTTCGAACAACACGCCGGGCCCCAGGTGCAGCGCCCCTCAGCCGTCCCATCGCTCGGTACGCAGCGGGACGTCCTCGCCCAGCCAGCGCGACTCCGGTACGTCCTTCATGCGGCACACCGCGAGCCAGACATCGCGGGGATCCTCCCCGGCGGCCAGGGCGTCGTCCGCCGTCCGCGAGCCAAGCGCCGTCAGGGACATCGTCGCCGCCAGGTGCCGCCCGGAGGCGCTCCCGAACTCGCCGTCCATCAAACGCCAGAACTCACTCACACGCATGGTTCCCATCCTTCCACGCCCCACGCACGGCCGCGGCGCCCACCCGGACCGGGTGAGCGCCGCGATGCAACGAACGAAAGGGGAACGATCAGGCCCTGGCCGCCAGGCCGAGGCCCAGGTCGTCCGGCAGTTCGTCCGGAATGACCGTGGTGTACTCGGCCGCGATCTCGGCCGGAATGGTGTCAGGGACCAGCACGCCCTCGGCGACCGCGATGCGATCGGAGACGAGCCGCAGGACCACCGAAAGCGGAACGTCGAGCGCCTGGGCGATCGAGGCGAGCAATTCGCTGGAGGCTTCCTTCTGCCCGCGTTCCACCTCGGACAGGTAGCCGAGCGACACGCGAGCAAGGTGCGAGACCTCGCGCAGGGTGCGTCCCTGACGCTGACGAATCTCTCGCAGGACCTCACCGATTTCTTGACGCAGGACAACCATCTTGCGCTCCTTGCTCTGTTGGCGGGCGACATCCTGGTCCACGCCCGTCCAGCGGACGATGCCGTTGACATGCGTGGGCTGCTTCATCATGGGAATCGTGGTTCTCCTCGTGACTGATGTGGACCCCGGTTCCGGAATCCCGCCCGGCCTCGACGGCCGGACACTCATAAGAACTACCGGTGGGTCACCCTTGTTCCCTGGCCCAAGCCCATCACAGAAAGCTCCCAGACTCCAGCCGGAGTCATGGGGCGAGATCTTCGAGCCGTTCCAGCAGCGCCAGGAGGGCGTGCCGCACGGCGTTCCAGCGGACCGCGTCGCGGTCGCCGTCGTACTGTCCCCTCCTGTGCCCGACGGCGGGTGCTCCCCCGGGTGCGCCTGCCGCCGCCGATCCCATCACCGACCAGCCGAGGTAGACGGTCCCGACGGCCCGGCCGCCGTGCGGCTCCGGCCCGGCCACTCCCGTCGTCGAGACGGCCAGGTCGGCACCGCACACGCGGGCGGCCCCGAGCGCCATCTGTTCCGCGACGACCGGGTCCACGGGGCCGAATTGCGCCAGCCGCGCGGCGTCGACCCCCAGCACGGACTCCTTGACGTCCACGGCGTAGGACACAACGCCTCCGCGCAGCACGGCGGAGGCGCCGGGCACGTCCGCGATGGTCGCCGCCACGAGTCCGGCCGTCAACGACTCCGCCGTCGCCACCGTCAGCCCCAGGGCCGTTCCCCGCTCGACGAGGCGGCGCGCCAGAGGGGCGCAATCTGCCTTGAGCGACTCGGCCTGCTCGCCCATCCGCACCCAGTCGAAGGGGCGCCGGGCGGTCGGCATGTCGTCGGGCAGGCTCACGCGGCGTCCCCGGCGGCTCGATGCCCGCGGTACAGGCCCACGGCCTGGCGGACGTAGTCGATGGCGCTGTAGAGCGTGATGGCGGCGGCGACGCCGAGCACCACCCACCCGATCCACGCGAGCCACAGCTGCTGCGGCGCCCAGGGCAGCAGCAGCAGGAAGGTGCCGAGCGCCTGGGCGACGGTCTTGATCTTCCCGCCGGCGCTGGCGGCGATGACGCCCCAGCGGATGACGACGAAGCGCATCACGGTGATGCCGATCTCCCGCACCAGGATGATGCCCGTGATCCACCAGGTGAGCTCCCCGAAGACGGAGAGCAGCACCAGGGCCGCACCCATGAGGAGCTTGTCGGCGATGGGGTCCGCGATCTTGCCGAAGCTCGTGACCAGGCCGCGGGCGCGCGCGATGTCCCCGTCCAGCTTGTCCGTGTAGACGGCCACGACGAAGACGAGCACGGCGAGCCAACGCCACAGGCCGTAGGCCTTGGCGTCGACGATCATGAAGACCACGAACACCGGGATGAGCAGGATACGGATGCCCGTGAGGACGTTGGCAATGTTCCAGTTGGGCGCCTGGGGGGCCGCCGCCGGAGCCTGTTCACTCACGTCGTCTCTTCGCTTTCTGGGGTGGGGGTGTGCATGTCTCTCAGCGCCCGGTCAGCGACCAGGCGTCCTCCGACCCTTCGTCGTCGTCGCCGTCGTGCCACTCGACCGCCTGCGGCAGCGCGTCCAGGTCGCGGGCCACGAGGTCCACACCGTAGTCGGTGCCGTACTCACTGCCGGCCGCGACGTCGCGCTCCTCGTCCCCGCCCGCCGGGGCGGTGTGGGTGAGAGAGGCCTCTTCCACCATGGCGGCCATGGTGGCGTCCACGGCAGCCGGGCCGGCGGGGTCCCCGCCCTTGAGCGCGGAGAGCACGCCGGGCAGGTCCTCCGGCTTCACGAGCACGTCGCGGGCCTTGGAGCCCTCCGAGGGCCCCACGACGCCGCGGGACTCCAGCAGGTCCATGAGCCGGCCCGCCTTGGCGAAGCCCACGCGCAGCTTTCGCTGCAGCATGGAGGTGGAGCCGAACTGGCTCGTGACGACGAGCTCGGTGGCCTGCAGCAGCAGCTCCAGGTCGTCCCCGATGTCGTCGTCGATCTGCTTCTTGGGCGCCTCCGCGACCACGTCCTCGCGGTACGTGGCGGCCAGCTCGCCCTTGACGTGCTCCACGACCCGGTGGATCTCCGACTCGGTGACCCAGGCGCCCTGCACGCGCATGGGCTTGGACTTACCCATGGGCAGGAAGAGCGCGTCACCCTGGCCCAGGAGCTTCTCCGCCCCCGGCTGGTCCAGGACCACACGGGAGTCCGTGACGGAACTCGTGGCGAAGGCCATGCGGGAGGGCACGTTGGCCTTGATCAGGCCCGTGACGACGTCCACGGAGGGACGCTGGGTGGCCAGCACCAGGTGGATGCCTGCCGCGCGCGCCAGCTGCGTGATGCGCACGATCGAGTCCTCGACGTCGCGTGGGGCGACCATCATGAGGTCCGCGAGCTCGTCCACGATCACCAACAGGTACGGGTACGGCTTGATGACGCGCTGCGAGCCGGCCGGCGGCACGATCTTGCCCGCGCGCACGGCCTTGTTGAAGTCGTCGATGTGCTTGAACCCGAAGTACGCGAGGTCGTCGTAGCGGGTGTCCATCTCCTTCACGACCCACTGCAGCGCCTCGGCGGCCTTCTTGGGGTTCGTGATAATGGGCGTGATGAGGTGCGGCACGCCCTCGTATGCCGTGAGCTCCACGCGCTTGGGGTCCACCATGACCATGCGCACCTCGTCCGGCGTGGCCCGCATGAGGATCGAGACGATCATGGAGTTCACGAACGAGGACTTGCCCGCGCCCGTGGCGCCGGCCACGAGCATGTGCGGCATCTTGGCGAGGTTGGCGACCACGAAGCCGCCCTCCACGTCCTTGCCGACGCCCATGACCATGGGGTGCTCGGTCTTGCGCGCGGCGTTGGAGCGCAGCACATCGCCGAGCGCCACGACCTCCTTGTCCGCGTTGGGGATCTCGATGCCGATGGCGCTCTTGCCGGGGATGGGGCTCAGGATGCGCACGTCCGAGGAGGCCACGGCGTAGGAGATGTTCTTGGCCAGGTTGGTGACCTTCTCCACCTTGGTGCCCGGCGCCAGCTCGATCTCGTACCGCGTGACGGTCGGCCCGCGGGAGAAGCCCGTGACCTGCGCGTCCACGTTGAACTCGGTGAGGGTGGCCTGCAGCGCGGCGACGACGGAGTCGTTCGCCTCCGAGCGCTCCTTGGCCGGCGGCCCGGCCGGCAGGTATTCCGAGGGCGGCAGCGTGTAGGCCACGTCTCCGGAGAGCTTGAGCTGCTCGCTGCGTTGCGGCAACGGGGACGGCGGGGCCGTCCGGTTCTGGGGCACGACGGCGTCCGCGGCCCGGGTGCCTTGCGGGGCCTGGATGCCGAGCGCCCGGGTCGCGGCCTCCGCGGAGGCCAGGTCGATCGCGGCGGTCGCCGCCTCGTTCGGGTCGAAGGCCTGCTCCGCGTACGGGTCGAACACGGACTCGCCCGCCACGGGCAGGGCCGTCGTGGCCGTCGTGGCGGTATCGCCCCCGTCTCCGAAGCCCGGGGCGTCCGGTCCCACGCCGAACGCCTCCATCGAGGACGGGACAGCGGGCGTGCCCGCTCCCCCGTGCTGGTCCACGTCGAAGACTCCCGGGTCCTCGCTCATGCCGAGCTGTTTGAGCAGCTTGGCCCGCTTCTTCTCCTCGCGGGTGGGACGGCGCACGCCGGGCGGCGGAGTGGGCTCCGGCCCCGTGGCCGCCTCGTACGCTGCGTCGCCCTCCTCGACGACGGCGCCCTCGTAGGCCTTGGCCCCCGTGGGCTCATCGTCCGCCGCCGGCTCGACCGGCTCGTCCTTGCCGAAGAGCTTGCGCTTGCCCCTGCCGGCGGCCTTGGAGCGCGCCGGCTTCTCCCCCGCGCGGCGCTCTGCGTCGTAGAGGTAGGACTGGTCGTGCCCGTCACGGTCGCCGTCCGGCAGCGCGCCGTCGGAGGAGACGTGCTCGCCGACCACGAGCCGGTGCCACACCTCGTTGAGCCGAGACGGCACCTTCTTCAGCGGCGTTCCGGTGATGATGAGCAGGGAGATGCCGGCCAGGAGGACCAGGAGCGTCCACATGCCGGGGACGGTGACGACGGCGGAGAGCGGTGTGGCGATCGCCCAGCCCAGCAGTCCACCGGCGCCCCACAGCTCGTCGAAGGGCGCCCCGGGACCGGGCTGACCATGCGAGAGCTGGGACATGCCAGCACCGACCACGAGCGCCAGCCACAGGCCGATGCTCACGCGGTTGTTGACGCGGTGTTCCTCCGGGTGCCGGAAGAGCCGGAAGGCGACGACGAGGAAGACGAGCGGAAGGGCCACGGCCATGAGGCCCAGCCCGGCACCGGCCACGGCGTGGACGGCGCGACCGAACCACCCGACGTCGCGCAGGCCCCACCACTCCACGACGGCGACCACGACGGCGAGCAGGACGTAGGTCAGGCCCTTGCCGTCGCGCCGGTCCTCCGGCGCCGGGTGCCGGTCCGTGCCGAGCTGCCTGACGCCGGCGCCGATCACGGAACCGATGCCGGTCCACAGGCGCTGGATGGCGCGCGCGATCCACGGGAGCTCGTGCTCCACGGGGGCATCGAGCGCCTTGGTCTTGGGTGCGTCGGAGCGCTTCCTGGTCCCCTTGGCCGCCGGCCCGGGGGAGGAAGTGTTCCGCGATCCGGAGGAAGTACGGGTCGCCATGTCATCCAGGGTACGCCGAAAGGGCCCCCATCCAGTGGATGCGGGCCCCTTCGAGGAGGTCTCAGACCTCGATCACCACGGGGACGATCATGGGGCGGCGGCGCAACTTGCGGCCGGCCCAGGAGCCCACCACGCGGCGGATGACCTGCTGGAGCTGGTGGGTCGTGTGCCCCTTGTGGTCACGCACGGCCTCCTCCAGCGCCTGGGCGATCTTGGGCTTGATCTCCTCAAACACGCGGTCGTGCTCGGCGACGCCGCGGGCCAAGATGTCGGGACCGGTGACGATCTTGCCGGTCTGGCGGTTGACGCCACAGACCACGGAGATGAAGCCCTCCTCGGCGAGCACGCGGCGGTCCTTGAGGTCCTCGTCGGAGACGAGGCCCACCTTGTTGCCGTCCACGTAGACGAAGCCGATGTCGATCTGCCCGGTGATCTTGGCGACGCCGTCGCGCATGTCCACCACGGTGCCGTCGTCGCAGAGCAGCAGGTTCTTGGCCGGAATGCCGGTCTGGTGCGCCAGGCGAGCGCTGGCCAGCTGGTGGCGGGTCTCGCCGTGCACCGGCATGACCTGCTTGGGCCGGATGATGTTGTAGCAGTAGATCAGTTCGCCCGCCGAGGCGTGGCCGGAGACGTGCACGCGGGCCGTGCCCTTGTGGATGACCTCGACGCCCAGGTACATGAGGGCGTTGATGATGCGGAAGACCGAGTTCTCGTTGCCGGGGATGAGCGAACTGGCCAGGATGACCGTGTCGCCCTGGTTGAGCTGGATCCGGTGGTCGCCGTTGGCCATGCGGGAGAGCGCGGCCATGGGCTCACCCTGGGAACCGGTGCACATGAGGACCACGCGGTCGTCCGGCATCTTCTCGACGTCCTTGAGGTCCACCAGGACGCCGTCGGGCACGTGCAGGTAGCCCAGCTTCTCCGCGATGGACATGTTGCGCACCATGGAACGCCCCACGAGGGCCACCTTGCGGCGGTTCTTCACGGCGGCGTCGATCACCTGCTGCACGCGGTGCACGTGCGAGGAGAAGGAGGCCACGATGATGCGCTGCGTCGCGGCGGCGAACTTGGCGTCGAGGACGGGCCCGATCTCGCGCTCCGTGGCGGTGAAGCCGGGGACGTCCGCGTTCGTGGAGTCGGGCAGGAACAGGTCCACGCCCTCCTCGCCGAAGCGCGCGAAGGCGCGCAGGTCGGTGATGCGGCCGTCCAGCGGCAGCTGGTCCATCTTGAAGTCGCCCGTGTGCAGCACGTTGCCGGCGCTCGTGCGGATCATGATGGCCAGGGCGTCCGGGATCGAGTGGTTCACGGCGGTGAACTCGCACGCGAACGGGCCCAGGTGCTCCACCATGCCCTCCTTGACCGTCAGGGTCAGGGGGCGGATGCGGTGCTCCTGCAGCTTGGCCTCGATGAGGGCAAGCGTCAGCTGCGAACCGATCAGCGGGATGTCCTGCTTCAGGCGCAGCAGGTACGGAACGGCGCCGATGTGATCCTCGTGACCGTGGGTCAGGATCACGCCGACGATGTCGTTGAGGCGGTCCTTGATGTGACCCATGTCCGGCAGGATCAGGTCCACACCCGGCTGCTCCTCCTCCGGGAAGAGCACGCCGCAGTCGACGATGAGGAGCTTGCCGTCCAGTTCGTAGACGGTCATGTTGCGGCCCACCTCGCCCAGACCACCGAGCGCAACGATGCGCAGGGTGCCGGGGCGGAGCTTGGGCGGAGTCGTGACTCGACGATTGCTGTCGAAGGCCACGGTCTCGTTGGAAGTCATGCTGTGGGGTTCACCTCTTCTAGATCTCCCATCCGGCCTCCGCGAGGTCGGCCTTGACGGGGTTGAGTTCCTCAGCGCTCGGCTGCACCAACGGCAGCCTCACCACGGAGTTCGGCAGGACACCCTGCCAATGAAGTACGGTCTTGGCCGCGACGGCACCCTGGATGTGCGTCATGACGGCCCGCTGGACGGGGTCCAGCTCGAAGTGCAGGCGGCGGGCGGTGTCCAGGTCGCCCGCGGCGGCGGCGTCGACCAGCGCGCGGTACTGCGCGGTCGCCACGTGCGCCGTCACGGAGACGACGCCCTTGGCGCCGAGCGCCATGAGCGGGAGCGTGATGCCATCGTCGCCCGAATAGACGTCCAGCTCCGTCTGGGCCAGCACGCGCGTGGTCTCCAGGAGGTTGCCCTTGGCGTCCTTGAGGGCCACGATGCGCGGGTGCTTGGCCAGCGCCACGATGGTCTCGGTCTGGATCGGCACACCCGAGCGGCCCGGGATGTCGTAGAGCATGACGGGCAGCTCGACGGCGTCGGCGATGGCCTCGAAGTGGGCACGGATGCCGGCCTGCGAGGGCTTGTTGTAATACGGAGTGACGAGCAACAGCCCGTCCACGCCGGCCTCCAGCGCGCGGCGCGAGAGGTTGATGGAGTGGCGCGTGTCGTTGGTGCCGGTTCCGGCGATCACGGCGGCCCGGTCCCCCACTGCCTGGACGACCGCCTCGAACATGGCGACGTTCTCGTCATCCGTCAGGGTGGGAGTCTCCCCCGTGGTGCCCGTGACGACCAGGCCGTCACAGCCCTCGTCCACGAGCTTGACGGCCAGGGCCTTGGCCGCCTCGAGGTCTAGCGAGCCCTCTTCGGTGAACGGGGTCACCATGGCGGTCAGCAAGGTACCGAAAAGGGGCTTGGTGGAATGGGCGACCATGCCCCCAAGGTTACCTGTTCCGTCAGGCCCGCGCCTGCTTGCGCAGCCTCATGGCGCGTTTCATGCTGTTGCGGGCACGTGAACGGTCTCCAGCGGCGTCGTACGCCAGGGCCAGGCGGTGCCAGGACTGCCAACGCTCGGGGTTGGCCTCGGCCTCCTCGCGGTAGCGGACGAAGTCCGCGTCGGCCGCCTCCCGGACGATGCGGCCGGAGGGTCTGCGCGGCAGCTTGTCCTCCGGCAGCAGGCCCTGGGCCTCCAGCTCCTTGGCCATGGCCTCGGTCGTGGCCCCGAAGACGATCTCCCGGATGAGGATCAGGGCGCCGAGCGCGGGCAGGCCGAGCACGACCACTCCCAGCGTGACGGCGAGCGGGCTGCCCGTGCCGATGAGCCGCGCGGCGGAGCGCACGCTCGCGCCGAGGTACAGCGCGAAGAGCGCCAGGACAATGAAAACCCAGTACTTGGCCTTGATCTTCACGCGCTTCAGAGCCCCAGGTCCAGGTAGCCGTCCAGGCCGTAGGTCAGGCCGGGGTGCGACGCCGCCTGGCGCAGCCCCAGCAACACGCCGGGCATGAAGGAGACCCGGTCGAAGGAGTCGTGGCGGATGGTGAGCTGCTCGCCAGCGCCACCCAGGAGGACCTCCTGGTGCGCCACGAGGCCGCGCAGCCGCACGGCATGCACGTGGACGCCCTCCACGACGGCGCCGCGGGCACCGTCCAGCTGGCTCTCGGTGGCGTCGGGCGAGGCGGGGACGCCGGCCTCGCGGCGGGCGGCGCCGATGAGTTCCGCCGTGCGCACGGCGGTGCCGGAGGGCGCGTCCACCTTGTTGGGGTGATGCAATTCGATGAGCTCGACCGACTCGAAGTACTTGGCCGCGCGGGCGGCGAAGGCGCTGGCCAGCACGGAGCCGAGCGCAAAGTTGGGGGCGATGAGCACGCCGACTTCCGGGCGCTCGGCCAACTGGGCGCCCAGGCGCGCGCGGCGCCCGTCGTCCCAGCCGGTGGTGCCGACCACGGCGTGCAGGCCGTGCTCCACGGCGAAGGACACGTTGGCCTCGGTGGAGTCGGGGACGGTCAGGTCCACCACGTGGGTGGCGCCGGAGTCGAGGATCCGCGTCAGCTCGTCGCCGCGGCCCAGGGCCGCCACGAGCTCGAGGTCTTCCGCTGCGGTGACGGCTTGGACGGCGGCGGCGCCCATGCGCCCGCGGGCGCCCAGGATCGCGACCTTGATGGGGGTGCTCATAACCCCTCAGTCTACGGGGGTCAGATCACGTGACGCTCGAAGGCGTCCGTGGAGATGCCGGCCTCGAGGATCTGACGCGACCACTCCTTGGCGGAGTGCAGGGAGTGGTCCTTGTAGTTGCCGCAGGAGAAGGCGGTGGTGCCCGGCACGTCCTCCCACGTCACGTTGTCCGCGATCTCGCCGAGGCCGCCCTTGACGGCCCGGGCCACGTCCTCGACGGACGGCTCGCCCCACGTGATGAGGTGGAAGCCCGTGCGGCATCCGAACGGCGAGCAGTCGATAACGCCCTCCAGCCGCGTGCGCAGCAGCCCGGCGAGCAGGTGCTCGATCGTGTGGAGGCCGCCCGTCTCGATGGAATCCTCGTTGGGCTGGACCAGGCGGACGTCGAAGTTGGAGATGGTCCCACCGGCGGGGCCGTGCTCCACGGCGATGAGCCGCACGTAGGGCGCCTTCACCGCGGTGTGGTCCAGCGTGAAGCTCTCGACCTGCGCCATCTCGACCTTCTCGGCCATGGTCCGTCCTCCTTGGGGTTCTGGATGGTGTGCCCGACGGCGGGTTCCCGCCCGGGCGCGTTGGAACCAGGCTAGTGCCGGGGCGCGGACGGGTGGAACCGGGCGAGGCGCTCACGTCACCGCGCGTCACGGGGCGCGGCGCTCAGCGAGACGGCCCGGCGAAGTCGGATTCCGTGATCCCCTCGGGGTGCCCCTGTGGCCACTGCACGAGTTCGATCCGGTAACCGTCGGGGTCGGTGAGCCAGGCCGTGTGCGGCCCGCCCGCGCCGCCTGCGACGTTCTCGCAGGAGATGCCGCCGGCCTCGAGCCGGGCGATGAACGCGTCAAGGTCCTCAACTTGGATGACGAGATGGCTGATTCCGCGCACCTCCACGGTCTCATCGGGGACGTGAACGAGTTCGAGGGCCACGAAGGGATCATCGGGTAGCGCGATCATCGTCAGGTCGCCCAGGCCCGTGCCCGGCACCAACCCGATGACGTGGTACCCCAGCGCGCGATAGAACGCGAGCGATGCCTCGATGTCGGCGACACGCAATCCCGTGTGAAGCGTCCTCACGCGTGGATCTCCTCCGCCGCTTTCGACAGGGCGACAGGGTCGGCCGGGCGCGGCCAGATCTTCGCGAAGTATTGCCCCAGCCACCCGAGCGGGTCTGCGGAAAAATCCCGCCAAGAGAGAACGCCCAAGAGATCGTCGACCACGCCTTCGTAGCTGCTTGCGTTGACGAACCCCAGTTCGCCCAGATTCAAAGGGTCATGCCTGGACAACGCCGTGCACAGCGCCTCGCCACGCTCTTGGGACCAGTCTTTGCTGGAGATGAGCCACCCGAAACGAGCACGTACTCGTTCGAGGCGAGTGCGCTTGGATGCCCATGCGAGGGTCACACGATGTTTCCGTAGTCGCTGCACCTCTGCATCCCCGGGTTCCATCTCGGCCACGGCCTCGCGATGCTCCTGGACCACCCGTAACGCCTCGGACCACAGGAATATCTCGTATTCCGCGCGGCTAAAGATAAATGGCCCTACGGGGAGCGTCGCAGGCTCACAGGCTGCGTCCTCCTCGGGAAAACTCACCGATGCCGGCCGGTCCCACCGGACCGTCTCGTCCGTGGTGGTCACCTCGACGCCGACGTATCCACACCACGGGTCACCGCATGCACAGGCCAGCATGGGGAGCAGCCCGTAGGGGTATTGGTCGCCGGTGTGAAGGAAGAACACATCCTCAGCCGCATCTTCAAAGTGGCCCTCCGCCCAAGGGGCTCGAGGTTCACCGGGGTTTCGACGTTCGAAGCCGAACCGTTCCGTGTCGAAGTGCTCGGGGTCCATCCGTTCGAGCACGAATTCTTCGTCCGCACGATAGTGACGCAAGAACACATCCGCCAAAGGAACCCCGTCGATCCCGACGACCTCCCGCATATCGAGGCTGCGGGGTCCCTCGCGCGCTGCGTCGAGCTCGCTCCCCACGACGCGCACCCGCCCCAGCCGGTTCACCACCCCACGTCCGCCTTGTCGATCTTGGCCGCGAGTTCCTCGTCGCTGTCGACGCCTCCCAGCCACGGCAGCACCCGCTTCCCCAGCACCACAGCGCGGATGTTGAGCGCCGAGGTGGAGCCGGGGCGCAGGTAGTCGTCGTGATTGTGCAGGCGAGCGCTCCGCGAGGCGTGGTCGAGGAAACCCGTGGAGAGCCGCCGCACCCCCATGGCCTCCAGGGGCGCGGCGCCCATGGCGCGAGCAAAGAGCAGGTGCCCGGCGACCGGCGTCAGGTCACCCTTGGCCACGAGCGCGTACCGCGCGGCGTCCGGGTTGACGGTGTCCACGGGAGAGCTGATGCCGAAGCCGGCACCCGGCGCGCCGACGTAGACGACGGCGTCCGCCGTGAGCCCGTAGTCGAGTGCCTCGGCCGAGCCGATGGCCGCGGCACCGAAGCTGTGGCCGACGTACGTCTCCCGCGCCTCGCCGGCCCCGGCCTCCCGAAGTTCCAGGTCCAGCGCCGCGTCGAACGCCGCGAGCGGCCCCCGCATCCGCTCCGCGAATTCCGGATCGCCGTTCTCCAGCAGTTCCCTCGGAAAGTCTCCGCCGGCCCAGTAGATCCCCACCGCCGTGGCGGGAGCCTCCTCGTGGCCGTCGATGCCCGCGACCCGCTGCAGCCCGTTGGCCAGCGATCCGCCGTCCGTGAAGGTGCCGGGCACCAGCACCGCGACCGAACGCGTGTGCCCGGTGATCTCCCCGTCCAGCGCCACGAAGCGACCGCGCCCCAGCGTGCTCGCCTGCAACAGCCGCACCCTGGGGTGTGCGTCCCGCACCGCGTAGCGGAAGCCCGGCAACATGAGCGACAGGTTCCGCCGCCGCTCGCGCACGGCGTGCGGCTCGAACAGCGCCCGCAGCCGCCCGCCCAGGCGGGTCAGCGCGTTACGGTTCTCCCCCGCACCGCGCCTGCCCTCCACACGGGCCCGCTCCTCCAGCCCGGCCAGCTCCACGGCCGCCAGGAGGGAGGTGGCGCGAACCCGCGCGGCGAACGGAATCCCGTTGAGCGGCCCGACGACGGCCGGGAACGCCACCGTGATCTCCCTCGCCACCGCGCGGGGCAGGGCCCGCCAGGCGGCGGCGACCAGGGCGACGTCGGGCCTGCGGGTGTCGGGATGCAGCTCCCGGACGGCCCCCACGAAGGCGGCCTGGGCCTCGCCTTGGGCCGCCAGCTCGTCCAGGCCGCGGGAACACCACCCCGCCGTCGCGGCCAGATTCTCCTGCGCCCACGCGGCGAGTTCCTCGTCCCCCAGCCGCGCCACGGACGCTGGGGCTGGCCCGGCGGGGGTGCCAGCACGGGACCGGCGCCGCGGCCAGGATCGTGTGCCGTTCATGGCCTCATCCTGGCACGAGACCCCGACGGTGCGAGCCTCAGAACTCGTCGAACGGCCCCACGATGACGGCCGTGCGCGGCCGCGCCGCGAGTTCGCGGGCCACCTCGAGGACCTCCTCGCGCGTCACCGCCCGGATGCGGCGCAGCGTCTCGTCCAGGTCGTGGAACTCGCCCGTGATGAGCTCGGCCCCTCCCAGGCGGGACATGCGCGCCCCGGCGTCCTCGCCGGAGAGCACGCGGCCTCCGGAGAGCGCCCCGAGCGCCACCGCGTGCTCATGCTCGGTGATGCCCTCGCGCGCGATCTCGTCGAGCTGCGCGCCCAGCAAGGTGAGCACCTCGCGCGCCTTGGCCGGGGAGCACCCGGCATAGAGGCCGAAGTACCCGGCGTCCGTGTAGGACGCGGTGAACGAATACGTCGAGTACGCGAGGCCGCGCTGCTCGCGCACGCGCTGGAACAGGCGGGAGGACATGCCGCCGCCCAGCACGGTGTTGAGCACGGAGAGCGCGTAGCGGCGCTCGTCGGTGGCCACGAGTCCCGGGCAACCAAGCAGGATGTTGGCCTGCTCCACGTCGCGCCGCACCACGTGCTCGCCCTCGGCCGACACGATCCGGGCGGGTTCCATGGCCCGGCGCTGCAACGGCGAGACGCCCTCGCCGAGCTCCCACCCGCCGTCGCGCAGGGCGGTCAGGACGGCCCCGCAGACCTCCTCGTGGTCCACCGCGCCCGCCGCCGTCACGACGAGCCCGTCCGGCGTGTAGTGGCGGCGGTAGTGCTCGCGCACCGCCTCGGCGCGCGTGGCCTTGATGTCCTCCGGGGTCCCGCCGATGGGGCGGCCCAGCGGATGCTCGCCGAGGACGAGCTGGGCGAAGCGCTCGTGCGCCAGGTCCGTGGGGTCGTCGGCGTCCATGGCCAGCTCCTCCAGGATGACGCCGCGCTCCTGCTCCAGGTCCTCGTCGGAGAGCCGCGCGGAGGTCACCATGTCGCCGATCGTCGCGATCGCCATGGGTAGATCCGTCCCGAGCACCCGCGCGTAGTAGCACGTGGACTCCTTGGCCGTGGCGGCGTTGGAGTCGCCGCCCACCTCGTCGAAGGCCAGGGCGATCTGCAGGGCGGAGCGCGTGGCCGTGCCCTTGAAGAGCAGGTGCTCCAGGAAGTGCGTGGAACCGTGCATGCCCGGCTCCTCGTCCCGCGAACCCACGCCCACCCAGAAGCCCACCGAGGCGGACAGGGCGCCCGGCATGGACTCCGTCAACACGCGCACGCCGCCCGGCAGGACCGAGCGCATGACGCGCCCGCCGTCGTCGTGCTGCAACACCAGCTGGGTGCTCACCCCGGACGCCGCAAGGGCGCGCCCCCCTTCGGGGGCGCGCCCTGCGTCCGTGGTGATCCCGTCGCCGGCCAGCGGCAGGGGGATCACCGCCATGTCAGTCCTCGGACCCGGCGGCCACCGCGGCCTCCTCGGCCACGACCGGGGCCAGGGAGAGCTTCCCGCGATCGTCCACCTTGGTGATCTCGACCTGAAGCTTCTGGCCCACGCCGAGCACGTCCTCGACGTCGTTGACGCGCTGGCCCTCGTTGAGCTTGCGCAGCTCCGAGATGTGCAGCAGGCCGTCCTTGCCCGGGGTCAGGGAGACGAAGGCTCCGAAGGTGGTCAGCTTCACCACGGTGCCGAGGTAGCGCTCGCCGACCTCGGGAACCTGCGGGTTGGCGATCGCGTTCACGGCGGAGCGGGCGGCGTCGGCCGCCTCGCCCGTCGTGGCGCCGATCAGCACGGTGCCGTCGTCCTCGATGGAGATGTCCGCGCCGGTGTCCTCCTGGATCTGGTTGATCATCTTGCCCTTGGGGCCGATGACCTCGCCGATCTTGTCCACGGGGATCTTCACGGAGATGATGCGCGGGGCGAAGGGGGACATCTCGTCCGGGGTGTCGATCACGGAGGTGATGACGTCCAGGATGTGCAGGCGCGCCTCGCGGGCCTGCTTCAGCGCGGCGGCCAGCACGGAGGCCGGGATGCCGTCCAGCTTGGTGTCGAGCTGGATCGCGGTCACGAACTCGGAGGTGCCGGCGACCTTGAAGTCCATGTCGCCCATGGCGTCCTCGGCGCCCAGGATGTCGGTCAGCGCCGCGTAGCGGGTCTGACCGTCGACCTCGTCGGTGACCAGGCCCATGGCGATGCCGGCCACGGGGGCCTTCAGCGGCACACCCGCGTTGTACATGGCCAGCGTCGAGGCGCAGACCGAGCCCATGGAGGTGGAGCCGTTGGAGCCGAGGGCCTCGGAGACCTGACGGATGGCGTAGGGGAACTCCTCGCGGGAGGGCAGCACCGGGATGAGGGCGCGCTCGGCGAGGGCGCCGTGCCCGATCTCGCGACGCTTGGGCGAGCCCACGCGGCCGGTCTCGCCCGTGGAGAACGGCGGGAAGTTGTAGTGATGGATGTAGCGCTTGGACTTCTCCGGGGAGAGGGAGTCGATCTGCTGCTCCATCTTGAGCATGTTCAGCGTGGTGACACCCATGATCTGGGTCTCGCCGCGTTCGAAGATCGCGGATCCGTGCACGCGCGGCAGCACCTCGACCTCGGCGCTGAGGCGACGGATGTCGGTGAGGCCACGGCCGTCGATGCGGACCTGCTCGGTCAGGATGCGCTGGCGCACCACCTGCTTGGTGACGGAACCGAAGGCCTTGGAGACCTCGCCCTCGCGGCCGGCGAAGGCGGAGCCCTCGGCGGCCAGCTCGGCCAGGGTCTCGGCCTTGAGCTCGTCGGCGGCGGCGTCGCGCTCCTGCTTGTCGGCGATCTGGTAGACGGCCTTGAGCTTCTCGGCGGCGAAAGCGGAGACGGCCTGGAAGGCGTCGTCCTCGTAGTCGCGGAAGATCGGGAACTCGCGGGCCGGCTTGGCGGCGCGGGAGGCCAGGTCGGCCTGCGCCTCGACGAGCACCTTGATGAAGGGCTTGGCGGCTTCGAGACCCTCGGCCACGACCTCCTCGGTGGGGGCCACGGCGCCCTGGTTCTTGATGAGGTCCCAGGCGTGATCGGTGGCGCCGGCCTCCACCATCATGATGGCCACGTCGTCGCCCGCGATGCGGCCGGCCACGACCATGTTGAACACGGCCTGCTCCAGCTGCGTCTTGGTCGGGAAGGCGACCCACTGGGCGCCCTTGCCGTCGTCGACGAGGGCGACGCGGACGCCGCCGATGGGGCCGGAGAACGGCAGACCGGAGAGCTGCGTGGACATCGAGGCGGCGTTGATGGCCACGACGTCGTAGTAGTCGTCGGGATTCATGGAGGTGACCATGACGACGACCTGGACCTCGTTGCGCAGGCCCTTGACGAACGCGGGACGCAGCGGGCGGTCCATGAGGCGGCAGGCCAGGATGGCCTCGGTGGAGGGGCGGCCCTCGCGGCGGAAGAACGAGCCGGGGATCTTGCCCGCGGCGTACATGCGCTCCTCGACGTCCACCGTCAGGGGGAAGAAGTCGAAGCCTTCGCGGGGGTGCTTGCCCGCGGTGGTCGCGGAGAGCATCGAGGTGTCATCGTCCATGAGGACGAGGGCGGAGCCGGCGGCCTGCTTGGCCAGCTGGCCGGTCTCGAAGCGGATGACTCGCTGGCCGAAGCGGCCGTTGTCGATCACTGCCTCGGAGAACTGGAGATCGGTACCCGACACGGGTGCCTCCTTTATTCTGTGGGGCGGCCGTGCCGTCCGCGGCGCCGTGCGTCGCTGGTGCTCGATCGAGGCCCGCGGTGCTCGCCTCCCGGAACCGGCGCGCTCGGCGGGCGTCGGGGCGGGAGGAGGAACCGAAGGCCACTACCGAGGACCGCACGCGCTGATGGCGCCGGGTCGGTGGGGCCGGATTTCTTGGGGTGGGGCGGGCGCCCCGCGAGGGAAAGCCCCTCGCTGAGATCGTCTCACGACGACCCCGGGTACGCCGTGAGGCGACACCCCCGCGAAGGGGTGCCGCCTCACGAAGTCATCAGCGGCGCAGGCCGAGACGCTCGATCAGCGAGCGGTAACGCTCGATGTCGGTGTCCTTGAGGTAGCCAAGCATGCGACGACGGCGACCGACCAGGGCCATGAGGCCGCGGCGGGTGTGGTGGTCGTGCTTGTGCATCTTCAGGTGCTCGGTGAGGTCGGAAATGCGGCGCGAAAGCACAGCGATCTGCACCTCCGGCGAACCCGTGTCGCCCTCGTGCGTGGCGTACGCCTTCATGATTTCCTGCTTGATCGCCTGATCAAGAGCCATGATGTAACTCCTTACGAGTTGTACCGCGATGAGGACCCTGCCTTCCCCTGACGGGAAAGGAAGAGGGGCGGCACAGCCGCGGACTGCAGTGCGCACCGTTGAGCAGTCTATCAGCGCGGCGACTGTGCCCTGCGGCGGGTGCTTCAGAGGGTGACGAAGCGCACGGCCAGCGCCGTGTAGGGCAGCTCCAGACGCTCTCCCGGCGCGTGGCCGAGGTGCTCGAAGAGGTACCAGGACAGATTCGCGTCCACTCTGGCCCGCACCTCCTCGGGGGCGCGCAGCCAGTAGGAGCGCGAGTGGGTGAGCTCGAAGAGCGCCTCCGGCGTCACGACGTCCGCCCATCCCTCCTCACGGACCAACGGCGTGGAGAACCCCTCCCCCACGCGCGCGGCCGCCTCGGCATTGCGGTGCACATCCCCCGCGTGCATGATCCGGCTCAGCCGGTGCACCCACGGCACGGTCACGTCCAGCTGGTTCCAGACCAGACCAAGGGTCCCGCCCGGACGCAGGATCCTCGCGGCCTCCGCGGAGGCGGCCACTGGATCCATCCAGTGCCAGGCCTGGGCCACGGTCACGGCGTCCACGCTGGCGTCCCCCAGCCCCGTGGCCTCCGCGGTTCCGGGATGCACCGCGACGCCGGGCAGGGTCCGCGCGAGCACCCGCCGCATCGAGGCGGCCGGCTCCACGGCGTGCACCGTGAGGCCGCGCGCCACGAGGTCCCTCGTGAACAGGCCGGTCCCGGCCCCCACATCGGCGACCGTCGCGGCGTCGGGCCCCACGAGGAAATCGGCCACCCAGGCCGGGTAGCCGGGGCGCACCTCGTGGTAACCTTCGCCCGCCGCCTCGAAGGCCGAACCCAGCGCGCGGCGGGCCTTCCCGTCAAGGCGCGGGGCGCCCTGCGGAAGGGAGGGGATGCGCGGCGCCGGGGGAACGCTCACGACGCGGCGGTCGCGGCTGCGTCGCGCGCCAACACCACGCGGGCCTCATCCACGTCGCGGTGCATCTGCGTGATCAGGGCCTCAATGCCCGTGTACGCCACGATGCCGCGCAGGCGGGAGACGAACTCCACGAACACCACCTGGCCGTACAGGTCGAAGCTCTCCACCGCCTCCTGCGGACGGTCGATGACGTGGGCCTCCACGGTGCGCACCACGCCCTCGAAGGTGGGGTTGGTGCCGATGGAGATGGCGGAGGGCCAGCGCGTGCCGGCCTCGTCCACGAGCCAGCCGGCGTACACGCCGTCGGCCGGCATGAGGCCCGTCGCGTCGCGGTCCAGGTTGGCGGTGGGGAAACCCAGCTCACGGCCGCGGGCGAAGCCGTGGACCACGCGGCCGCGCATGGCATGGTGGCGCCCCAGGATGTCGGCCGCTTCCTCGACGTCGCCGCGGTGCAGCGCTTCCCGCACCCACGTGGAGGACCAACGGCGGTCGGGGCCGGCGTCGTCGACCGCGATGACGTCGAAGCCGTACTTCGCGCCCAGCTCGCGCATGGTCTCGAGATTGCCCTCGTTGCCGCGTCCGAAGCGCACGTCCTGGCCCACCACCACGACGCGGGCGCGCAGGCCCTCCACGAGGTAGTCCCGCACGAATTCCTCGGCGCCCTGGTCGGCGAAGGCCAGCGTGTACTCGATGGTCAGGAGCGCGTCCACGCCGGCCTCGGCGATCAGCTCGGCCCGGCGCGCGTCGCTCGTGATGGGCGCCGGCGCGGAGGCGGGCCGGTGCACGGTCAGCGGGTGCGGCGAGAAGGTCAGGACGACGGACTCGCAGGAGCGCGCCCGTGCCTCGTCGACGACGGTGCGCAGGATCTTCTGGTGCCCCAGGTGCACGCCGTCGAAGTTGCCGATCGTGACGATGGAGCCCGTCAGGGACGCCGGGACGAAGTCCAGGCCGTGCCAGTGCAACACCAGTTCTCTCTCTCCGTGTTCCGTGCGCGGCCCGTGGGGGCCGCGACCATGATGAACCCTACGCGGCCCGGCCCGCGTCCGTGGCACGCGGACGATGCGTGAGCAGCCACCACAGCCCCACGAGCGGTAGCACCGCGGGCACATAGCCGTAGCCCTGCCCGAAGTCGCTCCAGACGGAGGCCTTGGGGAAGAGCTCCGGCGCGGCCAGGCTCAGGATCGAGACCGCTACGACGCCCACGATCTCCGCGATGACGGCGCACAGGGCCACGGTCCAGGACCGGCGGCTGCTGCGCGCGAGCGAGACCGTGGCGACGATGTAGATGAGCGCGGAGATCACCGAGAGGATGATGGCCACGGGGGCCTGCGGCAGGATCTTCTCGCCGTGCTCGCTGCCCACGAGCTGCCAGAAGGATCGAGCGAAGGCGGAGAGGGCGAACACGCCGTAGACGGCGATGATGATGCGTCCCAGCCCGCGGTTCTTGGTGCGCGGGGAGCGCTCACCCTCCTGCCCGACGCCGCCGGCGTCCGGGGTGCCTCGCCTTACCTTGGCCGCGATGCGGCCGTCCGTGCGCTGCTGATCCATGCTTGAAGTCCCTCTTCCGTTCCGGGCGCAACGGGCGCCCGGTGTCCTACATCCAGCCCTGACCGACCCAGACCTGCTGCATGCGGTAGAGCATCACGAAGATCGTGAAGCCCGCCGCAGCCATGACCAGGTTGGACCAGCGGGACTTCTCCCCGATGCCCCACCAGGCCGCCAGCAGCCCCACGAGCACCGCCGTGGCCAGGTAGCCCCAGAACTCCCACACGGCGCCCACGATGGGGTGCCCGCCCGCCTGCCGCACGCCGGCCTGCACCGCGTACACCACGAGGAAGAGCTCCAGCGCGCCCAGCGAGAGGATCGAAGCGTCCGTGGGATAGCGCCGCAGCGCCGTGGAGCCCAGACCGATGAGCACGCACAGCGCCGCGACGATCGTTCCGGCGATCATGAAGCCGTCGAAGATCATGCCCTGGCCTCGAAGACGAGGGCCGGTTTGGCCTTGTCCTTAACGTCCTCCACCAGAGCCACGAGGGCTCCGTCCGGAGCGAAGGCCGCCGTGAGCCCGTCGCGTCCGCTCGCCGCGATGCGGCGGCCGTAACCGAGCTCGCGGGTCTCCTCGTCGCTGAGCTCGCGGGCGGGGAAGAGGCCCCGCGCGGCGTCGGGCAGGGAAACCATGCCGAACTCATCGGCGAGCTGTTCCAGGGTCCTTGCCACGTCGAGGCCAAAGCTTCCCACCCGGGTGCGGCGCAACGCGGTCAGGTGGCCGCCCACCCCCAGCTCCTCGCCCAGGTCCCTCGCGAGGGCCCTGATGTAGGTGCCGGAGGTGCACTCCACCTCGACGTCCACGTCCATGGTGCGTCCGCCCTCGGCACGGCGCACCTCGTGGATCTCGAAGCGCTTGATCGTGACCGGGCGTGCGGGAAGGCTGACTTCCTCGCCGTCGCGGACGCGCTGGTACGAGCGCTTGCCGTCCACCTTGATGGCGGAGACCGCGCTCGGCACCTGCTGGATCCGCCCCGTCAGGCGGGCCACGGCCGCGTCCAGCTCTGGACGCTGCACGGCCGCCACGTAGCGGCGCTGCAGGATCTCGCCTTCGGCGTCCTCCGTGGTGGTGGTCTCCCCGAGGCGGATGGTCGCGAGGTAGACCTTGTCCTGGCCCACCAGGTGGGTGAGTAGGCGTGTGGCCTTGTTGACCCCCACCACGAGCACGCCCGTGGCCATGGGGTCCAGGGTCCCGGCGTGCCCCACCTTGCGGGTTCCCGCCAGGCGGCGCATGCGCGAGACGACGTCGTGGCTGGTCAGGCCCTTCGGCTTGTCCACCACGACGAGGCCGGAGGGCGCATTCGGGTCAGCGGCCTTCGCCATCGAAGGACTCGTCCTCATCGTCGTGCTTGTACGGGTCCGCGTCGCCGGCGTACGTCTTGCCCTCGGAGAGGGCCGCGACCTCGGCGTCCTTCTCCTTGGCCCTGCGCAACAGGTCCTCCACGAGGGTCGCGTTGACCGGCACCTCGTCGGCCACGAAGGCCAGCGTGGGGGTCAGGCGGGCCGTGATGTTGGAGCCCACCTCCTTGCGCAGGCGGCCGGTGTTCTTGGCGAGGAGCTGGGCCACGACGGCCTTCTCCTCGTCGCTGCCGAACACCGTGTAGTAGACGGTCGCGTTCTGCAGGTCGCGGGTCACGCGGGCGTCCGTGACGGTGATGTTCTCCACGGCTTCGTCGCGGATGACGCGGCGAATGGATTCCGCGACGATCACCTTGATGCGCTGCGCCATGCGGGCGGCGCGGGCCGAGTCGGCCATGCTTCCTCCTAGCTTCGTTTCGGGAGAGGACGCCTCGGGGGCGGGTGCGTGCACCCGCCCCCGAGGCGTCCGTGACGGGTCAGGCGCGCGGCTTCTCGCGCATCTCCCACGTCTCGATCATGTCGCCCTCGCGGATGTCGTTGAACGACCCCAGGCCGATGCCGCACTCGTAGCCCTCGCGGACCTCGGTGACGTCATCCTTCTCGCGACGCAGCGAGTCGATCGCCAGGTTGTCGGCCACGACGTTGCCGTCGCGTACCAGGCGGGCCTTGGAGTTACGGCGGATGCTGCCGGAACGGATGATCGAACCGGCGATGTTGCCGAACTTCGAGGAACGGAAGACCTGACGGATCTCCGCCGTGCCGAGCGCGATCTCCTCGTACTCCGGCTTGAGCATGCCCTTGAGGGCCGCCTCGATGTCGTCGATCGCCTGGTAGATGACCGAGTAGAAGCGCATGTCCACGCCCTCGCGGTCCGCCAGCTCGGCCACGCGCTCCGCCGGGCGGACGTTGAAGCCGATGATGATCGCGTTGTCGACCGTCGCCAGGTTGACGTCGTTCTGGGTGATGGCGCCCACGCCACGGTGGATGACGCGCAGCTGCACGTCGTCGCCCACGTCGATCTTGAGCAGCGAGTCCTCCAGGGCCTCGACCGCACCGGACACGTCGCCCTTGAGGATGAGGTTGAGGGTGTCGATCTTGCCCTCGGCCACGGCCTTGTCGAAGTCCTCCAGCGAGATGCGCTTGCGGCGCTTGGCGAGCATCGCGTTGCGATCGGCCGCCTCACGCTTCTCGGCGATCTGGCGGGCCGTGCGCTCGTCCGGCGTCACGATGAACGTGTCGCCCGCGCGCGGCACGGTGCTCAGGCCGAGCACCTGGACCGGGCGGGAGGGCAGCGCCACGTCCATGGCGTTGCCGTTCTCGTCGAACATGGCGCGGACGCGGCCGTGGGCCACGCCGGCCACGATCGTGTCGCCGACCATGAGCGTGCCGGACTCGACCAGGACGGTCGCGACGGCGCCGCGGCCCTTGTCGAGGTTGGCCTCGATGGCGATGCCCCTGGCGTCCTTGTCCGGGTTGGCGCGCAGGTCGAGCGCGGCGTCGGCCGTCAGCAGGATCGCCGAGAGCAGGTCCTCGATGCCGATGTCCTCGCGGGCGGAGACGGGGACGAACATGGTGTCGCCGCCGTACTCCTCCGGCACCAGGCCGTACTCGGTGAGCTGGCCCTTGACCTTGTCGGGGTTGGCGTCCGGCTTGTCGATCTTGTTGACCGCGACCACGATCGGGACCTCGGCGGCCTGGGCGTGGTTGAGCGCCTCGATGGTCTGCGGCATGACGCCGTCGTCCGCCGCGACCACGAGGACCGCGATGTCGGTGACCTTGGCACCGCGGGCACGCATGGCCGTGAAGGCCTCGTGACCGGGGGTGTCGATGAAGGTGATCTTGCGATCCTCCTCCTCGAGCGTGGTCTGGATCTGGTACGCACCGATGTGCTGCGTGATGCCGCCGGCCTCGCCCTCGATGACGTTGGTCTTGCGGATCGCGTCCAGCAGGCGGGTCTTACCGTGATCGACGTGACCCATGATGGTGACCACCGGCGGGCGGGGCTCCAGCATGTCGTCGGTCTCGGCCTCCAGCTCGCCGTCCAGGTCGATGTCGAAGGACTCGAAGAGCTCGCGCTCCTCGTCCTCCGGCGAGACGATCTGGACCACGTAGCCCAGCTCGCCGCCGAGCACCTCGAAGGTGGACTCGTCCAGGGACTGCGTGGCCGTGGCCATCTCGCCCAGGTGGAAGAGCACCGTGACGAGCGCGGCGGGGTTGGCGTTGATCTTCTCCGCGAAGTCGGAGAGCGTGGCGCCGCGGCGCAGGCGGACGATGGTCTCGCCGTTGCCGCGCGGGACGATCACGCCGCCAACGACGGGTGCGCCCTGCTGCTCCAGCTCCTGGCGCTTGGCGCGCTTCGACTTGCGGGCCTTGCCGCGACGCGGACCGCCCTTGCCGAAGGCACCCTGGGCCGAGCCGCGGCCACCGCCGCGACCGCCGCGGAAGCCACCGCCCGCGCCACCGGCACCGCCGGCGCCGCCCGCACCCGGACGACCGGGGCCACGACCGCCGCCGCCACCCGGCTTGGCCGTGGTGAGGTCCAGCTTCTTGGGCATCATGTTCGGGTTGGGGCGGGGACCGCCCGCACCCGCCGCGCCCTGGCGCGGCGCGCCGGGGCGCGGGGCACCCGGGCGGGGGCCGCCGGCGCCGGGCGCACCCTGGCGGGGAGCACCCGGACGGGGGCCACCCTGGCCCGGCGTGCCGGCGCGCATGCCCTGCTGGGGCGCGAAGGGGTTGTTGCCGGGGCGCGGGGCACCGGGACGCGGGCCACCCGGGCGGGGGCCGGCCTGGCCGGAGCCGCCCGTGCGCATGCCCTGCGACGAGGAGAACGGGTTGTTGCCGGGGCGCGGGGCGCCCGGCTTGGGGCCCGGACGCGCGGCGGCGGGCTTGGGGGCCTGCGGAGCGGCGGCCGGCGCAGCCTCGGCGGGCTTGGCCTGCTCGGCGGCCGGGGCCGCGGGGACCTCCGCCTGCTTCTGCTCCACCGGGGCGGAGGGGGTCGCCGCGGCCGGCTTGGGGGCGGCGGGACGGGCTGCCGGCTTGACGGCCGGCTTCGCGGCAGCCGGAGCCGGGGCGGCGGGGGCGGCCGCGTTCGGGAACGCCGAACGCAGCTTCTTCACCACCGGGGGTTCGATGGTGGAGGAGGCGGAGCGAACGAACTCGCCCATCTCCTCCAGTTTGGTGATCGCTTCCTTGGAAGTGATCCCGAGCTCCTTGGCGAGCTCGTGGACGCGGACCTTGGCCACAGTTCTCCTGTCTCTGGTCCGCGCCCCTGTCAGGGTCGGGCGGACCGTGTTTTGGTCATGGCGCGCGGCGCCGGGGGGCGCTCACGCGTGTCGGTGGCGACGCAGAGGTGGTTCATCTCCGGGCGCTCATCGGTCGGCACTCATCGGGTTTCCACTTGTCCTGACCCGCTTTCAGTTTGGGTATGTGAGGGGCCTCCCGGACGGGAGACCTCGCGCAAGGCTGCGAGCAGGGCGGCCTCGTCGTGGGCGATCAACCCGGACCTGTAGGCCCGGGCGAAGGCCCGGCGACGCACCGCCTGGCGCACGCATTCCGGATCGGGATGCAACCACGCACCCCTGCCGGAGGCGCTCCGGGTGGGATCGAACAGGACCCGAGAGGGGTTCTGGGGATCCACCACCCAGCGCAACAGCTGGTTCCGGTCCTCCACCCTTCGGCAACCGACGCAGGTACGCAAGGGAGCGGCCATGGAGCCCTCCTTCTGCATCACCAGCGCGGCACCGCGCGGACGGCGGACCGCCAACAGTCTACCGCCTGCCGAGCCGGCGGGAGTGCGAGAGAGCTCACGCAACGGTGCCCGACGACGGCGCGCGGCCGTCGTCGGGCACCGAGGACTACGCCTGGGTGTCCGGGACGATGTCGATGCGCCAACCGGTCAGCTTCGCCGCGAGGCGGGCGTTCTGCCCCTCCTTGCCGATGGCGAGGGAAAGCTGGCTGGCGGGGACCACGGCGCGCACCTGGTGCGTGGCGGGGTCGGTGATGGTGACGCTGAGCACCTTGGCCGGGGACAGGGCGTGGGCCACGAAGGCGCCCGGGTCGGTGTCGAAGTCGACGATGTCGATCTTCTCCTCGCCCAGCTCGGTCATGACGGCCCGCACGCGGGTGCCCATCTCGCCGATGCAGGCGCCCTTGGCGTTGACGCCCTCCACGCGGGAGCGCACGGCCATCTTGGTGCGGTGACCGGCCTCGCGGGCGATCGCGACGATCTCCACGGCGTTGTCACCGATCTCCGGGACCTCGAGCTCGAAGAGGCGGCGCACCAGGTTCGGGTGCGAACGGGACACGGTCACCGAGGGGCCCTTGGGACCGCGATGCACATCGGTCACGTACACGCGAAGGCGGCGACCGTGGCGGTAGCTCTCGCCCGGCACCTGCTCCGGCGGAGGCAGGACGGCCTCGAGGGTACCGAGATCCACCTGGACCATGCGGGGGTCGCGGCCCTGCTGGATGACGCCGGAGAGGATCTCCCCCTCCTTGCCCTTGAACTCGCCGAGCACCACCGCGTCATCCGCGTCCCGCAGGCGCTGCATGATGATCTGGCGGGCCGTGGAGGCGGCGATGCGGCCGAAGTCGGTGGGCGTGTCGTCGAACTCGCCGATCTTCTGGTCCTCCTCGTCCACCTCGGGGACCCAGATGGTCACGTGACCGCTCTTGCGGTCCAGCTCGGCGCGCGCACCCTTGATGGCACCCGGCTGCTTGTCATACGCCAGCACCAGCGCCTGCTCGATCGTGGTGATGAGCTTCTCGAGCGGGATCTCCCGCTCCTTCTCCAGCGCACGCAGCGCACTCATGTCGATGTCCACGTCAGGCCTCCTCGACCGTTTCGTCCATGTTCAGTTGTGATTCGTACTCGTCGTCCGGGTTCTCGGCGAGGATCCGGGCGGCCGTGGCCTCGACGTCCACCTTGCCCTTGCGGATGTCCGCGTGGGCCAGGCGCCTGGGCTCGAGGACCTTGTCCTTCATGCCCTTCTTGGGGGCGGGACGCACCGGTTCCACGTCCACGCCGTCCTCGTCCGCCGCCAACAGCAGCCCCTGCAGCTCCTCGCCGTCGACGAGCTTGAGCTGGACCATGCGCCCCACGTTGCGGCGCCAGTGGCGCGGCTGCGTGAGCGGGCGCGAGGCCCCCGGCGTGGTGACCTCGAGGTCGTAGGGTTCCGGGCCGCTGAGCGGGCCTGCGTCCAAGGCTTCGCCGATGGCCTCGGAGAGCTCGGCGACGACGTCGAGGTTGACGCCGTCCGTCCCCTCGGCGCGGTCCACGACCACGCGGACCACCGCGGGTGTTCCGCCCGGCGTCTCCACGGCCTCCAGCAGCAGGCCGACCGCCTCGACGACGGGAGCCACCGTGGCGGTCAGCTCGTCGGCCCCGGGAAGGGGGCTCGGGGTGCTCTGCATGTTTCCTCCTGCTGGGGGCCGGTGACCGGCCGACGATGAGGATCAAGCTTATCCCGCGCGCCGGCGCCCGCAGGGCTCCCCGGCGGCGTCGGCGGGTGGCACGGGGCGTGCGTTTGAACACGAGCGCGACGACCACGACGCCCGCGCGCTTCCCGGCCGACGCCGCGCGGGCGTGCGAGCATGGAGCCATGACTCGCTCCGTCGGCACCCTGCAACGAACGGGTGGAGTGGCACTCATGGGCGCGTTGTGGCTCGCGCTCACCGTCACCGGGTCCGGCGACGCCGCGGCCCGTCCCGGCGACTCCGCGGTGCCGGTGGCGGCACCCGCCTCGATGGACGCGCAGGCCCCTGCCCGGGTCCTCCCCCGCCTCGTCGCCTCCAGCGCGCTCCTCACCGGCCCCGCCGGGCAGAAGTTGCACGCGGCGCTGACGGAAGCAGAGGCCTCGCTGGCACCGAACGTACCCGCGACGGATGCGGAGTCCGACGCCGCCGCGGTGGCGGACAAGGCTCCCGTCACGGACGCGACGGCCGTCGAGCGCGCAGCGGAGGAGGCCGGCGCCACGCTCGACCTCGCCGCCTCGCTCGCCTCCTCCGCGCTGAACGCACCCCCGGCGCAGTCACTGCACCTGCTCACCGCCGCCGCCTCGCTCGACGACGCCGCCAGGGCCACGCTCACGGCGGCACACCGCGACGCCCCCGCGAAGGCGGGGATCGGCGGCGTCGTGGGGCCAGGCGCTGGCGACGCCGCGCTGACGAAGGCCGTGAAACCGGCCCTCGCGGCGTTGGGCTGCACGGGTGACGCGGCGGTCGCGGCCGGGCCCGCCGCGACGCCACCGGCCTCGGCGAGCGGTGCGCGGGCCGGAGCCGGCGAGCCGGTGGAGGGCTTCCCGCTGTGGCAAGCCGAGTCGGCCGCACTCTCGGGCGACGCGGCCAACGCGGTGCAGTCCGCCGGCGCCGCGGCCGGTCGCCTGGCCTATGCGTCCGAGGTCGTGGACGCACGGATCAAGACCGACGCTTCCCAGGCGCTCGCGACCTCCAGGGGAGAGCTGACGCGGGCCCTGCAGGCGGCGCTGCCGCCGGGGTGCGCGCCCGTCGTGACGACCGCCGCCGGGGCACCGGCGACGTTCACCGGCCCCGACGCCTCCGCCACCATGCTCGCCGCCAGGTCCGCCGTGGCCGAGCGCCTGCTACGGGCCGCGGCCGCCACGGGCGGCGACGCCAGGGCGGAACTGCTGCGGCAGTGGTGGGCCCAGCGACCGGTCGGCTGACCCCTACGCCGTCCAGTCGGAGTAGACGTCGAAGCCGAGCTTGACGATGAGCGCCAGAACCACCACGACGAACACGACGCGAACGAAGCCGGACCCCCTCGACACGGCCATGCGGGAGCCCAGGTAGCCCCCCACCATGTTGGACAGGCCAAGGATGAGGCCGATCCCCCACAGCACGTGAGCGGTGGGGACGAACAGGGCCAGCGCGCCCACGTTCGTGGCCAGGTTGACGATCTTCGCCTTCGCCGAGCCGTCCAGGAAGCTGTAGCCCAACGCGCTCACGAGCGCGATGACGAGGAAGGAGCCGGTCCCGGGGCCGATCAACCCGTCGTAGAAGCCGATCACGCCGCCGATGACAAGCGCCGTCAGGTAGTGCCTGCGCCCGTGGTACTTGAGCTTGGTCGCCAGCCCAGCCGAACGTTTCACGAGCGTGAAGGAAAGCACCACGATCAGGGCGGCGAGGATGATCGGCTTGAAGACGGACGCGGGCAGCACCGTGGCGACGCCCGCGCCGCCCACCGCGGCGAGGCCGGCCACGAGCGCCATGGGGACGGCCGTGCGCAGGTCCGGGTGCACGCGTCTGGCGTAGGTGACGGCGCTCGTGGTGGTGCCGAAGACCGAGCCCATCTTGTTGGTCGCGAGGGCCTGGACGGGTGAGATGCCCGGGACGAGCAGCATGGCCGGCAGCTGGATGAGCCCGCCGCCTCCCACCACGGCGTCCACCCAGCCTGCCAGGAGCCCGGCCACGACGACCAGGACGATCGTGGAAACACCCACGCCGCCCCAGCCGGCCCCGGACAGGGCGACGACGGGGGCGGCGTGGGTCAGGGCAGAGGCAATCACGAGGGCCGGTTCAGCCCTTCACGAGGGCCGCGAGGTGCGCCACGACGGCGTCGAGGGCGATCTCGGAGGCCTCGCCGCTGACGCGGTCCTTCACCTCGACGGTGCCGTCCGCGACGCCGCGGCCGACCACCACCGTGGTGGGGACGCCGATCAGTTCGGCGTCCTTGAACTTCACGCCGGCTGAGACCTTGGGGCGGTCGTCGAGGACGACCTCCAGGCCGGCCGCCTCCAGGGCGAGCGCCAGGTCCTCGCCGAGCTGCGCCAGTTCCTCGCCCTTGCCCGTGATGAGGATCTGCACGTCGGCGGGGGCCACGGCACGGGGCCAGGCCAGGCCCTTGTCGTCGTGGTGGGACTCGGCGATGGCGGCCACGGCGCGGGTCACGCCGATGCCGTATGAGCCCATGGTCACGGTGACGGCCTTACCGTTCTGGTCGAGGACCTTCAGGCCGAGGGCCTCGGCGTAGCGCTGACCCAGCTGGAAGATGTGGCCCATCTCGATGCCGCGCGTGGTGGACAGGGGGCCGGAGCCGTCCGGTGCCGGGTCGCCGTCGCGCACCTCGGAGGCTTCGACGACGCCGTCCCAGACGAAGTCGCGGCCTGCCACGAGGTCGTAGACGTGCTGGTTGGGCCGGTTGGCTCCGGCCACCCACGTGGTGCCGCGCACGATCCGGGGATCGACGAAGAACGGCAGCCCGGTGAGGGACTCGGAGCCGAGCACGGCGGCGTCGAGCCCCACGCCGGGGCCGATGTAGCCCTTGACCAGGCCTGGGTGCTTCTTGAGGTCCTCCTCGGAGGCCGCCTCGACACCGACCTCGCCGGGGATGCCAAGGAGGGCGCCGATCGTGGCCTCGGAGCGCTTGAGGTCCACCTGGCGGTCGCCCGGCACGCCGATGACGGCGAGGACGCGCTCCCCCTCGGGGGTGGTCACGGCGACGACGACGCACTTGAGCGTGTCGGCGGCGCTCCAGCCCTCGGGGCGGGGCGAGACCTCACCGGAGACCTGGACGAGCGCCTCGATGGTGGTGGCGTCCGGGGTGTCAAGCACGCGGGCGGCGGGTGCGCCGCTGAAGTCGATCTCCTCGGGGACCACGGTCGTCACGGCCTCCACGTTGGCGGCGTAGCCGCCGGGAGAACGCACGAAGGTGTCCTCGCCGATGGCCGTGGGGTGCAGGAACTCCTCCGACTTGGACCCACCCATGGCGCCGGCCATCGCGAAGACCGGGACGACCTCCAGGCCCAGACGGGCGAAGATCTTCAGGTACGCCTCGCGGTGCTTGGCGTAGGCGGTGTCCAGGCCGGCCCCGTCGACGTCGAAGGAGTAGGAGTCCTTCATGATGAACTCGCGGCCGCGCAGCAGGCCGGCGCGGGGGCGGGCCTCGTCGCGGTACTTGTTCTGGATCTGGTACAGGTAGACCGGCAGGTCCTTGTAGGAGGAGTACAGGTCCTTGACCAGGAGAGTGAACATCTCCTCGTGGGTGGGGGCCAGGAGGTAGTCGGCCTCCTTGCGGTCCTTGAGGCGGAAGATGTTCTCGCCGTATTCCTCCCAGCGGCCCGTCGCCTCGTAGGGCTCCTTGGGGAGCAGGGCCGGGAAGTGCACCTCCTGGGCACCGATCGCGTTCATCTCCTCGCGCACGATCGCCTCGACCTTGCCCAGCACGCGCAGACCCAGCGGGAGCCACGTGTAGATGCCGGGGGCGGCGCGGCGGATGTAGCCGGCGCGCACCAGCAGCTTGTGGCTGTCGACCTCGGCGTCGGCCGGGTCGTCGCGCAGCGTGCGCAGGAACAGGGTGGAGAGACGAAGGACCACGGGTCTTCCCTTTCGGCGGCTCAGGGCCGCGGACATGAACGGGGCGGCCCGCCGAACGTGGCGGGCCGCCCTCGAGTCTACCGATGCGGCGGGCGTGTGCCCGACGGCGTGCGGCCGGGCCCGCGCGCAGCTCGCGTCACTGCCCCGCCCAGTAGTCCTGGGCCTTCTTGGCCATCTCGACGACCTGCTCCTGCGTCCCCGCCCCGCTGACCTGCACGGCCTTGGTGCCGCGCACCACGATCACGTTCACGGTCGTGGTATCGGTGGCGGCGCCGTTCATGTCCATCTTCTGCGCGGTGCTCACGCCCATGACGAGATCGCCGCTGAGGCCGGCGGGGTCGAAGAGCGTTGAGGTGGATTCGGAGGAGATCTTGGTCCCTCCCATGTCCATCTTCATGCTCATGTTGGCGCACTCGCCGTCATACATCCCCTGGGACTTCTCGATCTGCGAGATGTAGCCCTTGCTCGGGTCGTCCAGGAACATCACGGTGCCGTCGGAGCCGGAGACCGCCATGGCCATCTCGGTGTCGTCGGGGAAGTTCATCGCCGCGAGGCCCTCGGTGGCGGCGGCCTTGCAGGAGGCGGGCGAGATGTCCGCGCTCTTGATGACCTCGCTCATGCCGCCGGCCATCTTCATGGCCTGCTTGGCCTGGGCGCTCTTGATGACCTGGGCGCCACTCAGCTCCTTGGCGGCGAAACCCGCCAGCGCCTTGTCCACGCTCGTGTCGGCGAAGCCGCCGGCGGCGTCCGTGGTCGCGTCGGCTGCGGCCGCGGACGTGGCGGGGTCCGCCGCGGCGGAGTTCGCGGTGTCCGACGACGCCGCGGCGGACGGGGCGGGCGCGGCGGAACTCGCGGCGGACGCCGCGGGCGCCGGACTCGAGGACCCGGTGGCACCTGACCCGCCTCCGCAGGCGCTCAGCGTGAGGACGAGGGCCGCGGCGGGTACCAGGACGAGGGCCAAGCGTTTGGTGGTGTTCATGATTCCCCCTGATGGTGCGTGAGGACGGCGGGTGGGGCCGTCGCCGCACACATTACGGTGTCGGCGCTCCGGGTGCACCTTCCGTCCATTCGGTGGATTGAAGGGAATCAGAAGAGGACGGTGGCGAACTCGCCCACCTGTTCGAAACCCACCCGCGAGTACGTGGCGAGGGCGCGTTCGTTGAAGTCGTTGACGTACAGCGAAACGGTGGGAGCCACGCTCAGGGCGACGGAAGCGACGTCGGCCATCCTGGAGGCGGCCAGCCCCAGGCCCCGGCGGTCGGGGTTCATCCACACACCCTGCACCTGCGTGACGCGGGGCGTGACCACCCCCAGCTCGGCCTTGAAGAGGATGCGACCGGCGGCGTCCGTCTCCACGAAGGCGTGGCCGGACTGGATGAGCCACTTCACCCTGGATCGGTAACCCGCCTCCCCGTGCTGGAGCGGCGAGTAGCCCAGTTCCTCCTCGAACATGGCGGCGCAGGCGGGCAGCAGGACGTCGAACTCGTCCAGGACGGCGCGGCGCACCACATTGGCGCGCTCCTCGAAGGAGGGCCTGGTGCTCATGGCCAGAAGCGGCTGGCTCTCCCGCACGTCGAAGGCGGCCTGGCGACCGTGGCGCAGCTCGTCCCACATGCCGCGCACGGCCCGGGAGGGTCCGAAGACGGACGCGAAACGGCGCCTCAGGCGCACCAGAGAGCGGCCGAAGGCCGCCCCGTCGTCGGGATCGTGGGTCACGGGGACCACGTTGGAGCCCACCCAACAAGCGGCGACGAGCCGGTCCCCGTCGAAGCGGCCCAGGTACTGGGCCATGCTCGTGGGAGCCACCGAGCCCGTCGCCAAGAGCTGGGCGTCGACGAAAGAATGCGCCACGGGATCGGTGTCCACGAGGGCACGGACGGCCGCAGTGTCCGCCTGCTGCAGCAGACGGACACCGTCCGGGGAATCGTCGCGGGCGGTCCTAGTGGACCGAGACCACAGCGCCGCCGGCGACGGGATCTTCACCGTTGTCGTCCTTCTCCATCTCGGCCGCGATGCGATTGGCTTCCTCGATGAGGGTCTCCACGATCTGCTCCTCCGGCACGGTCTTGACGACCTCGCCCTTGACGAAGATCTGTCCCTTGCCGTTGCCGGAGGCGACGCCGAGATCGGCCTCGCGGGCCTCGCCTGGCCCATTGACGACGCAACCCATGACGGCCACGCGCAGCGGGACAGTGAGGTCCTTGAGGCCCTCGGTGACGTTCTCCGCGAGGGTGTAGACGTCCACCTGGGCACGGCCGCAGGAGGGGCAGGAGACGATCTCGAGCTTGCGCTCGCGCAGGTTCAGGGACTGCAGGATCTGCATGCCCACCTTGACCTCCTCCACCGGCGGGGCGGAGAGGGACACCCGGATCGTGTCGCCGATGCCCTGCGAGAGGAGGGCGCCGAACGCCGTCGCGGACTTGATGGTGCCCTGGAAGGCGGGGCCGGCCTCGGTCACGCCGAGGTGCAACGGCCAGTCTCCGCGCTGGGCCAGGAGCTCGTAGGCCCGCACCATGACCACCGGGTCGTTGTGCTTGACCGAGATCTTGAAGTCGTGGAAGTCGTGTTCCTCGAAGAGGGACGCCTCCCACACGGCGGACTCCACGAGGGCCTCCGGGGTGGGGCGGCCATACTTCTCCAGGAGGCGTTTGTCCAGGGAACCCGCGTTGACGCCGATGCGGATCGAGGTGCCATGGTCCTTGGCGGCCTGGGCGATCTCCTTGATCTGATCGTCGAACTTGCGGATGTTGCCCGGGTTCACGCGGACGGCGGCACACCCGCCCTCGATCGCGGCGAACACGTACTTGGGCTGGAAGTGGATGTCGGCGATCACGGGGATCGGCGACTTCTTCGCGATGATCGGCAGCGCCTCGGCGTCGTCGGCCGAGGGGCAAGCAACCCGCACGATGTCGCAGCCGGCCGCGGTCAGCTCCGCGATCTGCTGCAGCGTGGCGTTGATGTTGGTGGTGGGCGTCGTGGTCATCGACTGCACACTCACCGGGAAATCCGAACCCACGCCCACGGATCCAACCTGGATCTGGCGCGTCTTGCGGCGCGGCGCGAGCACCGGCGGCGGGGGTTTGGGCATTCCGAGATTGACCGAAGCCAAGGGATCCTCCTGGATCGAGTCCGTAGTGGTTCTCCCCCATGGTCCCACGGAGGTCCGAACGATGACTGTGAGCGGTCAGGCGTAGTGAGCGAGTTCACCGATCACGGGGGACCACTCCCGCACGGTGACCATGCCGATGGCGCCGGCCTCGGCGAAGGGATCCTTCTCCAGCACCGTGTTGACGTCCTCCGCGCGGTCGGCCTGGAGGATCAGGAGGGCCTCCTCCGCGCCCACGGGGCCGGAGGCGATCAACCTGACGCCCAGGAACTCCTCCGAGCCGTCGATGGAGGCCAGGTAGGCGCGGTGGGTGGCACGGACCTCGTCGCGCAGGGCGGCGGAGTCCTCGGCATACAGGTAGTCGACACGGAAGACGCTCATGGCGCCAGCGTAGCGGGCCGACACCGCAAGGCCGGACCATGAGACGGCGCGAGACCCGTCGGCTTCCCGCAGCCATCGGATCCGCCCCCGCGGACAGGGATGAATAAATCGCTTTCAGGAAACTCGGAGCTTGATTTTGAAGCCTCGCCCGACGGCCTCAAGACCGGAGGGATTCCGCGAAAATTTGCCAAAACCCGTGGAAGCCAGACTTCTTGTCGGACTAATATAAATGCCTTTCCGCCTCCCGGGGTCTTGTATTACGGTGTGAGCCATGTCAGGGTGAAATCACGCCGGGGGCTCACGGACGCTCGCCTCGCGAGGACGTCCGGGACGTTGAGTCCTCTCTTCCACGGACGAGAGGAAAGCACAATGGAACAGCCGCAGGAGAAGGACCCGGCCACGGGATTCGCCATGCCGGACGCGCCGGCCGGCGACCCTGCCTTGCGGGACGAGGACGGCCATGAATGGGCCTCCGAGGGCGGTGCCACCGCCCAGGGCGCGGCCACGCACCTCGCGGCCGCCGACGCAGCGGATCCCGCTCGCCCCCGCCCGGCCGCACGCCCCTGAACAGCAACGTTCAAGCGCGCACAGCACCGCAACGGAAGGAATGCCATGAGTCACGCCGGTGTCCTGATCAACACCTTCACGGTGGCCAAGGATCCGGAGCAGAAGATCCTCGAGCGCCTGCGCGCGATGGCCAGGGCCGCCGAATTGGGCCTGCAGCAACGCTCGCACGTGCAGCGCGCCCTCGTCCGCATCGAGGGGTCTGGGAACGAACCCGTCATCCGCGTGGCGTGCTGCGTCGACGCCGGGGCCGTCGCGGCCGATGTGACCGCCGCCATCGAACAGGTGCTGGTGCCGGGGCTCGAACGGGACCTCGGTGTGCGTTTCGCCCAGCGCCGCCTCAGCGTCGTCTCGCCACGGGCCCAGCGGGCCCGGGCCGCCTGACCCACCGGGCGTCGTCGGGCACTATCCCAGGGTCACCGGCTTGACGATGTCCGCATAGATGAGGACGGCGCCCATGAGCAGCATGATGGCCGCGACGGCGTAGGTCACGGGCAGCATCTTGGTCAGGTCCACCGGCCCGGGATCCCTGCGGCGCGAGAGTCGGTTGAACGCCTTGCGGATCTTCTCCCACAACGCGCCGGCGACGTGCCCGCCGTCGAGCGGGGTCAGCGGAATCAGGTTGAACACGAAGAGCGCGATGTTCAGGGAGCCGAGCAGGGAAAGGTAGCTGGCGACCTTGTCCTTGACGGAGACGGTGTCCATGGCCGTGATGTCCCCGGCGATCCGGCCCACACCCACGATGGAGATGGGTCCGTTGGGGTCGCGCGGCTCGGAACCGAAGGCGGCCTTGGTCACGCCGATGACCTTGGCCGGCAGGTCGAGGACCACCCCGGCGACGGCCTTCACATTCTCCCCCACGAAGGCGGGAACCGACCAGATGGGCTGCGGTAGCACCTCGGTCGTGGAGCCGATGCCGGCGAAACCAACGTCCATGGTCTTGGCCGTGCCGTCGGGGTTGCTCTGTACCTGGCCGAGCTTGTTCGTCACCGGGCGGGTGGTCTTGATGGGGGTGAGCGTGGTGGCGTGCGAGGCGCCGTCGCGCTTGTAGACGACCTCGATGGGTCGGCCGGCCTTGTCCTGGATGGCCGCCGTCAGCGCGTCCCAATCGGTCCTGCCCACCGCGACCCCGTCCACGGAGGTGACCACGTCGCCGGCGCGCAGCCCCGCCGCGTACGCGGGGCCGGGGGTGTCGCCGGCCCGGCATTCATCGGCCACGGGATCGGAGGCGTTCCTGGCCTGCTGCTCCTGCTGCGTCAGGACGCAGCGGTAGACCTCGGAAACCGTGGTGGTGGGCGTGGAGGTGCCGAAGCCGACCATGACGATGGCGATGAACACGAAGGCCAGGATCAGGTTGACGAACGGCCCGCCCAGCATGATGACGATGCGCTTCCAGACCGGCAGCTCGACGAAGAGGCGCCCCTTGTCGGTGGGCAGCAGGGTCTGGGCCTCCGCCTTCTTCGCCTCGTCAGAGAGGTTCTGGAAGAAGCCCGAACGCGACGTCTTGACCGTCCCGTCCTTGGCCGGCGGGTACATCCCGACCATGGAGATGTATCCGCCCAGCGGGAGCAGCTTGATGCCGTATTCCGTCTCCCCCTTCCTGCGGGAGAAGAGGGTGGGGCCGAAGCCGATCATGTAGCGGGGGACCCGCAGGCCGAAGAGCTTGGCCGGCACCAGATGCCCCACCTCGTGCAGGCCGATCGAGAGACCGATGCCCAGCAGCATGATGAGGGCACCCAGCACGTAGGCCAGGACGGTGGTCCACATCAGGCGTCCTCCCCCCAGCGAGCGCGGGCCGCGCCGCGCGCCCAGCGCTCGGCGGCCAGGACGGACTCCACGGTGACGGGCCCGTCGCCGATGACGGCGGCAGGGTCGTAGGCGTGGACGACCTCGGCGACGGTGTCGACGATGTCGAGGAACCCGATGACTCCCGCGTGGAAGGCGTGGACCGCCTCCTCGTTGGCGGCGTTGTAGACCGCCATGTGCGTGGGCCCGCTGCGCTGGGCCTCGACGGCCAGGCGGATCGCGGGGAAGGCTTCGTGGTCGAGCGGCTCGAAGTCCCACGACGACGGCGCGCTCCAGTCGTTCGGGGCGGCGGCGCCGGGGACCCGGCGCGGCCAGTTCATGCCCAGGGCGATGGGCAGGCGCATGTCAGGCGGCGAGGCCTGCGCCAAGGTGGAGCCGTCCACGAACTCCACCATGGAATGCACGATCGACTGCGGGTGGACCACCGCCTCGATGCGCTCGAGGGGGACGTCGAAGAGCAGGTGCGCCTCGATGACCTCGAGGGCCTTGTTCACGAGCGTCGCCGAGTTCGTGGTGACCATGAGGCCCATGTCCCACGTGGGGTGCCGGAGCGCCTGCTCCGGGGTGACGCCGCGCAATTGCTCGCGTGAGCGCCCGCGAAAGGGACCTCCGGAGGCCGTGACGACGAGGCGCGCCACCTCGTCCGTCGCGCCGGAGCGCAGCGCCTGGGCCAGCGCGGAGTGCTCGGAGTCCACGGGGACGATCTGCCCCGCCGCCGCCCGCTGCTTCACGAGCGCGCCTCCCACGATGAGGGACTCCTTGTTGGCCAGCGCCAGGAGGTGACCGGCGTCCAAGGCGGCCAGGGTGGGCGCCAGACCGATGGATCCGGTGATGCCGTTGAGCACCACGTCCGCCTCCTCGAAGGCGGCGGCCTGTTCCGCCGCGTCCGGCCCCACGAGGATGCGTGGGGAGTACGACGCCGCGGCCGCGGGATCCACGGTGACGTCGCCGACCTCGTGCACCTCCACGTAGCCGTGGTGCGCCTCCTCCTTGGCCCCGGCCAGGTGCAGGAGCAGGCCGCCGCGGGCGTCCTCCACGCTCATGCCCTCGGCCCCAGCGAGCGCGATGACGGCCGGGCGGAAGGCCACGGCCTGCCGCGCCAGCTCGCGCGCGTTGGAGCCGGCGGCGAGGGCCGCGAGCTCGAAGAGTTCCGGGTTGCGATGGATGATGTCCAGCGCCTGCGTCCCGATGGATCCGGTGGAGCCCAGCACGATGATGCGGCGGGGGCGATCGTTCGGCGGAGGGGTGAAGGGGGTCGACGTCACCGTTCCATGCTCCCACGGGTGGCTGTCACGTCGCTGTGGGCGCGGCCCACGCCTCAGCTTCGCGAGAGCAACAACCGCGCCTTCTTGAGGACGACCTCGTCCACCATGGCACCGTCCAGCTCGAAGGCGCCTGGGCGCCCGACGGAGGCCGCCAGCACACGGCGCGCCCACTCCGCCTGGGCCGGCGTGGGGCGGTACGCCTCTCTCACGACGGCCGCCTGCTCGGGGTGCAGCACGGCCTTCGCGTCGAAGCCGGAGGACACGGCGTCCTGGGTCTCGAGGCGCAGGCCCTCCCCGTCCCGCAGCTCGAGGTACACGGCGTCGATGGCCGCCTTGCCGAACGCCTTGGCCGCGACGAGGACCCGCGAGCGGGCGTGGCGCGCCACATCGCGGTAGGCACCGAGCGGCCCGTTCCCGCCGCCTCCTCCGCGTGCCCCACCCGGCCACCGCGACGCCGTCCCGTCCATCGACGCCACCAGATCCTCCGCACCCCACATGAGGGCTACGACCCCGGGGGCCGCGGCGATCTCCTCGCTCCGCACTACCCCGGCCGCCGACTCGACGAGGGCGACGACGGCGTACGGCTCCCCCGCGGCGTCGGGCACCGGGACGTCCGGCATCACGACGTCCCCCGCCGAGGCGACCTTGGGCAGCATGACGAAGCGGTACGGCGTGGCCCGCAGGGCCGCCAGATCCTCCGCGAACCAGGCGGTGTCGCGTCCGTTCATGCGCACCACGGTGCGGGCCGGGTCCAGGCGCGAGGCCGCGAGCGCCCGCCTGGCCGCGGCCTTCGCCGAGGGCAGCACGGCGTCCTCGAGGTCGATGATGACGGCGGAGGCTCGCTCGGCCGCCTTCCCGAAGCGCTCGGGCCGGTCGGCCGGGACGAAGAGCAGGTCCGGTCCCATGTCGAACTTCATGCCGGGCGCTCCCCCGCCAGGTGCGCCAGGTGAGCGGCTTCCTCCCACAGCAGCACGGTGCGCACGGCGGAGGCGACGAGCGTCCCGTCCTGCTTGCGGCCCTCGTGCTCGAACTCCACGATCCATTGCCCCGGCCTGGAGCCGCTGGCGCGCATCGAGAGCACGCGGCTGCGCACGCTCAGGGTGTCGCCGGGGAAGAGCGGGGCGGGAAAACGGATCTCGCCGAGTCCCAGCTGCGCCACAAGCGTGCCCTGCGTCAGCTGCGGCACAGAGAGCCCCACCATGGTGGACAACGTCAGCATGGAATTGACGAGGGTGTTCCCCAGGGGCTGCTTCGCCGCGTAGTCGTGGTCGAGGTGCAGGGCTTGCGGGTTCATCGTCAGCGTCGTGAAGAGGACGTTGTCCGTCTCCGTCAGCGTCCGCCCCGGCGCGTGCACGAACTCGTCACCGACCCGCAGCTCGTCCGCGTACAGGCCGCGCTGGACCCGTACCCGGGGCCGGTCCTCGGCGCCGTTCACAGCCCCAGCCCCCGCGCGATGAGCATGAGCTGGACCTCCGTGGTCCCCTCGCCGACCTCGAGGATCTTGGAATCGCGGTAGTGCCTGGCCACGAGCGATTCGTTCATGAAGCCGTAGCCGCCGAACACCTGGGTGGCGTCCCGCGCGTTGTCCATCGCCGCGTCGGAGGCGATCATCTTGGCCAGCGCCGCCTCGGTCTTGAACTCCTTCCCCGCCAGCATGAGCCGCGCGGCGTGGTGGTACGCGAGCCTGGCCTGGTGCGCCCTGGCCTGCATCCTGGCGATCTTGAAGGAGACCCCCTGGTAGTCGCCGATCCGATGGCCAAAGCTGGTGCGCTCCTTGGCGTACTTCACCGACTCGTCGACGCAGCCCTGCGCCGCCCCCGTGGCCAGGCCGGCGATCGCGATGCGCCCCTCGTCGAGGACGGAGAGGAAGTTGGCGTAGCCGCGCCCTCGTTCGCCCAGCAGGTTCTCCTGCGGCACCACGGCGTTCGTGAAGGAGAGCGGGTGGGTGTCGGAGGCGTGCCACCCGACCTTGTCGTACGCCGGCTCGGCGCGGAAGCCGGGGGTGTCGGCCGGGACCAGGATGGTGGAGATCTCCTTGCGTGCCTCCCCTCCTGCCTCCTTGGACTCGCGCTCGCCCGTCACGGCGGTGACCGTGACGAGGCTCGTGATTTCGGTGCCGGAGTTGGTGATGAACTCCTTGGCCCCGTTGAGGACGAAGTCCCCGTCCCGCTCCCGCGCCGTGGTGCGGGTGCCTCCGGCGTCCGAGCCGGCGCCCGGCTCCGTCAGGCCGAAGCCGGCGAGCGCGCGTCCCGCCGTGAGCTCGGGAAGCCATCGCTCCTTCTGTTGGGGCGTGCCGAAGCGGAACACGGGCATGGCCCCGAGCGAGACCCCGGCCTCCAGCGTGATCGCCACGGATTGGTCCACGCGCCCCAGCTGTTCCAGCGCGAGGGCCAGGGCGAAGTAGTCCCCTCCCATACCGCCCACGTCCTCGGGGAAGGGCAGGCCGAACAGACCCAGCTCCCCCATCTGGGCCACGATCCCGTACGGGAAGGTGTGGTCGCGATCGTGGGCGTAGGAGGCCGGGGCCACGACCTCGTCGGCGAACTCGCGGACCGTGTCCACGAGGTCCTGGTACTCGTCCTCCAGCAGGGACTGGCTCATGCTCGCTCCTCGGTGGTGTTCGTTTCCGTGTGGATGAGGGCGACGACGCGCCCGCGGCCGACCTGGTCCCCGGCCGCGACGTCCAGCCGGACCCGACCGGCGACCGGGGCGAGCACGGCGTGCTCCATCTTCATGGCCTCGATGCTGAGCAGGGTGTCCCCCACCGCCACCTCGTCGCCGTCGGCGACGGCCAGGGACGCGACCGTGCCGGTCATGGGGGCCACGGCGCGCGGATCGCTTGCGCGGCCTTCGGTCTGGCGCCGCTCCCGCCGGGCCGCCAGGTCCAGGCGCGTGCGCTCCACGCGCAGGGGGGCGCTCACGTGGAGCGTCGCGCCGCCCGCGTGGACCCAGATCTCGGGAGCGGGCCCGCCCGTGTGGACGAGCGTGGCGTTCGCGCGGCGCACGGTGCCGTCCGGGAGCCGCAGCCGCGCGGCCAGCTCCTGCGCGTTGGCCAGCGCATGACGCACCGCCCGGCCCCTCGCGGTCCAGACGAGGGACCCGGCCGGGCCGGACGCCCCGTCCCGCAGGGGAACGAGCGCCGTGTCCAGCGCCTCGCCGCTCTGGTCCACGAGCCGGATGCCCACCGGGGCCGGGTCGGAGGCCGCGCGGAACCCGTCGGGCTCCCAACCGCCGGGGAGACCGGCGCCCGGTTGCCAGGTGCCCGACGCCGCGTGATCGGCCCCGGCGGGCGGGGCCGGGGCGAGCGGGGCCAGGGCGTCCTCGCCCCGCCCCGCGCGGATCTCGAGCCGCAGCGCGGCGGCGCTCGCGATCGCGGCGGCGAGCTCCGACGGCGGAGCCGCCCTGGCCAGCTCGGGGAAGCGCGCGATGAGGCCCGTGTCGAGGCAACCCGAGCGGACGTCCGGGTGGGCCAGCAGCCGGCGCAGGTACTCGACGTTGCTGCCGGCACCCGCGACGCAGGTGCCTGCGAGCGCGGCGTCTAGGCGGTTCAACGCGGCCTCGCGCGTGGGGGCGGAGGCGATGACCTTGGCGATCAGGGGGTCGTAGTGTGGGCCGATCTCGCCCGGCCCGTCCAGCGCGGAGTCGACGCGGACACCGGGGCCGGAGGGAAGGACGACGTGCCGCACGGCACCGACGGCCGGGAGGAATCCTGCCTCGGGGCGTTCGGCGTACACGCGGGCCTCCACGGCGTGGGCCGCGAAGCGGACGTCGTCCTGGGCGAAGTCCAGAGCCTCCCCCGCCGCGATGCGGAGCTGCCACGCGACCAGGTCGATCCTTTCGGGGGCGGCGCCGGGACGGGTGATCCGGACGGCCTCCTCCGTGACCGGGTGCTCCACCTGCAGCCGCGTGTTCATCTCCATGAAGAAGAACTCGTCCGGGTTCTCGTCGGAGAGCAGGAACTCCACCGTGCCCGCCCCCACGTAGCCCACGGATCTCGCCGCGGCGACGGCGGCCTCCCCCAGGCGGTGACGCAGGGTTGCGCCCGCGTGCCCCGGCGCTTCGTCGAGCTGGGCGATCAGCGGCGAGGGCGCCTCCTCGATGACCTTCTGGTGCCTGCGTTGCAGGGAGCATTCCCGCTCGCCGAGGTGGAACACCCTCCCGTGGGAGTCGGCCAGGATCTGCACCTCCAGGTGTCGCGGCGAGCTCACGAGGCGTTCCAGGAAGAGCGTGTCGTCACCGAACGCCGCGCTGGCCGTGCGCCGCGCCGAGGCCAGGGCCGCAGGCAACTCGCCTGGCGAGCGCACCTCCAGCATCCCCTGCCCGCCCCCGCCCGCGCTGGGCTTGATCAGCAACGGGAAGCCCACCTCGCCCGCCCTGGCGAGCAGGACGTCGTCGGGCAGGGACGGTTCCGCCACCCCCGGGGTGACGGGGACGCCGGCCGCGGCGACGTGGGCCTTGGCGGTGATCTTGTCCCCCATGACCCGCAGGGCCTCAGCGCCGGGACCGATGAAGGCGATTCCGGCGGCGGCGAGCGCCCGGGCGAAAGCCGCGTTCTCCGAGAGAAAGCCGTAGCCGGGGTGCACGGCGTCGGCGCCGGAGTCCACGGCCGCCCGGACCACGGCGTCCACGTCCAGGTAGGACGCGGAGGCGGGGGCTGGACCCAGCCGGACGGCGTCGTCGGCCTCGCGCACGTGGGCGGCGTCGGCGTCCGCGTCGGAGTACACGGCCACGGCCCTGAGTCCAAGGGCGTGGACGGAGCGGATGACGCGGCGGGCGATCTCGCCGCGGTTGGCGATGAGCACGGTGCGCATGCGGATCACATCCTGAAGAGGCCGAAGCCGGTGGGGGGCAGCTCGGTACGCGTGACGACGTCGAGGGCAAGGGAAAGCACGCGGCGCGTGTCGGCGGGGGCGATGACGCCGTCGTCCCAGAGCCTGGCGGTGGAGTACCAGGGGCTGCCCTGGCGCTCGTACTGCGCGGCCGTCCCGTCCGCGTCGGCGCTCCCCACGCTCGCCAGGACGCTCGCGGCCTGGCGCCCTCCCATGACGGAGATGCGCGCGTTGGGCCACATCCACAGGAAGCGGGGCTGGTAGGCGCGCCCGGCCATGGCGTAGTTCCCCGCCCCGAAGGAGCCCCCCACGATCACCGTCAGCTTGGGCACGCCGGCGGTCGCGACGGCGGTGACGAGCTTGGCTCCGTCCTTGGCGATGCCTCCCGCCTCCGCCTCGCTGCCCACCATGAAACCCGTGATGTTCTGCAGGAACAGGAGCGGGATACCGCGCCGCTCGCACAATTGGATGAAGTGGGCGCCCTTCTGGGCGCTGGCGGAGAAGAGCACGCCGTCGTTGGCGAGGATGCCCACGCGGTGTCCGTCGATGCGGGCGAAACCGGTGACGAGGGTGGTGCCGTACTCCGGTTTGAACTCGTCGAGGACGCTGCCGTCCACGATCCGCGCGATGATCTCGCGGGGGTCGCAGGCCTCGTTGACGTCCTCGGGGATCACCGCGCCCAGGCCGGAGGAGCCCTCGGCCGGGACAGCGGGCGGCACGGGGGCGGCGAGGGTGTCGGCGTCGAAGGGGCGCCGCGGGGCCGGGAGGGTCGCGACGATGTCCCTCACGATCTGCAGGGCGTGGTCGTCGTCCTCGGCCAGGTGGTCCACGACGCCGGAGCGGGAGGCGTGCAGTTCCCCGCCGCCCAGTTCCTCCGCCGTCACGTCCTCCCCGATGGCCGCCTTCACGAGGGGCGGGCCGCCCAGGAAGATGGTGCCCTGCCGGCGCACGATCACGGATTCGTCGCTCATGGCGGGGACGTAGGCGCCTCCCGCTGTGCAGGAGCCGAGCACGGCGGCGATCTGCGGGATGCCGGCGGCGGAGAGCCTGGCCTGGTGGTAGAAGATGCGGCCGAAGTGCTCGCGGTCGGGGAAGACCTCGTCCTGACGCGGGAGGTTGGCCCCGCCCGAGTCGACGAGGTACACGCACGGCAGGGCGTTCTCCCCCGCCACCTCCTGGGCCCGCAGGTGCTTCTTGACGGTCATGGGGAAGTAGCTGCCGCCCTTCACCGTGGCGTCGTTGCACACGACCATGACGTGGCGGCCGTGCACCAGGCCGACGCCAGCGATGACTCCGGCCCCCGGCGCCGCGCCGTCGTACATCTCCTCCGCGGCCAGCGGCGCCAGCTCCAGGAACGGGGAGCCCGGATCCAGCAGGCGGGCCACGCGCTCGCGGGGCAGGAGCTTGCCGCGGGCCACGTGGCGCTCGCGGGAGGCCTCCGGGCCGCCGAGCGCGGCCCGGGCTAGGCGCTCTTCGAGCTCGGTGCGGAGGGCCGCGTTGGCCTCGAGCCGTCGCCGCGTGGTGGGGGCCGCAGGGTCCAGGGAGGTGTTCAGGACGGGCACGGGTCGCTCCTGCCGTGGTCTGGCGTGAAGACAATTTCAGTGAATGGTGATTCACTGAGTGTGACGATAGTGATGCCCGTCACCGATGTCCAGGGTCCGGGCAGGACGAACCACCACCAGGAGGACGCGTGCCCTCGAACCGGGAGACGGCCAAGGCCGAGCGGCGATCGGCCCTGCTCGCGGCGGCGGCCAGACTGTTCGCCGCCGACGGTTTCCACGCGACGACCCTGGGCGCCGTCGCCGCGGAGGCAGGCGTCTCCGCGCCAGCCGTGTACCGCCACTTCGCCTCCAAGGCGGACCTGTTGGCCCAAATGCTCGTGGGCGCCTCCGAGCGCCTGCTCGACGGGGGGCGCGCCGCGGCCGCCGAGCCATCACCCCTCGTCGCACTGTGCGCCGCACACGCCGACTTCGCCGTCAACGAACGGGCCGTCATCCGGGTGCAGGAGCGAGAACTCGCGAGCCTGGAACCGAACCAGCGCCATCGCGTGAGGTCGCTGCAGGCCGAGTACGCCCGCCTCTGGATCGAGGCCCTGCGCCCCCGGCTTCCCGCGGCGGACGAGGCCGAGCTTCGCCTGCGCGTCCACGCGGCCTTCGGCCTGCTGAACTCGACGCCGCACGCGCTGCGGCGATCCGGCGCCGTGGCGGACCCGGTGGGGCTCTTCACGGACCTCACCGTGACCGCACTCACCGCGGCCCGGCGGTAGGGTGAGGACAGGCGCGCCTCGAGCCCGAGCGCCGCGCACCCGGCCCCGAACAGGGGGCACCCCCGATCCTTGGAGGCACCGTGACGCTCCGCCCCGTCGAACCCGGCGACCTTGACCGCTTCTTCGAGCAGCAATTGGACCCCGAGGCCAACGAGATGGCCGCCTTCACGGCGAAGAACCCGGCCGACCGCGGCGTCTTCAACTATCACTGGGGCCTCATGCTCCGCGACCCGGAGACGGTGGTGCGCACCATCGAGCACGAGGGCGAGGTGGCCGGTTCGATCGTGCTCTACCCCAACGAGGGCATCCCCGAGCTCTCCTTCTGGACCGCCAAGAAGTTCTGGGGCCGGGGCATCACCACCTCCGCCGTGGACGCCATGCTCGAGGAGTTCCCGGCCCGCCCCGTGCGCGCCCGTGTGGTCTCCGACAACGTCGGTACGCACAAGATCCTGGAGCGCCGCGGCTTCGTGAAGGTGGGCGAGTCCAAGGACTTCGCCAACGCCCGCTCCGCCGTGGTCAGCGAGGACATCCTCGAGCTGGCGTGAACGCTGTCGATCCCCTCCCGAGCCGTCCGCTGACGATCGTCACGGGCGGCTCGCGCGGCCTCGGTGCCGCGATCGCGGTGCGGCTCGCGGCCGCCGGCCACGACCTGGTCCTCGGCTACCTGCGCGACGCCGCGGCGGCCGAGTCCGTGGCGCGACGCTGCCGCGAGCACGGGGCCGCGTGCGTGACGCTCGCCGGCGACGTGACGGATCCGGGCGACGTCGGGCGGCTCTTCGACGCGGCGGAGCGCGCGGGAACGCTCACGGGCGTGGTCTGCAACGCCGGGGCCGCCACGTCGCTCGGCCCGCTGGCCGGATCCGAGCCCGCGGCCCTGGCCCGCGACCTGGACGTCAACCTGCTGGCGCCCGTGCTGTGCGCGCGGGAGGCCTCCCGCAGACTGGGCGAGCGCGGAGCCATCGTCATCATCTCCTCCGCCGCCGCCCAGCTGGGAAGCCCCGGCACCTACGTCCACTACGCGGCGGCGAAGGCCGGCGTCGAGGCGCTGGCCGTCGGCCTGTCCAAGGAACTGGGGCCGCGCGGCATCCGCGTGAACGCGGTCTCCCCCGGCACACTCTGGACCGACTTCCACGCCGACCCCCAGCGTCCCGCCGCGGTGGCCGCCGCCGTCCCGCTGGGACGGGCGGGACGGGCGGAGGAGATCGCCGGGGCGGTCGCGTGGCTCCTCTCGGACGACGCCTCGTACACGACGGGCGCCGTCCTCAAGGTGTCCGGCGGGCTGTAGCCCGCCCCCTCACACGAGGGTGATGGTCCGCCCCGGATCCTGCAGGATCGCACCGACCGCGGCCAGGAAGCGTGAGCCCTCCGCCCCGTCCACGACCCGGTGGTCGAAGGTCAGGGCCAGCGTCATGAGATCCCGCAGGGCAACCTCCCCGCGGTGTTCCCACGGTTGGCGCCGCACCCGCCCCATCGCCAGGATCCCGCTCTCCCCCGGGCTGAGGATGGGCGTGCCTGCGTCCACGCCGAACACGCCGACGTTGGTGATGGTGAACGTCCCGCCGGAGAGCGCGGCGGGTGCCGTGCGCCCCTCGCGGGCCGTCCCCGCCAGCTCGCCGATCGCGGCGGCCAGCGCCGCGAGGTCCATGGCCTGCGCGTCCTTGACGTTGGGCACCACGAGCCCGCGCTCGCTCGCCACGGCGATGCCGAGGTTCACGAAGCCCTGCATCACGATGTTCTCCCCCGCCCAGCGCGCGTTGAGCGCCGGCTCGCGCTCGAGGCCCAGGCAGACGGCCTTCGCGACGAGGCTCAGCGGCGTGAGCCTGACGCCGGAGAATTCGCGTTCCCCGCGCAGGCGCTCCAGCAACTCCATGGAGGCCGTCACGTCCACGGTGAGGAACTCCGTGACCTGCGGTTGCTCCCGCACCGAGGCCACCATGGCGGCGGCCGTCGCCCTGCGCACGCCGCGAACCGGCACCTCGCTGCTGCGCGGCAGTCCCCGCAGCGTGCGGGCCTCCCCCTGCCCGACGCCGCCCGCCTCCTCGGTGCCCGACGGCGCCGGGGTGGCGGGGCCGGTGGTCTGGCCGGCGGTCGGGGCGGACGCCGCGGCGATCGCGGCCTCCACGTCGGCGCGCGTCACGAGACCGTTGGGCCCCGTGCCGCGCAGGGCCACGAGGTCCAGCCCCGCGTCCCTGGCGAGCTTGCGCACGGGCGGCGTGGAGCGCGGACGCTCCGAACGCGCCGGGCCCGGCCCCGCCGCGTCGGGCACCGGATCTCCAGACACCGGGACACCGGACACCGGGGCACCAAGCACCGGATCTCCGGCGGGGCGCTGCGCGGTCAGCAGACCGCGGCGGCGGCGCCGCCCGCCGCCTCCCTCCGCCGCGGCTCCGTAGCCCACGAGGGTGGGCGTGCGCCCCGGGGCCGCGGCCGTGTCCGCGACCTCGAAGGTCACGAGCGGGCTCCCCACGCGCACCACGTCGCCTGGACCGGCGTGCAGCGAGGTCACCACCCCCGCGAAGGGACTGGGCAGTTCGACGACGGCCTTGGCCGTCTCCACCTCGCCGAGCACCTCGTTGAGGGCCACCTTCTGCCCCTCCTCGACGCGCCACGAGAGCACCTCCGACTCGGTGAGCCCCTCGCCCAGGTCGGGAAGATCGAAGACCTGCCGCATCAGAGGGCACCGCCTTCCACCCGCGCGGTTTCCGCCGGGGCGCTCAGGCCGATCCCGTCGAGCCGGCCAAGGGCGTGATCGATGCCGTCGAGGATGCGGTCCCGGTCGGGCACATGATGCTCCTCCAGCTGAGCCGGCGGGTACGGGATGTCGAAGCCGGTCACGCGCACCGGGGCGTGCTCCAGGTACTCGAAGCAACGCTCGGTGACGACGGCGGAGAGCTCGGCACCCAGCCCGCCCGTACGCGAGGCCTCGTGCGCCACGACGAGCCGCCCCGTGCGCCGCACCGAGGCGCACACCGTGTCGTAGTCCATGGGCGAAAGGCTGCGCAAGTCGACCACCTCCACGCCGATGCCGTCCTCCGCCGCGGACGCCGCGGCCTCCATGGCCGTGCGAACCAGCGGCCCGTAGGCCACGAGCGTCACGTCGTCCCCCGCGGAGCGCACCACCGCCCGCCCCATCCCCGGGGCCTCGGCGAGGGCGTCCAGCCTCACCTGGGCGGACTCGTAGTAGCGGCGCTTGGGCTCGAGGTAGACGACCGGGTCGTCGCTCGCGATGGCCTGCAGGAGCAGGTCGTGCGCGTCCTGTGGCGTGCCGGGTGAGACGACGCGCAGGCCGGGCGTGTGCAGGAAGTAGGACTCCGGCGACTCAGAGTGGTGCTCGGGGGAACCGAGCTTGCCACCGAAGGGGATGCGGATGACCATCGGCACGCGGTGGCGGCCGTCGGTGCGGTAACCCAGCTTGGCCACCTGGGCCACGATCTGGTCGAAGGCGGGGAAGACGAAGCCGTCGAACTGGATCTCCACGACGGGACGGAAACCGCGGTAGGTGAGGCCGACCGCGGTCCCCACGATGCCGGACTCGGCGAGCGGCGTGTCCACGACGCGGCGCTCGCCGTGCTTGGCCTGCAGCCCGTCCGTCACGCGGAAGACGCCGCCGAGCCGGCCGATGTCCTCCCCCATGATCACGACGCGTTCGTCCGCGCTCAGCGCCTCGTCGAGGGCGGCGTTGATGGACTTCGCCAGGGTCAGGGTGCTCATGCCTGGGCGCCCCCTTCAGTGACGGTCTCCGGCGTGGTGGCGGCGAGGTAGTCGAGGTAGTCGCGCCGCTGTTCGTCCAGTCGCGCGTGGGGCTCGGCGTAGACGTGCGTGAAGAGCAGTTCCGGATCGTCCTCGCTCATGCCGACGACGGCCGCGCGCAGCTCCGCGGCGACGCCGTCTGCCTCCCCCGTGGCGGCGGCGGCGAGGGCGTCGACGTCCGCGCCGCGGGAGCACAGGTGGGCCTCGACTCGGGCCAGGGGATCCTGGCGCTCCCACCAAGCCGCGAGTTCCGCGTCGCGATAGCGCGTGGGATCGTCGGCGGTGGTGTGAGCGCCGCGGCGGTAGGTCACGGCCTCGATGTACTGCGGGCCCTCGCCGGCGTCGATGCGGGCCAGCGCGTCCCGCGTGGCCGAGAGGACGGCGAGCACGTCGTTGCCGTCCACGCGGACGGAGCGGATGCCGAAGCCGCGAGGGCGGTCAACGAGCGGGGTGCGCGATTGCAGCGTCACGGGTTCGGAGATGGCGAACTGGTTGTTCTCGAGGAAGAAGAGGACGGGAGCGCGGTAGGAGGCGGCGAAGACCATGGCCTCGTTGGCGTCGCCCTGGCTCGTGGCCCCGTCCCCCAGGAAGGCCACCGCGGCCCCGCCCCGTCCGTCGAAGACCGCTCCCATGGCGTAGCCGACGGCGTGAAGGGTCTGCGCGCCGATGATGATCTGCACGGGGGCCAGGGATTTGACGTGCGGGTCCCAGCCGCCGTGGGAGGCGCCGCGCCACTGGCGCATGACCTCGGCCGGGGCCACGCCGCGGGAGTGGATCACCCCGTGGTCGCGGTAGGTCGGGAAGAGGAAGTCCGTGTCGCGGAAGGCCTGCGCCGCGCCGATCTGCGCGGCCTCCTGGCCGGTGCACGGAGCCCAGAGCGCCAGCTGCCCCTGCCGCTGGAGGGCCGTCCCTTCCGCGTCGATGCGACGCAGCACCACCATCTTGGTGTAGAGCTCGGCGAGCGCCGCGTCGTCGATGTCCGCCACGCGGTCGGCATCCTCGCCCCGGGTGGTGCGTTCCCCTTCCACCGTGAGGAGCCTCAGGGTGGGGGCGGGTGAGGCGTCGTCCGGGTGGAGCGCCTCCGCGTGGTTGTCGCTGTGGGCCAGTGCCATGGGTGATGCACCTTCCTGGTGTTCCAGGATCCGGCGCGCGGGGTGGTACGGCGGGATCCATCGCGGCGGGGGCTGCGGTGACAGCCCCTCGTTGGTGACGTTACTCACACGAAATGGACCCCTCAAGGGTTACCGATTGGTAACCCTTGAGGGGTCCTGGTCGATCAGTGCGCGGCGCGCGGACTCAGTGCTCCACGGCCTTCTCGGCACCCACGCCGGTCATGGAGCGCACCTCCATCTCGGCCTGCTTGGCCGGATCCTCCGAGCCCCTGTCGGTGAGGGAACCGATCCAGCCGAGCAGGAAGCCCAGCGGGATGGAGATGATGCCGGGGTTGGAGAGCGGGAAGATCGAGAAGTCCGCTCCCTGGATCATGGAGGTCTCGCCGCCGGAGAACACCGGGGAGAAGACGATGAGGACGAGCGAGGAGGCCAGCCCGCCATACATGGACCACAGGGCGCCGCGCGTCGTGAACCCCTTCCAGAAGAGGGAGTACAGGATGGTGGGCAGGTTGGCCGAGGCAGCGACCGCGAAGGCGAGGGCCACGAGGAAGGCCACGTTCTGGCCCTGGGCGCCGATGCCGCCCACGATCGCGATGATGCCGATGACCACCACGGTCCAGCGGGCCACCTTGACCTCCTGCGCGGAGCTGGACTTGCCCTTCTTGATGACGGATCCGTAGATGTCGTGGGAGAAGGAGGCGGCAGCGGTCAGGGCCAGGCCGGCGACGACGGCCAGGATGGTCGCGAAGGCCACGGCGGCGATGACGCCGAGGAGCACCGAGCCGCCCAGGTGGAAGGCGAGCAGCGGTGCCGCGGAGTTGACGCCTCCGGGGGCCGCCTTGATCTCGTCGGAACCGATGAGGGCGCCGGCCGCGAAGCCGAGCACGAGCGTGAAGAGGTAGAAGGCGCCGATGAGCCAGATGGCCCACACGACGGACTTGCGGGCCTCCTTGGCCGTGGGCACCGTGTAGAAGCGCATGAGGACGTGGGGCAGGCCGGCCGTGCCGAGCACGAGGGCCAGGCCGAGCGAGAGGAAGTCCACCTTGGTGGTGATCGACTTGCCGTACTGCAGCCCGGGCTCCAGGATCTTGCTGGTCCCGGCGGTGTCGGAGGCCGCGCCGAGCAGCGCGGAGAAGTCGAAGCCGTGCATCGCCAGGGCCCAGATGGTCATGACGAAGGCGCCGATGATGAGCAGGCACGCCTTGATGATCTGCACCCCCGTGGTGCCCTTCATGCCACCCATGAGCACGTAGAAGATCATGAGCGCGCCCACGACGATGAGGACCACGGACTGCCCCGTCTTGTCGGAGATGCCGAGCAGCAGGGAGACCAGGCCGCCGGCGCCTGCCATCTGGGCCAGCAGGTAGAAGAAGCACACCACGAGGGTCGTGATGGCGGCGGCGATGCGCACGGGCTTCTGCTTGAGCCGGAAGCTGAGCACGTCCGCCATGGTGAACTTGCCCGTGTTGCGCAGCAGCTCCGCGACGAGGAGCAGCGCTACGAGCCACGCGACGAGGAAGCCGATGGAGTACAGGAAACCGTCGTAGCCGTAGATGGCGATCGCCCCGACGATGCCGAGGAAGGACGCGGCCGAGAGGTAGTCACCGGAGATGGCGGTGCCGTTCTGCCAACCCTTGAAGGAACGGCCGCCAGCGAGATAGTCGGCCGCCGTCTTGTTGTTGCCGGAGGCGCGCAGCACCACCACGAGGGTCACCACCACGAAGGCGGCGAAGATCCCGATGTTGATCCACGGGTTGCCGACCTTGGTCTCGGGGGCCGCGGCGGGGACCAGGGCGGCGGGGAGCAGAGCAAGGGCGCTCACGGGCGCACCTCCTCGACGGAGTCGGCGTCGCCCCGGGCGGCGCGCGCGGCGGCGACGTCCTCGAGGTCGGTGCGGATGGCGGTGGCCTCCGGGTCCAACGTGCAATTGGCGAAGCGCACGTAGAGGGAGGTGATGACGAAGGTGGAGACGAACTGCAGCAGGCCCCACACGATGCCGATGTTCACGTTGCCCACGACCTTGATCGCCATGAAGGAGGGCACGAAGGCGGCGAAGATGACGTAGAGCAGGTACCAGACCAGGAACAGCGCGGTCATGGGGAACGCGAAGCGGCGGTAGTCGGAGCGCAGCTTGGTGAAGCGCGGCTCACTCTGCACCCGGAGGAAGTCCTCCGGTGCCGGGCTGGGTTGCGATGACATTCGACTCCTGACACGGGTGGGCGAGCGGGCGGGGTACCGCCACGACATACGAGTGTGACGGGCTTCACAGCCCCGGGGGGTCGATCCGCGCGCCCGCTCGCCGCGCGGACGGGACGACACGACGAGCGGTCACCACGCGGCGACGAACGGTGCGCGTCCGGCCACCGTGAGCGGTGTCACCTAGCCTTGAGGCATGACGACAACCACCTGGCTGCTGACGCTCGCCGCGCTCGCGGCCACGGCGCTCGTGGTGCTGGCCGTCTGGGCCGTCGTCTCCCTGTTGCGCCGCGACCGCAGTCTGGGACCGGACACGACGCACGAGCGCCACCGGACGTTGCACGAAGTCGCCGAGGCCGCCGCCACGCTCTCGGGCGGGCTCGGCGTCGAAGCCGCCCCGGCGGCCGCCGCGGCCCTGGCCGCGTTGCTCGGGGCGGACGGCGTGGCGATCTACGACGAGCACCGCCGCCTCGCCAGGCACGGCACCTGGCCCAGCGGCGAGGCCCCCGCTCCCCCGCGCGGTCCGGGCCGGGCCAGGGTCCGCCGCGTGCACGACGACGCGGGCCGCTGGCACGTGGTCACCGCGCCCCTGCTGGTGGGCCAGCGCCAGCTCGGCTCGCTCGCGGTCGCCGGGCTGGGGGCCGACGCCACGTTCGTGCGCGCCGTCGAGGAGACCGCCGGCTGGATCGGCGCCCAGCTCGGCGCCTCCGAGCTGGAGACCTCCCGCACGGCGCTCGCCGAGGCCCAGATCCGGGCGTTGCGGGCCCAGATCTCCCCCCCACTTCATCTACAACTCGCTCAACGCGATCGCCTCCTTCATCCACACCGACCCGGAGCAGGCCCGCGAGCTGGTGCTCGAGTTCGCCGACTTCACGCGCTACTCCTTCCGGCGCGACTCCGAGTTCACGACGCTGGCCGAGGAACTGCGCGCCATCGAGGGATACCTGCAGCTGGAGCGGGCGCGCTTCGGCGACCGCCTGCGCGTTCGCCTCGACGTGGCGGCCGAGGTGCTCCCCCTGCCCCTGCCCTTCCTCACGCTGCAGCCGCTCGTGGAGAACGCCGTGCGGCACGGCCTGGAACGCTCCGTGGACGGCGGAACCGTGACCGTCACGGCCAGGGACGAAGGGGACACGGCGCTGCTCATGGTGAACGACGACGGCGTGGGCGCGGATCCCGAGCGCCTGCGGGAGGTGCTTTCCGGCGCCAGCCCCGGCGAGCACGTCGGCCTGCGCAACGTGGACCTGCGCCTGCGCCGCGTCTACGGGGACGCGTCCGCCCTGGTCGTGGACACCGGCCCAGGCGCCGGCATGCAGGTGGCGCTTCGCATCCCCAAGTTCCACCCGGCCGTGAGCCTGGCCCCCGCCCCGTCCCGTCCCAGCGAAGGGAGAATCCCGTGATCAGCGTCCTCGTGGTCGACGACGAGGCCCCCGCCGTGCGCGAGCTCGCCTACCTGCTCTCCAAGGACCAACGGGTGGGGACCGTGCACACGGCGCAGTCGGCCGACGCCGCTTTCAGGGTCCTGCGCGAGCAGGCCGTCGACCTGGTGCTGCTCGACATCCACATGCCCGGCCTCTCCGGCCTGGAGATGGCCGACGTGCTGCAACGCTTTGCGCATCCGCCCGCGCTGGTCTTCGTCACGGCCGACGAGTCCCACGCCGTGGCAGCCTACGAGCTCGCCGCCGTGGACTACCTGCTCAAGCCCGTGCGGCCCGCCCGACTCGCGGAGGCCGTGCGCCGCGTCGCCGAGGCCGAGCCAGCCCGCAGCGAGCGACCGGCCGCGGCGGCAGAGGCCGGCGCCGCGCACGAGCCGGCCGAGGCGAACCCGAACGATCCGTCCATCGTGGTGATCCAGGGGGACGCCTCGGTCCGCATTCCCCTGCGGGACATCACGCACGTGACGGCCGCCGGCGACTACGCGCGCCTGCACACGGCGCGAGGCAGCTTCCTCGAACGCACGCCGCTCTCCGCCCTGGAGACCAGATGGGCCGCCAGCGGCTTCGTCAGGGTGCACCGCTCCGCCCTGGTCAGAGTCTCCGCCATCGAGGAGGTGCGCAAGGTCGACGGGCACCCGGTGGTGCGCGTGGCCGGCGTCGAGCTCCCCGTGGCCCGCCGCGCGCTGACCCGCGTGCGCTCCAGCTTCGGCCTCGCCGCCCTGGCCTCGGAGCGCTCCTCGTGAGCGAGCTGCCCCCGCCCTCCCCCGGGCGCGTGCGCGTCACGGCGTCCCCCCGGCCCGGTCAGGAACCGGCCCAGAGCACGGACACCTACTACGCGACGGCGCTGCGCCACGCGCAGCTGCGCCTGTCCCTGTCCATCGCGGTGGCCTTCCTCGGCGTGGTCACCGTCCTGGTCCTCGCCGCGGCCTCGTGGCCCCTGCTGGAGGACCTGTGCCCGGCCGGGCTGCCGCTGTCCTGGTGGCTCATCGGGGTGGCCCTCTATCCCCTGGTGCTCGGCGCCGCGGTGCTCTACCGCGGCGCGGCCCGGCGGCTGGAGCGACGCTACGCGAGGGTGAGCGGGCGGTGAGCGCCGTCGTCGGAGCCGTCGCCATCGGCCTGGTCTGCGCCGTCACGGTGCTGCTCGCGTGGAGGGGCGGCTGGCTGCGGCGCCTCGGCTCGCGCACCACGGAGGACGTGTACGTCGCCGCCCGTTCGGTGCGCCCGTGGGTCAACGCCTCGGCGATCGGCGGCGAGTACCTCTCCGCCGCCTCCTTCCTGGGCGTCGCCGGCCTCATCGTGGCCTCGGGCCGCGACGGCCTCTGGTACCCGGTCGGCTACGCCGCGGGCTTTCTCATGCTGCTGCTCTTCGTGGCGGCGCCCCTGCGTCGCTCCGGCGCGTACGCCCTGTCCGACTTCGCGCTGGTGCGCTTCCGCGACGACCGCGCCGCGCGCGTGCTCGGCTACGCCGTGCTGGGCGTCGGCTGGCTCTACATGCTCCCCCAGATGCACGGCGCGGCGCTCACCGTGCACGCCGTGACCGGCGCACCCGCGTGGATAGGGCCGCTCGTGGTGACCGCCGTGGTCATCGTCTCCGTGGTGCCGGGAGGCATGCGATCCATCACGCTGGTGCAGGCCGTGCAGTACTGGATCAAGCTGGCCGCGCTGCTCGTCCCCGTCGTCGCTCTCGTGCTCGCCTTCACCGCCGGCCACGGCGGCGACGTGCTCTCGCGGCTCGCCCCGGCCGGCCTGCCAGCGTCCACCCAGGCGCCCCTCGCGACGGTGTCGCTGGTCCTGGCCCTCGTGTTCGGCACCCTCGGACTCCCCCACGTCCTGGTGCGCTTCTACACCAACCCGGACGGGGCCTCCGCCCGCACCACGACCGTGGCGGTCATCGGGCTCGTGAGCGCCTTCTATCTCCTGCCCACCGCGCTGGGCTTCCTGGCCCTCGTCTCCGGCGCGGCGTCCGAACGCCCCGACCTCACCGTCCTGGAGCTTCCCGGCCGTCTCCTGCACGGCCCCGTGGGAGTGGCCGTCGGTGCCGTCGTGGCCGCAGGGGCCTTCGCAGCCTTCGTGTCCACCTCGTCCGGACTGTGCATCGCCCTCGCCGGCGTGATCGGCCGGCGTTTCTTCGGCGGCACCGTCAACGGCTTCCGGCGTGGCGCGCTCCTGGCGGCCCTGGTGCCCGGGCTTCTTGCCCTCGTCACGAGCTCCACCGCCCTGGCCGGCGTCATCGCCTCCATCTTCGCTCTCACCGCCTCCACCATCGCCCCCGTGCTCATCGCGGGCATCTGGTGGCGCCGGGCCTCGGGGACGGGTGCCGTCGCCTGCATCGTGGTCGGGGCCGCCGTGTGCGCCGGCGCGCTCGGCGCGGGCGCCGCCGGGTGGGGCCGCGGGACCATGTGGGGAGGGTTGCTTGGCCAGCCGGCCCTGCTGAGCGTCCCCGCGGCGATCGCCGCCCTCGTGATCGGCTCGCTCCTGCGCCCCGGCCCTGCCGACGCCGAAACGATCCTGGCCCGCCTCCACACCCCGTGACGGGGTGCGGGGACGGGCCAGCCCTGGCGCGGAGGCTCAGTCGATGGACGCCATGAGTTCGATGGTGCGGTCGAGGAAGGCGTCCACCTGGTTCTCCTCGTAGCCCTCGGCCCCCTCGGCGCGCCCGAAGGTGGCGCGGCGAACGTCGTCCACGGAGAGCGGCATGTCTTTCTCGAAGTACTCCAGCAGCCGATCGCACAGGGCGTCCACGTCCGCCACGTTGTACGAGGGCGTGTTCTTGTGCGTGGGGCGCCGGAACTTCTCCCCCGACGGCCGGTGCAGGCGGGCGCGCAGGACGCCCGAGACCTGGGCGATGCCCTCGATCCAGCCCTCGTGACCCTGCTCCTCGATCAGCGCCGTACGCTCGCGCGCCGCGAAGACGTCCTCGAGCCGGTCGAGCGCCGCATCCACCTCGCGCGGCTGGTAACCGCCGCGGGCGGGGTCGAAGGTGGTTCGCCTGACCACCGACGAGGTGATCACGTCGTCGTCTGCCACGGAACCCTCGTAGGTGGCCCTGGCGATGTGCAGGAATCGCTCCACCTGGGCCGGGTCGTAGCCGAACTCGTCGGCGGCGACGTAGGGGAACAGGCCGTGATCGGCGTCGTGTTGCACGCTCACGTGTCACTCCTTGTTGGTGTCGGTGGCCGCTCAGGGCCGATGGATCGGTGCCGCAACGTGCGGCGGAGGAAATCAGACGACGTAGCCCACGGCCAGCACCACGACGAGGTAGCCGATGGGCACGGCGAAGAGGATGGAGTCCAGGCGGTCCATGATGCCGCCGTGGCCGGGCAGCACATTGCTCATGTCCTTGATGCCCAACTCGCGCTTGACCATGGACTCCGCCAGGTCGCCACACGTCGAGGCCACGACCGTGGCGACCGCCATGAGCGCGCCGACCCACCACGGCAGGTGCAGCAGGAAGAGGCACAGGAGGACGCCGACGAGCACCGCCCCTCCGACGGAGCCGGCGAAACCCTCCCACGACTTCTTGGGGCTGATCTTGGGGGCCAGGGGATGCTTGCCGAGCCATGCGCCGAAGATGTACCCGAAGGTGTCGTTCGAGATGACGAGCAGGAGCACGGAGATGAGCAGGAACGGGCCGTTCGGCTCGTTGTAGAGCAGGAACGCGAAGGAGGCCAGGAGCGGCACCCACGCCATCGTCACGAGCGAGTAGCCGATGGACATCGCGCCCGTGGCCCGGCCCTCGAAGGCGTTCCACAGCGTGACGAGCAGGGCCGAGGCGATCGTCGCCACCGCGAGGCCCGGGGCCCCGGCCAGACTGGCGGCGGTGGGCATCGCGACCCCGGCGACCACGAGCGGGACGAGCGGCACCGGGACGCCCGTGCGGTTCTGCAGCGCGCGGGAGACCTCCCACACGCCCACGCTGCACACCACGGCACCGATGACCACGAACAGCGGGGGCAACAGGAACATGCCCACGAGCAGGACCGCCAGGAGCACGGTGCCCACGCCGATGGCCATGGGCAGGTCGCGACCGGCGCGCGAGGCCTTGGCCTTCTCCTCTCGGCGGGCACGGCGGGAGGCGAGCTCACGCACCAAGGACTCCACGCCGGCGTCGGGCACCACGGCCGGGCCGGGCACGGAAACGGTCCCGTCCCCCTCGTTCGAGGGGGACGGGGCCGGGGACGCGGCTGGGTCGGTCATCAGACCTCCAGCAGCTCCGCTTCCTTGCGCTTGAGCAGCTCGTCGATCGCCTCGACGTGCTTCTTGGTGATGGCGTCCAGTTCCTTCTCGCCGCGGGAACCGTCGTCCTCGCCGACCTCGCCGTCCTTGACGGCCTTGTCCATGAGGTCCTTGGCCTTGCGGCGGTGGTTGCGCAGGGCCACCTTGTGGTCCTCGGCCTTGCCCTTGACGATCTTCACGTACTCCTTGCGGCGCTCCTCGGTAAGCTCCGGGATCGTGATGCGGATCTGCTTGCCGTCGTTGGACGGGTTGGCCCCGACCTCGGAATCGGAGAGGGCCTTCTCGATGTCACGCATGGCGGACACGTCGAAGGGCGTGATGAGGATGGTGCGGGCGTCCGGTGTGGCGAACTGGGCCAGCTGCTGCAGGGGGGTGAAGGAGCCGTAGTACTCCACCATCACCTTGGAGTACAGGCCGGGGTTCGCGCGGCCCGTGCGGATCGTCGCGAAGTCCTCCTTGGCCGCGTCGATGGTACGGTCCATCTTCTCGGCGGCGTCCGCCAGGGTCTCTTCGATCACGTTGTCGCTCCTTCGCCGTTCGCAGTGCGTGGCAGTCGTGCGCGGGCCACTGGCCCGGCGCGGTTTGAGTTTTATCCTAGGTCACCGCACCGTTCGACGCGGCGACCGCGGGGCAGACGCCCCGGGGCCGTGCGGCCCTCAGGCGCTGACCGTGGTGCCGATCCGCTCGCCGCGCACCGCGGCGGCCACATTGCCCTCGCCCTCCATGCCGAAGACCAGCATGCCGAGCTTGTTGTCCTTGCACATGGTCATGGCCGTCTGGTCCATGACGCGGATGTTCTGGCGCAGCGCCTCGTCGTAGGTCAAGGTGTCCAGCTTCTTGGCGGTCGGGTCCTTGTGCGGGTCGGCGGTGTAGACGCCGTCCACGCCGGACTTGGCCATGAGCACCTCGTCCGCGTGGACCTCGAGGGCGCGCTGTGCGGCGACCGTATCCGTTGAGAAGTACGGCAGACCGGCGCCGGCCCCGAAGATCACCACGCGGTTCTTCTCCAGGTGGCGGATGGCGCGGCGCGGGATGTAGGCCTCCGCGACCTGTGCCATGGAAATGGCGGACTGGACGCGGGTCTCCACGCCTGCCTGCTCCAGGAAGTCCTGCAGAGCCAGGCAGTTCATCACCGTGCCGAGCATGCCCATGTAGTCGGCACGCGAGCGGTCCATGCCGGACTCGGCCAGCTCGGCCCCGCGGAAGAAGTTGCCTCCGCCCACCACGATGGCCGTCTCCACCTCGCCGACGGTCGAGGCCACCTGCTCCGCGATGCCGCGCACCGTACCCGGATCGACGCCGAGCTTGCCGCCGCCGAACACCTCCCCCGAGAGCTTCAGCAGGACCCGGCGACGACGGGGGGCGGACTCGTGCGACATGAGCATCTCCTTGAGGGGGTGAGGGCGTCTCTCGCGGCCTCGGAAGAGACCTGGACAATTCTCCCATGCTTTGCGGCCCCCACGGCGCCCGGGGGTGGCCCGGGAGCGGTGATCCGCACCGCAGGCGGGGCGAGGATGGGCCGGCCTCGACGCTGGGCCGGACGCGCCCCGGGACGTGCCAAGGGCGGCGGCCCGGGGAACCGGGACCGCCGCCCTTGCAGCTGGGATCCGACGCGGGACGGGCCCGCGAGCGGATCAGGCGCCGACGCGGAAGCGCTCGAAGGCGGTGGCGGTGGCGCCGGCCTCCTCGAGGACCTTGCCGACGGACTTCTTGGCGTCCTTGGCGAAGGCCTGGTCCACGAGCACGACGTCCTTGAAGAAGCCGGTCAGGCGACCCTCGACGATCTTGGCAAGGGCGGCCTCGGGCTTGCCCTCGGCGCGGGCGGTCTCGTCGGCGATGCGGCGCTCGTCGGCGACCTTCTCCTCCGGGACGGCGTCGCGGTTGAGGTACGTCGGGGACATGGCGGCCACGTGCACGGCCACGTCGTGGGCGACCTCGGCGTTGTCGCCGGTCACGGCCACGAGCACGCCGACCTGGGCCGGGAGATCCTTGGAGGTCTTGTGCAGGTAGGCGTCGACGGTGTCGCCCTCGACCTTGGAGACGCGGCGAAGCTGCAGCTTCTCGCCCAGGATGGCGCCCAACTCGTCGATGACGTCCTTGACGGTCTTACCCTCGGCCGGGGCGGCCAGGACGGAGTCGACATCGGCGGCGCCGGCCTCGACGGCGGCGGCCAGCGTGGTGTTGGCGACGGCGATGAACTTCTCGTTCTTCGCGACGAAGTCGGTCTCGCAGTTGAGCTCGATCATGTAGCCGGTCTTGCCGTCGACGACGGTCGCGGCGACCAAGCCCTCGGCGGTGGCGCGGGACTCGCGCTTGGTGGCGCCCTTGAGGCCCTTCACGCGGATGATCTCGATGGCCTTGGCGGTGTCGCCGTTGGCCTCGTCCAGAGCCTTCTTGACGTCCATCATGCCGGCGCCCGTCTGCTCGCGCAGGGCCTTGATGTCGGCGGCGGTGTAATTCGCCATGTGGGGTACCCCGTTCGTGTGATGTTGGTACGTGGAACGTTGACCCCGCGCCCTGCGATCAGGGCCCGGGGACGGGTGTGGGCCGGCCGGTCAAGGCCGGCCCACACCCTAGGTCGAAGCGAAGGCTTACTTCTCGCCCTCGGCGGCGGCAACCTCGGCCGCGAGGGCCTCGGTCTCGGCGGCCGAGGCCTCGGTGGCGACCTCGGCCTGCTGGCCCTCGAGCAGCTCGCGCTCCCACTCAGCCATCGGCTCGGCGGCCTCGGCCTTGTCGCCACCGTTGTGGCGGGTCATGAGGCCCTCGGCGACGGCGTCGGCGATGACGCGGGTGAGCAGGTTGACGGAGCGGATGGCGTCGTCGTTACCCGGGATCGGGTAGGAGACCTCGTCCGGATCGCAGTTGGTGTCGAGGATGGCCACGACCGGGATGCCCAGCTTCTGGGCCTCGTCCACGGCGAGGTGCTCCTTCTTGGTGTCCACGATCCACACCATGGAGGGGGTGCGGGTCATGTTGCGGATGCCACCGAGGTTGGACTGCAGCTTGGTCAGCTCACGCTTGAGGAGCAGGAGCTCCTTCTTGGTGTGGCCGGAACCGGCGACGTCCTCGAAGTTGATCTCCTCGAGCTCCTTCATGCGCTGCACGCGCTTGGAGACGGTGGAGAAGTTGGTGAGCATGCCGCCGAGCCAACGGTGGTTGACGTAGGGCATGTTGACGCGCGAGGCCTGCTCGGCGATGGCCTCCTGGGCCTGCTTCTTCGTACCGACGAAGAGCACCGAACCGCCGTGGGCGACCGTCTGCTTGACGAAGTCGTAGGCGCGGTCGATGTAGGACAGCGACTGCTGGAGGTCGATGATGTAGATGCCGTTGCGCTCGGTGAAGATGAAACGCTTCATCTTCGGGTTCCAACGACGGGTCTGGTGGCCGAAGTGGACACCGGAGTCCAGCAGCTGACGCATGGTCACGACGGGCATGTCGTGCTCCTTCCGAACGGGGCACGCGCAGCGCGCTCCCGCCCTTCTCGTAAACGGTTGTCGATGTTCGGACCCGGGTGGTCCGCACATCCCTGGCATCGCGAGCCAAGAGGCCACCACCCGCCGGGCCGGCGCGAACCGGACCGTGTGGCAAGGGTGCCGCCCCGGAAAGGACGGGGCGCGATGCGCGAAGTCGATGTGTGGCACCGCGAACGGGCACACGACATCGCTCTTTCCATTGTAGGGCACGCGGCCGGGCGTGGCGCACACGGGGTTGTGCCTTCCCCCACAGTTCGCGCGCCGTTCACAGGCCCGCGTTCTCGCCGCGCGGTCCTGGGCGTCTTCGGCGCACCCTAGGGGGATGGAGACGTCAATGCACGACGGCGTGAGGCCGGGTGGGGAACGCGGGGTGGGGGTTCGGCGAGCCGCGCGCGAGCGGCGTCGGGCGGCCGTTGGGTGGAGGCGCAGGCGGGTGGCGGGGCGCGGGCCCGTCGCCCTGGTGGCCGCCGCGCTGGCCTGCGCCGTGCTGCTGGGCGGCGCGGGGGTGCCGCCGGTCGGGTCCGCGCCTGGGCCGGGGCAGGACTGGGCCGACGTGGGGATGACGGCCGGCTACGACGCGCCGGCCAAGCGCTGGGACGCCGGCCACCGCGGCGTGGACCTGGCGGCCGCGCCTGGCGACCCCGTGGTGACCCCGGCCGCCGGGACCGTGAGCTTCACGGGCTCCGTGGCGGGGCGGCCCACCGTGTCGATCGAGGTGGGAGGAGGCTGGCGCACCACGCTGGAACCCGTCGAGGCCTCGGTGAAGCGAGGCGAGAAGGTCCGGGCCGGGCAGCGGCTCGGGACCGTGGCGAGGGGCGGGCACTGCGACGGACGCTGCGTCCACTGGGGGCTGCGGGCCGGGTCGGGGCGCGACGAGCGCTACCGGGATCCCCGCACGCTCGTGGCGGACACGCGCCCGTCCGTGCTCTGGATCGACGCGAGCACTCCCCCGCGGTGAAACCGCCGTGCGCCGCGTCAGGCCCCGGAGCGATCGAGCGAGGGCTCGCCCATGCCCCGGGCCGCTGCGTTCCGCTCGGCGATCTCCACCACGATCTGCGCGTGGCGCTTGTCCGTGAGCGGATAGAACACCATGATGGCGATCGCCAGCGCACCGGAGATCGCGGGCACGATGCCCACGGCCACGCGGATGCCCCATTCCGCGGCGCCGCTCTGCGTCGCCGCGCCCGCCACGTAGCCGCCGACGGCGAGGCCGTAGGCCGCCACGGCACCACCGATGGCCTGGCCAGCCTTGCGGGTGAAGGAGAACAGCGCGTAGGTGATGCCTTCCGTGCGCACGCCCGTCTTCCACTCGCCGTACTCCACCGTGTCCGCCTCCAGGGCCCACACAAGGATGTTGACGAGGACGATGCCGAGCGTCCCCAGCGCAGAGCCGACCACGGCCACCGCCACGAGCCCGGAAGGCGCGAAGGTCTGGATGACGGAGCCGACGACGAAGAGCGAGGTGGCGCCGATGTACGCGCTGCGCTTGCCGAAGCGCCGCACGATCGCCGGGACGAAGCCGGCCACGACGAAGCCCAGGAGCAGCTGCAGCATCGCGATGATCGGGTAAATGTTCAGCGCGTGCATCACATCGCGGTAGTAGTAGATGGCCCCGGTGGTCTGGGCCAGCATGCCCGTGAGGAAGAGCAGCGTGCTGCCAGCCAGCATCAGCAGGGCCTTGTTGCCCTTGAGCGTGCGGAAGGACTGCTTGGAGTCCACGTTGTGCACGGTGCGCTCCACGCGCTCCCTGGTGGTGAAGAACGCCCACAGGTACAGGGCAAAACCCACCACGGCGAAGCCGATCGTGAGGCCGGTGAAGAGGGCCCGCAGGTCCGCGCCGGGCACCAGCAAGGGCGTGACGAAGACGCCGAGCAGGCCGCCCACGACCGACCCGCCGACGGTGCGGGCGCTGGAAAGCTTGGCTCGCTCCGAGGGGAACGGCGTCATGGCACCGGCCAAGGAGCCGAAGGGGATGTTGACCAGCGAGTATGCGAAGCCGAGCAGCGCGTAGGACAGGTACGCCCAGATGAGCATGCCCGTGTGACCGATCTGCGGAATGGAGAAGGTCGCGATGCTCAACAGCAGCAGGGGGACGGATCCGAAGAGCAGGAAGGGGCGGAACTTGCCCCAGCGGCGGCTGTAGGAGGCGTCCACGATCCGCCCGGCGACGATGTCGGTGAACGCATCGAAGACGCGGACCACGAGCATGAGAGTGCCGGCGGCGGCCGCGGTGATCCCTGCGGCATCCGTGTAGTAGACGAGGAGGAACTGGGTGGACAGGGCGAAGGCCAGGTTGTTGGCCGCATCGCCCGCGCCGTAGCCCAGGATGCTGCTCAGGGGCAGGCGGGTCATCGGGGTGGAGGTGCTGGTACTCATGAACTTCTTGGGGGCTTCTTCTCGAATGCGGCGCTGGGCGCCTGACGATGCGACGGAACGGTACGGGGAACACGGCCGCCGGAGGGTGTGCCGCGCACGAGGCACGCCACACCCGCCGGGGCCGTGCGTCAACCGCGAAGTCGCGCGGCCGGTGTGCAGCCGAGGAGGCTCACGCGGCGGGGGTGCCGGGCTTGCTGTGGCCGAAGGAGGTCCAGCGGCGGCGCAGGGCGTGCGCCGCGGCCTTCGGCTTGCGGTCACGGGTGAAGGCACCCTTCTTGTTGCCCTCGACGCGGTGGGTGCCGTCCGAGGTCTGGAAGTCGGCGAAGTTCCAGACTTGCTCTCCCACGAAGTACTCGAACTCATCGAAGACGCGGTGGTACATGTCCAAGAAGTTGGCCTGGTATTCCTCGGTCCACGGGGCGTCCCAGACGGAGTGGGCGCCGGGCTGCGTATCGGCCCCGTACTCGGTCATCATGACCGGACGGCCGAACTTCTCCCAGCTCTTCAGGTCCATGCGCAGGTAGTTCTCGGCCGTCTTCAGGTCGCCCGGGGTGATGTACCACCCGTAGTAGCGGTTGAGGCTGATGACGTCGAAGAGATCCACGATCTTGTCGTTCTCCGCGTTGGCGAACATGACGACGGAGTACGTCAACGGCCGTGTGGGGTCCATCTCGCGGGCCATCTTCACGATGGGCTCGAAGTAGGCGCGGGAGCCCTCGTCGTTGGAGGCGGGCTCATTGATGAGGGACCACATGACCACGCTGGGGTGATTCTTGTCGCGGGCGATCAGCTCGCGCACGTGCTGCATGAGGGCCGCCTGGGAGGCGTCACCCAGCACGTCCGGGCCGAACGTGTACTTGTGTTTGTTCTGCGTGAGGCCGGCCTCGATGAGCATGTTCAGGCCCACCGCCGCGGTCTCGTCAATGATCACCATGCCCTGACGGTCCGCGTACTCCAGCACGTCTTCCGCGTAGGGGTAGTGGGACGTACGGAAGGAGTTGGCGCCCACCCAGTCCAGCAGCTGGAAGTCGTGCACCAGGAACGCGTTGTCGTGTCCCTTGCCGCGCACCGGCGTGTCCTCGTGCTTGCCGAAGCCCTTGAAGTAGAACGGCACGCCGTTGATGAGGAACTCCGTGCCGCGCACCTCGACGGTGCGCACGCCCACGGGGAGCGAGTACTCGTCCACAAGCTCCTCGCCGTCCCGCAGACGCACCGTGAGCTCGTAGAGGTAGGCGGCGCCGGGCTGCCACAGCTGCACGTCGGCGACCTCGAGAGTACCGTTCGCGCCACTGCCGGTGGCGACGACCCCTCCGGCCTCGTCCGCCAGGGTGAGCTCGACGGCGGCCTCGCCCTCGGTCTGCACGGCGTAGGCCACGCGGCCCGTTGAGCCCTCGACATCCGTCGTCACCGTGATGTCGGAGACGTGCGTGCGCGGCAGCGAGTGCAGGCGCACGGACCGGGCCAGGCCGGCGTAGTTGTAGAAGTCGTGCTTGTACTCCTGCGACTGTGTGCCGTCCGGGTTGTCGGTGACGTCTCCCGGGGGGATGGTCTCCAGCGTCAGGCGGTTGTCAACGGCCACCGTGAGGCGAAAGCTGCCGCCCGCAGTGACGTGGTCCGTGACGTCGACGTCGAACGGCGTGTAGCCGCCCACGTGCTGGCCCAGCAGCTCGTCGTTGACGTAGACGCGGGCGGCGTGGGTCGCGGAGTCGAAGCGGACCAGGATGCACTCCCCGTCCCAGCCGCGCGGGACGCGCACTTCCCGCTGGTAGTAGACCCAGCCCACGTGGTTGCGAATCTCCGGGTCCGCGAACTGGTCGTTGAAGCTGGCCGGTACGGCCGCCTCGAGCGGCGTGTCCAGGCGGGATTCCCAGGGGCGCTCGCCGGCGCGGGAGTCGATGGCGAACCGCCACAGCCCGTCGAGGCTGAGCTGCTCACGGGTGGGGGTCAAGATCGGCTTGAGCATGATGCCCTTTCTTTGACGTGGGTCACGTTCTGCCCTCAGTAGATCAGAAAATCACCCACTTGGCAATCGGTTGCAAACCGGAGTTTCTCTGCACTGTTCAGCGCACGCCCCGCACCCCGAAGGCGATCACAACTCCGCCAACGCACGCAAGAAGGGCCGTCACGAAGTACAGCAGGGTGAAATTCTGGCCGCCGGAACCCATCACCAACACCATCGGAGCGGCAAGCGGTGCCACAACGCCGGGAATCTTCTGGGCGAACAGGTTGATGGCCATGTACCGCCCCGCCTGCGTGTCCCTGTCCGGGAGCACGTCCAGGACCAGGGCCTGCCCCACCGCGGAGAACACCGCGATGCCCACGGAGTTCACCAGGGTCCCCGCCACGAGCGTCGCAAAGGAGTGGGCGAAGGCCATGACGACGGCACCACCGGCGAAGACGAAGGCACCCAGGAACACGAGGGGCTTGCGCCGGCCCGTGCGGTCGCTGAGCCAGCCGCCGCCGATGGAGCCCAGCAGCGCCGTGCCGATGCTCAGGACGGAGGAGAGCGCCAGGAACCCGGACACCTCCGCGACCGGCAGCGACAGACGTTGGGCCACGAAGTAGACGGTGAAGCTGGTGCTGCACGTCATGCCGAGGTAGAAGATAAAGCGCCCCAGCCAGTTCCAGGCGAAGTCCGGCACGGCGCGCGGATTGAAGCCGTAACTGCGCAGTACGCCGCCCAGCGTCAAGGGTCCCGCCACCGGGACGTGGCGGTTGTCCTCCTCCGCGGCCAGGAGAACGAAGAGCGTGACGGTGACGAGGCCGATCCCGGCGGGCAGCGCGAAGAGCCAGAAGACGCCGCCGGGGATGGCCCCGACCAACACGATCCCCAGGACGGGGGCGATCTGCATCATGAGGCCGCCCAGCCCGGAGACCTTTCCCCGCTGGGCGGGCGGCAGGCGATCCGCTTGCCAATTGCCGATCGACGCGTTGGAGGTACCCCAGCCCACCGTGGAAAGAATCCAGCCCAGCGTCAGGACGGCCACGTTCGGCGCGAACGCCATGATCGGCACGGAGAGGATGCCCAGGCCCACGCCAAGCACGGTGAAGGGCCGGCGCCTCCCCCAGCGCGAACGCGTCCTGTCGCTCAGGCTGCCGGTGAGCGGGGCGAAGACCAGGGTGGCGGCGGAGCCGACGCCCAGGACCAGGCCGAGCGCACCGACGTTCCCGGGGGCGATCTGGTCCAGGCGCACCGTGAGCGTGTAGGACATGGGCACGATCGCCGCCATGCCGCTGCCGAAAGTCGCGACCAGCAGGAGCAGGATGCCCCACGCGGAGAGCGATGCCGGCGCGGTGGTGCCGGACGGTGCGGCCTTCGCCGCGAGGCTACGTACGCGGCTCACGCCGCCCTACCCACGGTTGCCGCCGCGCAGCCCCCCACGGACAGGGTCCAGACCTCGTCGTCGCCCACGGGAACCGGGTGCACGACGCCGCCAGGCCAACCTCCTCCGTCCGTGTCCGGTGGCGCGAGGGCACCGTCCTCGAGTTCCAGCGCACGCACGGGGGCGACGAACCCGCGCATATCCGACCGGGCTGCCCCGGGGCTCAGGTCCAGGGCGAAGGGCCGGCGCAACGAGTGCATCGGCAGGCAGCGCTGGCGCACCGGGCCACCGCGGTCCGGGGCACCCCCAGCGGGGACGCCGCGGGCGTCGTCGTGCCGGCCCATGGTTCAGGCCAGCCCGTTGCGGCGGGCCGCCTCGCCGAGCCAGGCGAGGGACGGCTTTGGCGTGCGCACGAAGGTCTCGCGGTCCACGGCGATGAGGCCGAAGGTGGGGGCCCAGTGGCCCCACTCGTAGTTGTCCAGCAGGGTCCAGTGCAGGTAGCCGCGCACGTCGATCCCGTCCTTGATGGCGGCGTCGAGAGCCTCCAGGGCGCCCTGCGTGTAGGCGATGCGCTGCTCGTCCCTGGCCGTGGCGATACCGTTCTCGGTGATGAGGATGGGCAGCCCGCCAGTGACCTCCCACGTGTGGCGCACGGCGATGCCGACGGCGTCCGGGCGGTAGGCGGTTCCGACCAGCGTGTTGTCCGGGTGCGGCGGGTAGGACTCGATGCCGTCCTCGCCGACCCACTGCGCGGAGTAGGACTGCACGCCCACGAAGTCGTCGCCGCGCGAGCCCTCGAGGTAGAGGTCCTCCCAGATGTACTCCAGCTCGCGCTTCTTCTCCTCGAAGCCCGGGCGGGCCTCGAAGGCACGGTTGGCGACGGACCAGCCGACCTTGGCGCCCGTGCGCTCGCGGACGATGTCCCGCACGGCGTGGTGGGCCGCCACGAAGCGGCGACCGATTTCCGGGTCCGGGGCGGGCAGCGCGCGGCGGCCGCCTGCGTCGTCCGCGTTGTCCACCGTGGGGCTCTGCCATTCCTCCTTCTCCGCCGCGGCCTTCTTCATGGCCTCCGCCATGCCCGTCATCATGGCGAGCATGTTGGGCTCGTTCATGGTCACGACCCACTCGACCCCGCCCAGGATGGGGCACACGGTTTCCACGTAGCGGGTGAAGAACTCGATGGCGCCGTCCGCCATCCAGCCGCCGCGGTCGGCGAACCACTTCGGATTGGTGAAGTGGTGCAGCGTGATGACAGGGGTCAGACCCAGTTCCAGCGCCGTCTCGATCATGCGGCGGTAGTGAGCCAGCTCGGCGCGAGAGACGTGCCCCTCGGCCGGCTCAATCCGGGCCCACTCGATGCCGAAGCGGTAGGAGGTCAGGCCGGCTTCTGCCATGAGCCGCATGTCCTCGCGGTAGCGGTGGTAGCTATCGCAGGCGTCCCCGGAGCGCTCCATGCCGGCGCGGCCCTCGTTGGCCCAGAAGTCGCTGGAGACGTTGTTGCCCTCGACCTGGTGGGGAGCGGAGGCCGCGCCCCAGAGGAAGCCGTCGGGGAAGGTGGTGCTCATGACTGAATCCTGTTCGTTGCAGTACGTTCCGAGCGCCGCAACAGCGTCGCAATCGGTTGCCAAATCGACGTTAGCATAGAATTAGTGAGGGTTCACTAGTTTTGTGTCAGCCCGCCACGCGGTCGGCGGGCGAGAGGGGAGGCGGCGTGGCGGAATACGCCAAGACGGCGGCCGTGAAGGCCGGGATCATCGACGCCTGTCTGAGTGCCTTCGGCGAGGCGGGTTTCCACGGGGTGTCCATGTCGGAGGTGGCCCGCCGCGCCGGCATCAGCTACACCGGCCTGACCCACCATTTCCCCCGCAAGGAGGACTTGCTCACGGCCGTGCTGGAGCGCCAGGACGTGCGTGCGGCGGAGTTCCTGCGCGTGCACGATGCGGAGGCGGCCGGTGTGGACCCACTGGAGTTGCTGCGCGGCGTGACGGGCTCGCTGGAGCACCGGGAGGAACCGCACGGCCTCGCCGAGCTCACGGCCGTGCTCACGGGGGAGGCGACGGCGACCGGGCACCCGGCACACGCGCATTTCCGGGAGCGCTACGCCCGGATGCGCAGCTTCATCACGCGCCTCTTCACGCGCCTGCAGGCGCAGGGGCGCCTGGCCTCCCCCGCGCCGGCCGAACAGCAGGCCAACACCCTCATCGCCCTGGTGGACGGGTTGCGGCTGCAATGGCTCTACGAGCCGGGCACGGTGGACATGGAGGCCGCGGTCCGTGCGCAGCTGGAGCTCATGGTCGTGAGCGTTCGGAGTTGATGTCCCGATGACGCCGGAAGGCCCCGGGCCGTGGGGTCCGGGGCCTTCGCCTCCTCGGCGAGGCGCCCCTCGCTCAGGCGGCGCGGCGCAGCAAGCAGATCTTGACCGTTCTCACGCCGTGGGAGGGGAACATGAAGTAGCGCTCGTCCCCGTTGAGCGTGCGGCCGGGCACCCACGCTCCGTCCACGTACTCCCCCTCCTGGACCAGGTCCAGCTCGACCGCGGCGTCCGGACGGGCAAAGCGCAGCGACGCGCCCTTGGCGATCGCCAGGAACTCGTCCTCCGCGAGCTGGAGCAGCACGCCGTGGGCCTCCAACTCCTCGGCGGCGGATCCCGTTCCCGCGCCGAACATGCCCCGTGTGTCGAAGGGACCGTTGAGGCTGACCTCGTAACCGCCCAGGCTCACGGTCTCCGAGGCACCCAGCCCCAGGCGGAAGCCGTGGATGGCGCCGCGGGACTGGGCGTCCAGGATCTGCGCCGAGGCCGAACCCAGCGCGGCGAACGCGCCGAAGACCTCGTGGTCCGCGGCCAGGTCCTCGATCCCGAAGGGGCTGAAGCACACGGCGTCGAAAGAACCCACGGCCCGGAAGGCCAGGGCGGCGTCCGGGCGCGCCTCAGGGACGAAGATCGGGTTGCCCCGCACGGCGTAGGAGGCCAGCGTGCCAGCGAAGTCGTCGATGTAGATGTCCGGGGCGAGGAGGTCCAGAGTGGGGGCACCGGCGCGCCACACATCCGCCATCCGGGCCACGGGTCCTCCGCTGGGATAGGCGCCCGGGACCGTGGCGTTCGGCTGCGGGCCCAGCCACGCGTTGGCGTACAGCGGCAAGTCCTTCTCCGCCCGGCCGGCGGCCGCGACCCGCTCCACGTACCGGGCGAAGCCGAAGGCCATGAAGATCTCCTCCGCCTCCGGGGAGGCGCCGAAGACCCGCTCCCACGTGCCCTCGCGCACCGCACCGTTCGCCCGCCAGAGGTCTGCTGCATGCGAGGCCCCGTCCGCGGCGTCAAGCCCGGCCAGGTGCTGGATCAGTTCCGGCGGAACGGGCGACTCCCAGGCCGCCTGTGCCAGGGACGAGCGGTCTCGGCTGTCCCCCAGCAGACCCACCTCGTTCTGCACCTGGACCGTGATGACGGTGTGGCCCGGGTCCTCCTCCCGCAGGTGGGCCATGACGGCTGAGAAGGCCCGCGCGTCCGCGGCGACGAGCTCCTGGCAGAACGCGGAGAGGATGGGGCCGTCCAGGGTGAAGCGACCCGTGATGAGTCGCTCCGGGTCCCGCGTGGCCCGCGGGAAGCGGGACTCGTCCCGGCGCACCCAGCTGGGCGCGTAGCTGGACTCCGCGTTCTTGTATGCACCGAACCAGAGCAACACGATCCGGATGCCGTGCTCGCGGGCGGCGAGCAACTGCGCGTCCAGGGTGGAAAAGTCGAAGACGCCCTCCTCCGGCTCGATCAGCTGCCACGTCACGGGCGAGACGACGGTCCGCAGCCCCACGGCGGCGAGGTGCTCCCACACGTGCTCCATGTAGGCGGGGCTGGAGGAGCTGGAGTTGTGCAACTCGCCGCCGAGAGCAAGGTAGGGCGCGCCGTCCACGATGAGCTGGGAAGCGTTGCCGCGGCGTTCCAGGCGGGGCAGGGGCATGGCCATGGCGTGTTGGTCCTTTCATTCGGGGAGAGATCAGACCGCGGAAGGGCCTGCGGCGTCGACATCCGCAGCGACGGGGTCGGAGGTGTCCAGCGGTGCGTAGGAGAAGCGCGTCAGGACGGCGGCGGCGCCGAGGGCCTCGACGCCGATCATGCGGCCGGTGAAGCCTCCGGCCACCTCGGTGGAGAGGTAACGCCCGTCGAAGCGGGCGAGCTCCTCGAACTCGCCGCCGACCATGTGCCCCAGCACCACGACGTCGGGCCCCTGGGGCGCGCCGAGTGCGGCCTTCACGAGCTCCGTGCGGATCACGAGCGGGCCGTCGCCCGCCTGCGCGGCGGCAAGTTCCTGACTCAGCGGGCCGATGGTCAGGCGCCCCGTGACCGTGCCTCCCACGCACTGGACGACGGCGCGATGGCGGTCGTTGATCCCGACGCTCAGGGCGATATCCCCCTCACCTGACGCGGTCGCTTCCCAGGCCTCATCAGCAGCCCGGACGGAGAGGATCGCCGTGGAGTCCACGGCACCTGCCTCGCGGCTGGGGGTCAGCCGCACGCCGTCGGGCACCAGCTGTGCGAAGGAGGCCGGGTGGGCGCCCGGCGCGACCCAGCGCGGGTGCAGCCCGGGGCCGGAGAAGTCGTCGACGAATCCCGTGGCGCGCGGCGGGACCTCGAAGCGGTCCTCGTTCACCACGGGCCAGCCGTCCACCCAGTCCACGCCGGCCAAGAAGGTCTCGCGACCGTTGACGTGCCAGCGCGGGAAGGAGCCGCGGGATCGCGTGCCGAGGTGGACCAGGGCCCACGTGCCGTCCGGACGCTCCACCAGATCCGCGTGCCCCGTGGACTGCACGGCGCCCGCCGTGCTGCGGTGCGTCAAGAAGGGATTGCTCGGCGCAGACTCGAAGGGGCCGCGGGGCGAGCGGGAACGGGCGATGGTCTCCATGTGACCCGGCCCTGTACCGCCCTCCGCCGCCATGAGGTACCACCACTCGCCGCGGCGGAAGACGTGCGGGCCCTCCACGTGGCCGCCGCCGGTCCCGTGCCACAGCGTGCGGACGTCGGAGAGGGAGGCACCCGTCTCCGGATCCACGTCCACCTGGGAGATGCCGCCGCGCAGAACGTCGCTCCACGTGAGCAGGGCGACGCCGTCCTCGTCCCAGGCCAGGTCCGGGTCGATCCCGATGAGTCCGGCCGCGTACACGGGTTCGCTCCACGGACCGGCCGGGTCCTCGGCGTGCGTGATGAGATGCCCTCGGGCCACCTCGTGGACGTTGGTGGTGGTCATCCAGAAACGACCGCCGTGGTGGCGCAGCGTCGGCGCGTAGATGCCGCCGTTGGCGCCGTCCATTCCCGTCTTCACGGCGGGCTGGGCGGCCGTGGCCAGGGCGTGGCCCACCGGCGTCCACTCCAGCAGGTCCGTGGAGCGGTAGACCGGGACGCCGGGGGCGTACTCGAAGCTGGAGGTGGCCAGGTAGTAGTTCTCCCCTACCCGGCAGATGGACGGATCCGGGTGGAAACCCGGGAGGATGGGTGTGGTGCTCATGCCCCTTCCTCTCCCACGGTGGGGCCACTCGCGACGCCATGGCGGTTGAAGGCGTCCACGGCGAAGAAGTACTCCACGCCGGCGTTGAGGGAGCTGACGTCCAATTCGGTTCTGCCGTGCACCTGCCACGCGTGGTGGAGCCGATCCGGCGCGGCACCGTAGCGGACCAGGTAGCCGTCGGCGCCGTCCGCGGCGGGCCAGCTCACGTGCGCGTCCAGAGGACCCCTGCGGCGCGCGGACGGGGTCACGGCGGCGGGTGGTTCCCCGTGGCCAAGGCCGAAAACGCGCAGCCCGCTCACGGCGGGCCGCCCGCCGAAGGGGAGCAGGCCGAAGCTCACGCGCACGTGGCGGACCTCAAGGGGCGCTGGCAGCACGATCAAGGCGTGCGGGGTGTCGGCGTCGCCGCCACGGGAGTCATGGACCGTGGCCCAGGACGCACCGTCCTCCGAGACCTCCACGAGCAGTTCGGTGGCGTGCGTGCGGTCATCCACCGCCCGCACGCCGAAGGCGAACTCCGCCGCCCCCGGGAAGCCGTCCGCCATCGCAGCAGTGTCATGGTCCGCCAGGTTGACCTGGAGGGCGTGTACCGTGGAGAGCTCGCCGAGGTCCAGGGCCAGCCACTCCCCGGCCCCGCGCCCCGCCGCAGCCCACCACGTGCGAATCTCCTCATTCACGGCCTGCTCCGGGCCGTGGCCGTCGAGGGAGCTCGAGGCCGTGGCCGCGCAGCGATAGGACTGCAGCATCCATCCTGTGCCGAGGGTCCGTGGGTCCGCGGGCCCGTCCGGGACCGCGAAGGGATAGTCGCCAAATTCCTGGTGGCAGAACAGCTTGCCGTCTTCGTCGAAGCCGGCCGGGAACAGGCCCACGCGGCGCTCGAAGAGGCCGTTGACGCTCACCCGCAGGGTGGCCGCGTGCCACCAGTTCCCATGCCGGTCCTGGAACGTGCTGCCGTGCCCGGCCCCCGTGGCGAAGCCGCCCGGCTTGAAGGAGAAGGGGCTCGTGGTCTCGTAGGTGTACGGCCCCAGCGGGGACTCCGCCACGTAGGCTCCGTCTGCATACGTGTTGTACTGCGTGCCGGGCGCCGCGTACTGCAGGTGGTAGCGACCCTCGTGCTTGGTCATGAAGGCGCCCTCGATGAAGGGCGGGTTGCCTGTGTACTGGGCCATCATGGCGTCCAGCTCGTTGAGCGGGCCGCCTCGTCCGTGGTCCTCGCCGTTGCGCTCCCAGCCGTGGGCCTCGCCGTCGGCCCGGATGAGCGCGATCGGTTCGCCGAGGGGCTGCAGCGTGCGAGGGTCCAGTTCCACGCCCCGGACGGGCTCCGTGGCGGAACAGCCCCAGTAGAGGTAAACGCGGCCATCATCGTCCTGGAAGATAGCCGGGTCCCAGATCGGGAAGTCGTAGTCCGCCACCCGCGAGAACGCCTCGTCGCGGAGTGCTTCCTCTCCGGCCCCTGCGGCGCGGTACACCCGGCCGTTCGCGCGCCGCGAGGCGGAGAAAACGAGGTCTCCGTCGACGAGCGCGATGTCCGGGGCGTAGTCGTCCGCCGGAAGGGAGGCGGAGTCCACGAGCTCCCAGGTGACGAGGTCCCGCGAACGCCACCAGCCGCGGCTCACGGAGGCGAAGAGCAGGAAGTCCTCGCCCACGCGCAGCACCGTGGGGTCGGCCGCCTCCCGGAACACCGTCCGTATGCCGTCGTGCGCCGTCACCTCCTGGTGCCGGTACGGAAGGTCCAGGGGGTTACAGATGATACGAAGGGGCATGGGAAGGTCCTCTCTGTCCAGGGTCCGTGTGGGCGGGAAACGTGCCGTATGCGGATCGGGGCGCGGCCCGGGCGGACCGCACCCCAATGCGCGTGGCGAGGTGGCAGGTGCTTCGTCAACCGGCCTGGGCGGCGAGGAAGGCCCTGCGCTCCTCGCGGCGGGCGCGTTGGCGGGCCGGGTCTGCGACCGGCGCCGCCAGCAGAAGGCGCTGCGTGTACGGATCCCGCGGATCGTTCGTGACCTGAGCGGCCGTGCCCGTCTCCACGAGGTCGCCCCAATACAGGACCGACACCCGGTGGGAGATGTGCCGCACCACCTGCAGGTCGTGGGAGATGAACAGGTACGCCACCCCCGTCTGACGCTGGATGTCGATGAACAGCTCCATGACGCGCTGCTGCGTGGACAGATCCAACGCGGACACCGGCTCGTCGCACACGATCAGCCGTGGCTTCGGGGCCAGTGCGCGGGCGATCGCCACGCGCTGGCGCTGCCCACCGGAGAACTCCCGCGGCAGGCGCTGCGACGCGTCCTGCGGTAGCCCCACCTGATCCAGCAGGGTCCGAACCCGCGCGCCTGCCTGCTTGGCGTCCACGCCCTGGATGATCAGCGGCTCCGCCAGGATGTCCCCCACCGTCATGGACGGGTTCAACGAGGTGTACGGGTCCTGGAAGACCACCTGCACGTCGCGGGCCAGCTCACGCCTGGCCCTCTTGTCCAGGCCGACGATGTTCCTGTCGTCAAAGGTGATGGTGCCGCCCGAGGGCTTCACCAGTCCCAGCACGGCCCGTCCGATCGTCGTCTTGCCCGAGCCGGACTCACCGACCAGGCCCAGGGTCTCCCCAGCGCCGACGTGCAGGTTCACCCCGTGCAGCACCTCGTTGGGCTTGGCCCGGAAGCTACGCCCCGGGAACTCGACCCGGAGGTCCTTGACGTCCAACAGGCTCATGCCGCACCGCCTTCGATCGCGCCACCGGCGGCCCCCGCAACGACGGGCGGGTCCTCGCGGACCTTGTCCTCGTCCAGGATGGAGCCAAGCAGCATCTTGGTGTACTCGTCCTGAGGGTTCGCGAAGATCTGTTCCGCGGTGCCCTGCTCAACGATGACGCCCTTGTTCATCACCGCGATGTCGTCGCAGATGTCGGCGACGACGCCGAAGTTGTGCGTGACGATCAGCACCGCCATGCCCAGCTCCTCCTGCAGGTCACGCAGCAGGTCCAGGATCTCCGCCTGCACCGTCACGTCCAGCGCCGTGGTCGGCTCGTCCGCGATCAGCAGCCGGGGCCGGCTCGCCACGGCCCCGGCGATCAGCACGCGCTGGGCCATGCCGCCGGAGATCTGGTGCGGGTAGGAGTCGAAGGTGCGTTGCGGATCCATGATCCCGACGCGATCCAGCAGCGCCAGCACGCGCTGCTTCGCCTCGGCCTTGGACACGCCCAACGCCTTGCGAGTGCCTTCCACCAGTTGCGAGCCCACCTTGTAGGACGGGTCCAGGTTGGACATGGGCTCCTGCGGGATGTAGGCGATCTCCTTGCCCCGCAGGGGACGCATCTGCGCGTCGCTCAGGCCCAGCAGCTCACGTCCGTCAAAGAGGATGGATCCACGGGTGACGAGCGCCGCGTTCGGTAGCACGCCCAGCGTCGCGAACGCCGTCTGCGACTTGCCAGAACCGGACTCGCCCACCAAGCCCAGCACCTTGCCCCTGGCGACGCGCAGGTTCACGCCGCGCACCACCTCGTTGGCCCCGCCGGCCGCCGCCGCGTACGCGATGCCCAGGTTGCGCACCTGCAGCAGCGCGCTCTCGTCCGCAGCCAGCTCACTCGTGGCCGCGTCCTGTGCTGAGCGCTGGCCCGCTCCCATCTTCAACGGCCTCGGCTGGCCACCTTCGAGGACGTCCCGCAGCGAGTTCCCCATGAGCACCAGGCACGCCGTCATGACGCCCAGGGACAGGGACGGCCACAAGAACTGGGTTGGGACCACGTAAAGATTGCGAAAACCGGAGGAGATCATGGCGCCGAAGCTCGGCGTCGAGAGCGAGCCGACGCCCAGGAACGCTAGGCCGGACTGCACCGCAATCGCCGAACCGCACAGGAAGGCCGTCTGAATGATGATGGGGCCGCGGATCACGAAGAGCACGTGACGCGCCAGGATCCGCAGGTCTCCCAGCCCGGAGACGCGCGCGGCGTCCACGTAGAGCTCGTTCTTCACGCCCAGGACCAGGTTGCGCACGATCCGGAAGATGCCAGGCGAGAGCAGCACACCGAAGACCAGCATGGTGGCGCGGTAGTCGCCACCCGTGACCGGCATCAAGATGATGAGGACCAGGATGCCCGGGAAGGTCATCACCAGGTTGAAGATCCACTCCGTGGTGGCCCGCGTCACCTTGCCGAAGTATCCGCCGATCAGGCCGGCGACGACTCCCACCACCACGGCTACTCCCGCACCGATCAAGGCGGAGATCACGGCCGTATTGATCGAGTGCAGCAGCCTCGAGAAGATGTCGCGCCCCGACTCGTCGCCGCCGAGCGGATGTCCGTCAGTGCCCATGGGAGCGTTGATCGCGCTCAACTCGGCATCGTTCGGGCCATGGTGGGACAGCACCCCGGCGAAGATGCCCGCCAGGACGACGAGCACCAGGATGGACGCGGTGATGACGAATTGAGGGTCCCTCAGCAATTTCTTGAACGTGGAGGTTCTTGCGGCCGGGCCGTGCCCGCCCTGCGCGGTCGTATCGCTCACGGCGCTCATTTCCTTCGAAGAACTTGCTAGCTTGCTCACATCAGCCTCGCCTTCGGGTTCAGCCAGCCATTGACGAGGTCGGTGGCCAGGTTCACGACGGTCACCAGCAGGACACCGAAGACCGTGATGCCCAGAATCAGCGGGATGTCGCCCTGAAGCGATGCGTTGAACGCGTAGCTACCGTAGCCCGGCAGAGCGAAGACGTTCTCGATGATCAACGCGCCTCCGAGCATTTGAATGAACTCCAGCCCGAGGACCGTCAAGGCGGGGCCACCTGCGTTGCGCAGGGCGTGCTTGATCACCAACGACATCGTGGAGACACCACGCGTGCGCAAGGTCCGAATGTAGTCCTTGGAGAGCTCATCGATCATCCGCCCGCGAATCTGGGCCGACATGCTCGCCACCGAGCCGATGACCAGGGCGATCACGGGGATCACGATCGACTTGGCCCACCCCAAGGGGTTTTCGCTCAATGGCGTGTACCCCGTGGCCGGCAGCCACTTCAATTGCACGGCCAACAACCACACCAGGCCGATCGCCAACAACAGATTGGGCACGATGTATCCGATCAAGGAAATGATCTGCGCGATCCGGTCCACCACGCCGCCTCGCGAGGCAGCCCAGACGCCCAGCACTGTGGAGAGCACCGCGGAGATGATCAGCGCCGGGATGATGATGGACAACGTCACCGACAGTCGGTGCGCTACGGCCGGGGCCACTTCCTGCGAGTCATACACGGAATTGCCGAAATCGCCGGTCAGGCCGTGGCCCAGCCAGTCGATGTACTGCACGATGACCGGGCGATCCCAGCCCTTGTCGTGCAGCAGGGCCGCGATGGTGTCCGGTGTGGCGGACTGGCCCAGGATCGTCTTTGCGACGTCCTCGAATGATGTGCTCAACAGTAAGAACGTGATGAGCGTGACCAGCAACGCCAGGACGACGCCCGCCAGCAGTCTGCGGAGAATGTATCCGATCATCGTGTACCTCAGTTAGGGCCCGGGAGCGGGCGCGATCCGCCCGCTCCCGGGCGGTCATCACTTGACGGAGAACAGACGCCAGGACGGGAAGACGTAGGCCTTGTCGTCCATGACGATGCCGTCGCTCGTGGCCCAGTTCTGACCGATGAACATGACGGGAGCGTTGAGCGCCTGATCCACTCCGTACTTGTTTAGGTCCTTGTAGGCGGGCAGGGTCTTCTCGATGTCAGGCGTGGAACCGATCGTCTTGAGATAGCCCTTGATGGTGTCGTCCGTGTAACCCAAGGGGTTCGCGTACCCCGTGGGCCCGAACACCGAGTCGATATCGGCCGGATCGGAATTGAAACCGATCATCTGGAAGGTGATGGGGTAGTCACCCGACAACTGGGCGGTCTGCACCTGGGCCGGAGGAACCGAAACCCACTCGAGCTTGAGGTCGATGGCCTTGAAAGCCTCGGTCAGCGTCGCCTCCACGGTGGTCGTTAGGTACGTGGAGGGCATCTTGACGACGGTGCCGGCGAAGCCCGCCTCGTCTACGAACTGCTTGCCCTTGGCCGGGTCATACTTGTAGGTGGAGTTCAGCGCCTCGTCAAAGATCTGTCCCGCGGGGTTGACGGTCTGCTCCGTGACCTTGCCCGAGCCCATGAAGAGGCCCTTGAGGATGCCCTCGCGGTCCAGTGACATGTTGATGGCCTGACGAACACGCACGTCGTTCAGCCAGGGGTAGCGCTTGTCGCCCTTGCCCACGAAGTTCAGGAACGCATAAGCCGTCGCGTCCAGCTTGGTGACGGTGTACTTGCTCGTATCCAGCTGACCGAGCAGGTTGACCTGGACGGTGCCGGCGTTGACCTCACCGGCCTTGAGGGCGTTGAGCGCGGCGGTGGGATCCTGGATCACCTTGACGGTGACGCTCTTGAACGGAACATCCTTGGCGTCCCAGTAGTCGTCACGCTTCGTCAAGACATACGTGTTGCCGGGCACGGTTTTGGCCTTGTCGAGGGTGAAGGGCCCCGAACCCACGGGATCCGTCGCCGCGGTCTTCTCATCCATCGTCTTCGGGTCACCGATGGCACCGGTGGACTGGGCGAGGTTGGACAGGAACTGCGGGTCGTACTGCTTGAAGTGCACCACGGCGGTCAGGTCATCGGTCTTGGTGACATCGGTGACGGCACCGTACTTGACTTGGACGATGCCGGGCGTCTTCTTGTTGCGCAGCATGGTGGCCGCCACAGCGTCAGCGTCGACCGGATCGCCGTTGCTGAACTTCATGCCCTTGCGCAGGTGCAGGGTGAGCTCCGTGCCGTCCGCGTTGTACTCCCACTTCTCCGCGGCGTTGGGCAGGAGCTTGCCCGTGCTCTTCTCCTTGACCAGGAGCGTGTCGTAGATCGAACTCCATACGAAGGCCTGGTTGCCGTCCACGAGCTGGGCGGTGTCCAGGGAGTTGGGGCCGGATTGCGCCGCGATGACGAGGTCCTTCTCCGCCGCGGCGCCGCCGGAGGCGGCTGCGCTGGACGTCGAGCCCGAATCGGAGCCGCCACACGCCGTCAGGGCGAGGGCGGCGATGGCCGCAGTGGCACCCAGCGCGGCGAGGCGCCGCGGGCGGGTCATCCGAGTGAGAGACATGGGAACTCCTTTTGAGTGAAGAGGCGACGTGCAACCGCTTGACGCTGGCGCGTCCTTTGTGACCGGGCTAACACGTCTTGGCATAGTCAACCAGTGAATTCGCCGATTGACAACCGATTGCCAACCCCAATTTTCTACGCCGAGGGACGCAAGGAGTCGGGGGTCATACGTGACAGCGTCACGGAATGCGTCCCCTCACCGAATTCCACTGCGGTACCACCGTGGACACCCGGAACGGACACCACCGTGCCCGCCGGCACGGACACCACCAACCCCAGCGAGTCCCCCTGCCGGCGCCACTGCACCCGGATCTCCCCCTGCGGCGTCGTGTGCGCGCCCCGCGCCCACTGCAGCCCGGTCGGCGGCACTGGATCCACCACGGCACGCTCCCACGCCACGGAGCCGGGCGCCTGTCTCAGACCCAGCACGTGCGTGTGCAGGTAACGCATGGCAGCCCCCTTGGAGTAGTGGTTGAGGGACTCGTGCGCGCTGCCCGCATCGTCCACGCCGTCCCAGTCCTCCCAGATCGTCGTGGCACCGTGATCCACCATATTCATCCACGACGGGGAGCCGGTGCTGAAGAGCAGGGCCTCGGCCACCTGCGGGTGCCCGACTTCCGCCAGGACGGACAGCAGGTCTCCCGTGGAGAGGAAGCCAGTGCCCAGGTGATTCCCCGCCGCCTCGATCAGCTCGACGAGCCGCGCCGCCGCGCAGCCGCGCAGCTCTTCGGGAATCAACCCGAAAGACAAGGCCCGCACGTAAGAGGCCTGCGTGTCCCCCACCGTGCGACCGCCTGGAAGCAGGAACTCCGTCCTCCACGCGTCGAGGACGCGATCCGCCTCCGCACCGTAGCGCTCGGCCTCGGCCCCGAATCTCAATACGCCGGCGATGCGTGAGAGCAGCGCCGTCGTGCGGTACAGGAACGCCGTGCCGACCTCGCCCTTGTCCGCCCCGAACCAGGCTGCGGGGTTCTCCTGGACGGGATCGATGGGCGTCCCGTCCTCACGCTTGGCCTTGGGTTCGATCCATTCTCCCCAGTGGAAGGAACCGTCCCAGAGATAGGCCTCGTGGGGCGCCGGCTCTGCGGAACGCTTGACCCGCGAGGGGTGCCGACGCGTGCGCGCCACGTTCGCCGCCCACGCGTTCCAGGCCACCATCGCGTCCCAGTTCTCCCGCAACACACGTGTGTCGCCGTATTCCTCGTACATGGTCCACGGCACCAGGACGATCGCGTCTCCCCAACCGGAGGAGCCCGTCATCATGGCGAACTGGTCCTCGGGGTGCGTCTTGAGCCGCCGCCCGTCCGGGGAGAAGTTGGCGATGCGACCGTCCGCGAACTGGTCGTCCCTCACGGAGCCGAGCCACTTGTCGCTGAACCCGCGCACGTCGAAAAGGCGCGCCGCCATGGGAGCGAAGACCTGGTAATCGCCCGTCCACCCGAGCCGCTCGCGCGTGGGGCAATCCGTAGGGATGTCCACGGCATTGGAGAGGAAGCTCCGCTCGGCGAGCGCGTGCAGCGTGTTCAGGCGCGGGTCGGCGCTCTCGAAGCTACCGGTCCGTTGGAAGTCCGTGTAGACGATGCGGGCCTCGACGGAGCCAGGGTCCAGCTCGGGAGCGGCCCCGTCCGGGGCGGTGCGCGTGATGCGTGCGTAACGGAAACCGTGCACGGTGTGGCGGGGTTCGAAGGCCGAGCCGTCCCCCGCGGAGAGCACCTCGTCGCGTTGAACGAAGACCTTCTGCGGTTCCCCCGGACGGGACGAGTTCAGGTGAGTGGTATCCAGGTCGCCGTCGGTGCCCAGATGCTCGCCGTAGTCGATGACGGTGCGCGTGCCGAACGGCCCCACGTCGTTCAGGCGCAACCACCCGGAGGCATTCTGCCCGGCATCGGCGATCCAGACGCCCTCCCCCAGCTGCACGACGTCGGCCGGCCGGGTCCGCACGACGCGCACCGGAGGAGCGGGCGAGTAGGACACTGCGGGAGCCGTCACGGCGTTCACCTCGACCGGCGTCCAATCCCCCGGATCCGCGGCGAGGTCTACGCTCTGTCCGTCCATGAGCCCGGCACCCACGATGAGGGAACGGCGCGCACGCCACGAGGCGTCCGTGGGAACGTCGAGGCGGCGACCGTCGGCCAGCTCCACCCGCAGCACGGCGCGCGCCGCGGTGCGTTCGCCCCAGCCGGCGGAGGCGCGGAAGGCACCCACCTGGCCGCGGTACCAGCCGTCGGAGAGCTCGATCTCGAGGCGGTTCTCGCCCGGGTACACGTCGGCGGTGACGTCGGAGACCTGCGCGTGCAGGGTCAGATCGTAGGAGGTGGAACCGGGCGAGAGCTCCGCTTCTCCGGCTCGCTTCCCGTTGACGAAGGCCTCGTAGAGTCCCAGCGCCGTGGAATAGAGGCGGGCCGAGACGACGTCGCCCGGCACCGTGAAGGTGACGCCCAGCCGCGCTGCGGGGCGGCGGCCGTCCACGTCCTGGCGGGGCGTCGAGGCGACGACCGCCGACGCCGGCGAGATCCAGTGCGCATCCCACTCACCGTCCGGCAGGCCCGACTCGAAACGGTGCGTCGCACTGAAGTCGGCGTCCTCGCCGGGACCCGGCCCGGCGGCGTCGGGCAGGGAATCCGCGGCGGCCACGCGGACGCGCCACGTCACGCGGCGGGCGCCGGACAGCGGGGCCCAGGGCCACGGAACCAGGTGGTGCCCCCGCACGACGGCGCGCACGGGGGCCTCCCCCTCGATGCTGGCCTCCACCTCGTAGCGCTGCGCCAGCCCCGCACCGAGCGGCGGGTGCCACGACAGCCGCGGGGACGGACCGGTCACGACGAGTTCACCGCCGCCGGCATCGGCGGACAGGTGCGTGGGCACGGCGGACGGGGTGTGGGGGATGTTGTCGATGCTCATGATGTTCCTTTCGGGACGCGTCAGCCGCGCAGCGGGATCGAGAGGCGGTGGGAACCGGCGAGACCGGCATGGACGGTGCCGTCCGGAAGCGTCACGTCGGCCGACACACCCACCGGCACCTCCAGGTCCAGGACGTTGTGCACCACGGCGGGGATGCCCAGGCGCGTGTTCTTTACCAGGTGGCGCTGGATGGAGTTGGTCATGGTGGCGATGCCCGCCGGGTCCACGCCCACCGTTCCGACGCCGCAAATCTGCCCGATCCCCTCTCCGAGGTGTTCGTCCATCAGTGCGGGGTCCAGGGCGGGCGCGCCGATCACGTGGGGCAACACGCCGACGAGCTGGGCCGCCTTCTCCCGCACGGTCATAGTCGCCATGAGCTCGCTGGCGCGTTCCGCCGCCGTCAGTCGGGTGGTCTGCATCGCGATCCCTTCGTCAACCGATTGCACAGCAACCATGCACGCAAACAGAGACCAGTCAGCGTGAGGTGATACACAACACTATCGTCCCGGATCGTTGCTGAACAGCACCAAAAACAATCGATTGCCACTTCCTCCCGGAAGGGCATTCAACTATGCTGATTTCAGGCATTTCAGCCCCCACACCCAGCGGACGAGGCCCAGTGAGCACATCGATCGACACGCAGCCCCCCGCAGGGGGCAACCGAAAGTCGGCGCCCACCATCTACGACATCGCCACCGCGGCCGGGGTCTCCCCCTCCACCGTGTCACGGGCACTGAACCGGCCGGGACGCATCAAGAAGGAGACGGAACAACGCATCCGCGACGAGGCGGAGCGCCTGGGCTACCGCATCAACCCCATCGCCCGAGCCCTGCACACGGGACGCACGGGCAACCTCGGGCTGATCCTCACGGACATTTCCAACCCCATCTTCTTCGACGTCATGCGGGGGTCTGAGGCCGCGGCGGCTGCGGCGGGGCAGACGCTCGTCATCTCCGTGGCCCACGGCACCCAGGAGACCGAGTTCGAGGCGGCCCGTCGGCTTCTCTCCGCGACCGACGGCCTGCTCCTGGCCTCCTCGCGCCTGAGCAACGAGGAGATCCAGCGGCTCGCGGCGGAGAAGCCGATCGTCATGGCAAACCGCACCATGCCACAGGTGCCCGGGCTCCTGCCGGACTTCGAGCCCGGGCTCATCGAGGCCCTCGATCACCTCCAGGCCCTGGGGCACACCAGCGTCGGCTTCGTCTCCGGCACCAACGCCGACTGGAACCTCTTCCGCTGGCAGACGCTCTTCCCGCACGCCGTGGAACGCGGCATGAACATCGTCGAGATCCCGGGGGGCATCCCCACCCGGCAGGGTGGGCATGACATCTTCGCCCGCACGCTCGCGACGGGCGTCACCGCCGTCATCGCCTACAACGACCTCATGGCGATCGGACTCCTGGAGGCCGCCCGTGCGGCGGGGGTGAGCATCCCCGGCCGCCTCAGCGTGGTGGGCTTCGACGACATCTTCGGTGCCGACCTCACCACACCCTCGCTCACCACGATCCACAATCCCTTCGACGACGTGGGGGCGGCCTCCGTGCGGGGGCTGGTCGCCCTGATCAACGACGAGCCCTTCCCGGACGCCGAGCCCCTCGAGACGAGCCTCATCGTCCGGGAGTCCACGGGCCCAGTGGAGACCGTCTGATCCGGTAGGACACCGGCACGGCGCGAGCGGCGGGTCTGACCTGTTGGACGGACCCGCCGCTCGTGCGTTGCGGCGCGGTGCCGGTTCACACGGAGGGCGGCATTTTTTCGCCGAGGGGGACGGTGAGGAATTGGGCGCCCATCGGGAAGGTGGGGTCCACGGTCGTGTCCTCGGGGAAGCGGTCGGCGAAGACCTCGGAGTCGTCCTGGGGTGCGTAACCCAGGGCCGCCGCGCCGGCTCGGGAGGTCCAGGCCCTGGTGTTGTCGGAGACGCCCCACACCACGGTGTAGGGCGTGGACAGGGGGTTCTCCAGGGCGGCGTCGATGAGCCCGACGGCGTCCCGCGGGGAGAGCCACAACGGCAGGCGGGCCCCCACGAGGGGTGCCTCGTAGCAGTGGCCGATGCGAATGCAGACCCCGGTGAGCAGGCCACGTTCGGCGTAGAGGCGCACCAGATCCTCGCCGGCGGCCTTGGAGAAGCCGTAGTAGGTGTCGGGGCGGGCGGGAGCGTCGTCGCGCAGGCGCCCGTGGCCGTCCGTGAACTCCCCGGTGGCGTCCGCGGCCGTGTAGAAGCCGACGGCGTGGTTGGAGGACGCGAACACGAAACGCCGCACGCCGTGGGTGGCGGCGGCCCGGAGGAGATTGCGGGTGCCGGTGACGTTGACCGCCATGACGGCCTCCCACTCGTTCTCCACGGAGAGGGCACCGAGGTGGACCACGTCCGTGACACCGTCCATCGCCGCCGCAATCAACGCCGGGTCGTCCACGCCGCCCAGGACCTGAGCGATGTCGGCACGGGAGGCTAGCTCCGCCGGGAGCGGGGCCGGGTCAAGGACGCGATAGGACACTCCGAGACGGGGCACCTGGGAGAGGTACATCCGCCCCACCAACCCCGCCCCACCCGTCACCAGAACGGTACGAGCACTCATGCGCGACTCTCCTTGGCGTGTCACAGGACGGCGTCGACGACGCACGCGAAGGTCGGTGCGGCGTGGCGCAGGGTGATGCGCTCCCCCGCAGCCCGTGCCGCGTCGGCGGCGGCCATGAGGTGCAGCACGTCGCTGTCCTGCGCGGCCATGGCCAGGGCGTCCACCTGCGGGAGCAGCCCGGCGTAGCGGGGCGTGCGACCCTGTAGCGGGATCCAGCCGATGCAACGCGGGGACTCCGGCTCGACGATGTCGAAGACCGCCATCGAATCGTGTCCACGGTTGGAGACGTAGACGCGCTCACGCTCGGCGTCCACGTCGATCGCCGCCACGGCGGAATCGCCGAAGAAGTCCCGCGGCAGGGTGGTGACGACGTCCACCGGCTCCAGAGCGTCGCCGTCCCGGCGGAAGGTCGTGAGCGTGTTGTCCAGCTCGCACGCCAGATAGGCGTGGCGCCCGGAGGGATGCAGGGCCAGGTGGCGCGGTCCGGAGCCCGGGCGAAGGGTCGCCGCGACCGTCAGCCCGCCGCCGTCCGCGGCGAGCCAGACGACGTCCTGCGCGCGGTCGGAGACAAAGTACCCGCCGTCGGTGCGCACGCTCTGGTGCGGTTCCGCCTCCGTCTGCAGGGAGTTGCGGCGCGTGGCTCCCTCGGCACGGAGGTTGGCATCCCAGCGGTTGACGATCTCGCCGAACATCCCGTCCTCCTTGAGAGCGACGCGCAGGATGACACCCTCCGTGAAGCAGGAGGCGACCACAGAGTTCGCGGACGCATCGAAGATCAGGTGCGCGGGATTGACGGCACCGATCTCGACACGATCCACGAACTCCAGGCCGCCGCCCGGCAGCACGCGCACGGCACTCAGCCACGTCTTGCCGGAATGACTGACGTAGTAAAGGTCCTTCGTGGCACCCTGCGCGGCCCACGTGGGGTTCTCCAGCGGCAGGACACCCTCCACGGTCGAGGTGCCGTCCGCGTGGACGTGGTGCACGGCCAGACCGGCCGGACCCTCCCCCGCGCCCGTGGTGCCGTCGCAGAACCCGCCGACGAGCAGACGTAAATCGGAATTGATGGCCATCGATTGCCTTCCAGTGATCACAGAGAATTTTGAGGCTAATGAGCCTCACAATAGTTTCGATTGACAAAGTACACAAGCCGCCGCCGTGTGCCGTCCGACCCCGCTCCGCGCGGGGCCGGGCTATCTCACCAGCCGCGGCCCACCGACGTCGGGCAACATGGCCTCCTCCTCCGCGGCCGCGGGCCCCGCGAACTGCGCCTCGTAGAGCCGCGCGTACGCGCCGCCGGCCCCGACGAGTTCGTCGTGCGTGCCACGCTCCACGATGGCCCCGTCCTCGAGGACCAGGATCAGGTCCGCGTCGCGGATCGTGGAAAGCCGGTGCGCAATCACGAACGACGTGCGCCCCGTGCGCAGGCGCCTCATGGCGTCCTGCACCAGCACCTCGGTGCGCGTGTCCACCGAACTCGTGGCCTCGTCCAGGATCAAGACCGAGGGCTCGGCGACGAAGGCCCGCGCGATCGTGATGAGCTGGCGCTCCCCCGACGAAATGTTCTCCGCCCCCTCCCCCAGCACGGTGTCATAACCGTCCGGCAGGGCATGGACGAAACGGTCCACGTAGGCCGCCCGGGCGGCGTCGAGCACCTGTTCACGCGTCGCGGAGGCATTCCCGTAGGCGATGTTCTCGAAGATGCTCCCCTCGAAGAGCCAGGTGTCCTGCAGGACCATGCCGGTACGGGAGCGCAGGTCCCGGCGCGTCATGGCGGACGTGTCCACGCCGTCCAGCAGGATCGCCCCGCCCGTGACCTCATAGAAGCGCATCACGAGGTTCACGAGCGTCGTCTTGCCCGCACCCGTCGGTCCCACGATGGCCACCGTGGCCCCCGCCGGAACGTCCAGGTCCAGCTCGGGGATGAGCGGCTTGTCCTCGGTGTAGCCGAAGGACACCCCGTGGAAGCTCAGGTCCGCCCCACCCCGCGCGGGCCCGGGCGTCGCGGCCCGCTCCGGATCCGGCACCTGCTCCGGGGCGTCCAGGAAGTCAAAGATCCGCTCGGCGGAGGCCGCTCCGGACTGCATGAGGTTGACCATGGAGGCCACCTGACTCAGCGGCTGCGCGAACTGCCGTGAGTATTGGATGAACGCCTGGATGTCGCCGATGCGCAGCGAGCCGTTCGCCACCATGAGCCCGCCCACCACGGCGATGGCCACGTAGACCAGGTTCCCGATGAACCCGACCACGGGCTGGATGACCCCGGAAAGCAACTGCGCCCCGTAGGAGGCCTTGTACACACGCTGGTTGATGGCGTCGAAGTCGCGTCCCAGCTCCTCCTGCCGCCCAAAGGCCGCCACGACGTCGTGCGCCGTGTAGGTCTCCTCCACCTGCGCGTTGAGCTCGCCCGTGTGCTTCCACTGCGCGGCGAAGCGCGGCTGAGAGCGCTTGACGATCAGGGTGCTCGCCACGAGGGTGAGCGGCACCGTCACCAGAGCCACGAGCGCCAGCGTGGGCGAGATGACGAGCATCATCGCCACCACGCCCACCACGGTCAGCAGCGAGGTGAGCAACTGGGAAAGCACCTGCTGCAGCGTCTGCGAGAGGTTGTCCATGTCGTTCGTGACGCGGGAGAGGATCTCGCCGCGCTGCATCGCGTCGAAATAGCTCAACGGCACCGAGTGCACCTTGGTCTCCACGTCGGCGCGCAGCCGGAAGACAGTGCGCTGCACCAGTTTGTTGAGCAGCAACCCCTGCAACCACTGGAAGACACTGGAGACCACGTACAGCCCCAGCGCCACCATCAGGATGTGGCCCAGCGCCACAAAGTCAACCCCGTGGCCAGGGTTCAGCTCCATGGCGGAGAGCATGTCCGCCTGCCCGCCCTGCCCCTGCTCGCGCAGCCGGGCGATGGCCTGGTCCTTGGTGCTGCCCTGCGACAGCCGCGAGGAGATGAACCCGGAGAAGATCACGTCCGTAGCTGCTCCCAGCAGCTTGGGTCCCACGACGGAGAGCACCACGCCGATCGCCGAGAGCGCCAGCGCCGCACCGAGTGTGAGCGCCTCGGGGCGCAGGCGCCCCAGCAGCCGCTTGAGCGTGGGCCCGAAGTTCTCGGCCCGCCCCAGGGGGCCGTTCTTCGAATGCACGACGCCGCCCTTGCGGCGTGCGCTGGTGGCTTGCCCACGTGCCATCATGCCTCCTGATTCGTGGGTGTCTGGCTCGCCGGTGTCTGGCTCGCAGCGATCTCCGCGTAGGTCGGCGAGGTCTCAAGCAGCTCTGCGTGGGTACCCGAGGCGATGATCCGCCCGTGCTCCAGGACCAGGATCTGGTCCGCATCCACGACGCTGGCGATGCGCTGCGCCACGACGAGGTGCGTGGTGTCCGCGAAGGCTGCGTCCAGCGCCGCGCGCAGCCGCGCGTCCGTCGCTGTGTCCAGGGCGGAGAAGGAGTCGTCGAAGATGAGAACGTCGGGGCGACGCAGCAGCGCACGGGCGATCGCCAGGCGCTGGCGCTGCCCGCCGGAGACGTTGGTACCGCCCTGGGAGATGGGCGCGTCCAGCCCGCCGGGCAACGCCGACACGAAGTAGCGCCCCTGCGCCACCTCAAGGGCCTCCCACAGTTCTTCATCGCTGGCCCCGGGCGCGCCGAAGCGCAGGTTGGAGGCCACGGTGCCCTGGAAGAGGTAGGGCTTTTGCGGGACCAGGCCCAAGCGAGAACGCAGGGAGGCGAAGGAGAGCTCGCGCACGTCGTGCCCGCCCACGCGCACGGCGCCGGAGCTCACATCGAAGAGGCGTGGGACCAGGGAGACGAGCGTGGTCTTGCCCGCTCCCGTGGAGCCAATGATCGCGGTCGTGGTGCCGGGCTGCACGGCAAAGCTGAGCTCCTTCAACACGGGTTCCTCGGCGCCGGGATAGGAGAAGGAGACAGCATCGAACTCGACGGCGGGGACACCGGCCGGGCCCGCCATGGAAGGCGAGCCGGGCGCGGAAAGCGAGCGGGCGGCGTCGGGCACCGGGTCCCCGCTGGGATCCAACACGGTGGAAACGGTGGCGAGCACCTCTCCGACGCGGCCCGCGCTGACCGCGGCGCGCGGGATCGCCATGACCATGAACGTGGCCATCATGACCGCCATGAGGATCTGCGTGAGGTACTGCAAGAAGGCCGTGAGCGTGCCGACCTCCATGCCGGAATCCACGCGGAAGGCGCCGAAGAACAACACCGCCACGCTGGAGACGTTCATGACGATCATGATCACGGGAGCCGTCAGGGCGTTCCATCGGCCCACGCGCAGGGCGGTGTCCGTGATGTCGGCGTTGGCGCGGGTGAAGCGTGCCTGTTCATCCGGCTCGCGCACGAAGGCCCGCACCACGCGCAGGCCCGTGAGCTGCTCGCGCAGCACCAGGTTCACGCGGTCCAGGCGCGTCTGCATGGCCTGGTAGAGCGGGGCCAGGCGCAGCATGATCGCCACCATGCCCACCAGCAGCAGCGGCGCGGCGACGGCAATGAGCCAGCTCAGCTTGAGGTCCTGCGTCATCGCCATGATCACGCCGCCCACCACCAGGATGGGGGCCATGATCAGGAAGGTGCAGGTCATGAGCACGAGCATCTGGATCTGCTGCACGTCGTTCGTGGTGCGCGTGACGAGGCTGGAGACGCTCAGGCGGGAGAGTTCCTCCTTGGAAAAGGAGTTCACGCGGTGATAGACGGCGGCACGCAGGTCCCGGCCCAGGCCGAGCGCGGCGCGGGCGCCGCACGCCACTACGGCGATGGAGGCGCCCATTTGCAGCAAGGTGAGGCCGAGCATCCAGGTGCCCGTGCGCAGGATGTAGCCGGTGTCGCCCGGGACCACACCCCGGTCGATGATGTCCGCGTTGAGGGTGGGCAACAGCAGGGACGCCCCGGTCTGGATGAGCTGGAAGAAGATGACGAGGCCCAGCTCGCGCCGGTAGGGACGCAGCTGCATCTTCAGGAGGGAGACCAGCATCAGCGGGCGTCCTTTTCCCCGCTCGGCGGCGCGCTCGCGAGACCGTGCAGCACGACGTCGCGGATCTCGCGCGGGGCGAGCGGCTCGCCGCCGGAGAGCATGGGGTTTCCGTAAGCGAAGGCGGCGCTGCGGGTGACCTGCGCGGCGCGGCGCGCCGGGAGCCGGAGGCGATCGGAGAAGGAGAGGAAGAGGCGTTCGCAGGCATCCAGGAGGGACGCGTCGTCCGGGCGCACCCCGTGGCGTTCGGCGGCCCCCTCACCGCCCTTGTCCAGGAGGGCGAGCAGGGCGAACGTCCCCCTGGTCCTGGCCTGGGTCGCGGCGATCAGCCCGTCCACGAGATTCTCGAGCGAACCGGCGCCGCTCAGGGCGGTGACGTCGGCGACGGCGCGCTCCGGGTCGAAGAAGTGGCGGATGCAGGCGGAGACGAGTTCGTCCTTGTCCTCGAACACGGAGTAGATGGTGCCGACCGCGACCCCGGCGGCCTCGGCAATCTGCTTGGAGTTCACGGAGGCGCCGTGCTCGATCAACAACGGCAGCGTCGCGTCCACGATGACGGCGCGGCGCTCGTCGCGACTCAGCGGCTTGGCCCGGGCGGGACGCGCGCTCATTTGCCTTCCCCCCTGCCCGATGTCCCGCGCCTGGCACCCGCCGAGCGGATCTGAGCCAGAATGGTGTCCAGGGTGCCGAAGACCGCGAGCGTGTGCTCCGCGGTGTGCAGCGGGTGCTGCATCAGCCCCGCACCGATCGCCTCGACGACGGCGCGGGCCATGGGCACGTAGCCGTTCCCCTCCCATTCGAAGCGCTGCACCTCCGGCTCCACGAAGATGGCCTTCATGCTGCCGGCGTGAACCTCGAGGGAGGCGTTGGCCCAGAAGGGAGCGGTGAGGGTGAGCCACCCCTGTGTGCCCGCGACGGAGGCCGTCAGCTCCGAGAAGCCATCGAGGGCGCTGGCGCCCTGGGCGTAGCGGCCGTCGTTGTACTCCAGGGAGAAGTGCGAGGCCAGATCGAGGCCGTCGTCGCGGACGGACCCGCGGGCTAGAACCTCGTCCGGGGTCCCGAGCAGGGCATGCATGAGCGTGACGGGGTAGATACCTTGATCCAGCAGGGCACCGCCGCTGCGGGCCAGGTCGAAGCGGCTGCCCGTGCCTTCCGGCTGCGGCACGGAAAAGGAGGCGCGCACATTGGTCACGTCGCCGATCACCCCAGCCTCGACGCGCCGCATCAGCTCGGTGAAGGCCGAGCCAAACTTCATCCACATGGCCTCCATGAGGAAGAGACCGCGCTCCTCGGCGAGCGCGAAGAGCTCGCCGACCTGGGCCGAGTTGAGCGCCATGGGTTTCTCCACGAGCACGTGCTTACCGGCCTCGAGGGCGGCCTTGGCCTGCGGGAAGTGGGCGGCGTGGGGTGTGGCGATGTAAACGGCATCGATGTCCGGGTCCCGCAGGACCGCGTCCAGGTTTTCGCTGTGGCGCGGGATGCCGAACTCCTCGGCGAAGGCTCGGGCCTTCTCCGCGCTGCGCGAGTGGACCAGGTGGACCTCGGAGCCCTCCACGGCGGTCAGGTCCGGCAAGACGCTGCGGGAGATGGTGCCGGTGCCGATCCCGGCCCAGCGGAGGACGCGCCGATCAGCGCCGTGTGTGTTGCTCATGCCGCGAGCCTAACTGAATGAGCGCTCATTCAGAAGGAGGCGGGTGTCGAAGACTGGCAGATGGTGCGGTAGAAAGCTGGCAGACGGTGAGGTTCGCCAAGTTCGAGAGGCCCTACATCGCCGTCGCTCGGGTCAGATTCATCCATCCGAAGACAGCACGAGTTTGCGGTCGCCGAAGGTGGCCGTGACTTCAACGGTGCCACCGAGGGCTTCGACGTAAGCCTTGACGGTGGCCAGAGCGGTCGAGGTCGCCGGGCTCCAACGCAGAAACGGTCGGCCGCGAGATCGCCATGCGTTCAGCGAGCTCCGTTTAGGTGGTGCACTGCTCTTCCCGGATTTCGTGGAGCCGAAAGACGCGTTCCTCGGCCTCCATGCGTGCGACATGCTTGACGACGGCGCCCTCATCAACGGGGCGCTTGGCACGCATATCACTCCAAGCGACGGTATTGCTCTTGGTCATGTCATCCCTCATTGCCTTCAAGCCAGTCATCGCACCTGTCGTCCGCAATCGGCATGTTCTCGTCGTACCACCGTTTCCAGCGGCGCGCCTTGCCGCCCGCGATCAAGAGCATCGCCCGCCTCCTCAGGTCGGAGGCGAACAAAATAGGGGCCCATTTCGCAGGTGGGTTCGGTCGCCTTCATCGGAGTAAAGGCGACCGAACCCACCTGCGAACGGGAGAGGAGGTGCGATGGGTCAGTCAGCGACCCTGCGAACGGGAGAAGAGGCCGCGCGAAGGCTCAGGCATCGTAGCCGCCGTCCGCCGGGCGGGAGGCCGAACGGCGTCCGCGCCCGCCGCGCGAACCGCCCGTGCCGGAGGCACCCTCGGCACCGCGCGCCATGGACCCGGACGGCCGGGACTCGCCCGTGGAGGTGGACCATGCCACGGAGGACCCGCCCTGCGGGGCGCGGCCGGAACCGCCGCCCTGGCCGCGCCCACCGCGCGAACCGCCCTGACGACCCTGGCCGGAGCCGTTCCCGCGCCCACCGCGACCGCCGCGGCGCGCACCGCCGCCGCCCTGCCGCTCGCCGGAGGACGCCCCCTCGCCGCGACCGGAACGGGAAGCCTCTCCCCCGGCGCGCTGTCCCGACTGCGTGCCGCTCGCCGCAGCCCCGCCGCGGGAGCGACGGCCACGCCCGGAGCCGGATCCTTCGCCGGAGGCGACGGGGGCCTCCGCGCCGCCACGCGGCGTCGGGCCCTGTCCTGTGCCCCGGCCGCGGCCACCGCCGGAACGGGCCGCCCGCTTGCGCTGGGCGTTGGCCCCGGTGGACTTCCCGGCAGGGGCGGGCGCCGCGGCGTTGCCGGAACCCGGGCTGCCCGGGACGGGGGCCACGAACTCGGCGACCTCGCCCACGAGGGCCTGGACGGCGTCGTCGGACGGGGCGACGCGGCGCGGCTGGACCTTGACGCCGGCCTTGCGCAGCAGGACGCGAGTGTCGTCGCGCTGCTCGGGCAGCATGATCGTCACGACGTCGCCTGAGGACCCGGCGCGGGCCGTGCGGCCCGAACGGTGCAGGTACGCCTTGTGCTCCACGGGCGGATCCACGTGAACTACGAGGTCCACGCCGTCCACGTGCACGCCGCGGGCGGCCACGTCGGTGGCGACGAGGACGCGGACGCGACCGGTGGAGAAGTCGCCCAGGTTGCGATCGCGCGCATTCTGGGACAGGTTGCCGTGCAGGTCCACGGCCGGGATGCCATTGGCCGTGAGCTGCTTGGCGAGCTTCTTGGCCTGGTGCTTGGTCCGGGTGAAGAGGATGCGCTTGGCCTCACCGGAGGCAAGGGTGCGCACCAGCTCGTTCTTGTTCTCGTTGCTGGTCTCGAAGACGTGGTGCGTCATGGCCGGGACCGGGGAGTCGGCCGGGTCGATCGAGTGGCGCACCGGGTCCTTGAGGAAGCGCTTGACCAGCTTGTCCACGCCGTTGTCCAGCGTGGCGGAGAAGAAGAGCCGCTGCGCGTCCGGCGCCGTGTGGGACAGGATGCGGGTCACGCCGGGCAGGAAACCCAGGTCCGCCATGTGATCGGCCTCGTCGAGGACGGAGACGGCCACGCGGTCCAGGTGGACCACACCCTGCTTCATGAGGTCCTCGAGGCGCCCGGGGCACGCGACGACGATGTCGACGCCGGCCGCGAAGGCCTTCTCCTGCGGGCGCTGCGAGACGCCGCCGAAGACGGTGGTGACGTTGAGACCGGCGGCCTCGGCCAGAGGCTCCACGACGCGGGTGATCTGCGTGGCCAGCTCGCGGGTGGGGGCCAGGACCAGGCCGATGGGGCGTCCGGCGGCGCGGCGCGGCGCATGGCCGCCGGAGAGGCGGGCGACGAGCGGGATGGCGAAGGCCAGGGTCTTGCCCGAACCCGTCTTGCCCCGACCCAGCACGTCCTTGCCCGCCAGGGTGGAGGGCAGCGTGGCGGTCTGGATGGGGAACGGGGTGGGGCGGTCCTCGGCGATCAGGGCGGTGATCAGCTTGGCGGGGACGCCGAGGGACTCGAAGGTGGTCTCGGAGGTGCTCATGAAGGGCGCTTTCCATGCGGCGTCGCGGGACGCCCTGCGCGCTCGACTTACGGTCGGTGCGAGGGTGCTGCGGCGGAAACGGCGGAGGCGGCGGGCGCCGCTCCGGTTCGCCGCGGCAGGAATGTGGCGGGCGCCCGGCCTGATGATCCGGGGCGCGCCTTCGTGGCACGACGACGCGTGGCCGCGTGGCCACACGGAGTTCAGTCTACGCGGTGGCAGAGTTCCGCGCGGGGCGGCGGGCGGTGACGCGCGACACCGCGGGCTGCGGGCCGCCTTCCCATCGGATCGCGCCGACGCAGCGAAGGCCTACTCGTGGTGATATCGACACGCGGCAACGAGCACGGAACCCCTCCAAGCGATACACCAGACGATGTTCATCGGTGATGTGCCTGGACCGATATCCGGAGAGTTGGTGCCGCAGAGCCTCGGGCTTCCCGATCCCAGAATTGCCGTTGCGCACAATGTCCTTGAGCAAGGTATCGATGCGCTTGAGGATCTTTCGGTCTTGGACCTGCCACCACAGATATTCCTCCCAGGCTTCCCCGAACCAGACCAAACGCACGGTCAGCCCTCATCGGCGGGCGTTGACGGGAGAGCCCAAGAGGTAGTCGGTCTCCTTCAACGACTGAAACTCGGCCAGGGAAACGATCACGACTGGTTCGTGACCCGCACGCGTGATCACGACCTCTTCGCGGTCATCGATCACGCTGTCGAGAACCTCCGCATCGCGTGCTCGCGACTCGGAATAGCTCATCGTCTTCATCGGCCCCACCTCTTTCTTCTCTCGCCCCGGCGGCTTCGGGCAGGTGGACTGCACGACGACGCCGGGGCGACAAAGCGGAAAGGGAGACTTCTCAGCGCCCCAGTCGGGCGGCGGCGTCGTTGAAGCGCAGCCTCTCGGAGAAGGACGCCACCGTGGCGCCCTCCCCGATCTCCACGAGCTCGATCCCGGCCATGGTCGCGAAGACGCGGAAGGTGTCCGTGCCGGTCTTGGTGGTCATGACGGTGTGGTGCGCGGCCCCGGACTGGAGCCAGCACGCGGCCGACGTCGCGAAGTCCGGCTTGGGCTGCCACACGGCGCGGCCCACGGGAAGGTTCGGCAGTTCCGGAGCATCCACGATGGTGACGTCGTTGGCGGTCAGTCGCAGGCGGTCGCCCAGGTCGGACAGCGCCACGACGACGCCCTCCCCCGGGTCGGCGGAGAACACCAGGCGGACCGGGTCCTCGCGGTCGCCGATGCCCAGCGGGTGGATCTCCAGGCGCGGCTTGGCGGTGGTCAGGGACGGCGCGACCTCCAGCATGTGCGCGCCGAGGATCAGCTCGGCGCCCGGCGTCAGGTCGTAGGTGTAGTCCTCCATGAGCGAGGCGCCGCCGGGCAGACCCGCACCCATGACGTTGGCCAGGCGCACCAGGATGGCGGTCTTCCAGTCGCCCTCGGCGCCGAAGCCGTAGCCCTCCGCCATGAGTCGCTGGACGGCCAGGCCGGGGAGCTGGCGCAGCCCGCCCAGGTCCTCGAAGTTGGTGGTGAAGGCACCGAAGCCGCCCTCCTCCAGGAAGGACCGCAGGCCCACCTCGATCGCGGCGCCGTAGCGCAGCGACTCGTGGCGTTCGGCGCCGGGCAGGAGCTCCTCGGCGACGTCGTACAGCTCGACGTACTCGGCCACGAGCGCGTCGATTTCCGCTTCGCTCGCCGCATCCACGGCCTCGACGAGCTCGTTGACGCCCCACGTGTTGACCTGCACGCCCAGGCGATGCGCGGCCTCCGTCTTGTCACCGTCGGTCACGGCCACGAAACGCATGTTGTCGCCGAAGCGAGCCAGCTTGAGGGTGCCAAGCGCGGCGCGGCCGGCGGCGGCGCGCTGCCACACGGAAACCTCGGACTGCACGCGCGGGTCAGAGACGTGACCCACCACGGTGGTGTGCGGCGTACGCAGGCGCGCCAGAATGTAGCCGAACTCGCGGTCGCCGTGGGCGGCCTGGTTCAGGTTCATGAAGTCGAAGTCGATCTCGTCCCACGGCGCGGCGGCGTTGGCCTGCGTGTGCAGGTGCAGCAGCGGCTTCTGCAGCACGTCCAGGCCGGAGATCCACATCTTGGCCGGCGAGAAGGTGTGCATCCACGTGGAGACACCGATGACGCGATCGTCCGAGTTGGCGTCCAGCATGGCGCGACGGATGGACTCCGGGTCCGTCAGGACGGGCTTCCACACGATGTTGACGGGCGTGGCCGCGTCCAGCTGTTCGGCGATGGTGCGGGACTGCTCGGCGACCTGGGCCAGCGTCTCCTCGCCGTAGAGGCCCTGGCTGCCGGTGAGGAACCAGACCTCGTAGCCGGAGAAATCGGTGGTGAGGGGTGTGCGGGGCATCAGTGGCCTTCCTGGGAGGTGGGGGCGGCGGTCGCGGCGGTGTCGGAAACGGCGGGTTCCTGCGGGCGGCGCTCGTCAGAGGCCTGCCCGTAGACGTTCTGGTAGCGCTCGTAAAGCGAGTCGATGACCTCCTGCGGCAGCGGCTCGACGGGGCCGGCCTGGGTGGCGATGTGCATGGTGCGCGCCACGTCCTCCGCCATGACGGCGGCCTTGACCGCGTCCTTGGCCGAGGTGCCGATCGTGAACGGCCCGTGGCCCTTCATGAGCACGGCGCGGGAACGGTGCCCGGTCAGTGTCGCGACGATGCCGCGGCCGATCGAGTCGTCGCCGATGATCGCGAACGGCCCCACGGGGATGGGTCCGCCGAACTCGTCCGCCATGGCCGTGATGGCGCAGGGAATCTCCTCGCCGCGGGCGGCCCACGCCACGGCGTAGGTGGAGTGCGTGTGGACCACGCCGCCCACCTCCGGCATGTGCCGGTACACGTAGGCGTGCGCCGCGGTGTCCGACGACGGCGAGCGCTCGGCCCCCGGCGTGCCCGGCACGACCTCGCCGTCCAGTGTGCACAGGATCATGTTCTCCGGGGCCAACTTCTCGTAGGTGACACCGGAGGGCTTGATGACGAAGTAGTCGGTGCCGGGCACGCGGCCGGAGACGTTGCCTCCGGTCCAGACGACCAGTCCGTTCGTCACCAGCTCGCCGTGGAGGCGGGCGACGTCGACGCGCACGGCGTCGATTCCCGCCTGCGTCGCCGCGTCGAAGATCGGGGTGCTCATGCGTTTCCTCTCGGGAGGGCCTCGGAGGCCGCGCGTTCCGCGGCCAGGCCCAGCTCGTACTGGGTCAGGTAGGCGGCGTAGCCCGCCACGTCCTCGGGGTTCGGTTGCACGACGGCGGCCGCTGCGTGAGCGAACACCTCGCCGTCCAGGAACCCGGCCAGGGTGGGGGCGGCGTCGTCGGGCAGGCCGGCGACGCGGTGGGCGAAGGCGGCCAGGACGGCCATGCCCCAGGCCCCGCCCTCGGAAGCGGAGTCGCTCACCCCGACGGGCGCGTCCATCGCGGCGGCCAGGAAGCGCTGGGCCACCCCGGCCGTGCGGAAGAGCCCGCCGTGGGCCTGGAGCACGTCCACCGCGACGCCCTCGGCGTGCAGCACGCGCATCCCCACGGAGAGCGCGGCAAACACGCCATAGACCATGGAGCGGCTCAGGTTGGCCAAGTTCAGGGTGCTCGCGGGGGTGCGGATGACGGCCGGGCGGCCGTGGCGCAGGCCCAGGACGGGCTCGCCGGAGAGCTGGTTATAGGCCAGCACTCCCCCGCCGTCGCCCTCGCCGTCCAGGGCCTCGGTGAGGAGGGCGGCGAAGACATCGTCGGCGCTGGGCTCTGAGCCGAGCAGGGTCGCGAAGCGGTGGAAGACGCCGGCCCACGCACCCAGCTCGGAGGCGCCGTTGTTGCAGTGGACCATGGCCACGAGATCCCCCGTGGGCGTCGTGACGACGTCGATCTCCTCGTGGAGGTTCCCCAGTTCCTGCTCGAGGACGACCATGGCGAAGATGCTGGTGCCAACGGAGACGTTGCCGGTGCGGCGGGCCACGGCGTTCGTGGCGACCATACCGGTGCCGGCGTCGCCCTCGGGCGGGGCCAGGAGGGCGCCGCCCTGCAGGGTTCCGGTGGGGTCGAGGACGGCGGCGCCGGCCGCCGAGAGGGTGCCGGCGATCTCGCCGGCGGACAGGACGCCGGGCAGAACCTGCGTCAGCGGGGTGCCGAAACCACGCGCGGTCAGGAGTGCGTCGGCGGCGGCCAGCCGGGCGGCGTCGTACGTGCCGGTGGCAGGGTCGATGGGGAACATGCCGGAGGCGTCGCCAACGCCCAGCACCCGCTCGCCGCCGAGCATCTCGTGGACGTACCCGGCCAGCGTGGTCACGTGAGCCACGTGGGAGACGTGCTCCTCGGAGTCCAGGACCGCCTGGTAGAGGTGCGCCACGGACCAACGAAGGGGGACGTTGAAGTTCAGGGCCTCGGTCAGGGCGGCGGCGGCCTCCCCCGTGCTCGTGTCCCGCCAGGTGCGGAATGGGACCAGTAACTCGCCGTCCGCGTCAAAGGCCAGGTAGCCGTGCATCATGGCGGAGACGCCGACGGCAGCCAGGGACGCGGGTGCCACGCCATGGGCCTCGTGCGCGGTGACGACGAGGTCCGCGTAGGCGCCGGCCAGGCCCCCGCGGACAGCTTCGAGGGAGTAGCTCCAGTGCCCGGCGACGATCTCGTTCTCCCAGGAGTGCGAGCCGGTGGCGAGCACGGCGTGGTCCGGCCCGATGAGGCAGGCCTTGATGCGGGTGGAGCCGAGCTCGATGCCGAGGACGGCGCGGCCATCGGCGATCGCTGCGGCGGCCGGGGAAATCATGGGGATCCTCCTGGAACGTGTGCGCGCTCGGCGCGCGGCGGGGCGGTGATGCGCCTCACTCCGGATTGAATGTTACCGGTAACAACTGGGCGCGCGTCAAGCCGGTCAAGCATTCTCCCTGGATGATCCGGGAGTGGGGCGCCTACACCCGGGGCACGGCCACCGAGGCCCGCGGCACCACCGTCGCCGGAATGAGGACCGGCCGCACCGCGGATCCCGCGCCGTTCACGAGACGCAGCAGGGCGTCGACGGCGGCCTCACCCAGCGCGGCGAAGTCCTGGCGCACCGTGGTGAGCGGGGGCAGGTAGTGGCGCGATTCCGGGACGTCGTCGAAGCCCACCACGCTCATGTCGGCGGGCACCGCGACGCCCCGCTCGGCGAGCGCGTGCAACAGGCCGAGGGCCATCTGATCGTTGGCGACGAACACCGCGGTGCACGCGGCGTCGGCCAGGATGCGCCCGGCCGCAGCGTACCCGGCGTCCGCGGTCCAGTCCCCCACCACGGGAGCCCCGACCGCCAGGCCGCGCTCGTTGAGAACGTCGCGCCAGGCGCGCTCGCGTTCCAGCGCGTCGGACCAGTCGGCGGGGCCGGCGAGGTGGGATATGCCGCGGTGCCCGGCCGCCACGAGGTGTTCGACGGCGGCCCTCGCCCCGGAATATTGATCGACGGACACCGCCCCGGCGTTGGACCCCGACGTCACCACCAGGCGGGGAACACCGGGAGCGAGCTCCGGCAACGTGCCCACGGTCACGAGGCGGGGGGCGATGACGATGAGGCCGTCCACCCCGTGGTCCACGAGGTGCTCAACGGCTTCTCGGACGGAGGCGCCGCGCTCCGAGGCGGTCATCGACGAGATGGAATAGCCGCGGGCGAAGGCCGCGTCCTCCACAGCTCGCAACGTCGAGGCGGGGCCGGTCTGGGACCCGGACTCGACCACCACGCCGAGGCGGTCGTGCCGCTTGGTCGTCAAGGTGCGGGCAACGCGAGAGGGGCGGTAGTTCTCCCGCTCGACGACGGCCATCACCCTCTCGCGGGTCGCGGCGGCGACGTTCGGGTGGCCGGAGAGGACCCGGGAGACGGTCTGATGTGACACCCCGGCCAGGCTCGCGATCTCGCGAAGGCCCGGCGCCTTGGCACTTTCGCCTCCCACCGGCATATCACCCCCGCCCTCGTCGCTCCTGAGGCGACGTACTCCATTTCGCGCACACGCCCGCGATGCATCGTACCCAGAGGGCTTGCCCCGGCTCCCGCACGCGCGGCTACTTGGCTGGTCGGGCTGACGGCACACGCTGGGGTCGTCCGTATTCGAATGGGCCGAGGTGGCCGATGCCGGAGTGATGCCGATGGGCGTTGCAGCGCCTGTCGCGCTCGGCCCCTCCGGCATTGGATGGCGATGGCAGGATCCCCACCCCGAGGACCCGCTGGACGGGCTCCACTGCCGGCTCGTCCGCCCACGGCGGACGGGCGACGTCGGGCAGGGGAAGGGTCAGCAGCAGCCGCAGCCGACGGGTTCCCGCTCCCCCGTGAGCGCGGAGACGGGCGTGGCGCAGCAGGCGTCGCCGCGCCAGGCCTCGAGGCCCTCGCGCACGGCGAAGACGGCGATCGCCAGCGCCGCGAGGGAGTCGGCCCACGCCCAACCCAGGACGGAGTTGAGCAGCAGGCCCACCAGGAGCGCGGCGGACAGGTAGGAACACACCAGGGTCTGTTTGGAGTCGGCGACGGCCGAGGCGGAGCCGAGCTCGCGCCCCGCGCGGCGCTCGAACCAGCTCAGGAACGGCATGACGAGGAGGCTGAGCGCGGCCAGTGCGATGCCCGTCGAGGAGTGCTCGGCCCGGTGCCACCCGAGCAGGGACAGCACGGCGTCCACCCCCACATAGGCGGCGAGGCCGAAGAACGAGACCGCGATGACTCTCAGGGCCGTCCGCTCGCGCCGCTGCGGGTCCGGCGCGGCGAACTGCCACGCGACGGCGGCCGCGGAGAGCACCTCGACGATGGAATCCAGGCCGAACCCGATCAGCGCGGCGGACGAGGCCACCCCGCCAGCCAACAGAGCCACGACCGCCTCGATCACGTTCCAGGCGATCGTGACGGCCACAATGATGCGGATGCGGCGGCGCAGCACCGCGGTGCGCACCCGGCTCGGCTCGGTGAGGCTCATGCCGTCACCTCCCGCGTGCCTTCGGGCGACGCCGCATGCGTCGGCGCGGGCGGGCAGCACCCCGGCACCGAACACCCCGGATCAAGGCATGGCTGGCCCTCGTCAACGGCGAGCGTGACCTCGACGAGGGCCGTCAGGGCGGCGGCGATGTGAGGATCCGCCATCTCGTAGCGGGTCCGGCGCCCCTCCGACTCGGCGACGACGATGCCGCAGCCGCGCAGGCACGCCAGGTGGTTGGAGACATTGCTGCGGCTCAGCTCGAGCTCCCGGGCCAGCGTCGCCGGATATCCCGGCGCCTGGAGCAGGGTCAGGAGGATGCGCGAGCGGGTGGGATCGGCCAGGGCACGCCCCAGGCGGTTCATGACGTCAAGACGAGAGGCAATGGTCAGCATGTAGTGACCATACAGCGAAGAGTGAGCTATACGCCACGCCTCGCGAACGACTCCACGTGGTCGACGGCAGCCGTCAAGGCGTCCCGCAGCGGCCCGACGTCGCCGGCCACCTGAGCCAGGAGCATGCCACCCTGGAAGGCGGCCAGCAGAAGGTTCGCGAGGCGCTCGGGGTCCGCGCCGGTGCCCAACTCGCCGCGGTCCCGCATGCCCGCCAGGCCCGCCGCGAAGACGTCACACCACTCGGCGAAGGCCGCCGCGAGCTCGCGGTGCACGTCAAGCTGCGTCTTGACGATCTCGCTCGCGAGCGAGCCCAGGGTGCACCCCTCGATGCAGGCCCGCTCGTACGCGATGTAGAAGTCGGCCCAGTCGCGCAGCGCGGCGACGGAGCCGAAGCCACCGAACCGCTCGCTCCGATGCAGGGACAGCACGCCGTCGGCACGCCAGGCGATGACCGCCAGGACGAGTGCCTCCTTGCTCGGGAAGTAGTGCGTGATCTGCGAACCACTCACGCCCGCCGCCGCACGGATCTTCTCGTTGTTGGTGGCATGGACACCGTCGGAATAGATGAGTTCGGCGGCGGCCTCGAGGATGCGGGCGCGCGTGGCACGACCCTTGGGGGTGAGGTCCTGCGGGTCGGGTGCCGTGGCATTCATGGTGCCACCCTATCCAAAAATGGGCTTGACAGCCCATTAGTCTGCGTGTTGACTTCCATTAATGGGTCAGCAAGCCCAAAAAGCAGCGTCGTCACCGGCGCCGAGACGGGAGAACACCATGAAGGCCATCGTCGCCACCACCGAAACCACCGACCTCGCGGACCTCACGCTCACCGAGCGTCCGCGCCCCGAGCCCGCCATCAACGACGTGATCGTCGAGGTCCACGCCGCGGGCTTCGTCCCCACCGAGCTGGAATGGCCCTCCACCTGGGCGGACCGTTCCGGGCACGCCAAGACCCCGAGCACCCTTGGCCACGAGGTGGCGGGCGTCGTCACCGAGTTGGGCTACGGCACCACTGGCCTCAGCCTGGGCCAGCGCGTCTTCGGCATCACGGATTGGCACCGCGATGGGACGCTCGCCGAGTACGTCGCCGTGGAATCGCGCAACCTGGCGCCGCTGCCCGGGGACATCGACTTTGTCACCGGGGCCAGCCTGCCCATCTCCGCCCTCACGGCTTGGCAGGGCCTCTTCCAGCACGGTCGCCTCGAAGCCGGGCAGAGCGTCCTGGCCCATGGCGCAGCGGGGGCCGTCGGCTCCTTCGTGACCCAGCTGGCGCGCGAGGCCGGCGCCTACGTCATCGGCACGGGCCGCGCCGCCGACCGCGATCGCGTGCTGGAACTCGGGGCACACGAATTCGTCGACCTGGGCACGGACGAGCTGGAGCAACTCGGTGCCGTCGACCTGGCGTTCGACGTGATCGGCGGCGACATCGAGCGCCGCTCGGCCGCCCTGGTCCGCGCAGGGGGCACGCTCGTCACCGTGGTGGCCCCGCCGCAGTTCCGCCCCGCGGACGGCCGCGCCGTCGACTTCGTGGTGGAGGCCAACCGCGAGCAGCTCACCGAAATCGCTCGTCGCATCCAGGACGGGCGCCTGCGCGCCAACGTCGGCACCGTGGCCCCGCTCGACGAGGCCGTCGCGGCCCTCAACCCCACCGCGCGCCGCAAGGGCAAGACGGTGATCTCCGTCCGCCCGTAGGGCGGCCCGTGCTCCCGCCCGACGCCGCGTTCGCGCCTGAAGCGCGAACGCGGCGTCGGGCGCTTTCCCGCTCAGTGCGGGGCGACGCGGAGCCCCTCCACGAGAGCGGTGGCGGCATCGCGTGCCCTATGCAGGCGCTCGCCCCGCTCCGCCGCAGAGGCCGCGGCGACCCAGCGGGAAGCGTCAGCGAGCGCCCCGTTGAGCATGGTCGCGACGGCGGGACAGGAGATCGCCGGAGACACGAGGCCTTGGCCCTGCGCATCCTCCAACACCTCCGTAAGCGTCGCGACGCAGGCCTTGGAGGTCTCCTCGATGGCGTCGGCGACGACGGCGGGGGCATCGGTGAGCATGATGCGCTGGAACTCGGACGTCTGCGTCTTTTCGATGTAGGCCCGGCTGCGCTCGGCGAGCGCGGAGAGGGGGTCCGTCTCGCCGGCGTGGAGGATCGCCTTGAGTTGCACGCACAGCTCGTCGTCCATGTCCCGCACCACCGCGTCCATGAGCCCGCTCTTGCCGCCGAAGTGGTGATAGAGCGCGCCTCGGGTCAGCCCGACGGAGGCGGTGAGATCGTCCATGGAGGTGGCGGCGTAGCCGTGCTCCGCGAAGTGCTGCCGAGCCGCGACGAGCAACTGCCCGCGGGTCTCCTCCAGCATCTGTGCTCGTGTGCGACGCGGCGCGGTGGGCACGTCATCCTCCCGGAAATCGAAGCGGTGGAGTCTCCAGGGTAGTCCGCGGAGGGGCCGCGAAACGATTCGCCTACGGAGCGTAGGTGAATTGACATACGCGACGTATGCACTCTAGCGTTGTGGCATACGACGCGTATGCCATCGCCCCTCCCCAGGAGAACACCATGACCACCCCGGTCACCCCACCCGCCGCTTCGTCCCGCCCCGCGCAGGATCCGGCGACGCCGATCAACCCCGCGCCCGGCTTCCGTTGGCTTCCGGTCCTGGCCGTCGCGCTCTCCACCTTCACGGTGGTCACCGCCGAGATGATGCCGGTGGGCCTGCTCACCCCCATCTCTGACGCGCTGGGCGTGGCGCCCGGGCTGGCCGGAATGTCGCTGACCATCACCGGCATCGTCGCCGCCCTCGTCGCGACCTTCGCCCCGGTGCTCTCCGGGCGGATCGATCGCCGCACCCTCCTGACGGCGTTCCTCGTGCTGCTCGCAGTGGCGAACGTCCTGGCCGCGGCCTCCACGTCCTTCCTCCCGTTCGCCGCGGCCCGCGTGCTCATCGGCGTCTCGATGGGCATCGTCTGGGCCAACGCCGGCGGCCTGGGCCCGCGGATCGCCGACGCCGCCCACCTGGGCCGCGCCATGACGCTCATCTTCTCCGGCGTCTCCATCGGCATGGTCCTGGGCCTTCCGTCCGGAACGCTCATCGCCACGCTCGCCGGGTGGCGGGCGTCGCTGTTCGCCGTGGCCGGGCTGGGCCTCGCAGCCGCCGTCTTCGCGTGGTTCGCGCTCCCCCCGCTCCCGGTGGCCGAGCGCCCGCGCCTCACCGGCCTCTTCTCCCCCTGGAGGGACCGCGGGGTGCGGGCCGGCTTCGTCATCACGGCCCTCGTGGTGATCGGCCACTTCGCCGCGTACACCTTCATCCGCCCCGTGCTGGAGTCCGGCCACGCCGGCGCCGAGCTGCTCATCGTCGCGGCACTCACGGTCTTTGGCCTGGCCGGGATCGTCGGCAACACCGTGCTGGGCCGGCTCTCCCACGCCAGCCCACGAGCGGCCCTCCTGATCGCCCTTGCCGCCATCGCCCTGGGTGCCGCGGCATTCCCCTTCACGGTGCACCATTCCTGGGCCGTCTTCGCCGTCCTCGTGCCGTGGGGCGCCGCCTACGGAGGAATCGGAGTGGGCACCCAGGCCTTGATCCGCCTCGCCAACCCATCGATGGTGGAGCACTCCTCCGCCCTGTGGTCCGGCGTCTTCAACGCCGCCATCGCGGCCGGCACCCTGGCCGGCGGTTTCGTCTTCGACGCACTCGGCGGCACCGCGATCATGCTGGCCGGAGCCGGCGTGGTGGTGATCGGCTGGGTCGCCGCGCTCGCTTCAAAGCCGACGCACTGACCTCCTGGCCCTCGCGGCCGGGTCCGGGGAGAATGATGCATGGCCTCCGCCCCCAAGACCCGCCCCACCGACGCCGATGTCGCCGCATACCTGGACGCCGTCGAGCCCACCAAGCGCCGCGAGGACGGGCTGACCCTTGCGGCCCTCTTCCGCGAGGTCACGGGCGCCGAGCCGGTTCTCTGGGGGCCGAGCATGATCGGCTACGGCAGCTACCGCTACGTCTCCCCCGCGGGTCCGCGTGCCCAGGGCGATTGGCCGCGCGTGGCCTTCTCCCCCCGCAAGGCGCAGCTCTCGCTCTACGGCCTCAAGGATCTGTCCGCCGGTGCTGAGCTGCTGCCGCGTCTGGGAAGGTACTCGGAGGGCCGCGGTTGCGTGTACGTGCGCAAGCTCGAGGACATCGACCTCGAGGTGCTGCGCCGACTGGTGCGGATCGCGTGGCAGCGCGACGACGCCTGACGCACCGAGCTCCGTCCGCGACGCCCGGCGGGTCGGAAGGCCCGCCGGCCTGAGCGCATGAAAGGGCACTCCGATCGTCAGGTGTCGGGGCGGCTCCGTTCTATGCGGAAAGCGGCCCCGTGGCCACGGCGATCCCCCGGCTCTCCCTCTGCGAGTAGCCACCGATGTCGATGGCGGGCCGCGGCGCCACGGCCGTGTAGTAGTGATGCAGGAGCCCATCGCGCGCGATGACGGCGGGCTTGTGCGCGTGCCGTTCGTCGATGGTGCCTGCGGCCCCGACGTCGACCAGGATCGCTCCCGACTTTTCCCACGAGCGCAAGTCACGCGATGTGGCCACGCCCTCACGGGCATGCCCGTCGGCGGCGAGGCCGAAGTAGAACATGACCCATCGCTCGCCGTCTTGCAGGACGCACGGATCCGAGGCGAAGCGTTCGTCGAAATCTCCCTCGGCGCCAACGGGGAGCACCGGAACGGAGCCCAGACGTTCCCAGTTCGTGAGGTCCCTGGACACGGCCACGCCGGTCTGCTCGATCCATCTCGGCGGCACCGCGACGGAGCCGTAGTCATCGTGGTCCTTGGCGTTGTAGAAGACATAGAAGAGCCCGTCGTGCTCCATGAGCCAAGACTTGTACAGCCCGCCCCGCTCCCATGGGGCACCGTCCTCTGGGCGGAGAAGATCCCCCACGGGCTCCCAGGTGATCAGGTCGCGGCTGCGGACGAAGCCGATGACGCCGGGTCCCGTCTCGTAACCCTGTCCCGGGTAGGCATGGAAGGTGGCCAGGTACCAGCCGTCGAAGGTGCGCAGGGCACCCTCGGAGAAGAGCCCGTTCTCCCGCACGATCGAGGTCAGGGCGGCGTTGAAGCGCCGCACCGGGTCCTCCGGATCCCGTGGAAGGATCACTCGGGACTCGCCCCAGACCCCGTCGTCGCACCATCGCAACGCGCTCTGGTACCCGGAACCGTCCCACCCCACGTAGCTCATGCCGAGGCGGACGGCTCTCCGGTGGACGTGGTGCTCATGGACATCCGCATGCCGGGGATCGACGGCGTCCAGGCCACCGCCCGGATCCGCGAGCTCTACCCCGCCGAACGCCTCAAGGTCATCATCCTCACCACCTTCGAGCAGGACGAGAACGTCCACGCAGCCCTCGCGGCCGGGGCCAACGGCTTCCTCGGCAAGGGCGTGGGACCCGCGGAGCTGATCCGGGGCATCCTCGACGTGGCCGACGGCGGCGGCGGCGATTTCCAAGGCAGCGCAGGCGCCCGTGCGCCGGACCGACGATGCCCTGGCCGCCCGCTTCGGGGCACTCACCCCGCGCGAGCTGGACGTGGTGCGGGCGGCGTGCCGCGGGCTGAGCAACGAGGACATCGCGGCCGAGCTCTTCCTCTCCCCCTTCACCGTGAAGACGCACGCCAACCGGGCCGCGGCCAAGGTCGGGGCACGGGATCGCTCGCAGCTCGTGGCCTTCGCGTTCCGGGCGAGGCTGGACGAGTAGCCCCCGCACACGGCGGGGCCGGGGAAGCCATGCTTCCCCGGCCCCGCGTCGTCGGGCGGGCTCTCACCCCACACACGACTGGATTACTGCACCGACCAGCCGGCGTCGGAGGCGATGATCTGGCCGTTGATGTTGACCGAGTCGTCGGAGAGCAGCCAGGTGATGGAGGCGGCGAGGTTCTCGGCGGTGGTCACCGGCGGAATGAGCGCCATGAACGGCATGATGCGTTCCTTGCCCAGCTCGGAGCGGAAGTCGCCGCCGATCGCGGTGGCGGTCGGGCCCGGCGCCACCGCGTTGGTGCGGATGCCGCTGGGGCCGTACATGAACGCCGAGCTCTTGGTCAGGCCGATGACGGCGTGCTTCGAGGCCGTGTAGGCGGCGCCGGCGGCGTTGCCGCGCAGGCCGGCCTCCGAGGTGATGTTCACGATGGTGCCCGCGCCGCGCGCCAGCATGCCGGGAAGCACCGCACGGGAGAGCTTGAACGTGCCCGTGACGTTGACACCCATGACGCGCTCCCACATGTCGTTCTCCACCTCGTGGAGGGGCTGCATGCCGTCCATGATGCCGGCGATGTTGGCCAGGCCGTCGACGCTCTCGCCAGCGGCTTCGACGATCTTGGCAATGTCCTCGTCGTCGACGATGTTGCCGGAGACCGGCACCACGGCCTCGCCGTGGGCCGCGGCGAAGGCGGCGAGCGCGTCCGCAGAGATGTCCACGGCGATGACGCGACCCCCCTCGGCCAGGATGCGCTCGGCGGTCGCCCGCCCGATGCCCGACGCGGCTCCGGTCACGATGATCGTCTTGGACTCGAAACGCCGGGTCGCGACGGCCGCTGGGGCCTCCTCCGGCATGACGCCGCCGTTGGCCCGCAGCACGAGCGCGTCCACGGCCTCCTGGGTGAGCGCCCCCTGACTCATCTGCACCAGCGTGTTCAGCGGAAGGTTCCGCACCTGGGCCAGGGCCTCCTCGCCCTGGCCCATGCCGGCGAGCAACTGCGTGATGGCGGCGTTTCCCGCGGGATGCTCCAACCAACGGGCGATGGTGTCCTTGCCGGTGATCGGCGCGCTGTTCTCAGCCATGGGGTTCCTTCCTCGATGAAGTCAGGGCAATTAAGTTACCCTGGTCTCACAATACTCCAGCGGGAGCGAAAAAGGGGATGGCTCATGGGTGACGATGCGGTGTCGAGGCGAGGTCCGGGACGTCCGGCGAACCAGCTCCTGCGGCCGGCGGTCCTGGCCGCCGCTGGCGCGCTCCTCTCCGAGAGCAACTACGACCGGGTCTCCATGGAAGAGATCGCGGCGCGGGCGGAAGTGTCCAAGCAATCGCTCTACCGCCGCTGGGGTTCCAAGGCCGAGCTCGTCGCGGACGCGGTCCTGCACGGCGACTACCTCCTGACCTCCCCCGCCATCGGCCAGACCGCTGACGTCCGCGCCGACCTCCACGGACTGCTCGCGGCCATCGCCGCACAACTGGCCCGGCCCGGCATGGCCTCGGTGGTCCGCGCACTCGCGACGGCGTCGGCCGGCGGGCCGGAGCGCGGCGAGGACTTCAACCGGGTCCTGCTCGCCCCGATGTGGCAACCCCTCCACGACCGCCTGGCCCTGGCCAAGGACTCCGGGGAACTGCCCAACGCCTTCTCCCCGGAGACCGTGGTGGACCTTCTGGTGGGCTACCTCATCTTCGTCTCGATCGGCCAGGCCCGCTTCGACGCCGAACGCATCGGCGAGATCGTCGCCGCTCTGCTGCCACGGTAGCCGCAACGCCAGGGCTTCGTCCGTGCCCCTGGCGCGGGGGACACCCGTGCGGTCGCAGAGGTCCTGCCGGGTGGGGGTGAACTCCAGCCTGAGCGCCCGGATGGGCTCCCCAGCCGTTCGGATGCGTTCGTGCCGCCCTCCTTGAGGACTGAAATCGGTCCCTTTCGGCCCCGTCGGCGCCCACTAGCCACTCCGGAACGGAACACAGGGCACTCACAAACAGCGGGGGAACGGAGCGGCGTCGCCCGACGCGCCCCCGAATGTCCCCCCGCGTGTCCCCCAGCGTCTCCCGCTGGGCAAAGAACAGGCCCGGAATCCGCGTGATTCCGGGCCTGCTGCCGTAGGGCGGGTGGTGTCTGGTTTCGGGACATCGTTCACACCCTGTCCCCGTTTCTCCTTGATCCCAGGAGCGTGCGAGTGATGCTGGGGTGTCTCGGGACATCGTTGCGAGCATGTGTCGGGACATGCTTC